>Ga0105154_1000080_pt1 | contig 41904 bp, 48 predicted proteins | sample SSWtaG_FD_89672 | JGI IMG/M metagenome (GOLD analysis project Ga0105154, IMG submission 89672) | Hot spring microbial communities from Sandy's Spring West, USA to study Microbial Dark Matter (Phase II) - SSWsed_matched | ecosystem: Environmental > Aquatic > Thermal springs > Hot (42-90C) >... | reverse complement strand
TGCGCTACAGGATATACCAGGTCAGCTTCAAGGGCCTTCAGAAGGCCATCGAGGAGAAGGCTAGAGAGTGCGGTGTGCCAGTAGTCTACGTTGATCCGAAGAATACTTCGAAGCTGTGCCCGGTGCACGGCTCGCATATAGCCTATGATAATAGCTCTAGGATTGGTGAATGCAGCGTAGGCGGAGAGCTCTGGCACAGAGATATCGTTGCCTGCTGGAACATCCTTTTCAGAGCCCTACGGGGCGATGGGAGCAGTGCTCCAAGCTTCGTAGGGCTAAATGTAGATGGGAGGCTCATTCCGTTAGCCTCGACTGCCACCCATGATCCCAAAGCTCTGCCAAAAGGGCTTTGAGCGAGGTGGAAGTCCCTACTGCAGAAACACTATGCTACGGTTTTGAACAGAATGAAGCGGTAGGGATAAACGGCTTATAGAATGAGAATGTTATCGTGTTGGGTTACCTTAATCAGGCCTTTTGCTTCTAGCATCTTGGCTGGCACGTAGTAGTGGGTGTGATATCTCGTTCTATCACCGTAAAATGCCTCCCAGTGGAATCTCCTTCCAGTGAAGTAGCTTGTCACACCTAGCCTCTCCATGACGATGGCTACCAGGTCTCTTTTCTTAATTACTCTCATCCCCTTTGCTTTGAGCCCGTTGATTACATCATAGTATGCTGCTAGTATCTCGCTGGGAATCGTGAACACTCTTCCGCTCGTAGACAGCGTTACGTGGTACTCTCCACTAGTGCCTACCACTACCTCAAGCTTTTCTCCCGACTTGCGCTTTCGTGCAGTCACCGCAACTACAGGTACAGGCTTTTCACTTCGTCCCATATTCAAGAGCTTTTCGATATCGCCTTCACTAGCTTCGATTGTCAGCCCCGTTATCTTCTCGAACTCCTTTATACGTTCGAGGGGGACGACCCAAGTTTTTTCTCCAATCTTAGAAAACCCCTTTTCGACAAGCTGCATGAAGATTTCTCTGCTAAACCATCTTTCAACGAGAAACGCCAGTCTCGCTTTCAAGGTCTACCCCGCAGTATTAGTTTCGGATGGCTACTTATTCTCAAGACGGTATTACGATAGGCAACTTGCAACGTATATACTTTTTGGCCACAGTAAGCACAGAGCTCGCTAAGCAAATCGGCGTTCGCTGTGCCCTCTCTTTGGTGGCTAGAAGTACCTTGTAAAAATGCCTGCGTGGGCTTTTTCCCTATGACCGCCTCCGGGCTCGATGATTCATGGGAAGAGCCTGTGCTAACTGCCACTGCGAGAGCGCAACATTACGGGAGAAACATTACGGAGAAGTTGCCATCGACTAAACCCGATGGTTCCAGCGTTCCTGGTACAAGCAGAGAAGTGCGATCACGCGCTTCTTGATGATCGTCAAAAACGAGCTGGAAGCTCAAGCAAGCGAGTGTCGACAGATAGCCCGTGCGACGTCATCGTGTTGTTTGCTGAAGCATGCGATTGCTCGCGTTCTGTTATTCAGAAAGCCGCATTATTGAGTAATGAACTGCGTTGCCTCAAGAACTCGAGTAAACGATAGCCTCGCGTTCTGCTACCTTCTCGTGAGCACCCTATAACCCTCGATTCCCCCTACTATAATGCTCTCGACCATTTCTATAAAGAGACCTGTTTCTATCACGCCTGTAATCATCTTTAGTTCCCTATCGAGTTCTTTTAGACTCTTTCTCCACTTTCTAGCATTAACGTCAAGCACTACGCCACCGCTCTCGCTTACAACAGGTCCCCACTTACCTTGTCCGCTTTCTCTAACTGAGGCATCCAGACCCAGCAGCTTTATTCTCTTGAGGACGTAGCCTAGTGCTAGTGGATGAACCTCTAGAGGGATGGGCTCGCTCAGTAGGTTTTCTCTGAACTTTGACTCGTCGACCACAGCAATGAAGCGCCTCGATTGGAGAGCGAGAACCTTCTCCCTGAAGTGCGCTGCACCTCCACCCTTAATGAGGTTCAGGTTTATATCGAAGAAGTCTGCACTGTCGACGTAAACGTCAATTTCATCTACGCTACTAATATCAACGATACGTGCTCCCCGTCTTTTAAGTCTTAACATCGTGTCTATGCTCGTGGTTGCAAACAGCTTTTCGGCTAGAATCTCTCTTGGCATTTCCTCTATCAGAAGCGCTACAGTACTCCCTGTACCTACTCCTATTACGCTTGCTTTTTCCAGAACATCCATTTCTAGAAGGCCTCTGATAGCGTTTTTCTTCATTTCGCTAGTTCCATGCAATAGAGTACACCCGCTATGCTGCTAGCTGCTTGTCTTTAACTTTCAATGGTAGCTATTCACAAATGCTATTCCTGAAATTAGTTTAAAAACCTCCCATTCTGGAACTTTATCTTCAAGTAGACGTGAGCTGCAATGTGTGAGAGCGTCTTGTGTGAGTTCGGAAGGAGAAAAGACTCGAGATTGGTCGTCGCATTTGACGAGAGCCTTGGGGAGTTTCACGAAGAGTCTCTCTTCATAGAGAAGTGGAGGAAGGTGCTGTACGAGCTAAGCAGGTACGCGGCTGGAATAAAAATTGGACTTCCCACCGTTGCAAGTCTTGGAGCATCCGGTCTTAGCAAGCTACTCTCTAGCGTTAAAGGCAAAAGCTACCTTTTAGCAGATCTCAAGCTTGCCGATGTGGCACACGTAAATAGGAGAGTGCTCGAACTAGCCGGCATGGTGGGCTTCAATGGCATCATAGCACACGCATTTATAGGTCTCGAAGCTGGACTCTCAAGTCTAGTCAGCTCGGCACGAGAGCTTGGACTAGAGGTTTACGCTGTTGTTGCAATGAGCCACCCCGGTGCGGAGGAGGTCTTAAACAGGAACTTTAATAGCCTTCTAGAAATCGCGCTGAAGGCTGGAGTAAGCGGTCTCGTGGTGCCAGCTACACAGCCCAGGTACATTGAAATGGCCAGAAGAGCTGCGAAAGAGTACACTCTCATCTCCCCAGGAGTGGGGGCTCAGGGAGCCGAGATTGGCAGTGCAATAAAGCGTGGTAGCGACTTTGAGATAGTAGGTAGAGCCATACTCGAGTCTGAAGACCCCGTAGCCAAGGCTAGAAGTATAGGAGGCGTTCTCAAGTGGTCGACCTAGCTAAAATGCTGTTAGAAGAGGGCATCGTGGAGTTTGGGGAGTTTGTGTTATCGTCGGGCAGAAAGAGCAGCTACTATATTGACATGAGGAAGTGTCTTGCCAATCCTGCACTCTACCAGACTATCGTGGAGGAGTACGCTAGAATTTTAGAGAACATTTACTTCGATGTGATTGCAGGAGTTGCAACCGGAGGTCTTGTTTGGGCCTCCATGGTATCCTTTAAATTGAGAGTCCCAATGGTTTACGTGAGAACGGAAAAAAAGGAGTACGGGAAAAAAAGCGTGATTGAGGGTACGGTAAGACCCAGCAGCGTTGTTGTAGTAGTAGACGACGTTGCCACAACAGGAACGAGCATCGAAAGCGCTGTGATTGCGCTAAGAGAGAGGGGCGCTATCGTTAGGGATGCTGTCGTTGCAGTTGATAGGGAGGAGGGTGCTGGAGAGAGGCTTGACAGGATAGGGGTCACCCTGCACAGCATTCTACGAGCCAAACAAATACTACACGAAGCCAAATAGTATCTTTGGTGTTGATGCCTTGAGCTTTCCTAGATGGAGAGGCAGAGACGTCATATCGATTCTCGACTTCACGAGAGAGGAGCTAGACAGGCTGTTCAACGAGGCTCTCGAGGTGGAGAGGGATCCGAGCAGGTACTCGAGCACCCTTGAAGGCAGGATAGTGGCGCTTGCGTTCTTTGAGCCCAGCACGAGGACTCTCTTGAGCTTTGACACTGCCGTAAAGAGGCTTGGCGGTCAGACCATAGGCTTTGCATCTCAGGAGGCTTTATCCATCAGCAAAGGAGAGAACCTTGCAGACACCATTAGAATGCTTGATGTGTATGCCGACTGCATTGTGATTAGGCATCCGTGCGAGGGATCGTCCAAGTTTGCAGCTGAAATTGCAAGATCCCCCGTGATAAATGCAGGCGACGGCTCGCAGCACCACCCCACTCAGGCAATGATAGATCTCTACACAATCTGGAGGAGGTTCGGCTCATTTTCCAACCTGACGATTGGCGTAATTGGAGACTTAAGGTACGGTAGGGCTGCAACATCCTTCATTTTTGGACTGACTATCTACAGACCCCGCAAGCTTTATCTCATCTCGCCACAAATGCTGAGAGTACGCGAGGAGGTCTTAGACGTTTTAAAAAAGAGTGGTGTTAAGTTCGAGGAGGCAGAGAGCCTAGAGGAAGTTGCATCAGAGCTCGACGTCCTGTACGTTACTAGAATTCAAAAGGAGAGATTCCCAGATCCAAGCGAGTACGAGGCTGTAAAGGGAAGCTATCGCATTGACTCGAAAGTTATCAGGAGCTTGAAGGAGCACGCGATTATAATGCACCCTCTACCCAGAGTAGACGAAATAAGCTTTGAAGTCGATTCCTCTAGGCACGCATTCTACTTTGTACAAGCATCTTACGGCATTCCGGTTAGAATGGCTCTTTTAAAGCTGGTGCTGGTAGGTGAAGCCGGCCTTGAGTGAGAAGCTTACAGTGTCCAAAATAAGGCATGGTACGGTTATAGACCACATTCCGGCTGGTCGGGCTCTCACTGTGCTGAGAATTCTAAAGTTGACCGACAGGAGCGGGCTTAGAATAGCCGTTCTCATGAACGTTGAAAGCATGAAGCTGGGAATAAAGGACATAGTTAAAATCGATGGCAAGGTACTAGATACCGAGGAGCTTAACAAAATAGCTCTTGTTGCGCCAACAGCTACGATCAACATTATCAGAGACTACAAGGTAGAGTCTAAGTTCAGGGTTCAAGTTCCAAAGCTAATTGAGGGGCTTGTAAACTGCGTTAACGCAACATGTATTACCAACAAGGAGAGGGAGCCTGCAACCCCCAGGTTTGCTCTTATTGCTGACAATCCTGTGGTGCTTCAGTGTCTCTACTGTGGGAGGTATCTGAAAGGTGAGGATATTGTCAGGCAACTCGTTGAGTAGCAGTCTGAGAAGGTATCCTGCAAGAGTCCTGCTGGTTTCAAGCGAGGGCGAGAATGTTAAGTCTCTACTTTTAAGCGTGCCTGGCCTTCCGGAAGTCGTGCCGGGACAGTTCGTGATGGCCTGGCTTCCAGGCCACGAGGAAATACCTGTCAGCCCATCGCTTCAGGAGGGAGAAATTCTTCGCCTCACAATAGCTGCTGTAGGCCCCACGTCTAGAGCCTTTCACAAGCTCGGCTGCGGTGGCCGAGTGCTCGTTAGGGGGCCCTACGGCAGAGGATTCGTTCTCCACGGGCTTAAGAGGCCCTTGCTCATGGCAGGAGGCTATGGCATTGCACCCCTGGCATATGCAGCTAGGCGCTTGCTGCGCAACAACTCCAGGCCCGTAATAGCTATTGGTGGCAAAACCTCTAGGCACGTTTATCTAGTTGATGAGCTCGTCTCTCTAGGCAGTACAGAAGTGTACGTTTACACTGAAGACGGGAGTGCTGGAAGAAAAGGTCTAGTTACGAGCTTTCTGGTAGAGCACGATCTCAGCGACATCGACGGAATACTTGCATGCGGTCCCGAGAGGATGTTATACGAAATCTACAAGTTCGTCAAAAGGCACGGGTTCGCTGTTAAAGTTCAGCTTTCTACTGAAAGAATTATCAGATGTGGAATAGGTGTGTGTGGGTCTTGCTGCCTTGGCTCTAAGCTTGTGTGCCGTGATGGACCAGTCTTCTCGTTAGAGGAGCTTGAAAGAACAGAGTTTGGAAGGTGGAGTAGAGACTTTAGCGGGAGGATCGTTCCAGTTGATCATTAAGGGCAGGGCTTTTGTGAACGAACAGCTTCTCGACGTAACCATTCACGCCACTGCCGAAGGCTTTGTCGAAAGGATTGAGATGGGGATCCTGGCTAGGGAGGGGGAGGTCCTGGACTTCGTCAAGCCGGGCTATGTTATCATGCCAGGCTTTATCGACGTTCACGTTCACCTAAGAGACTGGAAGCAGTCTTACAAGGAAGACGTTAGGTCTGGCACGTATGCTGCTGCTGCCGGTGGAATTGTGCTTGTTGGCGACATGCCCAACACGGACCCTCCTGTCGACACTCTCGCGAGAATAGTTGAAAGAGAGCGCACGCTTGCCAGCAAGTCAGTTGTGGACTTTGTGTTCTACACCAAGCCGTGTAGGAACCTTGAAGAGACCCTCGAAGGTCTCAAGATATCCTCAGGTGTTAAGGTCTACCCCGAAGACTGGCATCGCTTTAAAAGCCTTGCGAGCCCCAAGAAGGGAGCGAGGTTCAAGAGGGAGCTCGTTATCTTCCACCCAGAGGATCCCGCGTGCCTTCAGCTCTACTCTAGGCACTCCGGCGCTAGGGGCTATGGAGACGATAGGCCTCAGGAGTGCGAGGTTTCTGCCGTAGAGGGTATTCTAAAGTCCTATGCAAGCCTTGGTTTTAGAGTGCACCTGACGCACGTCTCCACTAGAAGATCGCTTGAAGCCGTGCTTACAGCAAAAGCCGGAAAGAACACCACTGTAACTGTGGATGTAACACCCCACCACCTCCTTCTGGATAAAAGCGCCTACGAGGCTCTGGGGTCCAAGGCGAAGGTGTACCCTCCTCTTAGAGGAAGAGACGACAGAGAGTACCTTCAGGAGGCTTTTGCGAAGGGTGTGATCGATCTTGTCGCTTCAGACCATGCCCCACATGCTATTGAAGAGAAAGCTCTCGACTACGAAAGAGCTCCGCCAGGATTTTCAGGAGTCGAGACTCTGGTGCCATCGATATTCACGCTAGCAGTTGCGCGAGGCGTGCCGCTATCGTACTTCGTTCGAGTTTTATCTAGAAACCCCGCTAGGCTCTTAGGTCTAGACCGCTATCTGGGCGAGATAAGACCCGGGGCGCTTGCAAGCTTCACCGTTATCGACACCAAGCAGTGGAGGAGGGTTCGAAGTGACGTGCTGTACTCGAAATCCAAGTTTACGCCCTTTGAGGGGTGGGAGTTTCGAGGGTGGCCTGTGGCAACTATCGTCAGGTCTAATCTCGTGTTTTTCGATGGCGAGGTGTACGACAGTGGGTTCAGGGGGAAAAACCTCCGCGGGCTCCAAGCTAAGAGTTAGCATATCGGGTTTAGAGCTCGAGTACCCCACGATGCTTGCTAGCGGGGTGCTTGCTACAAGCAAGGGTATCATTGCCAGTCTAATGAAGACCGAGGGTCTGGGTGGAATTGTAACCAAGAGCGCAACGATCGAGCCTCGAGAGGGCTATCCTACACCCGTTGTGGCCGGCGAGTCTTGCTTTGTAATAAACGCTATGGGTCTTCCAAATCCAGGGTACGAAGAGCTCTCGCGGGAGATTAGAGAGGTGATAGCCAGCGAACCCCCTTCGCGAAAAGTCAGGCTGATAGCAAGCATTGCTGCATCAACTCCCAAAGAGGCCGAGGTGATGGGTGGCGCTTTTGAGGAGGCTGGCGTTGATGCCATTGAGCTGAATCTCAGCTGTCCTCATGCTAGAGGGCTGGGTTTAGAAGTCGGAAGGGAACCAGACTTGGTTAGAGAGATCGTGTCTTCTACGGTCTCTACTGTTAGAATACCCGTAATGGTTAAGATAGGCTTCTCAGATAATGCAAAAAGTGTCGCAATAGAAGCCGAAAAAGCAGGAGCGTCGGCAATTGTAGCGATAAACACCATACGGGGCACGGTAATAGACGTGTACGCTAAAATGCCTGTTCTATCAAATGTCTACGGTGGCGTTTCTGGCCCTGCACTAAGGCCAATTGCTTTAGGCGTCGTATACGAGCTCTATGAGGAGCTGAGCATTCCAATCATAGGCTGCGGGGGGGTCGACTCGTGGAAGTCTGCTGTGGAGTTTATTCTTGCGGGCGCTAAAGCCGTTCAAGTGGGCACAGCTGTAGCCTACAGAGGACTTGGCGTGTTTAAGGAAATTGCGATCGGAATCCTGAGGTACCTCGAGGAGGAGGGGTTTAGACACATAGATGAGATTGTCGGCCTCGCACACAAACGCTAGTTTCAGTTTGCCACCCACTGTCTACACTTTGAAAATCCTGGATGCCGCCTTTCTCAGCCTGTTCATTACCGCTAAACCCAAGCCCCTCTCCTCAAACCCCTCCACAATGGCGACGTCCACATGCAGGCTATCGAGCGCTCTCAAGGTCTTGAACAGGTTGTGGGCTACCTGGTACATGTTCTTTCGAGAGCCTAAGACAAGAACTCTGGCGCCTAGATCTCTGTATTGTGCTTGGGTCTCGAGGGTAGAGACTATGCAGACCTTGCGGTTTTTGCCTACCTCGCTAGCAAGCTCTCTCACGGCTCTCACTAGGCGTTGGAGCGATAGCTCCCCCCTAGTCTCGACGAGAAAGAGCTCGGTTCTTGGAGCGTAGTGCCTGTACTTGACTCCAGGTGAAAGTGCAACCTCGGACTCTTCCAGCCCTCGTGCGAACTCTGGTACGATGATCTTCTTTCCGAGATGCTTCTCGATGTGCTCCACCGGTACCGGCCCCGGTCTTAACAGCACCGGAGGGTCTCTTGTAAAATCTACAATCGTTGATTCTATACCGAACAACGTTTCGCCACCGTCTATAACGATCTCGATGAGACCCTGAAGATCCTCTATCACGTGCTCTGCAGTGGTGGGGCTCGGTCTACCCGAGATGTTGGCACTCGGTGCCGCGACAGGAATTCCCGCGCTTTTTATCAACAGCAATGCTACTGGATGGGCAGGCATTCTAACAGCGATGGTCTCGAGGCCCCCGGTCACCTCCCTCGGAACGTTTGCAGTTTTCTCCAAGACCACCGTGAGGGGGCCAGGCCACATTTGCTCTAGAAGCCTCACAAGATGGCTGGGTGGATCCAAGGCTATCTCCCTAAGCTGATCGAGGCTTGAAATGTGAACGATAAGGGGGTTGTCCAGAGGCCTCTTTTTCACCTCAAAGACCCTCAAGACGGCTCTTACGTTGTAGGCATCCGCTCCTAGACCGTACACTGTTTCTGTTGGAAAGGCCACAAGCCCTCCTTGACGCAGCGTCAGAGCGCACTCTCTAATTCTATCTTCAGGGGGGTTAAACGGATCCACCCTTACGACTCTGGTCAACGTCTACCACCAGGTCGAGCTCTAGCACTCAACTTTAGCAACATGCAATCACAGCTTTACGAGCTTCATGGTTATTGTCCAGCTTTTTAATATAAGAGTAGGTGTGGTCAAAGGGCGGACCTGAAAGAGTGCAATCTTGAATTTCCAGCAAGGGGCTACAAGGCAGACAGGCTCTTACTGGGAGCCCTCTGTGAGTATCGAAGTATAAAGCGCGGGTAGCACTTAGAGCCGGGTAGCCCGAAAATGTCCGCTATTCTCCAATTTTTCAATACTCAGAGGAGGCTCTTATCTCACTTGCAAGAGCGTTTCTCGAACTTCATCCAAGAAATCCTCTCAGCTTCCCTAGAGCTAGAATGTAAGGCTCCTTCTCTGCCTCTCTTAGCAACATTGCATAGGAGCCCTCGGCTCTCGGGTCTACGCCTAGGTGGTCAAGTAGCTCTATTGCCTCCTTGACCGTTCTTTCGCCGAGATTGTTCGCAGCTGTAGGGGGATGGAAGAATTGGGCCTCGAACTTTAGCTCATCGATTAGTCCAGGAACCAGCTTGAGGATCACACCATCAAACGTTTCCTGCTTAATGCTCTTCAGTAGAAAGCTCGAGTCTAGGAGTAGGGGCGGTAGGCCTAGAGTGTACCACGATGCCGTGTACACTATTGCCCTTGGCACCCTGTAGATCCTACCGTTCTTGCCTTCTAGAGCCCTACCATAGGCCTTCCAGGGAACCCTTTCGCGCGTTACTGGTATTAGGGAGGCTACCCTTGCTATTTTGTCTATGTGTCTGCTAACAACCTCTCTGTAGCTGGTTGAAGCCTCGTTGACGACCTGCAGAGCGTCTTCATCATTGGCGATGCTAGGTTGGGGCTTCTGGCCCAGATTTTCCAGCAGCTTGCGTTTTACGTGCAGGTAAGAGCTCAGAGGAGCGTCATACCTTACTGCCGACTGTATGGTCACGGTATGGTATCCTCTAAACTGCTTCGCCTCAAGCTCCACAAGCTCGGGAGAGTTCATTGCCCCTCTAAATGGAGGTGTACCAGAACCCACTATCGGATTGATCTTGTAGCCTCTCTCCGAGAGGCTCCAGATCTTTACTAGCGCAATTCTGAGCGCGATGGATGATGCAACGTGACCGTGTCTCACTGCTGAATCGCTTATTCCCAGGAACACTCTAATGCCGTTGTCTTCACCTTCAGGCTCTCCGCCCTCTGCTACAGCACTATAAAATGTCGTTAGCATTTTTTCGATGTTCAACTGGTGCGCGGCATCTTCTATTAGAGGCACGAGCCTCATCGTGTCGACCTTGACTTTGAGCTCATCCTTCATGATTCTTGCTTTCTTCTCTATCACGCGCTGAACGAACAGAGCGCTTTTAACGTCTTCAACCATCGGCAGAATGATCCACTTGACGGCTTGCAGTTCAGCGAGGCTCCACGAGTAATAGTTTGCCAGCATTACAGCCTCGAGGGCAAGCATTGACCTGTCGACCTCCTCTAGCTCTGGGTTTGGGATTCTTGGAGTTATGAAGAGCTTGGCTCCAATCTCTAGGCCTGTTTCGTGCGCTTTCACCACAATGTCCTTTGGCTGTGCATAGGGTGTCAGCTTTCCCTCAAAGTCTACCATTACTTCATCGCAACCGTAAAGGGTAAACGATACTATCGCCTCGTCTACTTCCTCGCTAACACCCACTTTTATTGTCGAGTCTGGATGTTGTGTGCACATTAGCTTAGGAACGTTAGCCATGGTGAGACGATCCTCTCTAAAGGCCTGCTGTCGACCACTTGATTCTACTCTTTCTCGAGCTCCTCGCAGGTAAATAGCTAGGGTCGCACTCGCTGCTTTACTACTATTCATCTCTTTATATAAAGGCTACTTGACAAATCCATAGTTGGCGGGGATTTAAATGGGGAGGAGGAAGAGGAGAAAACAGATCCCTCGTAAGATTACTAGAAAGCTCCCAACGATATTCCAGTGTCCTTATTGCGGCAAGCAGACGCTAAGTATTTCACTAAAAAAGAGTGCGGAGGAAGAGTGGGTTCTCGCAGAAGCTGTATGTGGAGAGTGCGGGTTCTGTGCCAGACTCAAAATAGCGCCAATTCAGCAGGCTATCGATGCCTACGGCAAGCTGGTAGATCTCTACGAAGCATATGTAAGTAGTGCAGATGCCTATGCCTTTAGTAGAGTCATTAGGGAGTGTATAGATGAGGCCTCTCTGGTGAGCAAGAACGCTACCAAAGAGGAGGTGCAAGAGGAAAGTGAAAGGTAGAGTAGAACAGTACTTGCTGAGCAAGAGAAGCGAGGGGCCTCTGCACCTCTCTCTTATAGACCCCCACAAGGTTAAGAGCTTCGAAGAGCTAGAGAGCCTCGCTGTAAAACTAAAGACCTACGGGACCGATGCCTTTCTGGTGGGCGGCAGTCTGGGAATCTCACCATTTAAGACGCTAGAGACTGTAAGGGTGCTGAAAAAAACAGGTCTTCCGGTGATAATATTTCCTGGAGATCTCACAAATGTTGTTCCCGAAGCCGATGCCATCTTGTTCATGAGCCTCTTGAACAGCGAGGATCCCTACTTCATAATTGGTGCTCAAACACAGGGAGCACTGCTCGTTGCCTCTTACGGTCTCGAGCCTCTTCCCACAGCCTATATCATCGTCGGATATGGTGGCGTAGCGGGCTTTGTGGGCAAGGCTAGACCCATCCCCTGGGAGCATCCAGAGCTCGTTTCTACCTATGCTCTCTCCGCATGGATGCTGGGAATGCGCTTCGCATACTTGGAGGCAGGGTCGGGTTCTCCGAGACCTGTTCCTTCAGAGGCCGTAGCTGCCGTTAAGAGGCTCGTACCGCAAATGTTTGTCATAGTGGGCGGAGGCATAAGGAGGCCCGAAACTGCTAGAGAGCTCGTTGAAAGTGGGGCTGACGCTATTGTTACAGGAACTCTAATTGAGCGTAATGCAAGTGCCTTGGCTGAGCTGATAGACGCTATTAAGCGCAAGGCCAGGTAGACATGTCAAGTTTTGTCGAGTCTATCGAGTATGCTACCGTACTTTTTAATGATAGCACGCTCAACATCAACTCCCGCGAGGTTTGCAATCGAAACAGTCCATGCTATGATGTCGGCCACTTCCTCTTCAATACTACTAGTATTGCCTGAGAGAAGAGCTGTGGCAAGCTCGCCTATCTCTTCAACAAGCCACGTAAACGTTGCATATAGTCCTCTTGCACTATCCCTCTCATGGTACTCTAGCCTTATAGCCTCCTGGAACGCGCGCAGCTCTAGGCCTTGCGTCTTCTCCTCCTGCACGCCTTTTTTCACGCTCCTAGCAGCATTCGAGGACCTCGCCGTTCTTGGGAATTAGCACCTCGACGCCCAGAGTCTCCTCAATCCTTCTGGCTAGGCTTTCTTGAGCCTTTAACTCGCCGTGCACCAAAATCACCTTCTCCAGCCCGCTTAGCTCCTTTGCTATCTTCAGCAAACCAGATGCCCCGGCATGACTGGAGAAGTCAAACCACTCAACCCTTGCCTTGATAGGTTCTCGATAGTTGTTGAACATGCCGGTTTCAAGTATGCTTCTACCTGGAGTGTTGGGTGCCTGGAAGCTTACCAGAAGCAAGGCGTTTCTTTCACTTCCGCTTATCTTTCTCAAGTAGTACCTTGAGGGACCGCCCTTGAGCATACCTGCACTTGCAACAATAACACCGGGTTGGCGCCATGCTTTTCTTCTATCCTGCCATCCCCTTAGAAACACATACTCTTTGCGAGCCTTCTCTAAAAGCTCTGGCCTGCGAAGAAACTCTCTGTTCTGCAACATTATGTCTGTCGCTTCGCGTACCATGCCATCCACGCTCACCGGGTAGATGTTGTTTTCAATTAAAACGCACAGTATCTCTTGCCCCCTTCCAACGCTAAACACAGGTACCAAAACAGTTCCTCCCTCATCTAAAACCTCCCTAACCGTTTCGACGAATCTTCTTTCTACCTTTTCTCTTTGCGGATGATCGGAGTCTCCGTACGTGCTCTCCATGATCAGTACATCGGCTTTAACTCCACTAAACGATGCCCCCTTGACAAGCTTGCTATCAACGGTGTTAACGTCGCTTGTGTAGAGTATCCTTACGTGGGGAAGGACCACCCCCACACTGAGGCTTCCTGGAATGTGGCCTGCTGAATAGAATTCAAGGGTGAAGTTTTCTAGCTCAATAGCGCTACCGGGCTTCACTTTCCGTACAGAACTTAAAAGCCTCTCAACTTCGCTGATTTCAAAATCTAAGTAGTAGCCAGAGAGCTTTAGAAAGTCCTCGAGGAGCAGCCTTGCAGCTTCCTGCGTGAACTTTGTTGCGAGTGCTTGTGGCGCTACAGATGTGTAGAGCATGGGTGCTCCGCCTATGTGGTCTAAGTGCGTATGTGTCAAAACGACTGCTTCCAGCATGTTCGGCATTATGTGAAGAGGCATTACCGGATTGTCGCTCTCATCAAAGTTAACGCCATAGTCCAGTAAAACGGCTCTGCCATTGTACTCTACCGCAATAGCTCCTCTACCAACCTCCCTGCCGCTACCCAGTATTCGGATCTTGACCGACAACAATCATCACTTTGATGGTCTTGATTTTTGATCTTAGAGCCTGCTTTTCTAGAATCATGTTCATTTAGAAGACAAAAATTAAGTTATGGCATGCTGGCAAGCATACTTTAATATAGCGTCTAGCCCTACACGCAATAGTGTGTGGCTTGCAAAGCACGACTCATGGTGGTAGGTGTGTTTAAGCTTGGACCTAAGGAGTTTAGGAGGGCATTAAAGCGCTTAGGGATGAACGCTGAAGTCAAGGAAGTCGATGATGCAGAGCGCGCTATTATAGTGAGAAGAGGACCGAGAGACCTTGTGGTCGAAAACCCTCAAGTGACTCTTCTCAACTTTGGAGGCCAAACGCTCATATACATAGCTGGCGAGGTACAAGAGGTCGAAAAGCCCAAGGAGAAGGAGAAAGGTATCGAGGTTCCCGAAGAGGACGTTCAACTTGTAGCCTCTGAGGCGGGAGTTAGCCTTGAAGAAGCTAGGGCTGCGCTCGTTGCCACAGGAGGCGACATAGCCCGAGCGATACTCTTGCTAGAAGAGTCTAAGAAGAGGAGGTAGCGCCCGTGCCAAGCATTCTCAAAGAGTGCACTAACAGCTCGACAGACTCTATTCGCGAGACGATTAGAGGTACGTTATCTTTCTCCGCGAGAACTATAGCTAGAGGGTCGACCTTCTTAGGTCCATAGACGATAACGGCTCCAGGCTTTAGCGGCGAGACCCTAACCGCGACCATTGGGGATCTTCCCGTTCCAACGTTTGTAAAGACGAGAGCTCTCTCAGCGGTCATACCCATCAGATTGTAAAACTCGCTTCCACTCATGCTAATTATTGTTGCTATGCTATCCAGAACCGTGTACCCGTAGATTGGCTTTTCTACGTGCCTCTCTCCCCATAGAACCTCACCTTTGACTGCTTCTACGATTGCTTTTAGTGGAACTGAGCGCGAGAATTCATGAATGTCAATTACAGCTTCTGTAGGCAGCCTAATGTTTCTTGCTAGAGCTCTCACAGTAGTCCATCCCCTCTCTCTGTCCATCTCGAGAAGCGTTTTAACGTACTTCTTTACAAATTTGCTTCCAGGAATTCTCCTCCCTTTCTCATAGTCGTTTATGACGCTTGGGGCTACACCCATTCTTCTAGCCACTTCAGTTTGTGTTGCCTTGAAAATCTCGCGCCACTTCCTCATACACTCAGCTGGATCGTCGCTCCACACGATCTCTCCGCTAATCTCTCTTGCAACTCTCTCCAGAATGTAGGCGGTAACCAAGCTCTATCCCTCATGTTGATACTTTCATCAAGTCAGGCTCTTCTTTAATACCGCATGTAGCAGTATATCAACTTTAAATCGCCGCACACTATCAAGATAGGATAACAGGGTAATGCCAAAATAGATGCGTTGCTCGACGCGGAGTTTTAAAAAGTAAAAAAAGTTCTAATACCTCTCACTCAACAAACCTTTATCGTAGGGGCCCGTAGTCTAGCTTGGTAGGATGCGGGGTATGCCGCCTGCCTGGCAGGCTGGCACCCGACTCGGGACCTCAAGCGAGAATCCCCGTGGTCCGGGGTTCAAATCCCCGCGGGCCCATCAATAAAGCCAGTCTAAAATACCCAACTTTTTCCCACTCGTAAAGGCATAAGGTCGTTTGCCAGTTGCGCCTTCTACCTGCTTTCCACCGCAAGGCCCGTAGCATTAAAAAGCTTCTAGAAGCCCTTCATGGGCTGTTCTGCCCCACAGGCCTCGCACTTGAGAACGAATATTCTCTCTCGCTTCTCGAGCTTCGTGTCCGGGCGACCACAGGTCGGACATATCACATATTGCCTTGCAAACCTCTCAAGCAATACACTTAGAGCCCGAGCTGAGACTACTATGTTTAGCTTTAAAGCACCCGATTCTTCATCGTACGATCCTGCAGTCGCTAGCTCCTTGAGCAGGTACCTTGTTAGCAGCTTTGGATCGCGTCTCATTACATCAGCTATCTCTCTAAAGTTATGCAGTATTGTTGTGCTGCCGATTCTTATGATTCTAGGCTTTGGTATTGCAAATCTCTCCCCACTACCAGCTGGAACGGGTACCTTCCTGTACAGCCGCTGAAGTAAAAAGTCGTAGTTCCTGATTATCGAGAGGATCCTCTCGTTTTCGGTTGAGGGATGGCTTGTTGCTCCTTCATTCAATCTACTCAATCGCAACACCAACCCGTTTTCTTTGCTACACGCTGCACTGTAGTAGTTGCTGCCACCTAAATAAGCATAGTCTTACGGCTTTGACCTCCCGGGTTTGCACTTTGTTCAACGCGTTGCAAGCAGGTTCCGTGGCACTTTTTTATGTCTCTCTCGTTTTAAGGTCTACAATGCCAAAGAACTCTGCTACCTCTATTATCCATCCAGCAACTATATCGGCTATCTTCATTCTAGCCTCCTCTTCAGAGAACTCCACACCATATACGCTTCCCAAAGCTTGTTGAGCTATTGAAGGATCTACGCGAGAAATAACCTCTCGTACTAGATGTCTCTTTAGCTCCTCAACCGTCATCTTCCTCCCTCCGACATGCTCCTCTACGGACTTGACATCCTCCATTCTTGGAATGATCTTCTCTGCCTCCTCAGGTTTGAGCTTTAAAGCAAGCTCCCAGTACTTGAAGAGAGGCGAGTAGTCACTAACAACCTTTCCAGTCGAGGCTAGAGGCTTTTTGCTTCCCAAGCCGTGACCCTCGACACCGTTCTAATTTCCGTTTCTGCAGAAACTTAATTTTATTGTACTTTTATGCATTGCCGCTTTCGGTGCCTCTGCTCTCACTCTCTGCTGGCCTTCTGTTTCGCTTTGCCGCATCGAGCGTTAGTTCAAGCATACTCTTGAGAAGCATTTTGAGTCTTGAAACTAGCTCTTCGACGCCCTCGCCTGTTATAGCACTAATGAGAACAGGTTCAATATCGACGTCTGCTCTCCCAACCTCTCTCTTAAGCTCTTCAGCCCTATCTCTCCATGCGTCCACTTTGTTTACAGCCACTATCGTGTTTGGATTGAGTCTCAAAACCTCCCTTAGTAAGCTTATTTGTCCCTCGATGCTGACCCTAGAGCCTGGGTCAGGGTCTAGTAGGTAGATAACAATGGAGCCCGGCATTTTGAGCATCGCGAGGGCTTTCAGCTCTATTATGTTTCTTTTCTCTCTTGCTAGAAGACCGGGAGTGTCTATTACGTGAACCTTTAGAAATGGAATGAGAGAGCTGCTTACACCCGATACGGGCTCCTTAGTAGTGAATGGATACTCTCCCACCTTCGTATTGATCTCGGCAAGCACCCTTGCCAGCGTGCTCTTGCCAGCATTTGGAGGTCCCGCTATTACTACTACCGGTGCACCAGCAATGAGGGGTGCCTTGGAAAGCTCCTTTTTTAGCTCCAATGCCTTCTCAAGCAACTCTCTCCTTCTTTTAACGTACGATACCAGCCTAGCTACGTTGCTTAAGGCGAAGCGAATTACCTTCTTTGTGTCCTTGTAGTAGTACACTTGCTTTCTAAGTGCTCTCCATAGGTTTGTTAGTCTATTGCTCATGTAACCAGTTTGTGCTAGCACCTTCAGTGCCTTGTCCCCGTATACTGTAACGACGTACTCTCTCGCTAGATGATCCCTCTTTACGTACTCGTATAGCTTTCTGTAAGCCTCAAGCTTGTCCTTTATCACGTTATAAGCCGTGTCAACGATTTCGAGGCTCTCTCTACGTGGATTTCTCTGCCTGCCAGGCAGGCGCTTGTACCTGTCTAAAAGTCTACCTACTCTATTTCGAGTTTTGGCATATATCTCATCATACTGTGGTAAGTGTAGTCTTCGAATTTCGTCTTGAACGCTACGTGCGCTTTTGGTCATGGCAGTACTAACCAATCATAGAGAGCTAGTGGTTTGAGGTTTTAATCCAATTTAGCACTGTGTCTCGTGCCGTTGGTGGTGTCGCTCTTGCTTGTAGCGATCAAGTGCATGATTATCGATAGATAGGCTTCGGGTGCAAGCTCTTTCCTTATACCATGAGGATACACAACTACAGAGCTCTCTATGAGCTCGTTTTTCGAAAAGCCCGTTTCGCTTCCCGAAAAGCACAGAATAACACTGCGGTCTTCTAGCCTGATGTCGCCAAGGCTCTTAAACGGAGACCCGTGCCTTCTTGAGAAAACTACAAGCTTTTTTTGAGGAAAAAGCTCGGTAACGTCGAATATGTCTGGCAGGACGAGAAGCTTAACGTCCTCCTTGTAAAGCATTTTGCTAGCCTCGGCAAGTCCATACTGAGCTGCCCCTCCCGAAGCACGGGATATGACGAGCAGTTCAATATAGTCCTTGTATGCTAGAGCGGTTCTGACGAAGTTTAAAAGTGTATTGCCACTGCTCACATCGTGTAGTAGAAGACTTACCTTTTCTTCGCTCACGGCTCTTACTCTACCTCGCCTTCGCTTAATACGCTTTTTATGTAAGTTGCTATAGCACGAGAAAGGGGTGGAGGAACGCTTTCACCTACCATGTCATACTGTTCATCCCTCCCTCCTAAAAAGATGTGGCTATCGGGGTAGCCCATTAGCCTTGCTTGCTCGCGAACTGTGAGGAATCTGTCCTCCGTAGGGTGTACGAATCTGCTGCTACCGAGTACGGGAGGTGCTGTTTCATCCTCTTTCAGCCTTATTACGTTTGGGATTCTACGTCCACCAGAGCCCTCATAGTAGATTAGAGCTTGTCCCTGCTTAAGCTTCTTAATCTTCTTAACCTTCCTTGGACTTGCCGTAGGCGGCTCGTGGTTTGGCGGCTCTCGAGTATTAGGCGGTGGTAGTCCGCTTAAGGCCTCTTTTACCGTGATTTTTCTAGCGCACTTTTCGGGTTCGAGAGGGATGTTGGAGATGAAAACCCTTACCCTCCTGCTTGGCGTGCAGTAGTCCTCGGCCCGTAGCACGTTAAAGTATACCTTTGGGTATCCCGCCCGTCTAAACTCTCTCTTTAGAGCATACTCTAGCTCGCTCTCTAGTATTCCAGGAACGTTCTCCATTACCCAAACCTTGGGCCTAATCTCAGAGACTATTCTAATGAAGTGAAGCACAAGCCTGCCCATAGGGTCTACGTAGAGCCTGTCTATAGGCTTCTTCATTCTGCTGGGATTTGCTGCAGTAAAGGGCTCGCAGGGTGGGCTTCCGATGATGACTTCAGGCCTATCTTCAAGAATTGAATGTATAGTGTGTCCATCAATCTCCTTTATGTCTTCTGCTATTGTTGTGGCTTGTGGGAAGTTTAGCTTAAACGTCTTAGCCGCGGACTTTAAGTTGTCAACGCCCAAGGTTACCGTAAAACCAGCTTCGTGAAACCCTCTTGAGAAACCCCCGCCTCCGCAAAATAGGTCAACTACCTGGTTGCTGTAGCCTTTGCTTTTCATCAGCAAGCTCCTCTTCAAGACGCTTAATGTAAAACTCGAGAATCTCCCACTTTCTCGTTCTATCCTGGAAGGAAAGCTCTGCTTCGCATCTGGGACATTTAAACTCGTTATCGAAAGCTTCATCGAAGCTGTACTCTTTATTGCACCTTGTGCAGACGTACGATGATGTCTCGCTTTGCATGCTCGCATGCTTCTCTTTAAGCTTGCTGAGAACGCTCTTCTTGAGCTCGAGCAAAGCTAGAGTTAGTCCCTCGCGATTAGCTCTCCAGTAGTAGGAGTACCAGCCTGTATCCTTATTTTTAATTCTCTTATAAACCACTAGGTTGAGGTCTTGGAGCTTGTATAGCAGCCTTCTAACCACGTTCTTGTTAAGTCCAACGCCTCTAATGATTACCTCTTCTGCAACGTCCCCATCCGCTTCAATTAGTACCTTGAACACGAGCAGGCCCTTGTGTCCCACGAGACTTTCAATGTACCTTTCGAGAGGAGCTGCTTCCTTGGTCTCCCTGTCACTATTTCCCGCTTCCAAGTCTTATTACCCTCTTTTCTCTGCTAGAAGGCTCTACTTTCAGCCTCGGATTTTCGTACAATGAATAGTATAGTTCTTGACCGCTATATAACCTATCTAGAAAGATAGCGAGCGCCGACACCTCGCTGTGCGGCTGGTTCGTTACGGAGACGTTGTAGTTTGCAAGCTCGTAAAGCTCCGTTGGGACTTTTTCTGCTCCCACAGCTACCAGTACGGGTTTGCCTGTTTCCCTCAGTCCCCCTACCACATCGTCCACCGGTACGCCATACATCGTTAAGTGAACGACCGGCCAGTTTCGCTTCCTCCATAGTTCCACGTAGAACCTCCATGGAAGTCCGCATGAAATGAGGTCCAAACCCTGCCCCCAGGTCTCTTCGACCCTCAAGATGCTCCTGATGACGCTAAAATCGCATTCGTCTGCAAGGAAAAAGCCTGAAGCGCCAAGGGCTCTGGCTGCAAGCGCTACGTGAGTTGTGATCCTCTTGTCTCTTTCAGGTCTATGGCCAATTCGTAGGACGTAAGTTTTTGGTTTAAGCTCTCCCATATTCTCTGCACCAAGCTCTCTATGCCTACCTTCATTTTTGCAGATATCGGCACCACTCCTATCAGGTTGGGAAAGCTCTTTCTCAACTCGCTTGATACTGCTTCCACTACCCTACCGGGCTCCTCGATCAGGTCTATTTTATTGAGAGCTACGATTACTGGATTGTTTAGCGCGCCTATGTTGGCAAACGTGCTTTTAGCCTCTCTGATTTTCAACTTTACAATGCTCTCCTCCTCACTAGCATCCAGAACGAATACGATAACATCCGCTGCTACTATCTCCTCGAGGGTACTGTAGAATGCCTCTATGATTTCTGCTGGAACATTAACGATAAGGCCTACGGTGTCAATAAACAGCATTTCAAGGCTACTACCGTTTTCCAGCCTGAACGCGCACTTGGAAACCTTTGTCGAAAGCGTGGTGAAGGGTATATCTCCAGTCGGTTTCGAGCTTCCGGTTAACACGTTAAAGAGTGTGGTTTTTCCTGCATTGGCAAAACCTGTTATTGCAATAAGCGGCAGACCAAGCTCTCTTCTCCTAGTTCGACTCATCTGCCTTTTCCTTCCGATCTTCTCGAGTTCTCTCGTGTTTCTAGCTATCTTCCTTCTCACATGAAGATAGTATCTATCGACAGCATAAGCTCCGCCACCCATAAATCCAGGTAGCTCACCACGCTTCAATATGTTTATACTCTCCTTGAGAATGGGAAGCCAGTGCTTGAACATTGCCGTTTCAATTTGAAGCTTTGCCTCTTTCGTTCCTGCATTTTTGTCAAATACTTCAAGCAGCAACAGCGTTCGGTCGATTACGTGCTTTCCTGTTTCCTTCTGCAAGCGGATAAAGCTGCTTGGTGGGAGGGGCACCGCACAGATGATGGCTTCGATGTTAAGTTCTCTTATCTTCTCCAGTATTTCGTTTAGTTTGGCTCTCGTGAGGTGGAAGCTGCCTCCTCGCCTTCTAAGCTTCACAATGCACTTTACCTCGTAAGATGCAACTCTAGCCAGAGCCTCCAGCTCTTCAAGCAAGTACTTTGGCGTGTCTTTTGAGAGGAGCAGCAGTGCTGGTTTCAAGACTCACCCCTATCTCTAATAACGATATTTGCTAGGTCTCCAAGCGTCAGTTCAGGCTTGCCGGACTCTCCTATCGTGCTAGGCTTCTCCTCTGAAGAGACCTGCTCGATTAGTTTGATGCCAAGTGCCTTTTCGAGTCTTTTTGCTAAGTCTAAAGTTGGTCTTAGCTTTCCGCTCTCGATTCTCTTAATAACGGTCTCCTTTTCTCTAACCCGTACCGCGAGTTCTGCCGTGGTGAGGCCGAGTTTTTCTCTTGCCCTCCTAACGAGCGTAGGGTAGTCGTCTACGACGTCGCGCTCAACTCTGTATCGCTCGCCTTGCCTTTTGGTCTTGTACTTTGCTGCGGCCTTCGGTCTGGACCCTCCTGGAGCCTGAACGCTTAAAATCTCGCTTGAGCCCGGCGCCGTGGAGGCCCTAGAGTAGCATTTCTTACATACAGTAAGGGTCGAGCTCTCAATTCTTATCTTGTAGGCTTCCTTGATGATAGGTGCACCGCACATTTCACAGTAGAGTGCGAAGCCCAATTACCGCACCCAACATCATTTATACGCTATTGGAGGCCTATTTAGTTTAGTGAGCGAGGGCGAGGGCCGACCACACAACCGTATACAACCATGTTGTCTAGTAGGTTAGTTATAATTATTATCTAAGAGATACAAAATCTTTGCAGCAGTTAATAATATGCCAGATCAATAATTATGTAGGTATGTGTGTATGAATTGGCACAGGAAGAAAGAGGATCGAGAAATGGCAGCTACAGATGAAGGAATTGCTAACATGGATGTTAACACACTAATAGAGTATGTTAGGTACCTAGAAAAGAAGGTGAGGGAGCTCGAACAGTACAACCTCAGGATACGCCAAGAACTAAGCTACTACAAGCAGGAGCTCGAAAAGCTTATGACCCCCCCACTTATAGAGGCCGTAGTACTAGACGTGCTTCCAGACGGAAGAGTAGTTGTGAAGAGTTCCTCGGGGCCCAACCTAATAGTTAACGTTAGTAGCAAGATTCCAATAGACAGGCTCAGACCTGGAAGCAGCGTTGCAATAAATCAGCGCGGTTCCACAATAGTCGAGATCCTGCCTGATCGGGAGGACCCTTATGTAAAGGCAATGGAAGTTCTTGAAAGACCAAAAGTGAGATACTCAGACATTGGCGGTCTAGAGAAGCAAATTAAAATCCTCAGAGAGACTGTAGAGCTTCCGCTTTTAAAGCCCGAGCTGTTTGAAAAGGTTGGCATCGAACCACCAAAGGGAGTTCTACTCTACGGTCCTCCAGGAACGGGCAAAACCCTTCTAGCAAAAGCTGTTGCTGGAGAGTCTAACGCGACCTTTATAAGGGTTGTTGGAAGCGAGTTCGTCCAGAAATACATCGGGGAGGGGGCTCGTATCGTCAGGGAGGTTTTTGATCTCGCCAGAAGAAAGGCCCCATCCATAGTCTTCATAGACGAAATTGATGCTATTGCTTCCAGAAGAATGGACATTGGGACAAGCGGTGAAAGGGAGGTTCAGAGAACGCTGATGCAGCTTCTTGCCGAGCTCGACGGCTTTGACCCCCTTGACAACGTTAAGGTGATCGCTGCAACAAATAGAATTGACATAATAGACCCAGCTATTCTAAGGCCTGGCAGATTTGACAGAATAATTTACGTGCCTCTTCCAGACAGGGCTGGTAGAGTAGAGATCTTCAAAATTCACACGAGAAAAATGAACCTAGCAGATGACGTTAGCATCGAGGTACTTGCCGATTTGACTGAAGGCTTTTCCGGTGCCGACATCAAAGCCACCTGTACGGAAGCTGGCTACAACGCGATACGCGAGGAGAGAACCATAGCGACCATGAGGGATTTTGAAAGAGCTATAAGCGAAATCAGGGAAAGAAAGGAGGGAGAAAGGAAAGAGATTCTGGGGCTTCACTCAGAACTTGCTAGGAAAACAGGCGTTATGCTTAGCTACTAGATATTGCTGCTGAGACTTCAACTTCTATGAACGCGCCTTCTACATGCTTTAGAGTAAGAGTTATATTCCAAGAGGCTTCAAACTGGTAAGTGGTAAAGACACGTACAAGAATGGGCATAGCCTGTCTTCCAACCTACACTTGGTGAAGGATATGGCAAAGGGGTCCGAGAGGAAAAGAAGGCCTAGCGGGCCACTAACGGCTGCAGGACTGATTAGCTTCTACGAGGACACTGATGCCAGGATAAAGCTTACTCCAGCAAAGATACTACTGATAAGCAGTGCGTTTGTCATGTTGGTAGTTGGCTTGAGGCTCCTCTTTTGACCCTCTTCTCTCTAGAGTCTCCCTTGTCTCCTCGGGTTTTTCTATATCTCCGTTATTCGCATGGCGGTTGTAGCGTGTTGTTCTCTCCTCCCCGGTTGCAAGACGGCTATCGGTCGCCTGCAATCTTCGATTTATCCTAGCCTTAAAACATAGCGTCTTTTAGCTTATAAAGCTAGCCTAACAGGCTTTTTGAAGGCAGAGACTGTCGGCAGTCGGTACGTCCAAATAGCCTATAGCCACTGCTGTGACCTCATCGAGGCAATGCTTTAATCTAGGTTTTCGCCTTAAGTTAGCTTGTTAGCTTGCTGGAGAGCCTAAAAACCAAAGGGGTTTGCTGGTGTTCAACAATGGGAAGTTTGACCTGGTTGGGTCATAGCTGCTTTTACATAGTTCTAGACGGCAGGAAGATACTGATCGATCCGTGGTTGAAGAATCCGATGGCACCGCCAAATCTTCCGTCCCTCGAAGATGTCGATCTGATCGTGGTTACACACGCGCATGACGACCATCTTGGTGATACCATAGAGATCCTAAGATCTGCAGAGAACGCCAAGGTAGTGGCAATCTACGAGGTTGCTGAGAGGTTAGGCGTGGAGGGAGGTATTGAGAGGTCTAGGCTTATTGGAGGAAATATTGGAGGTCCAATACACACCGATGTGGGCAAGCTAAAGGTTGTTTTAACCCCAGCAGTTCACAGCAGTCCCTATGGGAGTCCCACCGGAGCTCTACTGCTAGGTGAGGAAGCCAGAATATACCATGCTGGTGATACTGGTTTAACGTTGGATATGCAACTTATCGGCGATCTCTATGCTCCTGATATAGCGCTTCTTCCCATCGGGGGGCACTTTACAATGGATCCGAGACAGGCAGCCTATGCTGTTAGGCTCTTGAGACCCAGGGTTGCAATTCCAATGCACTATGGTACATTCCCTGTTCTCTACGGCAAACCTGAAGACTTTGCAGAGGAAGTTAAAAAGCAGAACGTAAACACAAAGGTCGTAATCTTGAAGCCAGGCGAGAAGTACGAGTTCTAAACTTTCAAACATCTCCCCAACAGAGCTTTTTTAGCTTAGCCTTTCTAGCTTTCATGCTTTTCCTCCCGCAGGAGGCATGATAAGACGTTCCGCGTTAAAGCTCTTGAAGGCAACTAGGTAAAGCAGAGCACCAAACCCCACTAGAACGAGCATGTGTAGCAATGCCTTTAGAGTGTTCCCTGCCATGAAACTGGTAATGACAAGTACACTATGGGTATATGGAACAAACATTATTGGATAAAAGTAGAGCTTGGGCAGTTTTTCAACGTCTACAAACAGTGCTGCAAAGAATACTGCAAGAGCCATTCCTACTACCATGCTTGCCATCACATTAGCTGCTCTAACAGAGCCTGCCCTGATGACCACAGGCGTGACCGTCGCACTCGTCACAAATACCGTAACAGCCATATCAATTGCATGTACTGCCAGAAGCCGCACGTCGAGCACCATTGTCGAAGTGCCTAGATACGCGCCCATTAGGTAAAAGTAGATTAAAACTCCCACGACATCCGCAATACTCGCGATTAAGCCAATTATACAGCTTGCAACAAGCTTCCCACCCAAGAGCAGGCTATATCTAATCGGGGCCGATAGAAGAGCTTCGATGGTTTTTCTCTCCTTCTCCCCCATTACAGCATCGCTTACGTATGTGACCGTTGGAGCTACTACAAAAAAGAGTGCAAAAGCAAGTAGCCTGGTAGTATAGAACTTGTACTCTTCTTCTGAAGGGGCCTTTAGCCCTGCGCCCTTGTGTGCTTCTACTCTAACCTCTATAGGCGAAAGTACTACCTCAGGCGTTGCTTCGATTTCCGCTATCTTGAGTAAAAGTGCAACCCTCCGCTCAGAGTACTCTCTTGATAGCCCCTCGATAGCTGATGCTACTATGCTCATCGCCGTCTGCACTTTAGCAGACTCCACACGCTTGCTGACAAGCAGGGTCGCACTCCTGTCTAGAGTAGTTAGATTTTTTGTAAAACCTTTGGGAACAACTATAACAATATCAATCAACGGGGACGACAGAGCTTCACTTCTATCGCGATACTCTCTGGCTTCGCAGTTCTGCTTGAAGGCTTCGGCATAGACTTGAATCCGTGCCTTAAGCTCTTTAATGAAGAGGTGTGTATTTTCACCGCCTTCGGTGTCCTCGTTGACCACTGCGATTTTCAGGGACTGCTTGCTTGAGAGGACTATTGTTAAAGCACCTAGCAGGGGAAGCATTATCATCGGTAGCAGAGCGATCGATAGCAGCGTTCGCCTGTCTCTTCCTAGATCCAGCAGCTCCTTCCAAACCACTACTCTTATAGACAGCTTGCCTCACCGTAGGCTAGTGTAGAGCGCTTTTTATTGCGCTCATAAAAGCCTCTTCGAGACTTTCGACTTTGTATTTTTCAATTAACTCTCTCGGCGCTCCCTCTTCTAGCAGCCTTCCTTTGTAAATGAAGCCTACACGGTCACATATCTTCTCAACTTCAAACAAATTGTGGCTGCTCAAGAGCACGGTTGTCTTTCTCGCTCGTGCATGCTCCCGTATCATCTCCCTTATCTTAACACTACTAAAGATGTCGAGTCCTGCTGTAGGCTCGTCAAGTATAGCTACCCTAGGATTGACCATTAGAGCTCTAGCCAGTAGAAGCCTGCGCTTCATGCCTTTACTGTATTCGCCTGCCCTTCTATGAATCTCTGCTCCAAGACCCGAAATCGTAGCACCATACCAGGCCATTTCGAGTGCTCTTTCCCTATTGGACTCAAACAGCCTTGCAAAGAAGAGCAGGTTTTCCCATCCGGTTAGTCTCTCGTAGACATTAGCCTCCTCGGGAAGATACGATAGAAGCTTCCTAGCTTGATAGGGACTCTCGAGGGCGTCTATACCGAAGATTTGTACTTTTCCACTATCTGGCTTTAGTAGCGTAGCTATAATTCTAAGAGCTGTCGTCTTGCCCGAACCGTTGGGCCCAACAAGCCCATACACCTCTCCTTCTCTAATCGCTAAAGACAGTCCTTGAAGAGCCTTTACCTTCCCTTTGAATGTCTTGTATAGGTTGCTTGCAATTAAGGCAAGCACGAGCATAGGTCCTCCCTGTATATTTTTAAACCCAAGCAATGCTATTGCACTCTCTTACATTTACATTGCTGTTCTAACTAGCATGTCAAATAAGGGTGTACCTGCAGCCTATTGTCGTGAATTTTAAGTTTTATTGGTTTGATAGAGACAGTTAAAGCTATAATGTGGTGCTGTTGAGTTTAAGGTTGTATTCCCACACAACTAGAAACCAATACGCACAATGGGGTTAATACTATGACGTACGAGGAAGAGGAAGAGGAAGAGGAGTGGTGGGAGGAGGAGGAAGAGGAGGAGACTTGGGAGGAAGAGGAGGAAGAGTGGGGAGAAGAGGAAGAGTGGTAGCGGCAGGTAAAGCCAAGACCCCCAAAAGCTACGTTTGTTTTTGAGGTTCAGGCTAGCCACCTGTTCAGCAGGGTTTGCTCTACTATTGCAACGATAAGCTTTTCCTCGAAGCTTTGTCCCTCTGTAACCTGAAAGCGTCCCTCAAACATAAGCCTTCTAACAAATTCTCTATTGAAACTGCAAGTCTTTTGCGGTTTTATGCTACGTGCTCTCTCAACCTCTCGGAAAGCGTCTATAATGCATTTCGAACTCTCTGGTAGGCTCTCTAGCAAAGCTACTACGTCTCTAACCTGCTTTCTGGATAAAAGTCTCCTTGCAACCTCTAAATCGAAGTTTAACAAGGCCAAACCAGATTCTCTAGCTCGAATCGAAACCTCTATGGCCTTTGCAGCATGTCGCTCGCTATATATTATTGCTTGAGGCACAATGGCCCTATAGGTATAGCCTGAGACGCTTTCGCTCGAGTGAACGACGACGTAAAACCTGACGCCACTCACACAGATCTCTACTGGCATGTTCCCACTATACTCGTTTACTTTACGCAGTGTTTTACACTAAGATCGCGTGCTTGTTTGCAAGCTCAACGCATTTTGAGATCTCTGTGCTACACTATACTTTTTTATTTCACTTTATGTCGATACGCTGGAGGCGCCAATATAAAAAGTGTTAGGATCTAATAAGCTGATTATGCTTAAGTCGGTGACAGGACAGCCTCGTCGCTAAATGGTCCTGGAGTGGCAGACGACGAGGCAGAGCCGGAAGAGCTGGATGAGTTCCTTCAACACACAGTAAGAAGCCAAAAACGCCAGCCAAGCGATCGCACTGCCTTCCACATCGCAAGATCGCAGACAGGAGTCCATTGCATAGGTGCAAGTTTAATACTGTCGACTCATATAAGAATAAGGTGCTAGGTTCGCGAAGGTATGGTAGCACTCGGCTGGCGGCCCACGGGTTCCGTAAGGAACCTGAGGAAACACCACCCTCCCCACGGCAGCAGGCCCCCGCAAGGGGGATGGGGAGAACCCATGGCTCTGGCGCAGAAACGAAACGGGACCTCTTCAATGACAATGATGCCTTTGCAGGCAGAGGAGGAGGGTGTTCCCGATGAAACGGCCACCCCCTGCGGAGCAAGGACACCTCCTAATGAGGGGCCGTGCGAGGGGGTGTACAGCCGCTTAGCCAAATGCCGCCGTAGTACAGAAGGTGGGTTATAGCCGAGTGCTACTATACCTTCGCGAACAGCTTCTTAGAGCACTGGTGATCAAGTATCTATGCCTTAATCGACCCTCGCGTATTTTGTGGATGAAAGTACATGCCTGCAAAGTGTGACAGAATAAGAATACTAGTGTACAGGCTAAACGAGGACGACCCTAAAAAAAGCACGGGGGTGAAGCTGATCAAGCTTAACCTAGCAAGCAGGCTTTCGCACCCACGGCTCTCTCCTAGAAACAGTGTCGTTCTAGATCCTACAAGTCCATTTGTATTAAGTGCACGAGAGGACTTTTCTTCTATAGTAGTCGTCGATCGCTCTTGGAAAAAGCTTTTAGAGGATATGAGGATGCCGCGTTTTCCCCGATGGGTTGAAAGAAGGAGGCTACCTAGCTTGATAGCAGCCAATCCCATCAATTACGGTAAGCCTGAAGTGCTAAGCTCCGCAGAGGCAGTTGCTGCCGCCCTTTACATTCTGGGGTGCAAGGAGCTCGCCACTAGAGTCTTAAGTTGCTTTAAGTGGGGACCCGAGTTTTTTAGGCTGAATGAGAGGCTTCTAGAACTGTACAGTAGCGACGCTTGAAGCGCTAGAGGCCGGGAGAATGTCTCGCGTCATCATAGTAGCTGGTAGCAGACTTCATCTCGGCTTCTACAACATAAAGAATCCTACTACAGCCTATGGAAGCATTGGTGTTTATGTCGAGGAGCCAAGAACCCTCGTCGAGCTTGAACGAGCAAGCTCCACGAGCCTTCATGGACCTTTGAGCTCAAGCGAAAAGAGGATGCTGGAAAGCATCGTTGATCTCTACTGCAGCCAGACTAATGTAAGCGGCGTTCGCGTTAAGGTAACCCATCACCCTCCAAGACATGTCGGGTTGGGGTCTACAACTCAACTTCTTCTATCGATAGCCACAGGCATTGCTCGCATGTGTGGAAAGCGTGCCATGGTAGCTAGGCTGGCATTGCTGCTCAAAAGGGGGCTTGTTTCCGGCATTGGGATTTATGGCTTCTGGAGGGGAGGTTTTATAGTCGACTCTGGAAGAAGGTGTCTCGATAACATGTTAAAGCCTCCAAGCAGGCTTTCAGACCTACCAAGACTGCTTTTTAGGGCTAGAATTCCAAGCTCCTGGCGTTTCGTTCTCATTATTCCCGAGGGCGTGAGGGGATTGAAAGAGGAGGAGGAAGAGTCGATGATCACGAAGCCGCCATCCGTGGACAATGACGTCAGTACAACCCTATTGCAAGCACTACTCTCCAAGGTCGTTAGGGGGGTAATAGACCTGGACTTGAAGCTTTTTGGCGAGGGGATTAATACTATACAAGACCTTGTTGGCGACGCCTTTTCCGTCTACCAAGGTGGTAGGTACGCTACACCGTTTACTGAAAGAGCTGTTGAAATCTTAAGAGGCTCTGGTGCTGCTGGTGCCGGTCAAAGCAGCTGGGGTCCGCTCGCATACGGCATTTTCAAAGCGCGGGGGCTGGAAGAGGTCCTGCGGGTTTTACGTCGAAGGCTCTACCATGAGAACATCGACGCCAGGATCGTTGCCACACATGCTAGAAATAGGGGGTTTAGCCTACATGTAGAGAGTCCTCCTTCTCGCTGACCCTGCACTAGAAGTGGGGGGGCTTCTAACCTCCAGGCAGCCCATCGGTTTCATGTGCTTCCGTTCTGGTTTACCTTCCTGCTAGCTCTACAATTCCCTGCCGCCTTGAAGCCGCCTCGGGAAAACTCTACACAATTCTTTTAACTTTCAGATAGTCAAAAAGTGTATCGAAAGGTGCAGGACATGCCATCGGCAATCGTTCTTATCAATGCAGAAATTGGAAGCGAGGAGGAGGTTTTCGAGGAGGTTTCAAAAATACCCGAGGTAAGCCAGGCATACATCGTGTATGGAGTTTACGACATAATTGCCAAGGTTGATGCTAAGAGCATGGAGGAGCTTAAAGAAATCATTGCAGCAAAGATCCGCAAGCTACCTAAGGTTAGATCGACCTTAACGATGATTGTCGTTGAAGGAAGGGAGTACAGGAAAGGATGAGGAGGCTTCTGCTAGGCGCTGACGGCTTTGACGCTCCTCACGGCGGTTGCACAACTCACTTTCTCGTTTTTTTACTCAAGCACCTTAAGGAAAGTTTCGACGAAGGCCTTACCCTACTCTCTCCTCCAAACCTTGTGAGGCTAAACCCCTTCATCCCGTGGAAAACTAGAGGAAATGCCTCTGTCTCGGTTGAGCTTTACGTTGAAGACTCCGTTACAGTAGACAGCCTGTGGAGTGCAATTCTAAGGTTTGCAGAGGCCTATGCTGAGAGCCTACAGCAAGAGCCCAAAGGAGGTCTTGTTCTAATAGAGGAGCCTACAAAGCAACAAGAACAGGATTTGGTAAAAGTTTATACAAAAGCGCTTGTAGACGTTTCGACCTTCCGCTTCATACCCGACTCGCTATTGCCCGAGAGCGCTAGAAACGTTAGAATTTGGGGGACACAGGGAGTGCTTGGTGCCCTTGCAGGACTAGGCTTTATCTTCCACAGTCATCCCGTGACGTACGAGCTAGTGCTTTACCGCGATTTGAGCAGAGTGGGTGAGAGAAGGGAGGTAGATGAGAGCAGTATTAGGCTCCTGGAGCTCAAGTTCAGGGGCACGATTTTCAACAACTACGATTGGAGGCGTGAGAGGGCCGTGGCCATTCCAAGGGGGCCCGATCCCGTTCTGGTCGGCATTAGAGGGACAGACCTAGACGTACTGTGTAGCTGTAGGGATCTCGTAAGGGTTTACGAAAGAGTGTCCGCATGGGCTATCTTTAGAAGCAACCAGCATACAGATGTGCACGGAGTTCGTAGAAAGGTCGGAACCCTAAAACCGTACCAAGCAGGTACCATTGAGGGAGTCGTTTCGAGCAGACCCGAAGTAGAGGTGGGGGGTCACGTAAGTCACGCGCTAACAGACGATACCGGCACGATCACAGTACACTACTATGCTCCGACAAAGCCCATGGCAACTATCGCTTCAAAGCTCCTGGTAGGGGACTACATTCGCGTTTTAGGCGGGGCAGTTCCACATAGGGTTGAGGGCCTTGTGTTTAACGCTCAAAAGCTATGGGTGTTGAAGCTCGCACCTAAGGCTAGCATTTTAAACCCAAGGTGTCCCAATTGTGGGAAGAGATTGAAGAGCCTTGGATCTAAGGGCGGGTACAAGTGTTTAAAGTGCGGTTACAAGACCGGGGAAAGCCTTCCCAAAGAGATCGTTAAATCCTCTAGAGAGGTGCAGGCAGGAGTTTATACACCGGGTCCCGGTAGAATTGGGCACTTGGTAAAGCCTGAACCCTTAACTCTAAGCCCAAGAGCCAATGGGGATTCCGGAATTGCTGCCTGCAGCGAGTATTTTGGTTAAAGTTTTTAGGTGCAGCGGCTGAGAGTTTCTGCGGGAACGAAAAGCGGCTGCTAGGGGGTTGTAGTTGGGTAAGGTCAGAACGCTAATGATTAAAAGAACGGCGAGAAAGCTGCTAAAAGAATTCCCTGCACTCTTCACCGACGACTTCGAGCACAATAAGCAGGTCGTTAGAAAGCTTGTAGAGGTTCCGAGTAAGAGAGTAAGGAACAAAATAGCAGGCTACATCACACACCTCGTCAGAATAAAGAAGAGGCAAGAGGCGCTAGAGGAGGAGCAGGTCGAAGAAGCAAAGTGAACGGCTTTCGCCTCGCCTCCAACTTCGTTTTCAAGCTGCCCCACCTTTGTATCTGCAACGTTCAGACTTATTGAGACTTTCTGCTGCACCGCTCTGCATCTGTCACGAACGGTTCATCACGACTTCCTCGCTTCTCGTCCGTTTTACTTACTGCCTCACTTTAATTTAGAGGAGTGACTTATCGTGTGTGCAGCAGAGACCCTCATCTAGCTCTCGTCGAGTTCATTCACACACCTCAAAAAGGTTTGCAGAGCACCCAAGAACTCCTCTGAGTTTCTATCACTAGCACGTCTTGCTGTCTATCAGTGATGCGAAGAAGAGCGTGCCAAGAAAGGAAGAGCGGCAGTCTAGAATCTCTCTTGCCTTGAAGGGATAGGAGCTTAGAGGTTTCGTAGCCCGCCTGTTAACCTATAGTCCTTCAGCACGAGATTTAGAATTCTGGAAACGAGCTCTCTTCTCGTTCCCGTTCTCTTGGAGAGTTCCGTTGCCATTGTTTCTATCTTCTCTCTTGTTCTTGGAAGCACCTTGCATTCTGCACGTAGGATCCCTCAATGACCTCTCTCTGCTCCCACGGGAATATTATCCACTTTTCCGTGGTGTCGTGGAAGAAGTCGGGCTTTACGAGACTCCATGGCTTGACGTAGATTGTTGCTGTACGTACTATTCTTGCTCCATGAAGGCTTACAGCATTCACTGCAACTTGAATGGGCTTTCCTGTATCAGCAACGTTGTCTACTACCAGAACGCTTTTGTCTCGAATATCGATAAGTAAGGGCTGTAGGATTACTGGCTTCTCGCGCCTGTTTTGCACGCCACGGTAGAACTTTATCTCTATAGCTCCAATGTGCTTTACGTTGAGAAGGTCCGCTAGAACTCTCGCTGCAATCTACCCACCGCGCATCATACCAACACTATAGCGTCAACCCTAATGCTGGAGTGGGCTACCTTCTCCGCAATAGCTAGAAGAGCCTCCTCGATTTCCTGCCACGTAGGCGCAAAGAACTTGGACCCGGGCTTCACGCCACTATCCCCCATGGCTTACTGGAATGATGATGACCTCATCCTCGCTAGAAAGCTCAGGGTTTTCACCGCGAACTCTGTAGTCTGCTCCATTGATAAGAAACAGGTAGAGTCCCGAAGGCCTGCCGTCAGGGTCTATGATATCGGGTATGTGGTGCGAGAGCTTTCTCGCAAGCTCTTGTAGGGTTTGGGCTTCAACCTCTACTATCTCTTTTCCCACTCTCTCCTTAAGGGTGGCCAATAACCTTACCTTGACCATTTTGCCCACTCACCAAAAACAGTCTGTTTCAAGGGGCTCAGGCTCCTTATAAATGCTCGTACTCACTGTGCTTTGAAGATTTGGTGTCATCGATCCTCACCCTCTTTTGGAATATAGTAGTACTCTCCAAGCCTCTTTTGAAGCCTATCTAGATAGCTGTCTGGCTTGTTTATCCTTGGCCTTCCTGTCTGTGGATCTCTTCTAAAGGTGATTGCAAGCTCTCTTAAGAACGCGTTCATGCCGCTTCTTAGGTCCATGGGCTCGCTGGCCACTCCCTCCCTTCCAGGTGCGCCTCTGAACACAATTATCCTATGACTTATAAAGTCTACTATCGAAGCATCGTGCTCCACTACGAATGCTGCACCCCCCCGTGCTTCTGTTATCTTTCTTATTATCTTTGCCACTGCGAGCCTCTCCTCTACATCGAGATAGGCGCTTGGCTCGTCTAGCATGTAGATTTCCGCCTCGCGTAGCAGTGTAGCAGCCACCGCCAGCTTTTGCAACTCTCCACCGCTCAAACTGCTCACCTCTCTTTCTCTCAGCCTCGCAAGCCCCAGCGGCTTAACAATTTCATCGTAATGCCAGTGACCTGGAGATAGAGCGTGTTGTGATATGCTCTGCAAGGTGCTTGCTACGGTGTCCTTGAACATTCCACGAGTTACGTACTGGGGCTTGTAGCTTATTCTAAGCCCACTCTCTTCGGGTGGCCTCCATCCCTCCATGCTATCTTTGAGCTCTCCAATAAGCGCTCTTACAAACGTGGTCTTCCCGATGCCGTTAGGGCCTACAATGCCGATGACCTCACCAACACCCACACTTCCAGCACTTGCCTCGAGCGCGAAGCCATTTAGTTTTACTTTGAATCGGCTCCACTCGAAAAACCTCTCTCTGACTCTCAGCGCTTCAGCTACACCCACAGGCTCTGTTGCATGAAATCTGATGGGCTCTCTTCTAATCCTCATGTTCTCGGCGGGTAGGTACCCCTCTAAGAAGCTGTTTATTCCGGTCTTAACTCCGTACGGGTTTGAAACTATTCCATACACTCCAGGCTCGCCATAAATTATGCTAACGTGGTCTGAGAGGTAGTCTAGCACCGCGAGATCGTGCTCTACTACCAGCACGTACGAGCTTCTAGGCGTGTACTCTCGAATAGCCCTAGCTACGTTAACTCTCTCTCTAACGTCAAGGTAGCTGCTGGGCTCGTCAAAGATGTAGACATGAGCATCCTTGCACAGTACTGTTGCTATAAGGAAGCGTTGAAGCTCTCCTCCGCTTAGATGACTGATGCGCCTGTCCCTAACTTGCTCTAGTCCCAACTCTCTAATGAGCTCTCTAGATAGACCGCGCTCGTCTGCTCTGTTGAGGAGCTCCCCTACTGTGCCCTTGACTTTCCTCGGTGCGAGATCCACGTATTGAATCTTATGGACCACCCTAAGCTCCTTATTAGCTAGCTTCTCAAAGTATCCTTGTAGCTCGCTTCCTCGAAATCTCTTGATAACACTATCCCAGTCCGCTTTGCCTTCTTCGCCCATGTTGGGAACTATCTCTCCCGCCAGTATTCTAATGCTAGTAGTCTTGCCTGTACCGTTCTTCCCTATTATTCCAGTTATGGCTTCGCGCTTTGGAATGGGTAGCCCATAGAGCTTGAAGGCGTTCCTGCCGTATCTGTGAACAACCTTTTTCTCGAGCTCGTCCGGAACGTTCTCTATTTGTATTGCACTGAAAGGACACTTCTTTACGCAGATATTACATCCTATGCACGTTTCTTCATAAATCACGGGCTTTCCAAGGGTGCCGTCGAGCTCTATCGCCTTCGACTTAACGCGGCTTCTATTAATTGGGCAGAACCTGATACACTCTAAATTGCACTTGCTAGGCTTGCAGAGCGTGTAGTCGATAACAGCTACCCTCACTCTAATCGCACCTTGCTTCAAATTTGAGTTCTTGCAAAATCGAGTGCAATCCGTGTACTACCAGCAAGCAATATGGGCTCAGAACCTTACCTTTTCTGCATGTAGGTTCTCTGCGCCGTCACCGCTCATCATAGCCCAGTCTCGGTCGGGCTCTTTATCTCCATAAGCTCGTAAGTCTTCTCCTCTTAATTCTTCTAGCTTCTCTCTCCAGAAAAGCATATACCGCTGAGTGCGGTCTGCCTTCAATGAGCATGTTGATTGCCTGCTTGGCAATTTCGGCTTGTTCGTAATCCCCTATTATTCCAATCACGTTCTCTCCAACGCAAACGTAGGTTCCTGTGGTCTCCTCTATTATCTTCCTAGTTCTGCCTTTCTCTCCGATTATTCTGCCTTTAACTCTAGTAACGTGCTGATTGCGGCCACCAAAGACTTCCTTTAGATCTATCGTTACAAGCACCTGATCCTCGTCTAGCAGCCTGAAGGCTTTTTCCGGACTGAAACCTATCCCTATAGCCCTTATCACTTCCTGAGCTTTTAGAAGCCCCTCTGACGCGGTCTCGGGGCTCGTAGCCTCTATTACAACGCTTCCATTGGCGCTATCTACCGTTATAACTGTGCCTGTAGCCTGCTCGAGCTGTCTTTTAACCTCTCCCTTCTCTCCAATCAGCACCCCAACACGCTCTAGAGGTATCCTCATGTAAACTCTATTCAAGTAGTACCCGTAGCCTGAGGTCGCTTTCAGGTGTTCGTCCCTCTGCACTCCACTATCACCTCGTACAGCTCGTTTACATCTGGAACCTTAATTCCAATCTCGTGCTCAAAGTACCTCTGAATGTTTTTCAGGTCCTTTGTCAGAAACTCATAGGCGTTTGGGTGGTCTGTTAATACTGCCTGCCCCACGTCTATTATTACCGGTTCGCCCTCATAAACCATGATGTTGTACTCGCTAAGGTCAGCGTGTACGAGCCTTGCCCTGCAGTGAGAGAGCCACACGTTTCTCATTATCTTTTCGAACATTTTCAGGGCCTCGCTCTCTTCTTCTGGAGGCTGTTCCTTTAGTAGTGGTGCTCTTACACCGCTCCTACCTATAAACTCCATCACCACGATGTTTTGTTTCACACCGTAGGGCTTCGGTACTCTGACACCTGCGCGGAACAGTCTCTGAAGGTTCTTGAACTCCTTACGCGCCCAAATGGCTATAAGGCTTCGTGTGGTACCTATTCTGGCTCTTTCAAATCTAGGATCTCCCATAATGTACTTCCATATTCCCTTCTTAAACTCGCTTGTAAACGTGAGATAGATCTTGACCGCATACTCTCGACCGCTTCTATCAATTGCCCTGTAAACTCTGGCTTCCTTTCCACTGCTGATAACACCATAGAGCCTCGCAAGCCTTAGCTCACGCATTACGTGATAGAGTGCCTCTAGAGTGAACTTGTCGAAAACCTCCTCAACGGTCTCTATCTCATCGATATCCTTTTCCTTAACCCTCGAGAAGTCTATCTTCCTGTCGAGAGTTTTTACAGCCTCCTCTTCCAAATCTCTACTGTTTTTCAGAGCCCTTCTCCCTCTAGTACCTCAGAAGGTATTACCCCTTTCTCTACAAGCTTTCGAGCCTCGTCTAGAGTGTACCTATAAATCAGATCTCCCCTGCTTTCGCGCCTCATCTCCCATGGTGCTACTAGCACGATATCTCCCTCCTTGATCCACATCCTTTTCCTATACCTCCCTGGAATTCTGGTTACTCTACGTGCACCATCAACGCATCGAGCTAGAAAGTGATCTCCTCCAAGTATCTTCTCCACAATGCATACTACAGTGTTCTCGTCGGGCAGTGGAACCTCTCTGGGTCTCCCCTCGCTCACCCTACGCTTTCCACCCATTACTCTACGCTGCACCTCGCATGCTTCTTGTCTTGCGTGCCCTGAATTCCTTGCAGGCTATCTTGGAGTTGCTCAGCTAACCTGTTCTCACAGATCCTTATTTATCAAATTTATCAAAAAGGCTTAAAACCCTACCTTTTTATCCAGCCTACTATGAGTCCCAAGAAGAACCCGAGCGTTATCGGTCCTACTACTAGCACTCCAAGGGTTTTAAGAAAGCTCAAGATGACATCCTTGTAGGCTAGCAGGTTTTCGCTGAAAACTGCGATCAGATCTTCTGTCGTGCCGCCGAGACTCCAAACGTTCAGGAGAACTCCAGCTACAAGCACGAGAACCATGGCTATAACGTACTTGATTACGCGCGACATGACGTAGCCCAGCGCCAAACCCATAACTAGCTGCAGTCCCACTGATATTGCAAGCTTGGGGTTGTTCAGCAGTAGCTCTATTATGCTGGTTACAGGTACTTCCGGTAGGAACATGCTTGAAGCCATGCTTACGATAGTGGACTCAAGCACCTTCTACTCCACCCTACACCTCTACTGTGATCGTCCGAGCTTTATTTTTTGAGGCTACGGGTGTCTTGCTGACCTGCAGGGATCTGCTTGCTATCGAAGCCTATCCCCTTCCAGTCCCAAAGAGTGGGACTTTAAGTGGTATGCAGGCTACTGTGTGCAGGCGAGCAGTGTCGCCTCATAACGTGTGGCTAGCCTCTTTGTAACACTCGATAACAGCTTTTGGGATGTTTTTCTTTAGCCACCAAATCCTTACGGGCTTGAGAACCACTCCCAAAAGCCTCACTAGAAGAGGGGGCTCTACTCTGGCCCCACTTGCACTGTTGTGCCCTCCTCCCCCCATACAAACTGCTATTTCCCTAACGTTTATCCTACGAGACCTAAGGCTTATAGAGCCGTCGGGTCTTGCAATTATGGCTGCTTCTGCAGAGAACTTGGACATCAAGTATGATGCTAGTAGACTTGTGTGAGGGGGGCCTGGACTCTTCACTACAAAAACTGCCTTCGCGTTAGAGTCTAGCATGAAGCTCCTGCTCTTTTCAAGCACTCTTTCGAAGCCTCTCAGTTCAGCGTCGACCACCCTTTGAAGCCTATCGCTATAGTCATCGCGCCAAAACCTGCAAGAGCCGAACTCTTCGATGAGCAGTCTTCTAAAAGCATCGCCTTTCGAGCCTCTGTAAGTGCCTACAATCCTGTAAACGAAAGGCGATAGCGGGTGGTTCCACGACCACAGATCCACAGAACAAGTTAAGTCAACCAATTCTAGAATGCAATCTCTAACCTCATCGTCGGTTACTCCAACTCTTCTAAGAAGGGACTGGGCAACAACGCCCGCAGCACACGTGCTTCTGTCGAGGTAAAGCCTTACACCAATATCGCTTAGAGCACTAATCCAAGAGGGATCCCAAACGTGATGGTCGTACCATTCAATTGAGACGTCGAGACCCCTCAGCTTCCTTAGTATGCTACTCACCCCACTCGCGCTATCTCTATTTAGACCGAGATCCATGATCGCTACAACCTGTGGGGGCTTCATTGGGTTTATCGACTTTCTAAGGCTGGTAGCTAGTTTGTGGGGTTCCGTAAAGTGTATCCTGAAGTCTGGATTCCTGCCCGTGCTCTTCAGCACCTTAGTGTAGATAGCTGCTGACGCTATGCCATCGAGATCCGTGTGCGTGAAGACATGGATTTCCATGCCTTGAAACACCACCCAGAGGCACCAGCTCAATGCGCTATAGTCTCACGCATTTGCTCCGCGGATTCGATGGGCTCCCTTTTGCCTTAAGGCGTACCAGACAATGAAAGCTGCGACTGGAACCACGAGTCCGACAGCCCACAAAGCTATGCCCGTCAGGCTCAAACGCCTCTCTTGGGGCAGGGTCCTCTCGCCGACCTCGATTGGAATTTCCAATGTATCCCTAAGCACTCTATGCAAACTGTCCCTATACTCAATCTCGATTGCAATGTAGTGGGTTCCCGGCTTGGTGCCGTTGGGGATGAGGAGAGAATAGCTAATTGGGAGTACTGATCCAACACCAACTTCGCCGATATACGTCTTGTTGCCACTTATGAGCTTAAAGTCGCCAATGCTTTTAATGTAGCTTAACGTTTCGTAAGCCTTGTCTGTCCCCCTGTTTACCACCGTTACCACAAGACCGATCTCGCTTCCAACCACGGGGTTTCTCGGCATGACGACGATATCGATGGGCTCTAGCTGCACCTTACCGCCCACCATGTAGTTTACTTGCAGGCTTTCACTTCTAGGAAAGCCTCTTTCGTCCACAAATACAATCTCCAAGCCTACACTAACGGTTTCTCCGACTAGACTCGCTGGTACAAATGCACTAAAGCTTACTATGGCCTCCTCACCTTCTCTCAGGCTAGAAATGTAGGCCTTCGAGGAGCCAATTAGAGGCACACGACTGGGGTACGCTGTCAGCCAGATGTCACTCGCATCTCCATTAACGGACCTCACCGATAGGGAGACAAGGTTGGTCCTTCCCCCCTCGAGCGTGCTATTCAGTGGCGTCACCTTTATTGTGGTTTCAGGCTTCTTGAGGGCTTTTATTCCGAGCGTGAACGAATCGAAGTAGGTGTTGCCCCACGCGTCGCTGTACTCCACGTTAATGCTCATACCGCTCTCTCCAGGCTCTGCAACGCTCAGTTCTACCAGAAGCTTTCTCTCCTCTCCAGGCTTTACTTCGCTAATGAACTCTGTAGAGCCCCCAATAATTGCCAGACCGGGTTGGGAGACGAGCTTTAGTAGTACGTCCCGTGCAGGCGCCTTTCCAATGTTGACTACTGAGAGCTCCAGCTTGCTCCTCCCGGTGAGTACCGTGCTTCCGCTTTCGATCCTTACTAGAAGCTTCGGCTTGTTGAGAAACCCTCCCACCCTCAGGGCATGGGTCTCCCTCTTCGAGACGGTTTCGCCAAGGGGGGTTGTGTACGTAAGGTACACGTCGACATAGACAACCTGATTGCTTGTAGAGAGGGGGGCCTCGACTGCTACCGGAATGGCTAGAGTCTCGTTGGGTGCGAGCTCGCTAAGGAACGTGCTTGCGGGACTAATGCTAACACCCTGACCTATCATTGAGATCGAGATGTCGAGGGCCTCTCTGTACCCGTTGTTCTCAACGAGCAGCATTGCTCTCGTTTTCCCGCCAGGCTCTAATGCATCCTCGAGGTACAACACGGTGTTGATTACGGGGTAGTCGCGAGGCGGGCTTGTCGCGACGAGGCTCAAGCTCCACTGCCTGGTGGTAGACACGTTCGATGGCGAAAGGTAGTTTGCTGTCACTGTAAGCGGGATTGAGGGCTGAACGTAGTTGTATGGTGCTGTTACATTGAACTCTAGCTGCACAGCGCCTCCGGGACCTAACGAACCTACACCTATCACGTCAGGCTCTATTTCGAGCGGTGCTTGCGTTTCTAGCGAGACCTCAAGCCTGCTTACAGGGGCGTCGCCATCGTTGCTCACAATTACCTTCACTGGGGAGGTTTTGCCAGGCCTCACATCCCCCTTCAACCGAACCTTTAAGTCAGGCTTACCCGTTATCCTTGCTACGAAGCTTACGGTTTCACTCTTGTTTACAACATACCACCTCTCTCCATCGGATGCTAGCGTGTAGCTTACTCGAAGGCTTCCCGGATAGTCTCCTGGCTTGACCCAGTCCTTGATGCCTACGTAAAACCTAACAGTAAACGTGTTGCCTACAGGCACGGCTGTGGGAACAGCTTGCGCGCGGTCTCCCAGCACTGTGAACCATTCTGACTCCTCGAGCTCGACCGTAATGCCCGAGATTGCCACTGGCGGCTCGTTGAGCACCAGCCTGCTAGTTCCAGCTGCCACTTCAATGTTCGATGGATTGCTCTGTCTAAGGGTTATGGCTAGGTACGCGCAGTCTCCTCCCGTCACATCTACAATTCTCCCAGCTTCGTCTTGCCACTGTACGCTTGTAACCTCGAACTCGTTTTCGCCCTGAGCGTATGCAGTTGAAGGCACCACTAGAAGTAGTAGGAGGTAGAAGAGAATTGAAAGAGCGAAGCCTCTACTGCCTAGCTTGTGCATGCACTAGAGCCCCTCGCCTTCGATCCTTCCATCTCTCAAGTAAACCACCCTCTCACACCTTCTAGCGATTTCTGGATCGTGGGTTACAACGATTATGGTGACGCCACGCTGCCTATTGAGCTCCCCTAAAAGCTGCATAATGGCAAGCTTGTTTCGCACGTCCAGGTTGCCTGTAGGCTCGTCTGCAAGTATTAGCTTCGGGTTGTTTGCAAGCGCTCTCGCTATTGCAACGCGCTGCTGCTCCCCACCGCTCAACTCATTGGGTCTGTTGGCGTACTTGTCCTCCAGGCCGACGAGCCTTAGAAGCTCGAGAGCCCGCTTTCTCCTCTCCTCGCGTGAGAGACCTTCTGCTACCATCGGCACCTCAACGTTCTCCAAGGCCGTAAGTCTCGGTATGAGGTTAAATGTCTGGAATACAAACCCTACGGTTCTCCTTCTGAACCTAGCTAGCGCGTAGTCGTCCAGCTTTGATAGCTCCTCGCCATCTACAACAACCCTCCCCCTGGTCGGTCTATCGAGAGCACCGATGATGTTGAGCAGGGTCGACTTGCCACTTCCGCTGGGACCCATTATGGCTAGCATCTCCCCCCTCCTAACGGTTAGGGTGACGCCCTTGAGTGCAGGGTACTCGAGCTTGCCCATCCGGTAGACCTTCCAGACGCCCTCAAGCTCCACCATGATTGGGTCTCCGCTCAACGCCTGGCACCACCATCGCAAAGCCGGCTTCAATCTCCCCTCTCGAAGAGGTAGTAGTAGAGAAAGCTGGCAATCGTCTTCGCGTCCTTGATTGCATTGCTTCTAATTAGGTCCAGCATCTCGCTAGCACCAACCCAAATGAGCTCCGAAATGAGCTCGCCTCTTTCGACGCTGGGCTCCTCCACCTCTAGGTCC
>Ga0105154_1000078_pt1 | contig 42419 bp, 43 predicted proteins | sample SSWtaG_FD_89672 | JGI IMG/M metagenome (GOLD analysis project Ga0105154, IMG submission 89672) | Hot spring microbial communities from Sandy's Spring West, USA to study Microbial Dark Matter (Phase II) - SSWsed_matched | ecosystem: Environmental > Aquatic > Thermal springs > Hot (42-90C) >... | reverse complement strand
GTTGGTCAGAAACCTGTAGCGAACTACGTACTAGCGGCAGTAACGCAGTTTACTTTAGGAAGTAGAAGGGTTACACTAAAGGCTAGAGGTAGGGCCATATCGAAGGCTGTTGATGCAGCGGAGGTTGTGAGACGTTTCATGGGAGAAAAAGTTGACATAGCGACAGTTAAGATAACCAGCGAAAAAGTAGGCGAGCCAGGAAAGGAGCGCATAGTATCGGCAATCGAGATAATTTTAGAGAGAAAAGACTAAGATCTTGGCGGAAACGATCGAAGAGAATAAGAGATTTTCTTCCAGTTCAATTAACCTTAAAGTACAGATCGTTTTAGCTGATCAAAATAAATCGTTAATCGAGATTATCTTAAAAAACACTTCCAGCGATACCGAGAACGTGGCTTTAACGGTCGAGATACTACTTGAAGACGAAGTTTTTGCTGTAGCTGTAACCGATGAATTCCCTATAGGGCCAGGCGAAGAGCGGGAACTCGTTATCCCTTTACCTGCCCCTCGCGGCTCCTTCAGCTTAAGATTGCTAGTGAGCACGAGCGCAAGTGGTTCACGCGAGTTCCTCCTCTGCCCCACCGCGGCTTAGCGCTACGAGATAGTTATTTAAAATAGTTTCTTTACAAATTGTTTATATTAAACCACTCGTTGCGAGGCTGTAAACGTCGGCTTTCACTTCTGGAATCTTCTCGCGCACCTTGAAGTATGCCTAGCGTGGTGCACGCCGGAGTATTCCTTTTATAGTGGCACTGTAGAAGACTTGCGATGTATACAGAGACGAAAGTAATATCGACGCTAGACGAGACGGCTGCTCATAATCTAATTGTTCTGGAGGCATCTGGCGTCTACTTAGTGGACGAAGGAGGCAGAGCGGACACCTTTCTCAAGGCTGTAGCGAACGCGCTGGTAGGCAATAGCCTTGACAACCCACTTTTTGAGATCGAGGGTTCCGTTGAGCTTCGAGTTTCAGTGCCGTGTCTTGCCGCTGTTGCTGGTCACGCTGATGTGGAGGTCAACGGTAGGAGGTGTAGCGCGTGGAGAGCGCTGCCGGTGCCGGCTGGAGGGAGAGTGCGGGTCTCGGTCAAGAAGGGAATTGCTTGCCTAGCTTTCAGTGGTCTTCGCGGTCGTCCGGGGAACGTTGAACCTGGCGCGAGATTTGCTCTAAAACCTGTTGACGGGTGCGACGGCGACCTGGCTGCCAGGTACGTCCCTCTTTCGCTGGTACATAGTTACTTTAACGATGGAGCCCGGGAAGATATCCTCGCGAAAACCCTGCGCCACATAAGATTGGCGTGCGAAATGGCACGGCGGGGAGCTAAGCTCGTGAAGGTGAAGGTTCGCGGAAAAATCTTCGATCTGTGGGTTGAGGAGGTAGAGTAGCATAGAGGGGGCCATGAGCAAAATTGAGGAACTAAGAGCTCTGAGAGAGCGAGCTAGGCTTGGGGGAGGTCCCGAGAGGATAGCTAGCCAGCACAAGGCCGGAAAGCTGACTGCGTGGGAGAGGCTGGGGTTACTCTTGGACAAGGGCTCCTTCGTCGAGCTTGGCCGCTTCGTGAAGCATAGGGCAACAGAATTTGGTATGATGGAGAAAGTGGCTTATGGCGATGGCGTCGTAACGGGTCTCGGCGAGATTGCAGGACGGAAGGTTGCTGTTTACGCTCAAGACTTCACATTTATGGGCGGCAGCGTCGGCGAAATGCATGCGCAGAAGATAGCCTCATTGATCGAGCTTGCCGTGAAGCTCGGTATCCCTGTAATTGGTCTTAATGACTCAGGTGGCGCGCGGATACAGGAAGGTGTTGACTCTCTCAAAGGATATGGTGAAATTTTTTACAGAAATGTCCTAGCGAGCGGCGTTGTACCACAGATAGTTGCGATAATGGGGCCTTGCGCCGGCGGCGCCGTCTACTCGCCGGCGCTAGCCGATTTCATAGTGATGGTCAGAAAAACCAGCTACATGTTCATAACTGGACCTAAAGTAGTCAAGGCTGCTACAGGAGAAGATGTTACATTTGAGGAGCTAGGTGGCGCTGACGTACACGCCACTAAGAGTGGCGTAGCTCATTTCGTTGCCAATAACGACCAAGAAGCGCTCAGTTTGATAAAGAAGTTACTAAGCTATCTTCCCTCCAACAACGTCGAGGACCCGCCCTTTGTAGACACAGGCGATGACCCGTACAGGGAAGACGAAGCCCTTAACAGTATCGTTCCGGATGACCCGGAGGAACCCTACGACGTCAAGGAGATCATAAACAGGGTCTTCGACAGAGGTACCTTCTTCGAAGTGCACGAGCACTTTGCTCCTAACGCGGTAGTAGGGTTCGCCAGGCTGGGTGGATACGTTGTCGGAATAGTAGCTAACCAGCCAGCTTTCATGGCAGGCGCGCTGGATATTAACAGCTCGGACAAGATAGCAAGGTTCGTGGAGTTTTGCGATGCTTTCAACATACCTATCATCACGTTCGAGGACGTGCCTGGTTTCCTTCCAGGTACAGTACAGGAGCACGGAGGCGTAATTCGACACGGCGCGAAGATAATTTACGCGTACGCTAGTTCAACCGTACCCAAGATTACCGTAATACTAAGGAAAGCCTATGGGGGCGCCTATATAGCTCTCGGCAGCAAGCACCTCGGAGCCGATGCTGTCTACGCTTGGCCGACGGCTGAAATCGCGGTCATGGGCCCGGAAGGGGCGGTAGAGGTGATATACAGGAACACCTTGGAGGCCGCCAAGCCTGAGGAGCGTGAGGAGCTAGTTAGAAAATTTGCTAGGGAGTATAGAGAGAAGATCGCCACTCCTTACTTTGCCGCTGGCAGAGGTTACGTCGATGACGTCATAATGCCAAATGAAACGAGAAAAATAGTTTACCAGACTCTCAGCTTCCTTATGACCAAGAGAGAGCGTAAACCGCATCCTCCCAAGAAGCGGGGCTTACCGCCGGTGTAAACTATGGAAGATGTTGAGAAGCGTGTGGCTATACTGGCGGCCTGCCTCGCAGTTGTGACAGCAAAAAAGCGATCTATCCCCTTCGCGCGTCCAAGTAGCAGCGCGCGCACGGCTCTGTGGTCCCTGTTTGCTAGGCTGGAATTCCCTGAGCAAGTTCACCAAGCACCGATAAAATCGAGGAAGTGGTGCGCACGGCATGGTGAAGAAGTTTAGAGTTGTTCTAGACGGTGAGCTATACGAGGTAGAAGTTGATATCGAAGAGGGTCTTAGCGATTTAGAAGCGCTTCTTCAAGCATTTAAAACTGGGGTTGTGAAACGCATAACAACCGAAGTCACTACGGTGTCAGCTATTGAAGGAGCGGTGCCAGCCCCCATAACGGGTCGGGTCGTTGAAGTGCGAGTTAGGAACGGTGAGCATGTAGAGCGCGGGACGACTGTAGCGGTTCTCGAAGCGATGAAGACGAAAGTGGAAGTTAAGGCGAACAGGAGTGGTGTTGTGCGCGATATTCTAGTTAAAGAAGGGGAAGTAGCAAAACAGGGTCAGCCCCTTTTGATCCTCGAGTAGCTCGCTAAGAGGCTGCAATAAACGAGTGAATAGTTTTCACAGTTATCTTATCTAATCGATATGCTAAAACAAGAATGTTTTTGTTACTCGATGAGTCTAGATACTGAAACAATGTCCACTTGGCTGATGCCCTCTATAGCGCTAAGTCTGTTCTCCAGATCGTACGTTCCTCCCTCGATCGTCTCTGGCATAGCAATCCAGAGATATATAGCGTTTATACCGAAAGCTACCGGCTCCACTCGGCTTCGAACTACCTCGTATATTCCGGCGGGCAGGTTGTTTTTCACTTTCTCCACGATGCTTTCAGGCGGCATGTCAACGTCCTCAGGGAGGATTTTAGCTATTACCACAACGCGGCCCATCAAATCACCTCGTTCATGGACCAACAAAACCGCATTTGGGACAAACGTACGTATTTCCCTGTTTCCTGCATTTTTCACACCTCCAGATTTCCATCTCGCCGCAGTTAGGGCACACGAATCTGACACCTCTAGCGTAAGGTGCTATCGGCTTGTGGCACGAAGTACAGACTGGCACGCGTAAGCTGCTCATGGGCCCCCCTCCCCCTAACGCCTCTTAAACCTTAGCGCGCTACGCAGGGGCAGGCGGAAACAATAATTTGTAGCTCGCGCTAGCGCGCGACATTTATAACTAGGTGGGCGCATTCACGCTCGAATGATGACTCAGAGTTACTGTGATCGATGATCGAAAGGCATTTTTCTGAGCTTGAACTTCCCAGCTTGCTAGGCTTCTCGTATACGGTGCGCGAGGCTTATAAGGTTAAGCTCGTGCGCCAGGATGGCGGGGGTGCCCGAGCTAGGACAAAGGGGGCGGATGTGCAGCCCAAACTTAGGCTCCGCTGGCGTAGGCCTGCCCGGGTTCGAATCCCGGCCCCCGCACCACGTTCGTAACCGCTCACGGTTTTTCGAGTAGGGCTATGAAAAAACCTGGAGTATCGTGGATATCTGGCTCGAAACGCTGCATGTAAGGTCCAAGATCCGTGAATCCGTGCGATCCGAGAACCACAAGCTGAGTTCTAACCCTCAGACCAAGAGTATTCACAGCCCATGCGACGTTCAGCTCATTCTCCTCGATCGTGAGAGTGCACGTAGAGTATAGAAGCAGCCCGCCGCCCCTCAGTATCTTAGCGGCTACTTTGAGAAACTGTCTCTGATAGCTGCTGAGAGATAGGAACTCTTCCTCACCCCTTTCGTAGTAGAGGATAGGTCTGAGCCCGAGCGCGCTACAAGGTGGATCCAGGATAACGGCGTTGGCGCCGATCAGATCCACCATTTCTATGTCAATGTAGCGCGAGTCGGCTACTCTAACTTCCACGTTCTTCAGACCTAAGCGCTCAACGTTCTCTCTAATCTTTGCCGCCTTGCTTTCACTCCTGTCGATTGCGACAACACGTCCCTCATTTCCCATCAACTGGGCTGCGTGAGAGGCTTTGCCACCTGGAGCCGCACACAAGTCGACGATTAGCCAGCCGGGTTTCGGATTTAGGACGTGTCCGACCACGATCGCTGGCAAGCTTTGATCGTAAACCAGCCCTTGCTTGTAAACGCTAAGCTCCCTCACGGAGGGCACTATGTAAACCGAGCGCAAGGTTTTCACCGCTAACCCCCTTCGCTGGGCCACCATTTCCTCACCATCCATCATAGCCACCCCTTCAGCCACAATATGGCCTCGAGGGCTAGCAACGTTTACCGCATCCCCCTCCTTCACACCTTTCGCCTCTAAAACTCCTGGAGCGTAAAGGTTAGCTCCTTGGTAAACGGATTCAGCCGCCTCTTTCTTAGCTACAATTATTTTCTCCTTCTTCCCAACTTCGAAGGGCCCCTTAACCGGCAAGTAGATTGCATCCGGCAACTCTGGGTAAACGAAAGCATGGAAACCTTCTTCACGTAATTTTTCGACCACCTCCTCAGGTGTGGTTTTTAGCGTGTTAACGCGGAGGAAGTACCGCTTAGACGGTGTGCCCAGCTTGCTGAGTATACGATCCGTCCTAGCTAAACCGTATAAAGCCGCGAGTCGGCGGACAGCTGCTGAAGGAAAGAGGTACTTGGCAGCTATAGTTTCTATTTCCGCGGCGGTACTTGTGCTGGCGGGCCCGCCGGGACTTGAACCCGGGTTTTCCGGAGGGCGAGCCTTCTCCGGCTCCGGAGGCCGGCGCCTTTCCATGCTAGGCCACGGGCCCCGTCCAAGGCGGAAGAAAGGGAGATATAAGCGTTGGCGCGCACCCGACGATGTTCTTCACTCAGATGATAGGGGCTATAAGGTCCCTGATGGCCTTCTCCCAGTCCTTCGCCTTAACAACGCCGGAAGCGAGGAGCACTCCGACGGTGCCGAGCTTGAGAGCTGCTGCGACATCTTCACCGGTCGTAATACCGGCTCCACACAGCACCTTGACTTGGGGGTTGATCCTCTTGACAAGCTCAACAGAGCTTGTCACGACCTCCGGCTTAGCACGCGAAACGGGTATCCCAGTACCTATAAGCTCAGGCGGCTCTATGGCAACCAAATCAGGGCCGAGAGCGGCCATCGCGGCAGTAACTTCTGGCGTGTTAGTACATACGACAGTTACAAGCCCGAGCTGCCTAGCCCTCTTCACGACGACATCTACCTGGTCGGCGCGCACCCTTCTTTCTGAGTGATTAATCATGGTGCCAGCGGCTCCGGCGTCCTTAACCGCCTCCAGCGTGACATGGCCGGTGTAGCTACCCGGTGTTACGTCATCTACGTGCTGAGAGAAAACCGGGATCTCCACTTGCGAGGCGATATAGGCTAGGTCGGTCAACTGTGGTGCGACTCCGATCGAGACACCCGTATCTTTGCTTATTTTCTCAGAGACCTTGGCAAGCTCCAACCCTTTTTTACCGCTAGCCTCGCGATAGGCCTTGAAGTTAATCAATATGAACGGGTACTTGAGGCTCATTTGCGATCGCACCCCCGGTACTCCTCTGCTTATTATTCTTTTATTGCGCGTGCGCTGCGCAATGTTAAAAGGCTTCTCCTTCATTTGATAGGGTGGAAACAATCATGTGGCGCCTGCTTAGACCCGACGCCATCGAAGTGTGGGAAAACGTTGAGGTCAGAAGCAGACTACAGCATTACTATGACGTTCTAAGAGGCGTTAAAGCGGCTAAGTACAGAGTGGCTAAACGAGTGCCTGTAGAGCTAGAAAAGAGTGTAAATCTGGATGATTTGTGGAAGGTCCACGAAGAAAAAGCCAAGGAGTTCAGGGAGCTCTACGAGAAGGTTGGGAGCGAGCTGAACAAGCTTGCCGCGATGCGTCACCCGCCCTACTCCCTCCTGGATCTTAAAGTCGACATAGCGTACAAAATGCTTGAATCATGCAGGTTCTGCGAGTGGAGGTGCGGCGTCAATAGGCTCAAAGGGGAAAAGGGGGTGTGTGGGCTCGATAGCGAGGTCAGGGTGGCTTCAGCTTTTCTCCACATGGGCGAGGAAGCCCCTCTTGTGCCTTCGGGAACCATATTCTTTACAGGCTGTAGCTTCAAGTGCGCGTTCTGCCAGAACTGGGACATCTCGACCGATCCCTATAATGGTGTCCCCGTCACACCGCAAGAATTGGCATCGATCTCATTGAAGCTTTACAAGGAGGGGGCTAGAAACATCAATTACGTTGGGGGTAATCCGGACCAGCAACTTCACGTTATCCTGGCATCGTTGAAGTTCATGGACGCGAACGTCCCGCTACTGTGGAACAGCAACATGTACATGAGCTCCGAGGCGCTCTCGCTGCTTGTGGACGTGATCGACATCTGGCTACCCGACTTCAAGTACGGCAACGACGAGTGCGCGAGGAGGCTTTCAAAGGTACCCCGGTACGTGGAGGTGGTCTCGAGGAATCATAGAGTCTCGTACCGGCATGGTGACATGATAATCAGGCACCTTGTGCTGCCTGGCCACGTGGATTGCTGTACGAAACCTGTGCTGGAGTGGATAGCGGAGAACTGCCCCCGGGCACTAGTCAATATCATGGATCAATATAGGCCTGAACACTTGGTCGCCCGCTACCCGGAAATGTACCCCGACATCGCGCGCAGACCCTCAGCGAAAGAACTTGAGGAAGCGTATAGGCACGCCGATGAGTTAGGCTTGTGTTGGCGCCCCGTCTCCTGAATATTGGTGAAAAACTGTGCAGCCATACATGATCGATGCCGACGCCATTGCCAGATGGGCTACTGCTAGAGGGTGCAGGAAACTGCTTTTCCAAGCACCCGACGGGATTAAACGATTCTTGGTAAAAACAATTGAGGAGCTTGAGGAGCGCGGGTTTGAGATCGCTTTCTCGGCAAGCCATGCATGGGGTGGGTGTGATGTAGCCTTGACGGAGCTGGCGACGCTGGGTTACGATGCACTTGTACACGTGGGTCACCACGGCCCCGTCCGCTTCAGAGCCCCGGAAAACGTGCTGTTCGTCCCTGCTTACTCGACGGCCGATGTGAGAAACGTCATTGAGAATGCAGCGGCTAAACTTAGCAGTGAAGGGGTACGTGCAGTGGGCCTGCTGTCGGCTGTGCAGCACCTCCACAAGTTAGAGCAGGCTAGGCGGCTTTTCCTGGAGTACGGCATCAATGCCTACACTTCTAAAAGCCCAGATCCTACGATGCCCGAAGGCTTAGTTATCGGCTGCGATTCGAGAGCTGCGGAAAAACTGATCGGTACGGTAGATGCATTCCTCGTGATCGCTGGCGGGGTCTTCCACGCGCTGGGCGTAGCGCTAGCCACTGGAGCTAGAACTTTCGCCGCCGACCCTTACACGGGGCGCGTGGTGGAAGTTGATCAAATGCTGCGAGGCATTGTGGCCAAAAGGCTCGCTCATTTGGCAGCGGTAATGGAGGCTCAGAACGGCATACTCGTGGTTTCCTCTAAACCGGGTCAGCGAGCGTGCGAGCTTCGCGTTAACGCATTGCTCAAATCCTGCTTGGAAAGGGGGTTGAAGCTAAGGCTCGTAGTATTCGACGAAGTCTCCCGAGACGCGTTGCTTGATTACGGAGGGGCTGAAGTTTTCGTAAACGCAGCCTGTCCGAGGTTATCTATCGACGACCCGCACGTATTTCCAGGACCCGTCGTGAACGCTAGCGAGCTCGAGATCGCGCTAAAAAGCGGTTTGGTAGCTTACGAGCCGCGTCTCGCGCTCCAGCCATTCGTCTAGATGCTTTCGTAATGTTTCTTCAGAAGCAGAGCGTCTTCCTCGAGGTTGGGGCTTTCGCAGATTAGAACGCCCTTAACGTTAAAGTCTTTTAGCGCGCGCATGAGGTCCTCGTACTCGAAGTCGGACTCGTCAAGGTTAAGGTGCTTGATTTCACCTTTTTCACCGTACTCGATGCCCGACACATGGATGTGGAGGTTATCGAGGGCGGTCCTACCCAAGGTGTCTTCTACTGACGAGAGTACGTCAGAGAACTCCTCGTAACTGTTGAAAGCGCCGTTGCTTCGAGCGTGCAAGTGAGCAAAGTCGATAACGGGCAGAACCATCTCTAGCTCGCTGCTCAATTTCAAGATCTCGTTCAGCGTACCAAACTCTGTAGGCGAGCCAGTAGTTTCTGGTCTTAACCAAATCTCCACCCCCTCTTCCTTCAGCTTGGCAACAATATCCTTAAGCACGTCTTTCACGACCGCGTACACTTCCTCGCTGCTCCTATTCATGTAGTATGCAGCGTGAAAGCAAACACTCCATGCGCCGGCCGCGTAGCCCACTACAGCGGACTGGTAAACACGCTGTGCACTGGCCTCTGCCTTGCTCTTGTCTGGGGAGGCGAGGTTGACGTAGTAGGGAGCGTGAACCGTTAGCGCCACGTCTAGGCTGCGAGCTATGCTAGCGATTTCCCTTGCAGCCTGCTCGGACAGGCTTATCCTCCTCACAAACTCTATCTCCATCGCGTCTAACCCCAGAGCCTTTACCTCGATGACACCCCGTTTTGTGCTCCTAGCTTTCGCCTTCAGGGGTACCCCGGCCGGTCCGAACCTGAGTTTATCGGGTTGCCAGATAGCCATCGCCGCACCGGGTCTCGGAGCCTAATATCGGTAGCGCGCTACAAAAAGGCAGCCCAAAGCGGCTTGTGAGTATAGCGACCGACAATCGGGATCTCGGCGCCGCACTTGGGGCAGCGCCTGTTCTCAGTTAAGCGGTACCTTAAGATCCGGGGACCGTAGCGTTTTATGAGGAGCTTGCCGCACTCGGGGCAGAACGTGTTCTCGTAGCGGTGACCCGGTACGTTGCCGATGTAGGGGAAGCGCGCACCCGCCGTTCTGGCTCGTGCGTAGCACCACTCTAGCTTCTCCACCGGAGTAGGAGGTTCGTAGTAAAGGTGCGCGGGGAAGTAACGCGTGAAGTGGAGAGGGGTATCGGGACCCAGCTCTTTAACGTGCCGCTCAATGCATTCTTCTATAACCTCATCTTTATCGGTAGCTTTTGTCACGACAAGGTAAACAATCTCAACGTGTATGCCCATTCTTCTCGCTTCTCGCGCGTTTCTCCACACAACTTCCACGTCCGCGGCATTGTATTTCCTGTACTCTTCTCTCCCTCCCTTTACGTCGATCTTCAGACCGTCGAGCCCGCTATCACGCAGGAGTTTCAACGCTTCGAGTGACATGTAGCCGTTGCTCACGTACGTGCAGTACAAGTTCCTGACGCGCGCCAGCTTGAACACGTCGAGGCTGTACTCGAAGAGCATGAGCGGCTCGTTGAAGGATACGCATACGCCTTCATCGCGCTGGGCGGCGAGCTCGACCAAGCGCTCGGGCGGAACATATCTGGCTTTAGCCGGGTCTGGCTCGGCTCGAGATAGGTGCCAGTTCTGGCACCAGGGGCAGGTAAAGTTGCAACTCCAAGTGCTAAACGTTAGCGAAGTGGATCCCGGCCAGAAGTGAAAGAACGGCTTAATCTCTATAGGTCGAGATTCGACAGCTGAAAGATCACCATATACGAGACTGTACAGCTTGCCGCCAATGTTCGTGCGTGTTCTACAGAACCCCTTCCCACCTTCCTCGATAGTGCAACGCCGCTCGCAAACAAGGCAGCGTACCTTACCTTGTCTCAACCGCTCATATAGAGGGGATTCCCTTAAGGTAGGGAGCATTACCGCTAAAAGAGCGCACACTAGACAAAAAGCTTTCGACACGTGTAATCTACGCGCTAACGCTTAATAGGAGAGCCTCCATCCGTTCGTGAAGAAGCGGTCTATGCCATGGGTTGGTTTCGCGGCAGAGGTGCCTGAGGACTCGGGAAAGGAAGTGCTTGAAAGCCTTGGCTTAATCGTAATCAAAGCAGTCGGTATCGTCGAGATCAAGACGGGAAGAGGATGGGTCAAGTTCAGGTTGTACGAAGTGGAGGGTGAAGTGGAAGGGGTTGCAGCCAGCTTAGCGAAAGTTTTGGGTGTTCCAGCCCTTGAGAGCGGTCCTCATCTGGTTTTAGGCGAAGTGAGCGCTAGGCTGTGGGATGAAGGGGCCAGAGTCGCCTTCCCTGACGGTAGCAGTGAGGTGATCGCGCTCTACACGTATGACGGTTTTCTTGACGTGAGGATGCCAACTACTAACGTTAAAGGTTTAAAAGCCACAATTTTGGTTGGAGGAAAAACTTATGAGTTACCATTAAATCTTTCAGATTTGATAGAAATATACAGTAAAGGTCAGAAAGCTTTGGAAAAGGTAGAGAAGACGGCAACGGTCTACGGCCTCGAGAAAATTATCTCGAAAGAGGCTTTAGAGGAGCTTAGACGGCGCGAAGCTGAGGTAAGAATTGAAGTAGACTACGAGACCGGTTTTGTCCTAGTAAAAGAGGGAGCTAAAATGAGAGTGGTTCCTCTCCGAGAATACTTCGTGGAGCTTCTGTACAGGGGCGATATCGAACAAGCCAGAAAGATGCTCGACGATGCTCCGGACGTCGCTAAGAGAGGGCTTCTGGAGGCTGTGAGGGAGGAGTATAGAACACTGAAAGAGTTGGGCGATGAAGACCGCGCTAAAACGATTCTGGAGGTAGCAGAGAAGCTGGGGCTGCAGCTGTGATTTTAGCCATTCGATGAACACGGTAGTGTGTGAATTCAGCCTCAGCTTCAAGCGGTCTGTGAGAACTCCTGTGCAGCCTGCGCGGTCTCCCTCAAGACAAGGTACTTTAGCATTGTTGGGTCACGTACCTTGTATAGCGTTAAGCCTCGAGCTTTCGCAACCGCTTCTACGCTCTTCGGATACTTCCATCCTTCCACATGGAATACAACAACCTGGTGCCCCTTTGACGCTAAGTTCTCCAGGAAAGGTACAGCCTCCTTCAGGTTCTGCCACCCGCAATCTGTAACCAAGACTACTATTGCGTTCTCGCCTGGCTCCAGCTCGTCCAACAACCGCTTTATGGCGAATAGCGGTAGGATGGTCAGCTCGCCCTGCGATGCGGCTAGAACCAGCTCTTTTTTAATGTCGGGCTCCTTCCAACCTACTACGAGGTACCTCGTGGAAAAGTTCACGACAGATGCCTCGCCCCCTAACCGTTTAGCACTCAAGTACGCTGCGAAAGCCGCTATTGCTGCCTCGTCCAACACCCCTTGCATACTCCGGCTAGTGTCAAGGACCACGAGCACGGCTGGAGCTTTCTCTTGGATAAGCACTTCCCCAGAGGGAGAGGGCATAGTGATGTCCTTTAACGTTGTTTCCTCCGGTATGAAGGGTCCTTCCTCGAAGGTCGCTTCCAGATCCAACTCCTCAATATCATCTTCGATGGTCCACAGGTCGGGGTAAGCGTAAATAGCCCAAGTCCCCCCTTTCCGGAGGCCGCCACCATAGGCTATGAGGAGATCTTCTGCTTTAGCCCTGTACCATAAGGCTTTCCACACCAGCTCATCTGTCTCCCCCACCTTAGCTGCGGGCTTCGACATCGTCGAAGGTAGCTCCGGCTCTTCACCCTCTTCCTGGCGCGCTGCTGCTTGTTCTAGCTCTTCCCGCCCCTCTTTCCCCGCGCCCTTCAGGGTTTCTTTGAGCTCTTTTTCCAAACCTTTCAAGTCGAGCCGCTCTTTAAGCCAGTGCTTATAGAGCTCTCTCGCCTCTTCCTTGCTTAACCAGCTCATTGCCCTCCTAGCCTCGGCTAAGAAGTCCTTTTCGAGATCCTCCGAGAGAGGTACGCCCTCGCCAGCGTTCTGCTTCAGCCTCTTCAGTTTATCGAGGAATTGAAGGCGCTTTAGCACCGAGGCTACAACCTTTATTTTCGATACCCACGGCCTGGGGCTTAGGACGATTTCGGCCAGCAGTGAACCGTAAAAGCTCACGTCGCGATCGATCTTATGGTCACGCAGTAGGTCCCCGTACACGTGCTTGTAAGCAGCGTAGCGAAGGGCGTCTAAGCCGCTAGGCTTTGAGACGAACTCGTCAGCTAAGTGTAGGGGCTGGCGCTTGTACTTTAGGGGGAGGTAGAAGAGGTCAACCTGCAAGTCAGCAAAGAGCCCGACAGCATTGTGTGCGTGCGCCCAGCTTCTCGCTTCTTCATAGGCTGCTCTAGCCAGCGTCTGAACAGTCTTCAGGTTGTAAGGGCAGTAATGCACATGCGCGAGGTTGTGCCGGAAGTACCACAGTAAGAGAGGTCCACCCTCCGGGTCCCGCAGCAGCCGGGCCGGAATTCTAGCCGATACTCTTCCTTCCCTAATCTCGAGCTGGAAGGGGCCTTCCCAGACCTCTGTACTCACGGCAATAGGTTCAACAAACATCTCAGCTCGAGCTCTATCAAAGAGCTCTCGAACGTTCTCAAGCTCCAGCGGCATCTGGCATCAGCCTAGATCTTAGAGATTCCTCGTGCTTCAATAGCCCCTTACTTATCCAACCTTCTTCAAGCTTCATCAACTCCTCGGCGAAAACCAAGTCCTCTACAGCTATTTCGGCTGCTAACTTGTATAGCTCTCTGTTGAAAGACCTCATGAGGTTCTCGAGTATTGCCCACTGTTTCCGGGCTCTACGCTCTTCGTTCAGCTCTCTCTGTCTCCTAAGGAGTCGTGCCAGTTCCTCCGAGCCTCTATCCTGCCTGACTACTTCCATCCGGTGCGGTAAAACGTAGGAGGCCAGCCTGTATATATCCTCTTCAGAGGTTTTACCCTCTAACCATGTTTTCGCTTTAAGAAGGTTGTGAAGGACCAAAGTGGCCCTCTCGCTAGGGCCTTCCCTCACGGAGCTGCATATGCTGTGGACGAAGTGGCAGCCTTCGCATAGGGCTGGCGGCTTTATGCGACCGCCGTCCCTACCTCTAATGCATGCTTGTAAGTCTCTTACGAGCACGTTAACTGTAGCTAAGATATCGACATCCACCTCGACCTCGCTCACCTCTTTCCTGATTTCTTTAAGTGCGTCGAAGTCCATCACCTGAGGCATGCTGTCCACGAGCGATCTATGCTCTTCAATTAGTTTTTGAAGCCTGAACTTGTCGCTCAATGTCAAAGATGAGAGTTGGACGCAGACATCGAACCGGTCGTAGAAGGGGGGCGGGTGCACGAACGTTGTGGGATCGGCAGGGTTTTCGTTGGCGAAGAGCACAAAGTCGCCTAACAAGTAGCGCTGCCCATATGCCCAAACTTCACCGAACTGCAGCAAGTGGTAGATGTTGGACGCCGTGTAGGGGTTCAATCGGTTAACTTCGTCAAGACCCTTGCCGCGCGCTTTGACGAAAGCGGACCAAATGACCCTCTCTACTCCTTCCCGCTCGAGGGAAGGTATATGCAATCTCGCAACGACTTCTCCCCGCTTTATCTCGGAAGCACCAGAGAGCACCACAAAGTCCTCGCCGAAAACCCCTTTCAGGAAGAGAAGCATAAGCGTAGACTTGCCCCTGCCTCTAGGCGCTCGGATAAGCGCGGTTGACCTCTCGTGAAGTAAGTTTAGGGTTAGCACCCTTATAACGTCGTCATTCCCAACGAAGCGTGTCCTAACCTCGTCTTCTAGTTTTCTCACGTATAGTTGCAGGCTTTTCATATGCTAACCATCGCGCGCCTATCTTATAAAGCTGAGTACAAGCAGGATCGTGGTAGCGACTAGCAAAGCCTCTAGTACCCTATTCTTTCTTCTTAGTTTCTTCACTTCATTTTCCAGCTCGTCGAGCCGATACCTCAGTTCCCTAATAACCCCTTTTTCAACAACTACATGTTCACTAGGTTCACTGCGCAAAAGCAGGATGTCGATGAAATCGGTTGGCAGATGGTAACGGCGTTCACTCCTAGGTCCCTCCTCTATGAAAGTTGAAGAACCGATCCTCCTTGCTCTTACCTTAGCTGCCTCTCTCTTAAGGAACTCTGTGAAAGGATCCACTACAAACACCGCGGACAGACTCTCGGATCACTATTTATGTTTTCGCGCGCTTGAGGTCTACCGGCAAATGCCTTTCAAATGATGAGAGAGCGCGCCCACGAGCAATTTTTTAAACACGCCCTTGACCGGCTGCCGAACATGGAGAGCCTCGTCAATCGTATAATCGCCTTAGCTGCGCCGTGCTACGTGGCGAACGCTACCCCCGTCCTCGCGGCAAAGGTTGTGAAGCGGACTCATCCAATGGATAAGGGATTGCGCTTCTTAGACGGACGGCGTATCCTTGGCGATAGCAAGAGTGTCGAAGGCTTTGTTTCGGGAATCTTAGCTGGTACAGCTGTGGGTTTCGCGCTGAGGTGGGCTGGGCTTCTTGGCGTGCAAGAAGCTTTTGTCTTATCGCTTGGAACAATGTTGGGCGATGCGCTGGGCTCCTTTGTGAAAAGGAGGCTTGGAATAGAGAGAGGCAATCCAGCGCCTCTTCTGGATCAGCTGACTTTCCTATTGGTGGCGCTTCTTTTGTACCAGTTGGTTTACGGTGGGCTTGATGCGCTCACGGTTGTCATTCTAGTTCTTGTAACTCCACCTATACACCTTGTTACAAACTACTTCGCGTACAAGCTCGGGTTGAAAAGTAAACCATGGTAGCAGCTCCCGCACGGAGACACGCGTGAACATCGAGTGTGGCGAGCACGTTTACGCGTCAAAGATATATTTCCCAGAGTCGAATACCACCGAAATGGCCGGCGAGCTCCAGGTTTTCCGGACCACCCTTACACCGACTGTGCGTGGAGCCATTAGCAAAGTGCGAAGGTGGTTTTACGCCTCCCTGTACTCTAAAGTTAAGGGAGAGGCTAGAGAGGTTTCCAAAGAGAATTGGGTAAAGTTGGCGCGGATGTTAGTTGAAAAATCAAATGAACAAGGTATTTCTGACAAAGCAGGCCGCGTGATACTTTATTATTACATAAAGGATGGTGTTTTCATTCCAGTAAGAGCTGAAATAGAAGTGTTCGAAATAAGACCAGCGGGTAAAGTGGAAGTTACTTTTTCTTAAGCTTAGTTGACAACAAATGTACCGTAGAGAGAAAGTAAATGGCTAAGGCTGCTACTACTGCCGCGTTAACGTAAGTTTGTCTATCTCCGGGGCAGACCCTCGTTTCGTAGCATGCAATCCAGTAAAGACTGTAAGCTGCTACCGTTAATAGCGCTAGCACGGCAATCCCTACTAGTGCCTTCCAAGTCTCCACAGGCTCGAGCGCTTCTCACTACGTTTATATTTTTGCCGATCTCTGCTCTGCGGGAATCGACAGTGACCTTCCCTAAACCAGAGGAGGTGGGTCCGGGAGAAGTGGTGAAGCGTATCCTCTTAGCTGGTGTAGATCCCTTTAGAGTTTTTGCTGAAATCTCCCGCAGACCAGATAGTGTGGGCGCTTTCGCGTGCATGCTGATGTTAGCGGTAGCGCACTTTCTAGGAAATTCCTCCTTGGTCTCGAAGGTTGTGTTGTACGCAGCGAAGGGAGAAGCCGTAAAACCAGAGGTTCTTTCTATCGGAGACGTACGTCGCGTTGTTGCAGTTAACGCGACTTCTTTTAGGAGGGTGGGACCGCTAAACGAGGAACACTATGCTGCGCTTAACATGCTCTCGTTAGGATACGCTCTGGTAACGTGGATAGCATGGGCGCTCGCTCTATGGTTATCGGTTAAGCTCGTAGGGGGATCCACAGGACCGGTGGTGGTTTTATCGGGGTACATGCTTTCCGCGAAAATTTACGAGAATTTAACGAAAGCAGTTATACTGGTAGTGTACCTAAAGGGGCTGAGCAGAATCGAGCTTTTCCTAGCTCAAAGCGCTCAAAGGGTTAACACTGTGATGAGCCTCGTATCCTTGGCCATTGCGGAGGTAAGTGGTCTTCAGACCGCTTTGCTAGCACACATGGCGTTTTTCGCTGTGTGGAACCTAGTAGTCTCTACGGCAGCTGTCTACCAGGGGGGTCTCGTCGCACTTAAACGCTCGATAGTTAGCGGCGTTATAGCTTACATCCTAGCATCTTCCATTCAAAGCATAGCATACACTCTTATAGCCTCAACAATATAGAGTATCAAGTGAGGTTAAAACTAAAGGAATCTATTTAACAGGCGTAGCGCATCTATCATTTAGGTAGAGACTTTTTGATTGTTGTGAAATAGAAAAGGGGAAGTTTTATTTGATAATCATTTTGAACAGAAAGGAAATAGGATAAGTTAAACTTGCATTGTCGAGTTTGCGCAAGGACGCGGGAGGCTCTACTCGCGTAACGATCATTTTTCTAAGCTCCGGACACGTAAATTTTTTTAACGAGAGTGCCTCAAATTCACCGGGTATGAAGGTTAAATCTTCAGTCGTGTTGGATGAAATCGATAAAGGCTTGCTCAGGATACTACAGGATAACGCGAAGACCCCCTACTCCAAGATTTCGCGTCAGTTGGGGATAAGTGAAGCAACTGTACACTTGCGCATTAGAAAACTACTTAAGCAGGGCGTTATCAAAAGATTCCAGGCGATAGTAGATCCCGAGAAAGTCGGCAAGGATGTTGTGGCAATAGTAGCGCTAACAGTTGATCCTAAGAAGTACGAAAATGTACTTGCAAAGCTGAAGGAGATGCCTGATGTGTACGACATATACGATGTCACTGGAGAATACTACACGATCCTAAAGATCCGTGTAGGGAGCAGGGAGCAGTTAACCAAAGTTCTCGACGAAATTGGAGGAATCGAGGGCGTTGAATCTACGCGCACGATGTTCGTGCTTAGGACAGTGAAAGAGGAAAGCAGGATAAGGATAGACTGAAGGGCTGTGGATTTCAAGAACATCTGGCCTTATTCCATTTGGAGAACAGGGCAAGAGGAGGTTTCTCGGCATGCCTACTCTAGCGCACGCGAGGGGCGCCTTCTGCTTCTCGGTTACCCGACTGGAGCTGGGAAAACGGCTGCAGTTTTAGCAGGTACTTTGGCTGCTGCGTTTGAAGAGGGTCTGAGGGTAGTTTACCTGGTTAGGACAAAGGCTCAGTTTCAAGCACCACTTAGAGAACTCGAGCTGCTTTCAAAGCGCATAGAGCTGAACGCAGTTTTCCTACAGAACAAGAGGGACCTATGCCTAGTTAAAGGAGTCCGCATGTTACCCTACGACGATTTCTTAAAATTCTGTGTGGAGCTAAAGACGAGCGGTCTCTGCCCCTATGGCAAAGCTATAAGGAGCCCTCCTGAGCGCGGGATTCTGAGCTACGACAAGATTCTTTCGCTAGCTGCGGAAGCTGGATCCTGCCCCTATGAGATCGCACGAAGCGCGTTGAAGAGCTCGCACATAGTAGTAGCGGCTTACAATTACATTTTCGACCCTCGGATCAGGCCGTTCTTTCTCGAGGACTTAAACGAGCGGTTAAGTAAGGTGGCTTTGATAGTTGACGAAGCCCATAACTTACCCTACTCGTTATCAAGTATCCTGAGCAAGGAAGTAAGCGAGCGTACAGTGAGAAACGCTCGGCGGGAGTTAGCGCGTTTCTACGAGGGCCCGGATAGGCCGCGCATAGAGAGGGAACTGTACGCTCTTAACGCCCTGCTGAGGAAATTGCGCCTAGCTGCGAAAAGCTTTGAAGGCGAGTTCGAGTTGTCTTCAAGTGAAGTCATCGAAGTTGCACCCAACGCAGCAGAGCTACTCAGAGCGTCCTCCGCCGTCGAGCCTTTGCTAGGACGAGCAAGCGCGTTGCGCTCGCTAGCGGCCTTTCTGACTTCGCTCCTAGAGGGAAAATCCAACTACGTGCTAACAGCGAGGGTTTCAAACGGTGAAACTACAATCGTGAACTTGTGCGTGGCGCCGAGCAAGGAAGCGTCAGCTGTATTCTCCAACGCCAAAAGCGCTTGTCTGATGAGCGGAACACTGCCTACTCGGGACTACATGGTGGAGATGCTTGGTTTGGACGACACTCGGGTGGTAGAGCTTCGCTTTCCTTCTCCTTGGGCTGCCAACGCTGCAGTAGTTGTATTGAAGGGGGTTTCCTCAAGGTACATTGAGCGGGATGACGCCACCTTCGAGCGCATGGCGTACGCTATAGATGAATTGTATGCTTGCTTAAAGAAAGGGGTAGCATTGGTGGTCGCCCCCTCATATAGCATGGCTAAGACTTTGAGAGCTCGCATACGCTCAAGCCCTGTTTTCATCGAAAGAGAAGGCACCAGAGCTAGTGAAGTCGTCAATGCGGTTAAACGCCACGAGAAGCTATTGATCCTATGCGTAGCGTGGGGCAAGCTCGTTGAAGGAATCGAGTTTAAGTTCAACGATGAGAGTGTAATCAAGCTAATTGTCCTAGCGGGTTTACCGGTACCCGAACCGAACATCCTGAACAGGCACTTGCTGAGCGGCATTAAAGCTAAGGCCAAAGACCCCGATGCTGCTTGGAAAACTGTTTACCTGGTTCCAGCCGCTGTGAAAGTCGCACAGGCCATAGGGCGAGGGCTGAGATCCGAGCGTGATAGAGTTGCTGTAGCAGTCTTAGATGAGAGGACGCTCGAGCCTTCCGTAAAGAGCTACCTCGAGGAGATAGGATACGCGATAAGCACTGCGGGGAGTTTGCCCGAGCTTCTTACGAAGCTAAGAAGTTGGCTTAATACTTCATAGCGAGTTTTCGAATGTTGATTTAAACCGGGCTTCGCTGGTCTAGGCTTAGGTTCTTGTATCGCATCAAAATGATAGTTAGCACCCTGCAAACAGCACGGTAACCGCGTTTACGGCTAATATTCTTCACGAATTTTAACGGTAACAAAAACTTTATAAATACGATGTAAGCATATAGATACGGTGGAGGAGTCATGCCAAGACCGAGAAGCCCCCAGGTTATAGAGAGGGCCGTCAAAGTTTACAAGATCCTCGAGGAGCAGGGTGGGAGGATCACGACACCTGAGCTTCTCAAAATAGTACTTAGCAAGGGCATCGCCAATAGCTATTCCCTTCTTCATCACACGCTTATGGTGCTCGAAAACGCTGGTTTCGTAAAGCATGAACGTGTGAAAGGCAAGGCGGAGTGGTACATCACGAAGAAAGCCACAGAAGACGAGGTGCGAGCCGCGCTAAGTTCCAGGTAACTTCGCAACGAGCTCGAAGAAGCTTTGTATAGGTTAAGTTAGATAATCTCAATATTAGCGTGACGTGTTTTTAGGTCTTCTTCGCTAACACCAAGTGACCGCATAAGAGCGACGACAACCCCATCGAAGAAAACCATTGCTGCATCTTCGAAAAGTGTCCCGAGCGGCGCTAAGGGTTCGTAAATTCCTAAAACTTGCCTTGCGAAGTAGTCAATCTCTTTCGAAATCTTTGTTCTCCCTGGAATGTGAACAACATGATCACTGACTGTTGCTAGCTGAGAGTTAGGGAAGGATGTAACAGCTACAACTTTAGCGCCCATCCTCTTGGCAGCTTCTGCGACGCTTACAACCATTTGTGTAGTACCCGAGCCTGAAATGGCAATTATAAGATCGTCCTTCGACACAGCCGGCGTTATCGTCTCACCGAGTACGTAAACATTAAAGCCGAGATGCATAAGTCTCATAGCAAATGCTTTACCAACGAGTCCTGACCTTCCGACGCCGACCACCATAACTTTACTACCTTTTTCTCTAGTTTCCAGAAGCATTTCTAACATTTTAGAAACTTGCTGTTTATCTATACTTCTAGCAACTTTTAGGATTTGTTCGGCGATCTCGAGCATCGTGTCAATAAGTGCGTCGATAGTGTCTTCGTTCACATGGACCTTGATCAATGTTCAAGAAAAATCTTGTTGTTCGACAACTTACGCTATCGGTGGTGGGCCTCGTTCGCGTTCAATACCCTCTTTAGATACTCGCAAGCGTCCGAAAACCATAGCTCGAACCCCTTCGATGTTGAACGGCGTCCTCAGCTTGATTACGCCATCCTTGATGTTCACATCCTCTACTACACCTATACCTACGCACTCTAGACGATCATCGAGTAGGCCGACCAAAGCCCCCTTCGTTACGCTTAGACAGGACGTATACGTCTCCTTGTTGAGAAGCTTAGCCAGCTGCTCTCTGGCTTCCTGTAGCTTCCTACAGGCCGCATCATCGTTAGCTATGAGCACCACGATGCTTCCGCATTCCTCAGCGTATACGTCGAAGCCCATTATCGCTGAGAGTGCCGCGCTCAGCCTAGGATCGTACCGCCCGTTAAAGGTGTAGTGCCCCCAAAGCTTAACTTCTCTCAGCTTCAACTGCTTTACAGTGGCCTTGCTGAGGAGTTCCAAGTAGGACATCTCCCTTCTCATTTTGCGTAATTCTCTTTCTTTGCCTTTAGCGGCAGGCGGGGTAGGTGCTCTAACTACTCGGATCTTTGTGCCCTCAAACATCTTTGCCAGAGCTTCTGAAGCCCCACCTCCTTCCATAACTACTAGCGTGTCAGGTTCCACGCTTTCTACAAGCCTCGCCTTGAAGGATAAAGCCCGTCTATCGGCTATCCACCCATCTGTGTTAACTACGACTAGGTCCCTACCTGAAGCCTTGCGCATAAGTTTGACAACTCCCAGGATAACGGCATCCTCGCACCCCATAGGAGTGTTCGATCCCACAAAGTATATGGCGGTAGGCTCTAGCTCGCCCAGCCAGGAAACAGGTTTGGAAGGACAGGCCAAAGCGACCGTGCCAGGCCACCCCACGTCGTTCTGTCCCACGTCTGCGTCTATCAGCGCAACGCTCAACCCCTTCGATAAAGCCGTGTTAAGGATGAACGTGGAAAACGTTGTTTTTCCGCTGTCTGTTTCGCCGACGACAAGGATTCTGCCGGGTTCGGCTAGAGTTTCAGCTAGTACTTTCCACTGGTCTACGACCTCCTCCTCGGGTTTAGCTTCTGTCATCGTGCCTCCTGTGATTTCCACTACACATGGCGCCTCTACCTTCAAGCACACAACAAGACCGCGCGGTACGACAAGCTCGTTTCCCTGACCGTACACGCGCCCGAGAGCATAGAAAGAGCCGCTTTCAACTCGAAGTTTTGCAGGGCCTTCCACACGGTACAAGCCAGCATTCATCTGTTTTTTCGCCGAGATCATAGCTCTACGCGTTCTCGCCGCCGTCAGCTTTAAAGTTGTGCATGAATCTAACCCAAGCGGGCAGTTACACTCCACTTGAAATTCTAGCATCGGTGCTAGTGTTCTGAGAACGGCCCGAGCCGTGTGCATGCCTTACTGGTTATAACTTCGTCCTGCACCATGTACCTACGACTCACCTAGGTTCGTCGACGCGTAATTTAGATGGAAAAAGAAAACGTGCACGCGCGTCCATAGGAGCTCAAAATAGGATGCAAGCATCAAATCGCTTCATGTTCTTCAGCGAGAAATCATCCGGCTCGCTGGGCGCGGAAAGAGGAAGGGTTTCTGAGTGTATGCCAGTCGAAAAGAGAAGAACGTCAGGCTGAGAACGACGTCACCTTACTTGGTCACGCAGCAGAATGCTGTCCCCTCCCCCGTAAACCTTAAAATTCTCAGGTAGAGCGGCAACCTCGGCCCCGGTGGCCTAGCCCGGTTAAGCCTTAAGCGCTGACCGGCGCCGCCTTGGTAAAGGCACCGGTGCCTATGAAAAGGCGGAGAACCCGGGTTCGAATCCCGGCCGGGGCTCCATTTCAGAAGTTTATAGGGGCGTCCCTAGGTAGGGAGTCAAGGTAAAAGCAACCTATCAAAGATCTCTTAGATAATTTATATGTTTTCTACACGCACTCTCTTTGTTAATTTTTTCAATTTTGTCTTAACGTCACATATTTTTATTTATCACAGAGACTCTTGCTTACTGGAATACATGTACGCGTAAGATAGCTAGGAATACAATTAACTTGGTTAAAATATTTAAAAAATAAGTTAACAAAATAAAAAACAAAATTACGACTCTAGGTATTGTAACGGTAATACGTCGGTATTATATTTAAAATTTATACATTATATTAAAGGAAAACAAGTCGATAGTTAGTGGAATAAAATAGTAAACGCGTTTAGCTTAAACTGCCTCCCTTTGTAAGTTCATATGAAGAACGAGTGGCGGGCCCGCCGGGATTCGAACCCGGGTTCTCCGAGGGCCAAAGGCCCGCTCCGGCTTAGAAGGCTTACGCCCCTCTAGGGTCGGCGCCTTTCCGTGCTAGGCCACGGGCCCCGTGTGCTGGTGAGCCATCCCCTCTTAATTTTTTGCGCTTCCTAGGTAGAGCATTGGAGCAGACCGGAGGGCAAGGGCTCGTGGCAATGAAGATAAAAGATGCCGAGCGGAGAGGGCATTTGATGATGCATATCTACAGTGCACACAGCATGCTGGTAGATGAGGTCTCAAAGTCTGTCGGAAAGGTGCTTTCAGAAATCGGTATCAAAGCAGATCCGGTTTCCGCGATTGAAAGAGCGCCTCCAGATCGGGGCGACTTAACGGTCAATGTTTATAGGTTGGCTAGAGATGAAAGCAGAGCCGCTCAACTCGCGGCGTTACTTGTTTCGGAGCTCAACCGAAACGCGCAATTTGTAGGCGAGGCAAGGAGCGAGGGAGGTTACGTCAACTTGGAAGTGAATCCAGATACCTATGGCAGGTTTGTATGGCGCGTGGTCTCTGAGATGGGGGAGAGGTACGGTTTTAACCCTCACCCCAAGCCTTTAAAGATTCTAGTTGAGCACACCAGTGCGAACCCCGTTCACCCATTGCATGTAGGTCACCTGAGGAACTGCATTGTGGGCGATGCCTTGGCCAGGATCCTGCGAGCCCGAGGGCACAGCGTGAAGGTTCATTTCTATGTGGACGACGTTGGGCTGCAGATGTCGTATGCCGCCTACGGCTTCGAAAAGGCGAAGGGTGTGAAAAGAGACATGAAGCCAGATCACTTCGTCGGGCTGGTATACGCCATAACGAACGCCGTTGTTAACATCCGTGTACTCCAAAGGAAAAAAGAATCGGCAGATCCAGAGGAAAGAACTAGGATAGATGGGGAGCTTGCTGATTGGCTGTGGGTTGCCAAGGAGTTGATGGATAAGGATGAAGAGCTCTTTACAGTAATCTCCGAGGCTTCTAAAAGCGAAGACCCTCTAGAGAGGATATACGCGATTAACAGAGCGTATGAAGCCGGAGAGCGCTGGGCAGTTAACCTTGTGAGAGAAGTGGCCACCTACTGTATAGAAGGATTCAAGCAAACCTTGAGCAGGCTCGATGTGCACTTTGACAGTTGGGATTGGGAGAGCGAAACGACCGTGTGGAACGGGTTAACAGCTGATGTTCTTAGGAGGTTGAGAGCTAGCGGCTACACGAGGGAGAAAGAAGGTGCGCTGGTTTTCGACGCGGACAAACTGGCGGAGAACCCAGAGCTGAGGCGCAGGCTTGCTCTGCCCAGTAGTTTCGCCGTCGCGCCGCTCACACTGGTGCGCTCGGATGGTACAACTCTCTACGCTACGCGGGACATCGCATACACAATTTGGAAGTTTAAGCTTGGGGTGGATCGGGTGATAAACGTCGTAGGTGCCCAACAGGCCCTGGAGCAAGCACAGGTGCGCCTTGCCCTTTACGCCATGGGCTTTGCGAAGGAAGCGGAGAGTACTATCCATTTTGCGTACGAAATGGTCACCCTTCCCGGTGTTAAAATGTCGGGTAGAAGAGGGCGGTTCGTAAGCGCAGACGAGCTGATTGACGAGGCGGTAAAGAGAGCGGGAGCAGAGCTCGCTAAGCGCGGTCTTACGCCAGCTGAAAACCGCGATGTGGCAGAGAGCGTGGGGATAGGCGCGGTAAAATTCGCGATACTCAGCGTCTCGCCGACAAGACCCTTGACGTTCGCATGGGAGAAGGTGCTCGACTTCGATCGCAACAGCGGCCCCTTCGTCCAGTACGCCTATGTTAGGGCTAAGTCTGTACTGCTGAAAGCCAGCTCCTTGGAACCTGAGGTGAGGGAGGGGGCTTTCGGCAGAGAAGAACGTAAGCTCCTCTTCCTTCTGGGATGCTTTCCCGAGGTCGTTGCCAGGGCTGCCGATGAGCTAAAGGTTGAATTGATCCCGCAGTACCTCAACGAGCTGGCGTTGGCTTTCAACAAATACTACGACGAAGTCCCGATAATCAAAGCCGAATCAGAGGAAAAAGCGCGTGCGCGTCTCGCCCTCACGCGGATGGTCGCTACAACGTTGGAAAACGGGATGAAGCTACTGGGAATACAGCCTCCCCCGAGAATGTAGATGGAGCAGTTAACGTGTCCCTTTACCCAGTACACCGTGGCACGTAGGTGATAGAGCCGGGGCCGGGATTCGAACCCGGGTTAATAGCGGGTTTCTAAGGCTTAACGACACCGCTGCAGCCCGCCGCCTTGGGCCACTCGGCCACCCCGGCCCCAAATACGGTGAAGCGAGTGGTCTCTAAAAGCTTTCTCTGCGCGGCTGCGCTCATATATACCGGTGGGGATTCGCTTTGCCGTGCCTGCGCGCATGTTCAAGAAACGCTTGGAGGATATAGCCAGGGAGAGGATTGCTATCCTGCTCAAGCTGGCTGGTGAGGCTCTGGAAACGGATGAAGAACTGGCAAGGAGGTACGTAGATCTAGCCTTTCGGATAGCGGCTAAAGCCCGGCTCAAGCTCCCGAGAAAAATAAAGCGAAGGTACTGTAGGAAGTGCAAAACTCCGCTTGTTCCAGGCCGTACAGCGCGCGTGAGGATAAAGAGGGGTTGCGGCGGGCAGCGTTTGGTAGTAACGTGCCTGCGCTGCGGCTACATTCGCAGGTATCCACTCAAACACAGGTCGCGCACTCGGAGGAAGCTTAGCTAGATGGCGGGCCCGCCGGGACTTGAACCCGGGTTTTCCGGAGGGCGAGCCTTCTCCGGCTCCGCAGGCCGGCGCCTTTCCATGCTAGGCCACGGGCCCCGTCCAAGGCGGAAGAAAGGGAGATATAAGCGTTGACGCGCGCTGCGGATACGATGTGTTTCACTTTTCCATCTCTGGCTCTAAGGTCGGCGAAGGGTTTAAGTGGGGCTGGTTATGATCGTGAAATGCCGGGGTCGCCTAGCCTGGTCCAGGGCGACACGCGAAATAGCGCGCTAGGGGTTGCTAACCCGTTGGCCGTGAAGGCCGCCCGGGTTCGAATCCCGGCCCCGGCGCCAAGCGCGGAAGGTTTTCGATCTCCGTCGTTCTTTGACGCTGCGCAAACCCTAGCGATGTAAGGTATGTTGCGAGAAATTTTTATCGGGGGTTCCGCGGGTCTTTTTTGTATGAGCTACTACGTATCTGTACCTTTCGTGCCTACACCCGTAGAGGTTATAAAAGAGATGTTGAAGCTGGCTGATCTTAAGCCTGGCGAGTTGCTGCTAGATTTGGGTTGTGGCGATGGGAGGGTTCTAATCGTTGCGGCGAAGGAGTTCGGAGCGAGAGCGATAGGCATAGAGATCAGGAACGATTTAGCGAGCAGGGCTGCATACAATGTCATGAAGGAAGGTGTAAGCGATAAGGTTGTGATAATAAATGGGAACTTCTTCGAGATCAAGCTGCCGCCAGCTGACGTAATATTCATGTATTTATTGACGTCTGTGAACGAAAGGTTGAGGCCCAAGCTTGAAAAAGAGGCTAAACCAAGAGCCAGGATAGTCTCGCACGATTTTGAAATATCAGGTTGGAAACCCAAGCTCGTAGAAGATTTCAGAAACGGCGGGAGGTCCCACCGCCTGTACTTGTACGTGAGGGAGTGAACGTGGGCTCGGTGAGGGAAACACTTTTATCAAACCGGGTCGAAGATGTGGATCTCGCGCAGCTGCGGGAGATTTCATTTTGTGCTGCAAAGCTTGCGGTGATGTACAGTAGAATAGGAGGTTTCAGCGCACGCTATGTTTCCAAAGCCATTGAAGTTGCAAAGGAGATGATCGCCGACGATGATTGCACCGTTTTTCTGGCTTTTACTGCAAACCTCGTAGCAACAGGTCTCAGAGGGGTACTAGCGGCCACGATCGATGAAGGTCTGATCGACGCTGTGGTAACAACTGGCGGGACTTTCGATCATGACATAGCCAGATCGCTGAGCTGCTACTACGTGGGCGAGTTCGAACTCGACGATAGCATGCTGTGGGAACTTGAGGTACATAGGTTGGGTAACGTCCTTGTTCCCAAAGAGAGCTACGGACCGGTTGTAGAGGAATTCACACATAAGATGCTGGAGGAACTGGTTGCCAGGAAGAGCCGTTGGACACCAAGCGAGCTGGCGAGAGAGGTGGGCTTAAGGCTTAAAGATGGGACATCGATACTCGCCGCGGCGGCTAGGAAAGGGGTACCGGTCTTCTCTCCTGGTATCGTTGACTCTGCATTTGGAACAGCTGTATTCACCTTCAACGAGGTTGGGCGGAGCAGGGGGTGCGAAATCCAACTCGATGTCTTAGGCGATATGTCTACGATTGCCAACCTCGTTATGGACTCCGAGAGGTTGGGCGCGATAGTGTTAGGAGGAGGAATAAGCAAGCATCACGTTATATGGTGGGCACAGTTCAAAGGGGGTCTCGACTACGCGGTTTACATCACAACGGCAACAGAGTTTGATGGTAGTTTGAGCGGAGCTAGGACGCGGGAAGCCATAAGCTGGGGCAAAATGAAGCCAAGTGCGAAGCACGTCACCGTACCAGCTGACGCCACCTTGATTTTCCCGATAGTAGCGGCAGCGCTATTAGGCGATCAACATGAACTGTTGTGAGCACCTCGTTGTTCTAGCTTTTTCAGCTATCTTAGCTTACGTTATCACACCTAGGGTTGCGGAGGCAATGAGCGCGCTGAACCATGTGCGCCCTGACGTGCATAAGCCTGGTCGCCCGCTAGTGCCATACTCAGGAGGCATAGCGATTTACGCGTCAATGATACCGGCGTTGCTAGCAGCGGCATTGTTTGACACCTCGTTGGCTGCTCAGTTTTGCGTTCTTGCAGCTGTTGCATCAATTGCCTTCGCTGTTGGGTTAGTGGATGATTTCAAAGTCTTGGGTGGACGTACAAAAACGCTTCTCACCCTCTTAACGGTCCTACCGCTGGTAATAGCTCACATTACACTACCTTCTCAAGTTCAACTCGGCCGCCCGCTCGTGCCGCTGCTGGGTCGCTTGCGGCTGACGATAATCTACTGGCTTTTGCTGCCGCTAGTCGCTGCAGGACCTGCTAACGTCGTAAACATGTTAGATGTCTTTAACGGCGTCATGCCGGCGACGTCGCTTGCAGCCACCGTAGCCCTCGTTGTATCTGCTTACCTTATCGAACCAAAGGGCGCCTTACTGCTGCTGCCTCTATTAGGCGCTCTTGCGGGCTACCTTCCTTACAATAAGTGGCCAGCACGCGTGCTCAACGGGGACTCTGGCAGCCTTATGGTGGGAGCATACATCGGGGCGGTGGCCGCGTTGCTCCATCTAGAGTTCATCGCGGCTGTGGCTCTAATCCCCCACATACTGAACGGTGCGCTAGTCATTGTCTCAGTCGGAGGCTTCAAAGAACACAGACAGATGAAGGAAAGGCCTATTCTGGTGCGAGAAGACTTCAAGCTTATAGCATCGAGCAGCCAAACGGCTCCTATCTCGCTAGTGAGACTAATACTGGCCGTCGAGGGACCACTTGAGGAAAGGCAGGTGGCTGCGCGTTTGATTGCTTTAGGCATGGTAAGCAGCATTCTAGCTGTTGTTTCTGCTTTGTTGACGCCCAGGTGAGCGGCTTGCGATCGCTAGTAGTTTTTGGCGCATTGATAGTCCTCGTCTGGCTTTCCTCGGTAGCCCTCCTTTACGCGATCGATAGCCTAATAGTGGCTGTCGTAAGGGAAAGCTGGGCACGCACAGTTTTGGGCCTAACTGTTTTCGCGTTTTGGGCTTTCGGGTGGTACGTGGCTATAATCGCGCTTTCTCGGAAACTTATTAGTAGTTGGGCTAGCCGAGCAGATGAAAGGAACTAAGCGTTCAATGCGAATGTGTCCGAAAAAGCGGATGTCTATTCTCGCTGTGATTTGGTAAATGAGTGCCACAACTTTGTGCTCGAGATCGGTTGACCATCAACCCCGAGAACGTGCTCCACAACCTCCACAGCCACAGGCTTCAGCCCCAGCTTAGTGCGTTTTAAAGAAACATCGATAGCTCTGATAGCAGTTTCTTCCGTAGCAATTATCGCTTCCACGGAGGGGTCATTAGATGCAGGCCCCCCAGCGTCGTCGATAGGAAGAACGACAACGCGCTGTCCCACCCTAGCTTTGCGAAGGCAGTATCGCAAGACCCGAAGAGCTCTCACCTCATAAGGTTCTATTGGATGGTGTTTACCGAGAGAGCTCGCGAACTCGTCGCTAGTGACGCCTACGATCACGGTTTCACCTACCTCGAGAGCGTACTTCAATAAGTGTCTGTGACCCGGGTGGAAAAAAGAAAAAGTTCCTCCTACTGCGACTTTTTTGTATCGCATTTCGCGAACACTGGGATGCGTTTCACTCGATCGATACCTGGATCTCCTTCGTTAAGCCGCTCTTCGGGATCCTTATTTCTAGAACACCGTTTTCCAAGCGTGCTTTCGCCTGCTCAGGTCTAACCTTGAACGGAAGATCTACTTTCTTATAAAGTGACTCTCTAAACCTCTGTTTAAGTAGGTATGAACCCTCTATGACCTTTTCTTCGCTCTTTTTAGCAAAAATTTCGATGCAATCCTCGGTTACCTTAACCTTTATGTCCTCCTTAGAGAATCCCGGTACATCAACGTAAACCACCAATTCCTCTCCCCTATCAACAACGTCGGCCGGCGGTTCCCATGCCCCTAACCTGAGAGGTGTTTCTGCGGATAGTTTCATCCATACATCCCTAAACATCCTCTCTACTTCTCTTTCCATCTGAGATAGTGTTTCCACAAGCTCATCTACTAGCTTCTCCCCCATTCTCTCTCCCTTTACGCGTGAGGGAGGTCAGATATATTGTTTATGCATTGCTCGAAGTGGAGAAAAACAGTTATAGGGTATTTACGCCAGCTCCGCGGTCGAGAATATGCTCTACGAAGTTCGTTGGCACGGGCGTGGCGGTCAAGGTGTTGTGACCGCCAGCGACCTATTGGCAAGGGCGGCTATACTGGAGGGTAAGTACGTTTACCACGCACCCGAGTTCGGACCTGAGCGCAGAGGGGCTCCTGTGAGGGCTTATACGAGGATCTCGGACGAACCGATCGAGCAGCACTTCGGCGTTTACAACCCTGACGCAGTCGTCGTGATCGACCCGAGCTTGCAGTACATCACCTCCCTCATTCTAGAAGGAGTCAAGAAGGGAGGGTTGCTGGTGGTAAACGCCAGCGAGGTGAATCCCGACCTTCTTAATGGGGCTAAAGCTCTCGGGTTGAGCGTATGGAGTGTCGATGCGTTTAAGGTGGCGATGAAGATTTTCGGGCGACCTCTCTACAACACGCCGATGCTAGGCGCCTTCGTAAAAGCCTCCGGTGTAGTTGCGTTAGAGAGCGCGCTTAAGGCTGTAGAGGAAAGGTTCAAGAACCCTCAGGTGGCCGCGCGGAACGCGGAGGCAATTAGAATGTGCTTTGAAGGGGTGAGTCGTGTTGACTAAGCTCCTAACCTGGAGGGATCTATCGGCTCCGGTGATCGCCGAAGCTGGGAATTCGGTGCAGTACAAGACGGGGAGTTGGAGAGCCCTCAAACCGGAAATTGACCAGTCAAAATGCATCAAATGCTTGCTCTGCTGGTTCTATTGTCCTGAACCGGCCATCATTCGGCACGAGGACGATCGAGTTGAGATTGACTACGATTACTGTAAGGGTTGTGGAATTTGCGCGAACGAGTGCCCTGTAAAAGCAATAAAAATGGTTGAAGAGGGGGTGGGTTAAATGGCCGTTGCTGTTCAGCTTAAGGGGGGGCGCAGGGTTGGGATGACAGGTGACGAAGCTGTAGCCTACGCGGTCAAACAAGCGGACGTCGACGTGATAGCGGCCTACCCGATAACGCCGCAGACGATAATCGTGGAGAGGTTAGCTGACTACGTGCACGATGGCGAGCTCAATGCCTCCTATATCCCCGTAGAAAGCGAGCACTCTGCCCTCTCCGCCTGTGTTGGAGCCTCGCTTGCAGGGGCTCGCGTGTTCACGGCTACCTCATCTCAAGGTCTCGCGCTGATGTGGGAGATCATGTGGATCGCTTCAGCGATGCGCACAACAATTGTGATGGCTCTGGCGAACAGGGCTCTCTCGGCGCCGATTAACATACACTGCAGCCACGACGACGCGTACGCTGTCCGCGACGCCGGCTGGATACAGTTCTTCGCTGAGAATGTGCAGGAGGCGTACGACCTAACGCTAATGGCTTTCAAGGTTTCCGAGGACAAGCGCGTGCTCTTCCCCTCAATCGTTAACCTCGACGGCTTCATACTTAGCCATGCTCTTGAACCCCTCAACGTGCTGGAAGACGACGCCGTGAGGACCTTCCTGCCACCGAAGGTGCCTGTGAACCCAATAGACCCAGAGAGACCGATGACTTACGGGCCTCTCGCGCTTTTCGACTACTACTTCGAGTTCAAAAAAGCCCAAGCGGAGGCGTTCAAGAGCGTTTACCCGGTGATACTCGAGGTGTTCCGCGAGTACGAAAAAATCAGCGGCAGAAAGTACGAGCCGATCAAGACCTACGGGCTGGAGGACGCCGACGTCGCTGTACTCATACTAGGCTCATCGGCCGGTACGGCGCGCTACGCTGCGCGCAGGCTGAGGAGCAAGGGCGAGAAGGTTGGGGTTGTGAGCCTTACGCTGTACCGCCCGTTCCCCGTTCAGGAGCTGTTAGCGAAGCTAAAGGGGGTTAAAGCGATCGTTGTCATGGACAGGAGCTACAGCTTCGGCAGCCCTGGCGCGCAGCTTTTCATGGACGTGGCCGCTGCTTTTGCAAACGAGAGCGAGAGACCGCTGATGATCAACGCGATTTACGGGCTTGGAGGCAGAGATCTGCTACCCGAGCACGTGGAGGAGGTTCTCATGAGGGCTAAGGAAGCCGCTAAAACAGGTAAAGTTGAAGAGCGAGAAGTATGGTTGGGGGTGAGGTAGGATGGCTACGCAGATAAAAGCTCTTCGGGAAATGCCGCGCGTGGAGCTTTTCGCACCGGGCCATAGGATGTGCGCTGGCTGTGGCGTACCGCAGCTGGTTAGAACAGTGCTTAAGGCGGTTCCCGATCCTAAGGTTGTTATAACCGCTACCGGCTGCTTGGAGGTCGCTACCACGATATTCCCTTACACTAGCTGGAGGGTGCCCTGGGTTCATAACGCGTTCGAGAACGCCGCCGCGACAGCGGCCGGCATCGAGGCTGCGTTCAAGGCGTTAGAGAAGAAACGCGGCGTGAAAAGACCAAAAGTGGTAGTCTTCGGTGGTGACGGTGGGACCTTCGACATCGGGATTCAGGCACTCAGCGGGGCGCTCGAGAGAGGTCACGACATGATCTACATCTGCTATGACAACGAGGCTTACATGAACACTGGTATCCAAAGGAGCGGCGCTACACCGCGCGGTGCTGCGACAACCACCAGCCCAGCTGGAAAGGTCATTCCCGGTAAGCCCGAGCGGAAGAAGGACCTAATAGGTATAGCTGTTGCTCACGGGGTGAGGTATGCCGCCACCCTAAACCCAGCGTATCCTGTAGACATGTACAACAAGATAGCGAAGGCGGCCAGCATTGAAGGTCCTACCGTGCTCCACTACTACGCCCCATGCCCCACAGGTTGGCGCGCCGATCCATCCAAATCGATTGAAATCGCTAGGTTGGCGGTGCTTACCCGTGTATGGCCACTATACGAGTACGAAGACGGTGTTTACAGAATCAATGTCCTAGTGAGGACCCCCAAGCCTCTAGAGGATTACTTAAAGCTACAGGGAAGATTCTCCCACCTGCTGCAACCCGAGTACAAGTGGATGCTCGATGAGCTGAAACGTGATGTGGAAGAAAACTGGAACAGGTTGCTGAAGCTCGCTGGAGTGGCTTAGCGGAGGATTTCCGAATAGATTGCATTTTTTTCTGAAAACTATCATGTGTGATAATCCTCCTCAGGCACAGGTGCCTGCATTATAAAGCGCATTGGCGAACTAAAACTCTGTTGAAAAGGTTCGTGTTAGTGGAAAACGTTTTCCCATCTTGAAACGCTAAAGCTTTTAACATCGTAGTAGGTGGCGGCATAGGAGCTTAGAATGGCTCGGATGATAGTTAGGAGCCAATGTCCTCACTGCGGAGGTGATATAGCTGATGAGCGTCTAGCTTTCGGTCTCCCATGCGTAGAATGCTTACCCGAAGTTCCAGGGCATCTCTTATCGAGCTCATTTTCATCTCGTCTCGAGTTTCTCAAGGAAGTCGTTAAGCTACTTAATCAGTTGGGAAAGCGCGGAAAGTACGAGGAGCTTCTGCTAGAAGAGGAAGAGTTAAACAGGTTTGAAAACTTCTTTGAGAATGCCCTAGGCAGTAAACCGTGGAGCGCTCAGAGAACCTGGGCCCGGCGTGTGTTAAGGGGGTCTTCATTCACTATTCTAGCGCCTACTGGTGTTGGTAAGAGCGTGTTCGGCATCATAATGGCGCTTTTCCTAGCTAAAAAGGGTAAGAAATCATACCTGATACTTCCAACGAGCGTTCTTGTTAAACAAACTAGAGATAGAGCGGAAGCATTCAAAGAAAAAATTGAGGCAAATATTCGGGTGCTCGCCTACTTTGCAAAAAACAATAAAGAGAAGGGTGAGCTGCTTGACCGCTTACGGAGAGGCGATTTCGATGTTCTAATAACTACTTCCAGTTTCCTAGCTAAAAATTTCGATATTATAAGCAACCAGCGTTTCGATTTTATATTTGTGGACGACGTCGATGCTGTTATGAAATCTTCCAAAAACATTGATAAAATATTAATGCTTCTAGGTTTCTCCAGAGAAGCTATAGATGAAGCATTGAAATTGATAAAAATTTCTATAACTAGAAAAAGTTCTAAGGAAGAATCAACTTTAGAAGAATTAAGGATGGCAAGGGAAAGATTAGAGAATCTATTGTCCGGCAGCAAGATCGGAGTCCTCGTGGTTTCAACGGCGACTGGTAGGCCAAGAGGGTTAAGAGTTAAGCTGTTTAGAGAACTGCTGCACTTCGAGATAGGATCGAGAGCTGAGCTACTGAGAAATGTTGTCGATGCTTACTCCTTGCTCGACGACGGCAAGTTAGAAGAAAAGGTTGCGGACATAGTTGCTAAATTAGGGAAAGGAGGTTTAGTGTTTGTTCAACCTGGAACACCTCAAGAAAAAATTGATACATTACTTAAAGAGCTTGAAAGCCGAGGTCTAAAAGCTAAACTTTTAACATCTAAAAATAAGAAAGATATAGATGCTTTCGAACGTGGGGAACTCGACGTTCTGCTAGGCTATGCAACCTACTACGGCCTGTTGGTGCGTGGTATCGATATGCCGCATGTTATACGCTACGCAGTTTTCGCCGAAGTACCGCACTTCAGGTTTGCGGCGGAAGTTGAGGAGGCGAGCCCGCTGCGGCTTCTCCAGCTTGCACAGGTTTTGAGAAGCGTCCTCTCAGGCAATGAAGCCATGGCGCTCGATAGGCTTGTTGCCAACCTTAGGAGGGGTTTGCAGAATCTGGAGCAGGGAGCATACCGAATGCTCACCGAATCTCTTGCGGCTGGTTCCCGCCCAGAGGGCTATTTAGGGTATCTCTTCGACCGTTTAGTGGAATTGCGGAAGATTCTGCAGGGTTTAGTTTCGCGTGAGGAGCTTGTTAAGGAATTGGAGAAGAGGACCTTAGCTTCTTTACGGACTGTAAACGGCAAGTTGTACCTCGTTCTGCCCGATGCACCCACGTATCTTCAAGCATCCGGAAGAACATCGCGAATGTATGCTGGAGGCTTATCCAAGGGTCTATCGGTTGTCGTGGCTAGCGATAGGAGACTACTTGAAGCTTTGATGAAGCAAGTGGCGTGGTACACTGACGATGCTTCGTGGGTCAAACTCGAAGAGCTCGATCTGGCTAGAGTCTTGGCAGAGATCGACGAGGACAGGGAGTTGATACGTGAACTAGCTCGGGGGAGTTTGAGGCGCGAGTTCACCGATGTTGTGAAGACAGCACTTGTTGTGGTGGAATCTCCGACGAAAGCTAGAACCATCGCTTCATTCTTTGGCAGACCTTCACGCCGCAACATCGAGGGCTTGCCCGTTTACGAGGTCAGCGTCGGCAACATGATACTCCTCGTAGCGGCCAGTAAAGGTCACGTGCTCGATCTCATAGTGGGCGATGGTGGACAAGGTGAAAATCGGAGGAAAATGTTGTGGGGGGTCGTAGTAGAGAATGGGAATTTCACGCCTATTTACGCAACGATAAAGAAGTGCCGTGTCTGTGGCGAGCAGTTCACGGAGGGTAAAAACGGTGCGTGCCCGTACTGCGGGTCTACGGTCATCGCGGATCAAGCTAGTGTGATCGATGCCTTGAGAAAAGTCGCTAGGGAAGTCGACCTAGTGCTGCTGGCGACAGATCCTGATACGGAAGGTGAGAAAATAGCTTGGGACCTTTACGCATTGCTCAAACCCTACACTGCTGTTATCAAGAGGATCGAGTTCCATGAGGTCACTAGGAGGGCTTTCGAAGATGCGCTGAAGAACCAGAGGGATGTCGACCTGAAGAGAGTTGAGGCGCAACTGGTTCGTAGGATAGAGGATAGATGGATCGGTTTCTCGCTCAGCATGAAGCTCTGGGAGCGTTTTGGCTCACGACGGTTGTCGGCCGGAAGAGTTCAAACACCGGTTCTCGGCTGGGTTGTTGAAAGATACAAAGAGGTGAAGAGCAGCTACAAGACGATTTACACTGTAAGGTTGGAGAACGGTTGGGTTCTAACCTTTGAAACTGACTTTATAGGCAAAGAGGCTCGAGTGTTCGAGAGCAAGCTAGGGGAAAGCTACGCGAAAGTTGAAAAACTTGGAAGCGAAATTTCTACGCTGCCGCCGCCCCCTCCCTTTACTACCGATACTTTACTCCGGGAGGCGGCTGCACAATTGGGATTGGGAGTGGATGAAGTGATGCGGATGGCTCAGGATCTGTTCGAACTGGGTCTCATCACATACCACAGAACCGACAGCATTCACGTGTCGGCAACCGGGATAGGGGTTGCCAGGACCTACCTTTCAGAGCGCGGTTTCCAGCAGCAGTTTGTTGGGCGCTCGTGGGCGCCACCCGGTACGCACGAGTGTATTAGGCCGACCAGACCCTATGACGCTGAGACCTTAAGAGCTCTTGTCAACCAGGGTATACTACAGCTAGTTAGGCCGCTCACGGCGCGCCATTACAGGCTATACGACATGATTTTCAGACGTTTCGTGGCAAGCCAAATGCGCGAGGCAGCTGTTAAGACGGAGCGCTTTAGGGTGAGCGTCGAAACGGATTCTCGCATGCTTTCGAAAGAAATGGCTCTTTACACCGAGATTGTAGAACCCGGTTTCACTCTCGTTTACAGGACATTCGTTCCGCTTAAAATAGAACCGGGAGTCTACAAAATAGCGGAAGTGGATCGCAGCAGGAGGCCGACATTAAGGCTGTACACGCAAGCGGATCTCGTAGCGCTAATGAAGGAGAACGGTATCGGGAGACCTTCTACATACGCGAAAATAGTTTCCACTCTCTTCGAGCGGAGATACGTTATCGAGACTAAGAGACGTAGTATAGCGCCGACAAAGCTTGGGACAGAAGTTTTTGGATACCTCAACGAAAAATTCAAAGATATGATTTCGGTTGATAGGACTAGAAAAGTTGAAGAGGAGATGGACAAGGTTGAGCGTGGTGAGAAGAACTACTTAGATGTCCTAAGCGAATTCTACAGCGAGGTGATGAGCATCCAGGAAGCGACTCCCTAAAGGAAAGCCCCTCTAGCGAGGTACCTTAGAGCTATGAACAGCGCTCAGAGGTTTTAAAAAGGGTAGCCGTTTAGGGCGCACGTGGTTGCCGATCGCGCGCTTTTCATAGGCCGTTTCCAACCATTCCATTACGGGCACCTTCACGCTTTGAAGTGGATAGTGGAAAGGGAAAAAGAAGTGGTAGTAGCTGTGGGAAGTGCTCAGTTTTCGCACAGTTATAGAAACCCGTTTACAGCTGGTGAAAGGATTGAAATGATAGCTGCAGCGCTTAAGGAAGAAGGTTTGTGGGATAGAGTAGTAGTTGCATCGGTCCCAGACACTGACGGCAAGCATTCGCTTTGGGTGCAACTTGTGGTTTCTTTATGTCCACGCTTCAAACGCGTATACACGAACGAGCCGCTGACAAGACTGCTTTTCGAGGAGGCAGGTTTCGAAGTTCTTGCGATACCGTTTTTCAAGAGGGAAGTTTTCGAAGGAACGAAAATACGGGCTTTAATGGCTGAAGGGGGTGATTGGAGAAGCTTTGTACCCTCGGCAGTTGCGAATGTCATAGACGATATTCGAGGCGCTGAACGGGTATCGTACTTGTTCCAGCTCGAAGAAAAATCCAAAATTATTCAGTAGAAGAAATAATATAATAAAAAAGTAGAACATTTATTTAGGCTTTCAAACATGAGAGTGGAGAAGCATTGAGTGTGAGCCTTTCGCTGTCATTCCTCCACCAGTATGTTCGATGGAGAGAACCCCATTTCAATCAGCATATCTCGCACTTTATACCTGTGATCGCCCTGGAGCTCGAGCCTACCGTCCTTAGCGGTTCCCCCGCATGCTAAACGATTTTTGAACGTTGAAACTAGCTCTTTATGATTGAAAGCTTTCTCGTCAATTCCTTCGATCACTGTGACGTATCGAGATCCTCCGCGTCTTTTTTCCAACCGTATCTTTATGACTGTATCCTCTTTGTAAATGCCTTTCAAGAGGTCTTCAAGTATGTCGCTCATTCTCCCCTTTCTCGGGTTGAAGCTAATAGCTAGCTTAAAAACATATCGCCGTCTTGTTACGATGTAGGGTTTGAGATGGCACGCACATCGCTGCGTACTGCCTTACAGAGGATTCTCGCGATCTTCAGGCATAAACCTTAAAGAGTGCTAGTAAGCAGCGGTGTAATCGCGTATGGCGCGAGAGGTCTATGTTCGACGGGAAGTGACTGTCCCCCAAGGCGTGAAAGTGCACGTTATGGGTAAAAGGGTTCGAGTAGAGGGACCGCTAGGCTCCATCGAAAAAGACTTTTCCCACGCCAAGAACGTGCACATCACTCAAGAGAATGGAAAAATAGTTCTAGAAGCGTTTAACGCTGATAAGAAGACGTACTCCGTGGTGAACACGCTGGCATCCAAGATAGAGAACATGATAGTCGGGGTAGAAAGAGGTTTCAGGTATAAAATGAAGATAGTTTACGCGCACTTCCCAATGAACGTAAAAGTAGACGATAAGAACGGGATGGTAATCATAGAAAACTTCCTGGGACGGCGTGGAAAAATAACAACCCGCTTGATGCCTGGAGTTAAAGTTAAAGTCGACAAGGAAGATGTGGTAATAGAAGGGGTGGATAAGGACGCTGTTGCCCAAACAGCGGCAAGCATATACGAAGTTACAAGGCTTCGAGGGAAGTACCGGATGAGCCCCCATGGTCGAGAGGGAGGTCCGGGCATTCTCGACGGCATCTACTTATATGCAAAAGAGCATATCAAGTAAACCGTAAAGGAAATTATTAAAAATAACAATTCTCACTTCTTATATCTTTTCGGTCTAAGTGCTCTGCTCTTGCACCGGCGGCATCTTTCAGCGTTCCAAGAGTTTCGTGCTCCGCACTTTCGGCAGATTTTCACACGGAAGTTTTTATCTAGGGCAAGCTGCAGTTTAGCGGGATCCCGTATAGGCATAGTACCCCAACGCGTCTGTGCGATGCTATTTTTAAGTTTTCGCGCGCTTAGATCGTAAGTTGCGCTCAGGCAGTCAAACCACTATCGGCAATTGACGCGTAGACAAGGTTAAATGACCATTTACGCTACCAGCTTGATGGTTCAAAGCTATCACTTCCGAAAACCGATGAAGAAGGTTGGTTGGTGGCACTTCGAGCTGAGTGTACCTAAGGATTGGGACATAGTTGCTCAAGGGCAGTCTAGAGACGTCGAAATCTTCAGGTTGGCCGATAGTTTCTCAGCCAGATTAGAGGTCTCGCTAGAGAAAACCCCCTTTGAAAAAGCGAAAGGCGTTGACGAGCTTCTAGAAGCTTTCAGGAAAAATTGGGAAAAGAGGCTTGGGGAACTAAAAAAGAAGGAGGGGATAGAAGCAGAGCTAAAGCATGCTTTCAAAGAGGATATTGAAGTCTACGGTCACAGAGGCGCGTTATGGGGCTTCCGTGTAGGAGGGGCCCTGATGATCGCAGCTGTCTGGTACTGCGAGAAAAGCGAGCGGACAATTTCGCTCACGTTCACGCCCCGCTCACCCGACGAAAAGGATCTCTTTCTAGCGATCCTCAAGGGTTCCAAGTGCCACTTTTCTACAGCTGCTGAAAAAGCGCTGTGGTCTACACTGCTCTTCGATATTCACTTGCCCCCAAAGTACAGGTTAGTCGCAGCGAAGTTCACGGCCCTTTCTTCCTACTGCGTTTTTGAGGATCCGGAAGTACCCGAGTACTTACTTGTAGGGTATAGTGGGTTAGCGTCTGTCGTATTAGATCGTTACAAGAAAGGTATAAGAGAATGGTTTGAAAAAAGTATCTTAAAAGAGAGTATGAAGAGCTTGAGGATAGAAATTCCTAAATTGAAATACGAGAAAGAAAACGATAGTATGATAACATTCAAGGGTGAGACTTTTTCACTTTTGAAGAGTAAAAAGAAAATGTTTATAGGAAAAATATGGCTAGATAAAAAAATAGATAGAATATTAACCAACGGTGTTTACACTTCAATAAATAGAAGAGAGGATGCCGTTAAAATCCTCGAAGACTTGTTTGGCCAGATGCAGAAGGTATCTATTTAGGATAGTTGTAAGAAAAATTAAGTTATGGGGCTGGTTTTGCCATTAAATAAGCATCTTCACCATCAAGATAATATCCTTTGATAGTTTTCACCGGTTTAAAACCAAGCTTAGTGTATAAATTTATTGCAGGGATGTTTGAAACTCTAACTTCAAGGTAGTATTCATTTACTTCGTAGAACTCGTAGAGGGCTTTCATCGCGTTTATCATCAGGCTTTGCCCCACACCCTTTCTGCGCATTTCTGGCACTACAGCGATGGAGATTATGTGGCCTTGCCTACCGACACCGGGCATCGTATAGAGTTTCCCTGTTTCCACGCGACACATGATGTAGCCGATTATCCTATCTTCGTGCTCAGCGACGAGAAAGGCTTTAGGGAAGTTCTCGTAATGTAATTTAAAGAAAAATTGAGGATAGTTTTCTGGTAAATTTTCTTTGTTTATCCTGATGACATCATCTAGGTCTTTAGGAACGAATTCTCTGATCGTGAACGAGCCCATACGCTACACCTACTCCAGTATTAGCGCGCCTATCTCATTGAGCTTATCGTACAACTTGTTGATCGCTTCCTTCACCTCCTCCTCCTTCCTAGCTCCTGTGCATACAACTTTTCCGCTCGAGAATATCAGTAGAACCACCTTAGGGTTATCCATTCGATATATGAGACCAGGGAATTGTTCTGGCTCGTACATGCTGTTCTCCAGCAGATACGCGGCCTTCTCGAGGTCAACAAGCGCCTTTAGGTTCGCACTAGCTACGATGTTCTGAATCTCAATTATTGGCTCGCCCTCCACATCTATCCCGTAATTCCTCAACAGTGAGACTATAGCGTTAACCGCTCTGCGCACCTCTTTCTCGGATTTAGCACCTGTGCACACCATCTTGCCGCTCGAGAAAACAAGCGTAGCGGTTTTCGGTCGCGAAATCCTCAGCACTAGCCCGGGAAACTGCTCCGGCGAATACTCGGCATTGGGTACCCTTTCCGCTATCTTCTCTAAGTTCAATTTCTGATTGAGGGTTACAGAAGCTACCACGTTCTCGATGCGGTACGTGGGCTTCACTATATGCTTCACCTCATCCGCCACAGCTTTAAAAGCCTTAAAAACCCTTCTATAAACCCTTCGCAAGCTCTAACCAACTGTTATGCACCATTGGAGTCGACGAAACAGTGTGTGCTAGGATAGGAGATTCTTCCGGGTTTTAGACATAGAAACTTTTGTTAATGTTTAGAAACCAAAACGGATTAGCCGTTCAATAAAAAGTCTTACCACACCTAGGTAAGGAATCACGAAAACCACTCTGCCCTTTACGCGCTCAGGATTAATAGGTTCATCAGGATACGGGTTTGCATCGCCCTTAGTAATGTAGACAGTTCTCCATGCCGTCTCCTCTATCGCGATAAGGCGGTGCACGATGAGTTCGCCGTTGGGTTTCACGTAGATTATGACGTCGCCGACTTTAGGTTGCTCTCTTCCGCTAACCACTATAAGGTCCCCGACGTGGAGTGTTGGCTCCATACTCCAGCTGGTGACAACAGCAAGAGGCGTTTCGGTGCCTAAAAGTCTGGGGACTCCTAGGATCAGAACAGCGGCTATGAGCGCAATCGTAGCCGCATCGAACAGCGACCTGTGCTTGGACACGCTGCTTCCAAGGGATAGAGTCTTTAAAAGCATTCAGGTTGCAACGGAGGACGCTCCAAAGAAAAATTTATATAGAAGCGAAGATGCACCACCCCCTGGTGCGAAGTATGAGTGCGGCTGTACCTGTTTTGATACTGAAAGAGGGTTCGACAAGAACGACCGGTCGCGACGCGCGGAGATCCAACATCTACGCTGCTCGAGTGATAGCGGAGGCTCTTGCCACGTCTCTGGGACCTCGAGGCATGGATAAGCTTCTGATCGATTCCTTCGGCAACGCCACGATCACCGGCGACGGTGCTGTGATACTTAAGGAAATGGAGGTTCAGCACCCAGCTGCGAAGATGCTGGTAGAGGTGGCTAAAGCCCAAGACGATGAGGTGGGCGACGGCACGACGTCCGTTGTGGTGCTTGCAGGACAGCTGCTTGTCCGCGCTAGTGAGCTGTTGGACCAGGAGATCCACCCGTCTATCATAGTCGAGGGCTTTGAGAAGGCGATGGAGTACGCGGTGAAGGTTATTGACGAAATCGCGGAACCGGTGAAGCCGCTGGACCGCGAAGTTCTGAAGAACATCGCATCTACGGCTCTTAGCAGCAAGCACGTCGCTGAGTACCGCGACTTCCTAGCAGGACTCGTAGTCGACGCGGCTCTCCAGGTGGTGGAGGAGAAGGACGGTAAGTACGACTTTTCATTGGACAACGTTAAAGTCGAGAAGAAAAAAGGTGAGTCGCTAACCGATACAACGTTGATCAAAGGCATAGTGCTCGATAAAGAGGTTGTTCACCCGGCAATGCCTAAGCGCGTTGAGAAAGCGAAGATCGCGCTCATCGACGCCCCTCTCGAGGTCGAGAAGCCCGAGTGGACGGCAAAAATCAACGTCACAAACCCCGAGCAGTTAAGGCAGTTCCTCGACCAGGAGGCGACCATACTAAGAGGTATGGTTGAGAAGATCAAGGCTGCTGGTGCGAATGTTGTGTTCTGCCAGAAGGGTATTGATGATTTGGCTCAGTACTACTTGGCGAAGGCTGGGATTTTGGCTGTGAGGAGGGTTAAGAAGAG
>Ga0105154_1000073_pt1 | contig 44417 bp, 41 predicted proteins | sample SSWtaG_FD_89672 | JGI IMG/M metagenome (GOLD analysis project Ga0105154, IMG submission 89672) | Hot spring microbial communities from Sandy's Spring West, USA to study Microbial Dark Matter (Phase II) - SSWsed_matched | ecosystem: Environmental > Aquatic > Thermal springs > Hot (42-90C) >... | reverse complement strand
CATCATCAAGAACATCACAGAACACGAGACACATAAACTTACCCAATTACCCCCACCCTAAAGAACGAGGCTTTCAGTTGTAAACTTATAAGTCTTCTTCAAGTCTTTAATAGCGAGGCCTCCGGGTTATGGTAGAGTTCAAGGTTGCTGATTTAAGGTTAAGTGAGGCTGGGTTTAGAGAGATTGAGTGGGCTGAAAAGCACATGCCTGTCTTAACGAGGCTTAAGAGTGAGTTTATGAGGGAGAAACCATTAAGTGGTGTTAGGGTTGCTGCCGTTCTCCACGTGACTAAGGAAACCGCGGTCTTAGTTAGGACTCTGATTAGCGGCGGCGCTGAGGTTTGGTTAGCTGGGAGTAACCCCCTCTCCACTCAGGATTCCGTAGCCGCCGCTCTAGCGTCTGAGGGTGTGCACGTGTTTGCCTGGAGGGGTCAGACGCCTACGGAATACTATGAGTGTATATCTAGGGTGGCTTCCTCAGAACCTAATGTAGTCATAGATGATGGTGCGGACCTGCACGCGTACTTACATGGCGAGCGCAGAGACGTAGGTTCCAGGGTTTGGGGAGGGACTGAAGAGACTACTACAGGCGTTAATAGGTTGAGATCTCTTGAGAGAAGCGGGAAACTCCTATATCCCGTGATAGCTGTCAACGACTCGTTAACTAAGTTCATGTTCGATAACAGGTACGGTACGGGGCAGTCAACGATTGACGGGATACTTAGGGCCACGAACATCCTCCTAGCAGGCAAGATCTTCGTGGTTGCCGGGTACGGATGGGTGGGTAGAGGGATAGCTATGAGAGCGCGTGGTATGGGCGCTAGGGTGGTGGTTACCGAGGTGGATCCTGTGAGAGCTTTAGAAGCTGTTATGGACGGGTTTGAGGTAATGCCTATGAGTAAGGCTAGCTTAATAGGAGATATCTTCGTCACAGCTACCGGGAATAAGGGAGTGATTAGGGAGGAGCACTTCAAGGTAATGAAGGACGGGGCGATACTGTGTAACGCGGGGCACTTCAACGTTGAGGTAAGTGTTGAGGACTTGGAAAGGATTTCAGTAGGTAAGAGGGTTGTGAGACCTAACCTAGAAGAGTACCTACTCCCTGACGGCAGGAAGCTCTACCTAATAGGTGAGGGTAGGCTAGTTAATCTAGTAGCTGCTGAAGGACATCCCAGCGAGGTAATGGACATGAGCTTCGCTAATCAAGCACTAGCAACCAAATACATAGTCCTAAACAAGGAGAAGCTTGAGAAACGCGTTCACGTGTTGCCGAGAAGCATAGATGAGAGGATAGCTGAGATTAAGCTAGACTCAATGAATATAGTAATAGATAGGCTGACAGAAGAGCAGATAAGGTACTTAACGTCGTGGGAGTACGGTACATAGCCTAAAGAATAAATACCTCGAAAACCCAATAACTTCGGTGGGGAACCCTGCACGACGGAGCAAACCCGGGAAAGAGTTTTACGCTACTGCTGGCGATCCTCCTGCTATGCGGTATCGTGGTTAACACGTTAATAGTTGTGGGGGGTGACTTAACAAACTATAATTTCGTCACGTTCGGTTCTAAGACATGCCCTCACTGCAGGAACCTGCATGACTTCTTCAGCAAAAACTATCAGGGCAGGTACTACTTTCTCTGGGTTGAGGATTCTGATGGCTCAAGACTTTTTTATGAGCTATATAAGGCAGAGGTTAAACACGGCTTAAGCCAAGACTACGCATACGCGGTTCCGCAAACGCTAGTACTGAGGGATGGGGCCCCCATCGCGGTAGTTATAGGGGAGGTAACGGATGTTAAGTTCTGGAATCAGCTAATATCAGGTGAAGCCACGGGCGAGATCCCGGTCTATCTCGGAAGTAGCAAGTACAGTGTCGTGTTATCTAATGAATCGCTCGCAGACCTCCTCTCAGAGCTAGGGAAGATTATTCAGACGCAGACCCCCCAGCCAAGCGATAACGCCTCGCTTAATTTAATCGGGTTGAGCTTAATAGTTGTTAGTGTTGCCGCTCTCCTACTGTATATCGTGAAGCGCGTGTTTTTGTGATCAATTAATTCATTGTCTTGGATTTCATCAGCTTGGGGATTACGTAACCCGTTAATGTCGTAATCGACGTTATGATGAGTATTAGTGCGGAGACCGGTAGCCCGTAATATGAGGTTAGGAAGGTTTTCCTAGGACCTAAACTCAGCGCGAAGCCGAAAGCCGTGAAAGCCCCTATCAGCAACGACAGTAAGGCAGCCCCCCTCTGAACCCTCCCCCTACTCTCATGAGGTGCTAACCAAGCAGCTACGGTTACTGGCGCTAATGGGAGTAGCAGGACGGAGGTGAGTACGGAGAGGTCTACGACGAACCCTAGCCTCAGATGCGCTAGGTAGGCTGAAGCTATGGTTAACAACGCTACTATAGTGTTAGATAGCTTGAAGACGCTTACACCGCTCACGCCGCGCTTCTCTATAAAGTCTCTGAAGAAGGAGGAAGCCACCGTAAGTATTATTGAGTTAGCCGTGCTGACAGCCGCGGCCAGTATCGATATGTATATGAAGGAAGCCAGCACCGGGTGAAGCCTGGATATTAGCGTTGGGGTCACTGAGTCTTGCTTACTGACGAACTCAAAAAGACCTAATTCTGTGAGACCCCTTACTAAGAGTCCCACGTAGACGACGATGATTGTGTATAAGAAGCCGTACGCAGAGAATAGTATGACAGACTTCTTGTATGATTCCATGTCTTTATGGACGTACAGCCTCACAACTACTTGAGGGTTTGTGGCCGCGAAGAATATCCACGGTATCGTGTATGCTAGGAAAGTCGGTAGTGTCCAGAAACTAGTTATGCCTAGGAAGCCCTTCTCGCTTAACACGCTCATGACTTGACTCGCTGTAGTGCCTGATGAAGGCATTACGCCGTATAGCAACGATAGTATCAGGGCTGCCGCGGCGGAAAGCATCCAGATACCTTGGTAAGCGTCCGTGGTGGCGACGCTCCACATGCCCGCCAGAACGGTCCACACCAGCGTGAGAACACTCATCACTATGATGCCTACTTCATACCCCGCTCCAAGACTCTCGAAGATCGTGGCAACACCAACCATCTGCGCGGTGACGTAGGGTATCATAGCGACTAGGTAGATACACACCACAACATACCCCACAGCTCTTGACCCGTAAAGGTCTGAGAGCATTTCGGACGGGCTAACCCACCCCCTCTCCCTAGCCATGGCCCACACAGTAGGTCCTAGAAGAGCCAGCATTACCACGGTTGCCAGCAAGTAAGCTAGCTCAAAGCCTAGAGCACCGACCCCGCTAAAGTACGTGAGTCCAACAAGACCCACCATCATGAACGCGCTGTAGGTCGTTGCAGCGTAAGTCATGGAAGCCAGGAACCAGCCCAGCCTATAACCGGAGACGAAGTAGTCCTTACTAGACTTAATACCGTAGCGTCTCGATAAGTAAGCTATTATAGAACCTAGCGAGACGTACGTTACCAACATTAGAGAGAATACGAGCAGTGGGTCACTCATATGAGACCCCTCACTAAAAGCAGGTTAGTTATCGTTAACCAGGCTAATGTGGTGAGGGACCAAAAGAAGGCTAATTCAAGCCCTCGAGATTCGTTAAGCATAACGTACGGCACCGCGTAGAAGAGCGCTATCACAACAATACTTAATATAGTGTAGGGGGTTCTCAACCTACGAGGTCTCATTTGTTTCCCCGAACAATTGTTCGATAACAAAATATAAGCTTTAACTTCCAGTGTTTATCGGGGAAGATGCCTCCCAGATCCATAGTTCGGGAAAAGTTGTTAGAAGCCCTGAGGATGAGTGCTGGTGAGTTAGTGCCTCAAAGCTACCTACACAAGTCTCTAAAGATTTCTAGAAGTAGGGTATCGGAAATCCTCGACGAGCTTGAGCGTGAGGGTTTAATATCCAGGGTTAAGGTAGGTAATCAATACCTGGTTAAGTTACTTGATTTTAGGGGGGAACCCACCGGTAGGTTGAGGGTTTTTCACGTGGGTCTTGTGTGGTCTAGTGAATACCCCTTCCTAACGATTTTCGCTAAGAAGGTTAAAGAGAAGCTTAACGCTATTATTAAGACGGTGGTTTTCACTAGCTCCATACAAGCTACTAGGGCGTTAGTGTTAGGGGATCTTGAGTTAGCTCTGACGCCCGCGATAACGCAGATACATTTTTACTCCGCGTTCAAGAATTTCAGGATTATTGGAGGAGGTGCCTACGGAGGTTCTAAGGTTTTAGTGAAGGATTCGGTGAGTGCTCACACAACATACTCAAGCGAGTTATCTACCATGGATTTAGTGAGGTCCCTGTCCGTGAGGGAGGGGATAATACCTGCAGAGACCTCAACAAGGTATTTCAGGAACCCTGAGGAAATTCTTAAAGCGATCTCCGCCGGCGCCGTCAAGTACGCTGTTGTCTGGCACCCAATATATAGGAGGTTGGAGGGAGCTGGGTACAGGGAGGTCTTGAAGGGCGAAGATCTTGAAGTAATGTATTGCTGTACGTTAGCTGCCTCCACCATAGTGTCTGAGGAAACGCGTCGCGCGCTAAGCAATATCTACAGAGAGTCTTTAGAGGAGTACAGGAAAGCGCCTGAGAGATGGGTTGATTGGTACTCTCTCCAGGTAGGCATACCGAGAGACGTGGTATTGGATGGTGTGAGGGAATATAAGATAAACCCGGTCTTGAGTAAGACGGATCTCCGAAGATATGCTAGCAAGATACCTGTGGAGATACCGAACGCTGACACGGTATTAAGTGAGGTCTTGGAAGCAGAGGAGTGAGTGCTTGAACATCAGTTCTTAATAGAGAAAAAGACGTGCTTAACTCAATTCAACGATTAAGTTATCTTCTTAACAATCCTATGATCGCTCCTACTATGAAGCCTGTGGCGATAGGGCCCACTATCACCACTCCCAATATTTGAAGAGCCGTGATTATGTAGGGCATGGCGTTAACTATTTCAGGGAAAAGCTTACTCAGTAACGTATTAAGTGAGTCTCCGAGACTCCACACGGAGAGGAATGACCCCACAACTAACGTGATGAGTAAAGCTATCACGTACTTTATTATCTTGAAGGAGAAGTAACCTACCAGGAACCCCATCAAGAACTGAATGAGTGTTGAGGTATAGAATTTCGGGTTTGACAGGAGTTCTGAGATTATCTCGGAGAAAGTGTTTTGATCACCGCTCGCGTCACTAGCAACACTAACTCTAGCCGAGACAGCTATTAGTACGAGACTTACCACGACTAAGCAAGCAAGCGAGAAACCCCTCAACTTTATCACACCGAATATATCCTTAACAAGATTCTTTATTAAGTACTAGCCCTCAATACTAAATAATGGGTTACGTCTGAAAGTCTCGCTCTTCAGGACGGGGAGGAGGTCAGGTTCTAGCAAAGCCGAATAAACTGAGTTCAGAAAGGAATGAAGAGAGCAGACTTAATCAGGGTGTTGCTCAGTAATTCTTTAATTACTCAAAATGAAGTACTTAATAGTATTCGAAAATAAAGTGTTCTTTCCTGTATGCTGAGTCCCAGAACATGTACTCGTAGATTGAGCTTATTTTGAAAGCTCTTGACGCTCTGAACCAGAGATCCGTGCTCGCATTACTTAAGACCTCATCCAGTATTTCTAGAACTCTCTCAACGTACTTAGCGTACTCCTTAGAAGAATAGAGTGAGATCCACTTACTGTAGAGCTTATGCGGTGACCCCACCCTCTCTAGGTAGCGCCCGACCTCAAGATATATCCAGTAACAGGGGGTTACCGCGGCCACACCGACAGGAAACTCATGTAGTAAGATCGTTCTCCATAAGTGGTTTACGTACCCCATGTTAGTAGGGGTTAAGAGCGTCTTCTTAAGGTCTTCGGGCGTGATGCCCCAGATACTGAAGTACTCGTTGTGGAGCGCTTTCTCGAACTCTAGTATCGCTACCGAGTCTTCAGCGAATATCTTAACCCACTCCTCCCTGGGTGCTTTCCCAGCGAGCGTTGCTAGCACGCGTGAGTACTCGTCTAGGTATAGCGCGTCTTGAACCACGTAATACTTGAATACTCCCTCGTCTAGCGTGCCCTTACTCAGTTCCTCTATGAAGGGGTGTTTGATTATCGCGTTGAAAACCTTACTTACCTCTCCCCACAAGATTTTTGAGGGTTTATCCATAGCTGAGGTCCCTACCTAACCTCCCTAATTATCTCCTCAGCTACCTTCTTGCCTGAGAGTAGCATGCTACTGAATATGGGTCCCATCCTGTGGATGTGTTTTAACGCGGCTACGGCCATCCCAGTAACGTAAAGTCCCTCAACCACTTTACCGGTCATCTCAACAACTCTTGCCTCACCTAATTCCGAGTAGGCTGATCTCTCACCCAGTAATTTAACGCCTGCGGACGGGTTCTTCCTCTCAAGTATCCTCAGAACCTCCGCGTCATGCCCTGTAGCGTCTACTACTGCTTTAGAGTAGATGAATAGGGGGTCTACGTGGAGTCCTGCTAGGGGTACGGCACTCCACTGCACGACCACCCCGACAACCCTGAAAGGGTCTTCACGAACTATCAGATCCTCAACAGTTATGCCGTGAATTATCTTAGCTCCAGCGTCTATCGCCCCACTCGCTAGCTTAGCCATTAACTCGGAGGAGTCCAGCACGTATAGGTCGTACTCACTCAAGTACTCGTAATTAACCCTGAATTCCTCAAGTATCGGGAGAGCTCTTGAGTCAACAACTATCTTATGTAGTAGCATGCCGCCACCCCCTATACCCCCGCCGAAGCTCAGTCTCCTCTCTAAAACTACTGTCTTAAGACCTGAGCTAGCTAAGTACTTTGCTGCCGTAAGACCTGAAGGACCTGCACCAACCACCACGACGTCTGCGTTAATTAGTTTTAGCCAGTCTTCAGCCGTGGACCTCCATATAGCTTTAGAAATCCTCGATTCTAGAGACTCCATTTAGCTCACCAATAAAACCTAGTTATTAAGGTTTTTATTCTTTAGTGATAACCTAAAATTTGGTGGGAGAATGGGTACTCGTTTGTGGAGAGTGGCTATCACGATAGCTGGTAGTGATTCAGGTGGTGGTGCGGGGATTCAAGCAGACTTAAAGACCTTCGCTGCCTTAGGTGTTCACGGGACCGTAGCTATCACGAGCGTGACAGCTCAGAACACTCGTGAAGTCACCGCAATACATGACATACCCCCTGACGTAGTCTACGAGCAGGTCAGGGTAGTGGCTGAGGACATAGGTATTGACGCGGGCAAGACCGGCATGTTAAGTAGTAGCGAGATAATACGTTCCGTGGTCAGGGCGGTTAAGGAGTTTTCTTTCCCTCTAGTAGTGGATCCAGTCATGATAGCTAAGAGCGGTGCTAGGTTACTCAAAGAAGAAGCTGTTGAAGTCCTGAAGAAGGAATTACTACCTCAAGCTAAGGTAGTGACCCCTAATAAGGCTGAGGCAGAGGTCCTCTCAGGAATCAGGATAGGGAGCTTAGAAGACTCTAAGCTCGCGGCGAAGAAGATAGCTGAGGAATACTCTTGTGAGGCCGTAGTAGTTAAGGGAGGACACTTAGAAGGTAGTGAGGCCACGGACGTTCTTTACTGGAGGGGTGAGTACCACGTCTTAAGTAGTCCGAAGATAAGTAACGCGTGCACTCACGGGACGGGCTGCGTCTTCTCAGCAGCTATAGCCGCTCACCTAGCTAAGGGCTTGAGTGTGCTTGACGCAGTAACCAAAGCTAAGGAATTCGTGACTAAAGCCATAGAATTCGGGATCACGGTAGGCAGGGGTCACTGCCCAGTCAACCCGACGGCTTGGGTTGAGGTGCCGGCACACAAATACTTAACTCTAGCGAGTGTTGAGGGAGCCTTAGAAGAATTACTCAGGTATTCTGAGAAGGTTCGTGAGGTGGTGCCTGAGGTAGGCATGAACCTAGTAGAGAGTATACCAGCGCATTACGTGAGGGGGGTTAATGACGTCGCAGGGGTTATGGGTAGGGTTGTGAGGTACGGGGATGGCATTAAGGTAGTGGGTCCCGTCAAGTTCGGCGCGTCATCACACCTAGCTAGGTTAGTCATCGAGTTGTTGAGGAGTAACCCTGAGATCAGGTCGGCGATGAACGTCAGGTATGACGAGAAATACGTGAAGAAAGCGACTGAATTAGGTTACTTAGTTGTTGGTGTTGATAGGACGAAGGAGCCTGAGGAATCTAAGAGGGTTGAGGGTAGTAGTCTTAAGTGGATTGCAGGTGAAGCACTTAGGGAGTGTGGTGGGAGAATCCCGGACATCATATACGACACGGGAGACGTGGGTAAGGAAGCCATGATAAGGATAGTAGGTAGGAACGCTCGTGAGGTAGTAGAAAAACTTTTGAGAATTCTAGGATAGCTCAACGAGAACTGAAATTCAGTGTGTCGATTGGTGTGATGGGTTCTCGCTACCTAAGAATTAAGGGCCGCTAGCGTATCCGCCAGTAGTTTCCCTCATCCTTAGGTAGGGATTATGATCTAGTGTTTGCGTTGCTTCGTTCAACCAGCTCAAGACCCAGTATGAGGTGATCTTTAGAGCTTCAGATGGGCCGGCACCACGTCCTAGCGTGAATTTAATGTGGTGCTTTACCGCAGCAACCGCGGCCGCGAGTTCTCGAGTATTCGGGGTTTTCTCTTCCTTTAATTCTTCCTTAGCGATGGGCTCCCCCTCTTCTCTCGCTTGAGCGGGTGCTGGAGCTTTAAATCTCCTCTCTATTACTAACCGCCTATAAAGGTAGAGTATGAGGACTATTATAAAGAGGACTAGGAAAGCGTTTAACAAGCCTAGAGCTGACGGGAGTATTCCCTCACTTAAGGAAGTCAATTATCTTATCACCCACAAGTCTAAATATAGTCAAACAATAAAAACTTAATCAGGTTAACAATCCTCTTAGAGGAATTTACTGAAGCACTAGCGTTGATGGAGTTTGTTTCAAGAACCTACTACTCTGTACTTAATCTCTCTGTATAGAGAATGCCTACCTAGCTTAAGTTCCTCTATCAACGCCATATGTAGGTATGTGACTACGGCTAATATTACGTAAGTCAGGGTCGTCGAGAAAATTACTGGAGGAGATATTAGGTATCCTGTGGGATACGCTGGGGAGACCCTAGAAGAACCTAGGTAGAGAGTCCCGGCCGACGTTACGTGATCTAGGCTTAGGTTAAGTGACGTGGCAGTAATCATGATTACCTTGTTGATGACGGCGTAGATAAGCCCTGAGGAAGTCAGTATGGAGAGAGCTCCCCCAAACAACCACTTAATGCCTATGTTCACGTCTTTGCCTCTAAAGAATAAATACAGTGTCGCTATCCCGGTGAGTATTAAGTAAGTACTTAATATGAGTACCGGTATGAAAAAGAGGCTAGCGCTGGAGAGTGTGTCAAGCCTTACGGGGGTCCCATAGAAGAATATCTCGCTGTGTGTTAGGGCGACATACCCCTTAATCACCCCGTCAACTACGTAAGCGGGGGTTACGGCTAAGTAAATCATGAAAATCCCTAGGAAGACTGAGTAGGCAGACACTAGCTTGACTAGTTTACGTAACCTCTTAACTAAAGTTAATTCTTCTCTGCTCAACAATCTCGTCACCCATAAACAAATACTTGATCATCACGTAAGCGTACTCACCCCTACTCTCCACGAGTAGTGTGTAGTTGTTTCTAGGACCTACCGTGAACCCTGGTAGTTCCTTTACCTCAGCTACCTTATGAGTTCTTGTTTTCTCGTCGTACCTCATGTACGTTACCCTGACTTGAGTGACGTTGATTGGTGCGTAGTTAGGGTTACTTAAGATTAGGGAGGTTCCGTTAACTGAGAGGCTAAGCTTACTCCAAGATATGTGGAGTGGGTAGCTACCTACGAGGAAGCCTTTATCCAGTGTTAAGTTAACTAATAATTTAAAACTCGTCAACCCATTCTCGTAAGCTCTCACGTAGGTTTCCGGAGGTACTATCACTGCAACACTATCTGAAGCCGGTGTGTAAGCACTACACTTAATTAATTGATCACCTACCTCAATCAAGCACCCGGTAACACTACCTAAGCTCAGGCCCCGCATACTATACCTTACTAGTATTAATGAGCCTGGATCAAGTATCTCAACACTTCTTAAGTTCATTGAGGGCTTGGTAATCATCGATTGCGTTGTGAGCGGGTGTACAGGGATTAAAGCTATTATCGCGAAGCTAATCAGCGTGAAGACTACGAAGATCGTCGTCTCTAAGTCTCCGAGACTCCTCAAGAACCTTAACACGTTCTCTTTCTCTCTAACTAGGTATAAGCCCGCGGGAACTAAGCAAGCAGGTATCCAGATCGTTAAGGGTATTACTAAGACGACCCGATACTTAATGAAGGACTCAGGTATTGGGGGGTCTTCAGAAGGATTATTATCTCCTCTAGTAACCACGTACGCACCCCTCAACTCAACCACTCTGTGTGCCGTGCAGTACGTGATACTACTACACCAGATCACCACATCCCCCACACCATAACCTACTATGTCTTTGTGGAGACTCACGAGCAGGTCGCCGGGTCTTAGCGAGGGATACATAGAGTACCCGCTAACTAACGAGAGGTTTGCCGGGAAATACGTAAACCTACTAAGCAGTATTAAAGTGAGGAAAGACACGACGACCATCAAGGTTATTAAGTGCGTGGATTTGTAACTCATGCTCACACCCTAACCGTTATCGGGTAGTGAACGCAGACACCTCTTGATATCGGGTCGCTACAGTAAATCAGTTCTAAGGATAGATCTGACTGAGTATTAACGTCTTTACTCATCGTTACGTTAATACTTGCTTCCGTGATGATGGGTAGGAAATCCGTGTATACGGGTTGTGATGGTGGTGTGCTCCCGTCAATCACTAAGGTAGTGCTTGAGGTACCGTTCGATAACTTAATAAGTAGTTTCAAGCCCTCACCTACTACGGAGGAGTTCGGGTAGAACACTAACCTAACGTGGTAGGGCATTAAGTCCTGATTCAACACGCTGAGAACCTGGGTTTCAGGTAGTGTGAGTGAGTAAGGTGAGAAAGACACTAGTATCTCAGCTCTAGTTAAGTGATCTGATAAGTTAACGAGTACGGAATGAATTAAAACCCTGTAGTAATCCCCTCCGACAACCGCCTCCTCGATTAGGACCGAGCAAGGGTTAAGGCCCTCACCGTATATCTTAAACGTAGCTCCTAAACCCCTACCAACAACCACGTCTCTCAAGACATCTAACCTCACGACCCCGCCGTCCGACACCGCTTCAGCCACTAAGCGATCCTCATCATCGTAGAGCTCGACACGATAACCTTGAGGAACCCCCTCAACCAACACATACATGTGACTCCCGATAGATATGACGAAGTCGTCGAACATTGCTTGAGCACCCGCCACACTCCCCGAGCCATCAACACTCACCCCAACATAGGACGGCGTAAAGAATCGAGCCCCCCTTATCTGAATACTGCCTGAGGCGAGGACATTGCCGTTCACGTCATACACTGTAGCTGATATGGTGTTGGTTGTCGCGACCCTGCTATAGTTGATTAAGAGGATAAACCACCTAGTTCCGTCAACGTAGAAGCTCTGAGTACTCCTATAGAGTCGGGTCCACCGGTTCCCGCTCCAATACCATATATCGAGATATCCGGTCGTTCCGGAGACGTAGACGGAGATCTCGTAGCTTCGGGAACTTACTGAGTTACTCTGAAGTAGCGTGACCCCCATATATACAGCGCCGCCCGCCTGAGCCACTTGACGAACCTTAACTGAGACACTGAAGCTCGTGTAAGAAGATACGCTGAACCCCCAGTAATATATGGAGGAACCGCCAGGACCACCATTATTATCCGTCCCCCACAAGGAATTACCCCTAAACCCCGCGCCAACACTAATAACCCACGAACCACCAAGCGAACCCCAACCATCAGGCAACCCCTCAAAATCACTGAAAGTCAGAGAAGCCCTACCAACACGGTAAGACCCCCCGCAAACACAAAAGCTAGAACCATTAAACACTAAAGGCGGGGGCTGAGGAACGAAACCAATACTAACAGGGTAAAAAACATAATGAGAAGAATAACAAACCGTAAGAAAACCAAACAAGAAGAGAAACATTAAAACAAAAAGAACACGTAAGCTTAGCAAACCATTCATCACAACACCCTACGATCACGTTGACGGAAGCTCAGGCGGGGTCTCAGTAGTTGACGTGGCGGAATATATCAAATCCACCCCAACGCTAATGCTACTACTACCATCATAACCACTAAGCACTATGTACAGATCAACCCTAAGCTCACCTGACGCACCTAAGGAGATCCACTCGTTTGGCTGTAGATTTTCATCCATTAAATCAATTTGGTATTGAGTGCCGGAATCACTAATTATTAGGTATGCTTTAGTAACTCTATCATCATCTATATAATTCGTGACCCTGAATTTTATGTAGTAAGTATTTGAAATATCGTTATTTTTGATTCTCGCTATGTCGTAGTAGTAGTTTCTCCGTAGTGTTGGGTGAACTTCTATGGCGAGGCTCGTGCCGCTGTCGCCAATATTAACTGTTATTGTGTTACCCCACAGGTCTCTTTGATTAGCGTTGTCTCCCCCTACAAATACTATTGGTGGTTCTTTGGGTGTTATGGTTATGTTTATTGGGTAGTATACGAAGACGCTGGCGTTTACTATGCTTACTAGTGTTGCTATAGCTAGTAGTGCTATTAGTTTTCTCTTTGTATTCATTTATTTATTCCCTCAGTTATTTTCTTAACGTTATGAGTTGTTTTTTAAGGTTTCAGCCTCAACGTGTCTTTTTATGTTTTGCTGGATGGGTTTGCGTGATGGTGTTTGAGGGTTGAGGCGTGTTTTCTCGGCTTAGTTTTTCTTATGTTTATTAACTCTTGCTTCAATATATTTTATGAGGTGTTTGTAGTGAGTAGGTTTGTGGGTGTGTTAGGTCTCTTAGTCTTGGTGTTGGCTTCGGTGATGGCTGCTGTGGTTGCTTATTCTCAGGAGTCTATGGTCGTGGTGTTTAGTGCTTCGGATCCTGTAGGTGATGATAATGGCACCGGTAACTATACATACCCTACCAACGCGGTATTCCAGCCAGGAGTCTTTGACTTGACTGGCTTCATGGTTATGAAGAATTCCACTCACGTAGCTTTAGTAGTCTTTCTGAGGAATTTAGGCGGTAATCCTTGGGAAGGTCCCGCGGGCTTCTGCTTACAGCACGTGCAGATCTACGTGAGGACGACAGCTACGGAAACCACCAACACATCTACCTACGGGCTGAAGGTGGTTGTATCTGATGATTACGCGTGGCACTACGCGATACTGCTAACTCCTGGGTGGGGTGAGGAGCCGGCGCCTCAAGGCCAGGTCTCGGCGATTTACGACGCTACCGGTTCCCTAGTAGCTAAGGCTGGGGAGTCAGGCTTCACGGTCTACGCAGACCCCTCAATGAACGCTATAGTAGCGCTGATAAACACGTCGCTGCTAGTAGATATTGATAACATAGCTAGCTGGAAGTACGTGGTCACGGTGTCCGGCTACGACGGCTTTGAAGCAAGCAAGCTGAGGTCTGTAGGGCTGACAGCCGAGGAATGGAAGTTTGGAGGCGCTGACACGTACGCTCTAGCCGCTAACGTAGCCCCACTAGTCATAGATCTCTTAGCACCGACGGCCGACGCTCAGTACGCCATGCTAACCTCCTACAAGGTAGATCCTGAGACGCTGGAGGGAACCCCTGCCGTAGTGGAGGGTGTTCCGGCACCGCCGCCTCAGCCAGTAACCGAGACTGTTACGAAGACGGTGACTGAGACCAAGACCTCAACAGTTACCTCAACAACCACTACACTCATCCCAACGACGGTTCCTGAATACGTTACTGACTGGACAACAACTATAGCTGTCGGTATCATATTGTTGATCATAGGTGTTCTCTTAGGGTACGTGTTCTTCAGGAAGAAGTGAGAATAAAGTTTTTTCACGCGCACAACCAATTTATTATTTTTTCTAGCGTATTCTTTTACGGGTGGGTGTATGTCCAGAGTTTCTTTGATTAACGTGACTAAGAGGTATGGTAAGGTCGAGGCCGTGAGTAAGGTGAGTCTCGACGTAGAAGACGGTGAGTTCTTTGTTTTGTTAGGTCCTTCAGGTTCCGGGAAGACAACCACTCTCAGACTAATAGCTGGTTTGGAGGTGCCTGAGGAGGGTGAGGTAAGGATAGATGATGAGGTAGTGAATCATAAGACGCCTAAGGAGAGGAATATCGCGATGGTTTTCCAGAATTACGCGCTGTACCCACACATGAGTGTCTACGATAACATCGCTTTCCCCTTAATGGTTAGGAGGAAGGAGCTGAAGCTGAGTAAGAGTGAAATAGACCGTAAGGTTAGGGAGGTTGCTGAGTTACTTAAGATTTCTGAGTTGCTGGACAGGAAGCCGGCGCAGCTATCTGGGGGTCAGCAGCAGAGGGTCGCTCTAGCTAGAGCTCTCGTTAGGGAGCCTAACGTGTGGCTTCTTGACGAGCCCTTAAGCAACATAGACGCTAAGTTAAGGACTGAGATGAGGGCTGAGATAAAGAGATTGCAGCTAAAACTTAAGGTCACCACGATATACGTGACTCACGACCAGGTTGAGGCGATGACTCTAGCTGACAGGATTGCCGTGATGAACTACGGTAAGGTATTCCAGGTAGGAAAGCCCCTCGAACTATACAACAACCCGAGGAACATGTTCGTAGCTAGCTTCATAGGATCCCCCGGAATGAACTTCATGAGAGCTAGGGTGGAGAGCAGCGACCCCAAGGTGAGGTTAGGGGAGTACGTGATGAACCTCTCAGGACTCCCTGAAGTGAGTGGCTTGAGAGAGTACGTAGGTAAGGAGGTAGTGTTCGGGGTGAGGCCTGAGGACGTGCTACTAGTTGATGACGGATCATACGACGCGGAAGCAGAGGTCGTGGTCTCCGAACCCCTAGGTTCCGAAACCATAGTAACACTGAAGCTATTTGATAACATCATCAAGAGCAGGGCTCACGGCAGTAAGCTATACAGTATAGGGAGTAAGGTGAGGGTCAGGTTCGTCAAGGAGAGACTAAAGTTCTTCGACCCCAACACAGGAGAACTCATTTCTAGTTAGCCATCCTACAACGCTTTTAACGTTAAGAGTTAACTAGCTAACGATGAGGGATGTATGAGGTAGTAGGGCGGGAGAGGCTAGGACCACACTACGGCAGGTTAATCGCGACATTCTCCATACCCGACGAGAATTACAGGAACGTCTACTTATCATCTACATTCACCTCCTTCGCACCAAGCTACTTCAGACTATCTAGAAGAGGTGGTCGGTGGAGTATTGAGGTCAGGGTATGGGATGGTGAGTACCCCTACGTCTTCGTAGTCAACGACTCTAAGACCGTCTTAGACCCTGAGAATCCTGAGAAGACCTACTTAAGACCTTTCCCAGAGAATAAGGACCTCGAGCTAACAATGTCTCTCGCTAAGTTAGGTGAGGTAAGCCCTAACTCTATCAAGCCATGGCACGCGACCCACATACCCGCAGACCCTTCCCACGCCTCAATATATGAGGGTAGTCTAGTACTGAGGGTTAGGACGCATTCAAGCGTTGTCGAGGAGTGTTATGTTGAGGTATTGGTTGACGAGGTAAGGAAGCTCGTTAGAGCTGATAGGGTGGGTCGTGTTGGTTATTACGCTATCCACGAGGTCGTCGTACCCGAGGTTACCTCTAAGAAAATCCTCTACAGATTCTTCCTTAAGACTAGAGACGGGGATATGCTGACGTACGGTGGTGGGGGCTTAGGTGATGAGGACTTCATCAACTTCACCGGAGAGTTCGCGGAGGCCCCTCCATGGTATTTAGGGACCACGTACTACCTGATATTCCCCGATAGTTTCAGGAGGTCGGGTGAGGGAGTAGGCAACAATAACTTGAGGTGGGATACCGCTCCAAGACCCCACGGCTTCCTAGGAGGGGATTTGAGGGGGATTATTGACTCGCTAGACTACATTAAGGGATTAGGTGTTGAGACTCTCTACCTAACACCCATATTTAAGTCTCCCTCATACCATAGGTATGACGTGGAAGATTACTTCAGCGTGGATCCTAGGCTAGGCGACCTAAAACTATTTAAAGAACTCCTCAGTAGGGCTGGGGAAGCGGGTATTAGGGTGATCATAGATCTCCCAGTACACCACACGTCGGTATGTAACGAGTTATTCGTTAAGGCTGTCTTAAGTGAGGGGTATCGTGATCTCTACTACTTCCATCAAGAACCTAGTGAAGATCTCTTGAGGCTGGCTGAGAATTTCTTGAATGGCGGGATTAGCTGTGTTGAGTTACGTGACTCGATATCTAAGTTAAGCGAGGCTCCTTACGAGACTTTCCTAGACGTTAAGGTCATGCCTAAATTAAACGTCTTAAACGATCGTGTGAGAGACTACGTAATTAAGGTAATTGATTTCTGGGTTGACGTAGGGGTTGACGGGTTCAGGATGGATGTGGGTCAAGCACTACCGCCGGAGTTCGTTGAGATGCTTAAGAAAGAATTGAGGTCGAGGAGGGAGGAAGCGTTATTGCTGGGTGAGGCTACGAGTGACCCCACTTACCTAGAAGAACTACTAGCCAACGAACGATACGATTCCTTAATGAATTACGGGCTCATGAGAGATGTTTTAGCTGTCCTCGACAACATAATAGACCTAGATCACTTCATAACCTCCTCTATGAGTAGGTACTCCGTGCTCGCGCCGCTGAAGAGTCTCTCACTATATAATTTGTTAGGCTCTCATGACACGCCACGCATAAAGACCTTAATAGGTGACCCCCACAAGCTTGAGGTAGCTTACGTCCTCTTATTCTGCTTGGCGGGTTCCCCCTCCATATATTACGGGGATGAGGTGGGAATGGTCGGCGGGGGCGACCCTGACAATAGGAGAGGCATGGTATGGGATGAGAGTAGGTGGGATAAGGAACTCCTGAAGCTAGTTAAGGAATTAATTCAAGTGAGGAGGTCGTGCCCGCCGATAAGGAGAGGCTTGATGAGCATGAGTAGGGCGGGGGACATACTCATAATAAGCAGGTACTTAAGCTCGAGTCAGGCGTCAATAATCGTTAACATGTCTGGGAAGACGGTCACGGTCAGCAATGTAGTAAGCAACCTAAGACCTGCCGTGTCCAGAAGAGTTAACATAAGGAGTGATGAACTTGTTTTCGGCGAGTACGGGTTCCTCATATTGTGTTGAGGACGGGTCAGCTTCCCTGGAAGGGTTAGGAGATGTGCAGCGTGATTTTAAGGTTTCCCCCAGCTAGATCACTTATCTTCAACCCTAAAGCGATTACCAATCCCTGCAACGACTCCTTCACCCCTTTTTCAGTTCTTGATAGGGTTACGTGTTTCCAGCTCCATAAATTAACGACCTCACTTAACCTCACCTTGATTGCGTTACTCTCGGAAGCTAGTGTGAACTCGTTAGTTTCCGCGTACTGACCGACCTCAACGACCTCCCCGCTAACCTCAAGCCTTAACTCGTTCAGTGAGTATGGGGAGAACGGGATCTCAATAAGTAGGACCTCACCTCTCCTTGAAGTGTTCCCTAGGTGGTACGTGGTGGTCAGCGTTGAGTCACTTAAGTAATACTCCTTAACGATCTCTAAGTCTTTAAGTCTAGTTCTCAAGACCACGCCGGAATTCCTTAACTCGCTTAAGACGTAGTCAGAGATACTCACCAGGTTTTCCGTGGTGTAACCGCCTCCCCTACTCACCCATTCCCTCAAGCTAGCCATGTCCTCAGCTATGAAGTCTCTGAATAAAGCTCTCCTGTAGGTGTCGTGCGTGTAGTAGGGGACGTCGCTCAAGTACGTCTCAGGATACCTTGTCATGGTGTTGGCTAGATTACACTCCTTCCCCCGCTCCCTGTAATCTAGCTCGAATAATGTGCCGCCGTCAGAGGGCTTCACGTAAGCGTTGAGTGATCTTCCCTCAATCAGTACTTCGTCCGTCCCGTCAAAATCGAAATCTGTTTTCTTGGTGCCGTAACCGCCTAGAATCCTGTCCGCGATGTTCTCAGCTCTTATCAGGTTCCTGTAGACCTCAGCTCTTAAATGGTGTATGTAGGTCCCGCCGAAGAGTCCGTGCCAGTAAACGTCGTTACATTCAGCTAGGTGTATGTGGTCCCACGCGTCCTCAAGTCTGGAGTTGCTGCGTGCTTCCGCTTCAAGCACCTTATTCCTGACGTGTATGAGTTTCTTATGCATGTTGTTAGACTCACTATACTTTGTTAGGAAATTCCATACCAGCCCCCCACTCCACTCCATCATCTTATCGTAACTTCCGTGAGGCAGGTAAGTAAGCCCTCTAGGGACCCCTAGCCTTACGTAATCTCTAGGTCTTAGAATACAGTATTTGTCGTTCTTCGCCGAGACTTGAAGGAATTCCTCAAGCCACTTGCCGGTGACGTCCCACGGCCTCCACTCACCGAACTTCTCCGCGTCACTACCCCACAAGACGTAGGGACATCCCTCAAGCCCAGAGATCCTGGTTATGTACTCCACCACCTCAGGTATCGGCGACCAAGGCAGCTTATACCTGATCTCAGTGTCTATGAAGAATAGCTTGAGAGGCTTTCCCGAGTCCTCGGTTACCCACAAATACTTGCTATCACCCCACTTCATGCCCTTAGAGTAGAGTAGTTGGTCGTCTACGAAGACGTATTCGTACCCGAACCTACTGATTACTGAAGGTATTGTTTGATCCCAGAACCTCTCAGGCAGCCAGAAACCCTTGAGGGGGTAATCACCGATTAACTTCCTGAAAAGCTCGTTGTATTTCCTGACTTGCTCAACGCGGTCCTCGATAGGTATTAGCGGGAGTATGGCTTCAGAGTAAGCGCCTCCGACGAATTCCGGAAACCCTAAATCACCGGATTTCCTGATGAGTTCTAGGAAGTCTGGGTAGTGTTCTTTAGCGTATAAGAGTAGGGGACCCGAGAAGTGTAGGGCTACAGGCGCGCGGTACTTCATGAGCGTGTTCATCAACGGCTTATAACTGTTTTCGAATAGTCTTTCAAGAACTTCACCTAACTGACCTACTGGTTGGTGGAAGTGGATAACGAATATGAAGATAGGCTTCCTCTCCAGAATACACGTGTTCTCATTCTCTTCGCGTGCAGCCACACCTAACCACCAACACCAGATTATATTTCACGACATAACTTAATTAGGTGGTGTGTGGATGGCTTGTTGCGGGGACGAGGCCGTTGAGTGGGTTGTTGGTAGGAGGTGGTACCCTCTTAAGGGGGTTCCGCCAGATGAGGTAATCACCCTCAACCTAGGGGAGGGTCTGAAAGGATTTCTCATAAAGGTTAGGTCGCAGCAGGTCTTCGCACCTGTGACCATCAAGGACGGTGAGTACGTAGAGGGCGAGTACACGGTTGAGTACGTTAAGAACTTGATTAGTGGTGGAGGGTTGCTAGAGGTCAGGAAATACGATGTATTCCCGGAGGGTCAGGTAGTGGTTAAGGCCTTGCCTACCGCTTGGACTAACGTGATATCGGTTGTTGAGGTGGGTGGTGAGAGGTACGTCTTAAAAGGTTACAGGACGTTCTCCCCGGAGTTAAGTGAGCCGAGATTCCTTAGGTATCTGTCTAGGAGAGGGTTCCCTTACTCACCTAAACTAGCTTTAGAGGTTTTGCTAGGGGGTGTTGTGGTCGCGGTGATGACTAGATACGTGGAGTCGGTAGGGGATGGCGGTATGCCTTTCTACCTCAGCGCTCTCAGATACTTTAGGGAGGGTGTGAGAGACGATATAGAAGTTAAGGCGCGTGAGCTAGGTAAGGTGGTCGCGTTATTCCATGAAGCCATGAGTTTATGTGATGAGGAGTGGTGCTTGCCTAGGAAAGCAACGGACGAGGCGGTTGATGCTTGGTTAAGCGACGTGAGGTATCAGGAAGCTAAGGCTCAAGAATCTTTGAAGAAGCTGGGGGTCGAGTTAAGGGTTGACGTAACGCACGTTATAGAGGACTCGCTGAGCAAGCTGGAGAGAAGTCTTAAAGAGCTACGTGGTCTGAGGCTTATTAGGACTCACGGCGACCTACACCTAGCTCAAACACTCTACAACGGCGAGAACTTCATATTAATAGACTTTGAGGGGGAACCCGGTAGGACAGGGCAGAGGAGGTCGGTCTTGGAGACGGCGTCAAGAGATCTCGCATGCTTGTTAAGATCCCTCCACTACGTGACGATGTTCGCTTACGCGGAGGCGAGGAAGAAGAGCCTAGCGGAAGTCTTCCACGAATTCGTCAAGGAACGCGAGTCAAGTAGTGAGGCTCTCGAATGGCAGGACACGGTCTTTAACTCACTGCTAAGAGAGTACCTGAGGAACACGAGCTTGCAGAAGATTCAGGGACTCGACGATGAGGGAGTATTCATCAACTCTCTTAAGGCTTGGGTTCTGGAGAGAGCCCTATACGAGCTTTTCTACGAGCTAAATTACGGGACCGGGTACGTGTACGTACCGCTGGAGTACTTGTTGAGGGAGGGTGATTAGCCTCATTAGCTTACGCCCCTCATGAGCTCCTAAACCCTTGAATGAGGGTGTAGTCGTTGAGGAGTAGGTGGTGGGGATTGAAAATAAATGAACAACTGCTTGAGGAGGAAATGCCGTAGCTTACTTGCTCGGCACCTTGTAGGGGCACATGACTGAATAGCTGCAATACTTGCACTCCCAGTCGTACCTCGGGATCTTCCTAGAAGTTATCCTGCTTATGACCTCATCCTCGGTGGCCTTATCACTTACGAGGTATTGGGTAACTCTCTCCGGGGTTATGTACACTAGTATTGTTTGGTTGAGGTTGAAGAGCCAGTTATATATTCTGGCTTGATCCACGTGTTGGGGTTTAGGCAGCTCATAATCGCTTCTAGCCGTCTTTATCTCCACCCCGATCATCTCGTCACCTATCTTAACCACTATGTCCGCCCTACCCTCGACGACCACCCTCCTCCCGTCAGGCAAGACAACCTCACGACTCCCCTCAACCTCCGTGGATACTCCTTCACCCATAATACTCTTAAGCAGCTCCTGCAAACCCCTGTGAACTAGGGTTCCCAGTATGAAGACCGGCGTGAAGATTTCTTTCTCAACCAGCTCAGGATACTTAAGCTCATACTCTCTCTTAAGCACACACCTCACGAGATCCGTGACCCAGTACGTGTCTGCTCTCCTAGGGTGCTTCTCTTTCTCTTCCTTACTAACGGCGTATAACAGGTTAACTAAGTCTAGCAGAGGTTCCTCACCCACCCTCCGAACACCGATATTATTGGTACTCAGGAAATTTATTAATGAGTCCTTAAGTATGTAGTTGAGGTGGCGGAGGACGAATAAGAAGTTGCTTCTGACATTCATTTTATTAGGTCTTGTCTCGCTGTTTGCTGACATGACTTACGAGGGTGCTAGGGGTGTATCAGGAGCATACTTGAAGATTCTTGAGGGGACCGCGTTAGTAGCTGGTGCCGTGACTATCGGGGAGTTCTTAGGATATTTAACGAGGTTTTTCAGTGGGTACGTAGCTGACAGGCTAAGGAGTAGTAGGGTCTTATGGGGTTTGACCGTGGCTGGCTACTTGATTAACTTATTAGCTGTCCCAGCACTAGCCTTAGCAGGTAGGTGGGAAATAGCTCTAGCGCTCTTCATCGTTGAGAGATTGGGTAAGGGTTTGAGAGCCCCTGCGAGGGACGTGATATTATCGGAGGTTGTTGAGGGGGTAGGTAGGGGTAAGGGCTTCGGACTACATGAGGTTATGGATCAGGTAGGGGCTGTTTCAGGGCCTCTCCTAGTAACTTTCGTTTTAAGCACGTCGGGGGAGGACTACAGACTAGCTTTCTCTATTCTAGCCGTTCCAGCCGCGATATCTCTTGCGTGCTTGCTCACGGCCTACACCACGTACCCTAAGGTGAGGAGCGTTAGCTTGAGGAAGACCGTGGTGGGTCGTGGTCTAGGCAAGAAATTCAATATCTTCTCGGCTTCTCTCTCACTCATGACCGTCGGCTACCTGGCTTGGTCGCTAATATCCTACCACGTGAAGGAGTACGGCCTGCTCAGCGACCCTGAAATCTCCTTAATGTACGCTCTGGCGATGGGTGTCGACGCTCTGATAGCTTTCCCGGTAGGCTACCTCTACGATAAGGTAGGTCTGAAATCACTCATACTGACGCCATTACTAGCTTCCCTAATACCGCCACTCCTCCTAACCAACACCAAGACCGCAACATACTTGGTTGCCGCTGTCTGGGGGGCTATCATGTCAATATATGAGACGAACATGCGCGCCGCCATACCAGACCTGGTAGAACCTGAGAGGAGAGCACTCGCTTACGGCACTTACGGACTTGTTTACGGTGCTGCGTGGATGTTCGGGGGTGTGATCGCTGGAACCATATACACGCTGAACCCAACCTACTTAATACCCTACACTTTAGCTGCTGAGGCAGGTTCCCTCATACTGATGACCTACCTGCTAAGAACTAAGGACTGAGTGAGTCGCCTCCGGGGCGAGAGCCTCGGGCACAACCTTTAAAAAATACTTAACCACATTGTTTTAGTGATGTGGGATGCTGAGGAAGGCTTTAGAGTTGCTGAGGGTTGGGAAGCCTGTCTTCATATACGACTCTGAGAGCAGGGAGGGTGAGGCGGACATGGTGTTCTTTGCCGGCGCCGTCGACACTCACGCAATAACCATTTCCAGGAAGTTCGCCGGCGGCTTAACCTGCTACGTCACCAGCAGGGAGGTAGGGTCTGTCCTAGGCCTCCAATACTTGGAGGAGGCGTTCCGGTTGCTGGGTTACGGGGAGCTGACGCGTAAGAGGCTGGGTTACGGGGACCCGCCGAACTTCAGCTTATGGGTGAATCACGTGAGTGTTAAGACGGGGATTAGAGACTCTGATAAAGCTAAGACAGTCAGGGAATTAGATGAGGTGACTCGCTTAATTACTGAGGAGGGGAAGACCGCACTAGCTGTGAGGAAATTCTACTCCGAGTTCGTGGCGCCGGGACACCTCCCGATACTACTGGGTAGGGGTGTTAGGGTTAGGAGAGGGCATACGGAACTTAGTTTAGCGTTAGCTGAGTTAGGTGGTTTAAGACCCTCACTAATAATCACGGAGGTCTTAAACGACGGCGACGCAGCCACCTACGGTGAGGTCATGAGACTAGCCGAGAAATTCTCCACCGTAGTGATTAGGGGGGATGAGATAATCTCAGCTTTAGAGGGGAGAAGCGTTTAGTAATATCTCTAAGTTATTAACTCCCATAGCTTAATCTGTAGTGAGGGTGATGTGTTGGTTCAGGTAGTTCTCGAGCTACCTGAGGAGCTCGTTAATTCTCTTAAGAGGATTTACCCGGGGCTTGCGACGGAAGCTCTAGTCAGGAAAGTGCTTGAGGATTACTTGAGCAAGGTTTCACAAAAACAGGTGGTTCAGGATGAGGCACTCAGCAGTATTCAGAGGTTGCTTAGGTCCGCGACGGACACCATAAACACTTACTCCTCACTCCTCACAGAGCTTAGGGATAGGTTGGTTGAGGTTCGTGAGGTCCTCGACGAGCTAAGTTCTAAACTCGATGAACTCCCTTCCAAGATCACGGTACAGCAGGTCCCTGCCGAGGCTGTCCAGGAGAGGGTTAGGGAGAGGGTCACCGCCATAGAGATACTTAAGAAGCAGAAGATAATATATGAGGCAGACATAGCTAAGAAGATAAGGAATAGAGACGCATTCTTCGACAGGCTGGAGAGGGAGGGTGCGGTAGTCTTGAGTCTCAGAGATCAGAGGGTAGCAGTAGATGAGGAGTTCTGGACCCAGTTCGTCAGCAAGGTCGAGTCTCTGACCACGGACAGGGACTCGGAGATAGCTAAGGTATTAGATAAGCAGGAAGTGTCACTACTCAAGAAGATGAGTGAGTCAGCGATAGCGTACTTCGACAGGAGTAGGAGGAAATGGGTTATTAAAGCGTGAACGTCAAGAACTCACGTACCCTTCTTAAACTCACTTACGTGTAGTGGCATGAACCTAGTGAAACACCCGCACGAACTCAAACTCCTCGTCAGGTCCTCAATCTCTTGAGAAGCTCCTGAAACGAATAATACATTAACACATACCCCCTCCAAATGTTGGTGTGTGTACCCAACGATGATCTCCTTATAATCCTCGTATAAGGTCTCTAGACTCGGGCTTGCCTCCCCCTTAACCACCACAATAACGCCTGAACAATGATGCGGGTTCTCCTCATGGGTTGACTCCGTGATATAGTTCCTCAACACCTCCTCAATAATCTTAGACTTGGTCACGCCCCTCCTGCTAGCTACGTTCTTAACCTTATTTGAGAGTTCCGCAGGTATTGATATCCCGAATCTTTCCTTCCTACTCAAGACTATATCTCCTCATAATAAACGTCGCTAAATAAATTAAGGTTAGGAGTAAGCCGACACTACCTGAGGGAGAGATGTTTAGATAGGTAGATAGTATGAGTCCGCTTAAAGCTGAGGAAGTGCTCAACCCCACACTATGTGCTAGAGTCACGCAAGCTCTCTTACTAAGATTCATCGATATGAGTGAAGGCAGTAATATCATCACGTGCGACATGACGTAGCCGACAAGCCTTAATAAAACCACTGATGCAAAACCTAGCAGGAAGTAAGGCATTAAATCGTAGAGAATTAACTTAACCCCACTTAATTTGAGTAGGTCTATATCCACCCCGGCGCACACGTTCTCCCTGAACGTGGTGATGACTAAGGCGGCCGTCACGATTAGTGTGAGTGAGAGCACCACTAACTCGTCATATGACATGAGTAACGGATCGCCTAGAATCAACGCGTTAACAGAGTATGTCATCCTGTAGTTCACGGACACGTAGTAGAGGATTAAGACGCTGGAAGCGGTGGTGCCGGCAACGAACGCGGATGTAGCTACGTCGGGATCCAGACCCGACCTCACCATATAACCAACACCGAGAATTAACAAGACTGAAACGATCACAGCTACTAGGTAGTAGTTGCTAGACCACGAAGTACCTGTTACCATTATCGAGAGAGCCACGGAGAATAGGGTTGAATGTGGTGCGGCAGCTGAGAGGTAGTAGAGCCTCCTAGCAGCCATGACCGGACTTAAGAAACCGAATATGAGTCCTAGGGAGGCGAAGGTCAAGAGCCATCTCAACTCCAGTCCGAGAAGAATTCCTGTCGTGATCAACGCGAGTATCAGAAAAGTGTAAAGTAGTATTAACTCACGCATACCTACACGTCCCCACTTCCTGAACAAGAGCTAATCCCTCCTAACGCGTATGGCACGATAGATTAAAAGAGCGAGGAGTAGGGAGAGCGCGAAACCTAGCGAGACTAGCAGGGGTGTGTTGTCCGGGTGATACGTCCCGGGTGATTGAGTAATGCTTGACGTCGCCTCAATATTATTGAGTTGCTCAACTATCTTCCCTAATTTACTGATCACGGAACCCTCGGTAAAAGGTAAGGGAACCACCAATACCGGCACACCGTACTGAGTCCCGAGGCTCCTTAAGTAGTTGACGTACGCGTCTTCCTCATCAGTAACGACTATCACGTCAACACGCCCTTCTCTAACCAACTCTTCTACCTTACTCACGTCTTTAGGTGTTGGGCTAACGTCTTCCTCAGGTATTAGGAGGTCAGTTATGTTTATGCCGACCCACGTAACAGCGTATTGAACAACGGGTTTCACGCCGACGCCCCTCAGACTCAGTCGCTTAACACTATTCAGTAATTCTGTGATGTTTCCTCTCACTAACTCATACTTAGCTTCGTAAACTCCCGCGCAAGCAGGGTTGAGACTCTTGAGCGTGTCCGTGAGGTTTCTCAAGAATATCAGGTAGTTGCCCGGGTCGTATATAGGCATGTGCAGGTTAGGCAACCCAGTACTCGGGTTCTGCAACAACCTGATTCCAGGTATTTTAGGTATCTCTACAATTACTGCTTTGAGGTCTCCCCGATCCCTCAACTCATTAATACGTGATTCGAAATGCGTGTGTGCTGTGGAGACTATTAAGTCCGCCTGATTCAGTAACTCAATGTCCGCGGGCGTTAGGGAGTAGTCATGAGGGTCTACTGAGGGTGGGAGTAGGGGGTAGACCTTATCTGAGTCACACTTAATCAAGTTAATGTCGTCAACCAGGTTAGGGAATGTAGCTATGACCGTTAACCCTGCAGAGTTGCTTGAATAACTGATTAGAGGGGTTAGGAGGTTAGCCAATATCAGGAATACTCCCACATACCATGCCTTAGCTGAGGTCAATTCCCACACCAATTCTCAATGTGCACACTTATTTATAAATTTTAAATCAATGTGTGCATAGGGGAGGAAATGCTCAGAGTAGTTGACTTAACTGTAGGTTACGTGAGACCTGTCGTTGAGGGGATAAACGCGTTATTCCCTGAGAACACGTTGACCCAAATCATAGGGGCGAATGGTTCGGGGAAGACCACACTTATTAAGACCCTCATAGGTCTTCTCAAGCCTCTGAAAGGCAGTGTTTTCCTGTATGATGAGGAAGTCACGGGATCTCCTGAACGCGTCGGTAAATACGTGGGGTACGTGCCCCAGATTTTCACACCTTCTTACTTCCCATACCCCGTCAGCGTGGAGGAGTTTATCGAGACCTCTTACCTCCTCTACAGGAAGAGATGGCCTAGAACACTTTCTAGTAGTGAGGTTAAGAGGAAAGTCGAGGAGGTCTTAGATTTGGTGGAGCTCGATAAGAGTGTTAAGACTAAGAGCTTCTGGAAGCTCTCAGGCGGTGAGAGGCAGAGGGTCTTAATAGCGCGAGCCTTAATCCACGACCCTAAAATACTTGTCTTGGACGAGCCTTTCTCCTCGATAGATCCTGCGGGCAGGGTCTCGCTCGCGTCAACGATACTTAAGTTGCTTAAGGGTAGGCTAGCTACCGTTATAATGAGTTCTCATGACCCAACACTCCTACTGCAAAACACGGATTACCTTCTACTGCTCGGTGGTGGTAGGTGGTTCTTCGGCAAGCCGGAGGACGTGTTGAGGGAAGAGATACTTAAGGGGGTGTACGGCGAGGCAATCACCATCCACGAGAAGCACGTGCACATACACGACTACCATGTCTAGTCTTAGGGGAAACTCGCGGAAACTCTAAAATTACTTCCCGTAAATTTATAGTTGGTGACGGGCTTGAGGGTTGTGGTAGCGGCTGACGTCGGGGCTACCAAGACTCGAGTAGCTTTATTTAATTCGGTTGACGCGAGTTTAGTGAGTAAAGTTGTTTTCAGCACGCCTCAGGAGGGAGGGGAGGATGCCGTAGCTAACGCCATAATCAAGGCTTTCAGAGGCCTTGTTGATGGACTCCCCGAACATGAGGTGGTGGCGGTTGGTGTGGGGACTATAGGACCTTTAGATATTAGGGAGGGCCGTGTCGTTAACTCCCCTAACATCAAGTTAGGGAGTTTTGACTTGAGGAAGCCTCTGCAGGAGTACTTCAGGGCTCCGACGTACGTTGTTAACGATTGTGTGGCGGCCGTGTATGCTGAGTACTTGTCGGGGGCCGGGCTCGGTAAGAAGAACGTGGTTTACGTGACGCTGAGTTCAGGTATTGGTGCTGGGGTCATCGTGGACGGTCACCTACTCCTAGGTAAGGACGGGAACGCGCATGAGGTAGGGCATATAGTGGTTTCCTACGACTCAGATATTAGGTGTGGTTGCGGCGGCTTAGGTCATTGGGAGGGCATGGCGTCAGGAAACAACTTATGGAAGCTTATCGAGAAGCTTAGGGTTAGGTGGGGAGGCACCTCAGAACTTTATGAAGTGAGTGCGAAAGGACCTGTGCCAGCCGCGAAACTCTTCGAGTACTGGAAGAAAGGTGATGAGTTCGCGTCTTACGTAATCAGAGAGCTAGCTAGAATAAACGCTGCGGGGGTGGCGTCAGTAATCAATGTTTACGATCCTGAGGTAATTAGCTTCGGCGGCTCAATAATCCTCAACAACCCTGAATTCCTTAAGGCAATCCAGGAATTCGTCAAAGACTACGTGATTAACCGAGTACCTGAATTCACCATAACTAGGTTTGGGGATGATGTAGTTGTTTACGGGGCTGCATTCATAGCTTTAAAACCTCCTCAGGAATTGGTGAGGATGCAGGGTCGGCTGAGATAAGCGCTTTAGTTCAATAATTTAAGCTTTTATTATGATTGTCGAGAATTTATTGGTGTTGTTAGTGGGTATAGACACGGCCATCATATTGGCCGGTGGTTACGCTACTAGGTTAAGACCTTTAACGCTTACGAGGCCTAAGGCTCTACTCCCTATTCTAGGAAAGCCTTTACTAGACTGGATATTGAGTAACTTGAGGAACGCAGGTATTAAGAAAGTGTATATTTCCGTAAGATATATGAGCAATATGATTAAGGAAAGATATGATGATGGGTCGGAGTATGGGCTTAAGATAGAGTATGTGGAGGAGGTAAGCCCCTTAGGTGACGGGGGCCCTATACCACTCATAGTGGAGAGGTTCGGCATTAACGAGCCCTTCCTAGTTGTTTACGGGGACGTCTTCAGCGACGTTTCTCTAGAATCCTTCATTAAATTTCATTTGGAGAGAGGTGCTACCGCCTCAATAGTCTTAACACGTGTTGACAACCCTTCTAGATACGGCGTCGCTCAAGTAGGTGCTGACGGGAGGGTCGTTAAATTCGTTGAGAAGCCTCAAGGACAGCCTCCCTCCAACCTAGTCAACGCGGGATTCTACATATTCAGTCCTGAGTTAATGAGGTATTTCCCGGTGAAGAAGCCTTCTAAGCTAGCAGTCGACGTCTTGCCTAAGCTGGTGGAGGACGGTCTTTTAAGCGCGTATATTCATGAGGGGCTCTGGCTCGACATAGGGATTCCTAAAGACTACTTAAAAGCTAATTTAAGCGCTCTGAAGCACTTAATGCCTGAAGGCTTCATATCACCCACGTCAGAAATAGGTGATAACGTTGAGATAATCAAGCCTGTTTTCATAGACGAGAACGCTAAGATAGGTGATAACTCCGTGATAGGTCCCTATGCGTTGATAGGGAAGGCGACGATAGTGGGGAACAACGCCAGAATTGTCAACTCACTACTCCTAGACAACGTAGTCACTGAATCCGCTTGCTACCTGAAGGGGGCTATAGTCGGTGCGGGCTCACACATAGGTAGGTGGGTCCGCATATCTCCGGGCGTGGTGTTAGGTGATGAGGTGAGGGTCTACGACGAGGTCTTCATAACGGAGGACGTGACGATACTCCCGCATAAGGAGTTGAGCGACGACATAATAGAGGAAGGTAAGATAATACTTTAAGAGGGCGGAGCCGGCGCTTCTGAACTGAGAGCTGTAATCAGTATTTTAATTTAGGTGCGTAGCAAGTTTAGGGATGGTAGTTGGGTAATTATCTCACTAGATTCCGTGAAGTTGAGAGAGTAGTGGTTGTGGGTGCCGGTGGTGGAGGGGACGTAATATCAGCTTTCGTTTTCTGCAAGGTTCTTGAGGAACTCGTAGGTGTTCGTGAGTGTCTTCCCTTAGGCGTCTTATGGGAGAGATGGGTTGTTGACCCATACCCGGGTCCTGTGCCCGTAGCTAATATCAGGAACGCGAGGTTCAGTAAGTGCGTGTGGGTTAATGAAAATACCTACGTTGTACGCGGTAGGTATTCTTTCAAGCCACACACAGCTTACGTGGCTGAGAAGCTCAGAAATGAGGTTCCTGCGGTAACTCTTGAGAGAGGCGTTAGCGGAGTCTACGAGTGTTTTAATGAGTTAGTTGGAGGTGGGGAGAACGTTTTGATTGACTTAGATGTTGGCGGCGATATCCTCGCTGAAGGCTGGGAAAATAATCTATGGTCCCCCCTAGCAGACTCAATAACTCTGGCAGCTACGGCGAGGGTTGGAGGGCTCGTCGGCGTGACCGCGTTAGGTGCCGACGGGGAGCTTTCCCAAGACCTAGTCTTGAAGAAGGTGAGTGAGTTGATGGGTATGGGGGGTTACGTAGGTGTTATAGGTTTCTGGACACATCACGCAGAACTCTATGAGGGCTTGATAGATCGTGTTAAGACGGAGGCTAGTAGAGCGCCTTACCTAGCGCTTAAGGGTCACGTAGGGAGTAAAGCTATAAGAGGTGGTAGCAGGACCATAGAAATAAACGCGTTAACTCCCGTCACATTCCTTCTTAAGAGTGAGGACGTCATGAAGGTGAATAAGCTAGCTCAGATGATATCCCACACCAACTCACTAGCTGAGGCGTGGAGCATGTCTAAGAAGCTGGGAATACCGACAGAGCTAGACTTGGAGGTAATGGCTTCGAAAATCTATGGTGTAGGGCCTGAAACAAGTCCTGAGTGGGGTTTGCTCAGATCCCTCGTCAAGAAATCATCTAATGCTTAAAAACCTCGTAATGTTGAATAATGAATGGGGGGACGGAGTAGCGGGGTGGGGTAGCCAGGTTAGCCCGCGGGGCTCATATCGCCCTCAGTAGACCCGCCCCCCACCACTTCTAAGCTCTCTATGAGGTTAGGGGCCCGCCCCTCAGATTGGGGAGGGTTCCGGCAACGTGGGGGGATTCAATTTAAAAGCCTTATTTAATCTTATTACACGAGAGTGATGTGATGTGGGCGTGAAGTACGTCTACAGTTTTGAGGAAGCCGATTGGAAAGACAAGAAATTGTTGGGGGGTAAAGGCGCTTCCCTAGCTCAGATGACTCAGTTAGGTCTTCCAGTGCCTCCAGGCTTCATAATAACCACTCAAGCGTGCAGGGAGTTCTATGTCTGCAGACGTGAGGAGATTGACGCGATAGTTAAGGAACTTGAGAGGAATCCGCCGCCGCAGGTCAGGGACCAGCTGATCAAGAAGATATGGGACATAATAAGGGGTATGGAGGTATCTGAGGAGTTAATGACACAGGTTCGTGACTACATGAAGAAGCTGGAAGAGAAGACTGGCAAGATCTTCGGTTCTCCTGAGAACCCCTTGCTGGTATCCGTTAGGTCAGGTGCCGCGGTCTCAATGCCGGGCATGATGGACACGGTCCTCAACCTAGGGATAAATGATGAGGTGGTTAAGGGTCTCGCGAGACTAACCGGGAACGAGTGGTTTGCTTACGACGCGTATAGGAGATTCCTAGCGATGTTTGGTAGGATAGTTCTCGAGATTAATGAGGAGTTATTTAATGAGGTCTTCGATAAGTATGAGGAGGAGTTTAAGGAGCAGGCTGAGAAGCTCTACGCGAGCGAGTTAGAAGCCGTCAGGTCTAGATATCCTAAATATACTTTAAGGCTTGACGCCCAGCCGCCGGCGGACGTAGCGCCGGGTCTGTGGAAGCTCTCGGTCGAGTACTTGAAGAAGGTTGTCGAGGAGTATAAGGAAGTCATCAGGAAGAATTGGGGTGAGTTCCCGCAGGATCCGTGGAAGCAGTTAGAATTGGCGATAAAGGCCGTTTTCAGGTCTTGGATGAATCCGCGAGCGATATTCTATAGGATGGCTAACAACATAACCCCGGACATAGCTGACTGCACCGCCGTCAACGTAGTGACTATGGTCTTCGGTAATATGGGTTGGGACTCAGGTACTGGCGTGTACTTCACTAGAGATGTTGCTACCGGCGAGAACAGGCCTTACGGCGAGTTCCTGCCTAACGCCCAGGGAGAGGACGTGGTAGCTGGTATTAGGACACCTCTAAGCTTAGAGGAGCTTAGGGAGAGGATGCCGGAAATATATGAGGAGTTGATAAGAGCCGGCAAGCTGCTTGAGAAACTGAATAAGGACGTGATGGATATAGAGTTCACTATTGAGAGGGGTAAGCTATACTTCCTCCAGAACAGGGTAGCTAAGATGACTCCTGTAGCCAGGGTTAAGACAGCTGTTGAGTTGGCTGAGGAGGGCATAATAAGTAAGGAGGAAGCCATAATGAGGGTTTCACCGGATATAGTGCTGAAGCTGCTCTACCCGAGAGTAGACCCTAAGGCTAAGGCGGAACCAGTGGCTAAGGGTCTGCCGGCATCTCCGGGAGCCGTCAGCGGTGAGGTGGTTTTCGATCCTGACACAGCGGTCCTTAAAGCGAGGGAGGGTAAGAAAGTCATTTTAGTAAGGGTTGAGACAAAGCCTGACGACGTACACGGGTTCTACGCGGCGGTAGGGATACTAACCTCTAAGGGTGGCATGACCTCGCATGCTGCGGTGGTTGCTAGGGGGATCGGTAAGCCGGCCGTGGTCGGTGCTGAAGCTATTAGGATAGACTACGAGAGGAAGGTATTCGAGGTTAACGGCAGGGTAGTGAGGGAGGGTGACTGGATAACGATAGACGGGAACACAGGTAACGTGTATATCGGTAGGATACCGACCGTTGAACCCGAGATAATACCTGAGCTAGACAAGCTCCTTAAGTGGGCTGACAGCGTCAGGAAGTTAGGCGTTAGAGCCAACGCGGACGTGCCGGAAGACGCGCTAATAGCTAGGAAGTTCGGTGCTGAGGGCATAGGCTTGCTGAGGATTGAGAGGATGTTTAGGAAGCCGGAGAGGCTTGAAGCTCTCAGGAACGTGATACTCTCCGAGACTAGGGAGGCTAGAGAAGAACACCTGAAGAAACTTGTTGAGATGATTAAGCCGGACTTCAAGGAAATGCTTAAGATAATGGACGGACTCCCAGTAGTGATAAGGTTGATTGACCCGCCACTACATGAGTTCCTGCCCGCACCGGAGGAGGTGCTGAAGGAGCTCTACGAGGTTAAGACAGCGTATCTGGAGCTAGCTAACTCTCAGATAGCTAAGGACTTAACCCCGAACGTTCTTAAGGAGCTTGAGGATAGATCGAAGAAACTTGAGGCGTTGTATAAGAGAGTGTCTGTACTTAAGGAGCATAACCCGATGATGGGTCACAGAGGCGTCAGAGTAGGTGTGACGTACCCCGAGTTCTACTACTACTTATCGAGAGCTATGCTCGAGGCAGCCGCTGAACTTAAGAAGGAAGGCTATAAACCGGTCTTAGAGATAATGATACCTCAGGTAGCGCACGTCAACGAGGTCAAGTTCGTGAAGCAGAAGGCTATAATACCGGCGATAAAAGACGTGGAGAGAGAGTACGGCGTTGACTTAAGTGACGTGAAGATAGGCACTATGGTCGAGACAGTCAGGGCTTGCTTAACCGCCGGCGAGATAGCTAGGGAGGTAGACTTCTTCAGCTTCGGCACGAACGACTTAACTCAAGCCACGTTCAGCTTCAGCAGAGATGATGTCGAGAATAAGTTCATGCCTCAGTACCTGGAGTACGAGATACTGCCTGAGAACCCGTTCCAGACGATAGACGTCGTCGGTGTCGGAGCTTTGGTAGAGCTGGGTACTAGGGAGGGTAAGAAAGCTAATCCAAACCTTGAGGTAGGTATATGTGGGGAGCACGGCGGCGACCCAGAATCCATAATGTTCCTGCATAAGGCTGGCTTAGACTACGTGAGCGCGTCACCCTTCAGGATAGTCGTGGCTAGGTTAGCGGCAGCTCAAGCAGCTGTTGCGGAGAAGTTGGGTAAGGTCGGTGCTTCAGACTAAAACATAGGGTTTTAATCTTCAGCAAATCTTGGTGCCTGGACTCACCGGTTTTTCAACCGTTAAGATTACCGGTACCTCCCCCTCACCACATCCTGCAGCTAATAACATGCCTTGCGATTCAAACCCCATCATCTTCTTAGGTTTTAGGTTAGAGACTACCACTATATACTTCCCTACCAGATCTTCGGGTTTGTACCATTCGGCAAGACCTGCTACTAACTGCCTCCTCCCCTTATCACCTAGGTTAACTATTAGCCTGATTAGCTTCTTAGAGCCCGGAACCCTCTCAGCGCTCTCGACCAAGCCAACCCTTAAATCAAGTTTCTGGAAATCCGAGAAATCCACGTACTCGGACGAACTCGTTTTAACCACCAACATAAAAACTAGCGTCACGGGTTTATAACTGAAACCCTTGTTACCCGGAGTCGGGTGAGTCACGACTTGAGCGGCTTGAACTTAATCACGTAAGGTACTCCACCGTCGATTGTCTGCGCTGTTCTCCTAACTGTGGCAACGACCCGCATACCGATGCTTACTTCCTCAGGCTTCACGTCAACGACCTCGGTCAAGACTTTGGCGTCGCCGAGCTTGATGAGAGCTATTATCATTGGTGTGAAGTCTTCGAACCCCTTCGCGGGTACTCGAATAATCGTGTAACTCAGTACCTCACCCTCGCGAGGCAGGCTCTCCTTCTTTAATTCCCCGGAACCGCAAACAGGGCACCTCATTTTCGGGGGGTACGTGACGTGACCACACACTGAACACCTGCTCGCGAGTAGGTTGAGTAGCGTGTTCTTTAATCTCCACACTCTCTGGAGGGTCGTCAAGGCATGTCACCTCCTCAACACTATCGTGGTGACGTTAGATCCCGCACCCCCTATATTCTGGGTTAAGCCTACCTCAGCCGGCACCGAAACCCCTGGGAAATCCCCCCTCAACTGCATTACTACCTCAGCTACTTGGTAAACCCCTGTAGCACCTACCGGATGCCCTCTCGACTTCAGACCTCCGGAGAGGTTTATGGAGGGCTTATCACCCGGGCTAAAACGCCCCTCACTCCAAGCTTTAGGTGCCTTACCCCTCTCGGCAAACCCTATCGACTCTATGCTCAAGGCCGCCGTGATCGTGTAGGCGTCATGTATCTCGGCAACACCAATCTCTCTCAAGTCTGTCTTAGCCATTTTTAAGGAGTTCTTCGCGGATGTGCTGGAAGCTAGTAGGTAGTCGAGTTCTAGTCTTGAGGATAGGTCCGTGCTATCTATGGAGTTGCTCACACCGACCACTCTGACGGGGGTGTCCGTGAGTTTCTTAACTTCTTCGCTGACTAGGAATACGGCTGCCGCGCCATCGCTTAGCGGGCATGAGTCGTAGAGTCTTATCGGGTCCGCTATTATGGGAGACTTCACGACGTCGTCTAGCGTTATCTCATTCCTTAACTGAGCGTAGGGGTTTCTGGAGCCGTTCTTATGCATTAGGACCGACCAGTAAGCTAGCTCCTCATACCTAACTCCGTACTTACTCATGTAGTAGCGCATTAAGAGAGCGTTTAACCCGGAGAAGGTAACCCCGTAAATTAACTCGTAGTCTGCGTCGGCCGCGTAAGCCAGCCCCCTAATCACGTCAACCGAGGGCCTCTCGAAAAGCTTCTCCACGCCTACCACGAGCACCTTATTGAAGAGTCCTGAAGCAACTAACGAATACCCGGTCATTATGGCCAAGCCCCCTGACCCGCAAGCGCCCTCGACCTTAAGCCCGCAAGCGCCTCTAAGACCTATGTGATCCCCTATGAGTGATGCGAGATTCTCTTGCTCCACCAAAGAACTCAGCATATTACCTACCACGAGCGCTTCAGGCACCTCGTTCCCGGCCTCCTCCATAGCCTTGAGGGCTGCTTGACCGGCTAAATCCCTCAGCGATTTATCAACGTGCTTTCCTACGTTAACCATCCCTACCCCGGCTACGTAGACTCTCCTCAACTCAGTCACCACACTTCATGTGGAGTATTATCACGCCCTCGGAGACCGTGCCGCCCACGAAAACGATTTTCTCGTTCGCGGAACATCTCCCGGCGATCTTGGTTAAAGCCATCGCGGTACCTAGGTTTATGTCGTAGCCTTGCTTCCTAAGCTCGTCAGCTATTGAGGAGTCAGCTCTCTTAAGCTTAAGAGAGGAAAAAACCCTCTCCAAAAGTCTCGGGTTTCGAATAAAGCCGTTCACCACGCTCACATGCCCGTTCCTCACATCCTTACGCTTAGCCAGCCTAGAAAGCACCTTAGCGGTCGTGGTTGCTGAGGCCTCCGTTATAAGCTCGTTCAACGCTCTCTCATCAACTATGCTTGACTTCAGGAAACCGAGGAATTCCTTCCTTAACTCATACTTAGTTATCTGAACCCTACCCTTACTATTGAGGACCATGCTCACCGCGCCTGCGGGAGGCTTACTACTTACTACCGTGAGGACTGACGGAACGTTCTTCAAGCCGTAGTAAAGCCCCTCACCAATAGACTTGAACGCCACTACCGACGCGCCCTCAACGTCCAGTAAATCGAGAACTACGTGGAAGTCAACGTCCTCGCAGGAATCGCATACGAAGACGTATGTCCCATCACTCACTAAATTCAACTTGCTTAAGGTTTCGTAAGACATGGTTATCTCGTCCTCGTCTCGGCTAGGCATAGGTAACTTAGTTTCCTCGTCTATCGTAGACGGTGTGTAGCTCCTCCACTCTCTTAAGGCCGGCACCACCCACTCACCTGAGAGAATAATTATTGGGTCCTTCTTTTATTGTTTAAGTCTGTATCAGTCAATTGTCTAAACAACAGAGACCTCAGACTTATATTCTCATGCGTTTAAAGACTTTCATAGTAAGGGCTGTGAAGATGGGATTAAGTAGGACGCTGACGATAATGTTGTTGCTAGCTATCGCCTCTTATATTTTGTTGTTCGTGTTCATATACACTAACGACATCAGCGACGTCCTCGCTCTCCTCACGAGGGGTGAGAGTTTTGGCTACGTCTCTTTAGCTCTACTCACGAGAATTTCTTCAGTCACTCTCCACGCCCTAACGTTCTTCATTTTGTTGAGGGCTGTGGAGAGGGTTAAGTTGCTTGACGTTATTAAGGTGACTTACGTGTCTGTGTTCACGGAATTAATCGTTCCGGTGGGAGGGGTTACTGAGATCGTTAAATTCGCGTTGTTGACCAGGAATTCCTTCGTGGGCGCTAGCAAGACCTTACTAGGTATAGCATCGCATAGGCTGATAACCACCTTAACCATGCTGGCTTTCCTACTATTGTCTGTGGTAGGGCTGCATATGCCTGCTTCACGCGCTCTAGTCTTGATACTGCCTGCCGCTGCTTTAACCCTGATTAACTCGCTTCTTTTCTTAATGCCTAGGAGTAAGGCTCTTGAGTCTCTGGTAAATAAGCTCTATCGTAGGCTCGGTAGGGAGTCCAGCGTAAGATTTCATGAGGAGTACGTAGGGGACTTCACCAGCTTAACTAAGCGCTATGATTACGTGGTGGCAGCGACCCTGATCTCGGTGCTGGAGAGGGTGTCTAACGTCGCTCACGGCTACGTGCTAGCCCTCCTCGTAGGGCTTAAGCCGAGTCTATGGCAACTCATCATAGGTTTCGACTCTATCTACATAATAATCTGGCTCCTCCCCATAGTCACGCCAGGTAATGTAGGGATTTACGAGTTGACGCAGACAGGTGTTCTGAGCTTGGTCGGGGTTAGTAAGGGTATGGCGGCCTTACTCAGCGTGTTAACTAGGGTGTTCGTAGTGTTAGGTGAGTACCCGCTATTCCTAGCGGCGGCCGTGAGTTTCGGGTTGAGCGTTAAGAGCCTATCTCAGCTAGTTAAAGACTGGAGTAAGGGTTCCTCAAATCCTTAATAAAGATGATGCGATATTAACGTAGAGGGCTTAGAAATGTCGGAAACCCTTAAGAGTAAAGTCATAGAAGTTTTGAAGACCGTGGAGGATCCTGAACTAGGTATTGACGTGTGGAATCTGGGATTGATTTACGACGTCTCCGTTAATGAGGGTGGTGATGTCTTAATAAAAATGACGTTCACGGCCCCCGGATGCCCCGCCAGCACCTACATACTCTTCGAGATATATAAGAAGCTGACAATCATTGAGGGCGTGAGGGACGTGCGTGTTGACGTGGTTCTCGACCCTAGGTGGACCCCCTTAAGAATGACTCAGGAAGGTAGGAGAAGGTTTGAGTCGAAGTATGGGTATGACATAGTTGAGAGGTATTTGGAGGCTGTGAAGAGCGGTAAGATTAGGGGTTGATGTCTTGCCGGTCGAGGAGCATAGGAGAGAAGCTGAGGGCTTGGAAATCAATCTCGGGTTAATCATAACTAGCGACTCCATCCTAAGGGGGGTTAAGAGGGATGAGATCACGCCTATCGTGGAGAGGGTGTGTGAGGATTACCGAGCGGCTCTGAAGGGTAGGCGCGTGGTCCCCAACAAGGAAGGGGAGATCAGGAAGGCTTTCGAGGATTTGCTGGGTTCCTGTAACGTCATAGTGGTGACCGGGGGTACCGGAATAAGTCCTAGGGACATCACGGTAGATACCCTTAAGAGTTACTGCGGTAAGGACATGCCAGGCTTCGGCGAGCTCTTCAGGTACTTAACGTTCACTGAGTACGGGTCCGCGGCGATAGCTTCAAGAAGCTTCGCGTGTGTGTCGGGGACCGCCCTACTATTCGTGCTGCCCGGATCGCCGGACGCTGTCGAGCTAGCTTTAAGAAAACTAATAATGCCTGAGGCGCGCCACCTACTCTACGAGCTTAGGAAGACTTAATGACCTTTCTCATAAACCTTCAAAGATTTTCGCGAGCTTCTCGTGCATGAAGAGTCTCGAGTATATCTTAGAGATTTCCTCCCTATCCCTCTCTATTATCGAGACCTGACCGGACTTCCGGCTCACCCTCATTAAGAGGTATCCGGGGACCCAGTAAGAAGGCTTCACACGCTTATCTAGACATAGGTTCTTGAGGATTTCCTTGACTATGGCTATATTACTCTTGAGGAGTATTTCGCGCATGTCTATTCTTGGAGGTCTAAATAACTCTAGGTTCCACCACCTCCTAGTTCTTTGTTGAGGTGCTTCACCGGATATTAAGTCACCGAAGAATTTCCTGGCTTTCTCCTCGTTGCTTAATATTTCCTCAGCTGCTTCAACGTCTTTAAATAACTCGTACTCGCTGCATGTGGTGTGAGCTAGCTTCACCGCATCGACGCTCGGGTATGTTAAGACTTTCGTGTTCTTACTCAACTTCCTTATCGTGAGGAACCTGATTAACGGGTTTTCAAGAACGCTGCTTAAGTAACACTCGAAGACTAGCCTATCACTGCGGGGATTGCACTCGCGGAATTCCGCTATGGCCACAGGAAACCAGACAAGCACTCCCTCATCTTTTTTAGGGTATGCTTCGATGAAGGACACACTCTTCCCTCCTAAAACGTACGTGCACCCAACTTAATAATTTTATTAGTTTTCCTTAAATACACATGTAGCGGTGTTGAGAGTGCTTGAGAGCTTGGTATTGCCTCCGAGGCAGTTCAGGATCGTTAAGTACTTGGGTGAGGTTCGTGAGGGTGTTGACGTCAGCGAAGTCAGTAACTCTCTAGGATTTAAGGAATCGGATTTGATGAGGGATCTTGCGGAGTTGGAGAGTAAGCGGCTGATAAGGCTGGAGAGGGGTTTGAGGTACTTGGTTAAGACGAGTGGGTTAGGGCTTAAGTATCTTGAGTTAGGACTCCCTGAAGAGAGGGTGTTGAGGTACTTGATGTCCGGTAGCGGGAGAGCGCGTCTGGAAGAATTAGCTTCCGCGGGCTTAGACGAGGATGAGTTGAGGGCTTCCCTAGGTCGTTTAAGGAGGTATGGGCTGGTTAGGCTTGAGGGTGGTTTAGTGCTTCTAGTTGGGGGAGCGTTGAGCGATTTCTTAAGTGAGGTGGGTAGGGTTAAGGAGATATTGAGGAATCACGTGAGGCCAGTACCCTACGATAACTTACCGGACTGGGTTACTGACCTGAAACGCAGGGGGTTTGTAGACGTAGATGACGTCAAGATCATTAAGGTCTACCCAACTCAAGACCTACTCAAGTTATTGAGTGAGGGGAGGGTTGTTGAGGGCGTTCTAATAACTAACTTAACTTCCGAAGCCCTCGTCACCGGGGCGTGGAAGAAAGCGATATTCAAGGAGTTTGATGTGGGGGTCGAGGTACCTACACGCACGCTTAGGTTGAGACATCCCTACACGCTGTTCATGAAGTACGTTAAGGAGATACTGGTTGAGATGGGGTTTGAGGAGGTTAGGGGTCCTTACGTGGAGAGCTGCCTCTGGAATTTCGACGCTTTATTCGTTCCTCAGTACCATCCATCAAGAAAAGAAACAGATGTTTACTACGTTGATAACGCTCAAGCAGAAGTTAAGGAGGTTGACGTGCTTGAGAGGACTAAGAAAGTCCATGTGGAGGTCTGGAGGTATGGTTGGAGGGAGGACGTTGCCCGGATGACTGTCCTCAGAACTCACACGACACCAGTATCTTTGAGGACCATATACGAGCGTGGTGCGGGGGAGTACAGGGTGTTCTCCTTCGACAGGGTTTTCAGGCCTGACACGCCTGACCCTACGCACCTGATGGAGTTCCACCAGCTGGAGGGCATCATAGTGGGTAGGAGAGTGACCTTCAGGGAATTACTGGGTTTCTTCAAGGAGCTCGCTAAGCGTTTGGGGATGGAGGAGGTTAGGTTCAAGCCGGCTTACTTCCCCTTCACGGAGCCGAGTGTTGAGGGATTCGTGAAGCACCCTAGGCTGGGGTGGATCGAGGTCTTCCCGGGAGGGATGTTCAGGCCTGAAGTACTAGCTAGCGTGGCCTTACCCACAGACTATAAGGTAGCTGCTTGGGGGATAGGGATAGACAGGCTTGCCATGATAGTTCTGGGGTTTGATGACATAAGAAATCTTTACTCGTGTGATCTAGACCTCATAGAATCGACGAAAATACCTGGGGTGATTCTGAAGCATGCCTAAGGTTGAGGTAAAGTTATGGGATGTTGAGAGGATAGCGGAGACGCCGCTTTCCCTAGAAGAATTAACGAGGATGCTGGAGATCCTGAAGAGCGATTTAGAGGAGGTGAGGGGTGATACAATAGTTTATGAGGCTAGCCACGACAGGCCTGACATGTTCTCCGCTGAGGGTCTCGGCAGGTCAGTAGGTGTATACAAAGGTTCTAGGAAGCCTATTAAGTACGTTGTCGAGGATTCCTCAACCTACTTGGACGTTAGTGAGGCACCTGAATATAGGCCGTACGCTTTCTTAGCTATAGTGGAGAATCTGGAGCTGGATGAGGAAGCTGTCAGGCAGATATTTCAGTTGCAGGAGAAGCTTCACGCCACATACTGTGGTGATAGGGAGCTTGTCTCGATAGGTCTCTACGACCTAGATAAGGTGAAGCCGCCCATAAGGTATGTTGAGGTAGAGAACGCTAGTTACAGGCCGTTAGGCTACGATAGCGTCATGAGCTTAGACGAGATATTACGTATGACTGAGAAGGGGCTTAAGTACGCTCACCTAGTACGTCACCGCCACTACCCACTCTTAGTAGATTCTGAGGGGCAGGTGCTTTCATTCCCTCCAGTACTTAATGCGGAAGACAATAAAGTCACTGAGGGGACGCGCAGGGTAGTCATAGACGTGACTGGGACTGAGCCTTATCTCATGATGAAGATACTGAACGTCGTGACCACATCCGTTAGTGAGAGGTCGAGGAATCCTGTGATTAGGAGGGTCAGTATTAAGGGGGCTTCACTCTTCCCATACAGCCCGGTGTTGGAGGGGGGCGTGGTGGAGGTTAGGAGGGAGTACGTGACCTCATTACTAGGTATTGACCCTATCCAGGTTAAGGGTCCGCGACTACTTGAGTCTATGGGTTACGAGGTTCAGGACTTGAGTGAGGATCGCGTGGTGGTTAAGGTTCCTCCCTATAGGGTGGACGTGCTCTCGTATGTTGACGTCATAGAGGATCTAGCTATATCTTACGGGTATAACGAGCTCGGCGGCGAGATCTCTAACCCACCGCATTTTGGCAGGATAAACCCGTTGGAGAGGTTTTCAGAATACTTGAGGGAAGTTATGTTGGGCCTGGGCTTGCAGGAAGTGCTGAACTTCATGTTAACGGACCCTGACGTACTCACCTTAATTAGTGAGGAGGAGTTCGTGAGGGTTAGGAACCCTAAGATGAAGACTTACTCGGCTGTGAGGAATTCCCTACTACCCACAATACTCACCTCCGTGAAGACTAATAGCTCTAAGAGGAGGAGGTTAGAGATATTCGAGATAGGTGATGTTGTTAAGCTTGACGAAAACATGCGGCCGAAGTATACGAAGAAACTTGCTTATGGGCTTGCCGGTGATGGCTATACCTTGACTGACGGGTTAGTAGTATTAAAGTCGTTGATGAAGACTATCGGGGTTAGCTACGAGTTGAGGAAGACGTCGAGGAGGTTACTGATAGATGGTAGGGCTGCCGAGATCTTGGTTAACGGTGAGTTGGTAGGGGTTGTTGGGGAGGTGAGTCCTGAGGTATTGGTTAGCTTAGGTGTGTTCGTCCCTACCACCGTGGCTGAGGTAGACGTGGTAAAGCTGTTCTCTACACTCTCTTCGTGAATTCAACGAGTTTCCTAGCTTCCTCAACTATGTTGTTAGCTATCTTAGGTCCGAAGCTCTTGAGGTTAGCTATCTTAGAGGGGTCTGTGGAAGCGAGTTCCTCAACTGTCTTAATTCCGTGATCGTAGAGAACTCGAGCTCTCACTCTCCCAATACCCCTAACACGAACTAAGTCAAGTAATTCTTCCTTAATCCCGTGACTAACCCTAGCGCTCAATACCTCAAGTCTCCTAGAATGCTCTTTTAAGCCGGCCACGTCGCATACCTTGGATGCTGCGTAGGTTAGCCACTCACCAGTCTCTACCAAGACCCTCAAGTCCCCGGACCCGATGCCGTGCCTACTCAGTATCTCGTCTTCAGGGACTTCCTCGATCCACTCGTTGAGTATCTTGCCTATCTTGTAGGCGCGTAGCCAATCATAGTACCCTATCTCCTCCACGTCCTCAGGGGGTTCGGGGATTAAGCCCATGGTGAGTGAGGAGCGTGCTTCAGTTGAGTATACTCGGTAATTCGTTACCCTGACTCTGCCGAAGTCGGGGGTTAGAGCTATTAGTGTTAGGTAGTAGAGGGGTTTGGCGGTTATGATCTTCCTTAGATCATTGAGTATTATGACTGCTGTGAGCGGGTCTATGTACATCCTCGACACGGTAGCCCCTAGCTTAGTAGCTCTTAGTAAGGAACCGCTCTCCTCGATCATTCCCTCATCTCTCAGTAACCTCAGCCCGTACCTAACCATGTTAATACTGAGTTTCCTACCCCTCATAAAGCATGCCAGGGTCTTCTCGAAGATGTTGACGAGGTCTTCAGGTGTTCTCGCATCTCCTGAAGCTATTAAGGCTAGGGTACTGATCCTCACTGCTCTATCCTGCAGTAGCGCGGACTTGACGGGTTCCGGCCTGCCTAACACGTAGGCCCACCCCTCCTCCTCCGAGGACACGTCAGCAACTATTGCTTCCCCGTAGGGGTCGTACTGGGGTCTGCCGGCCCTACCAGCCATCTGCTTGAATTCCGCTACCGTAATAGGTTTTAGGAAGCCCTCGAATCTCCTAGTGTAGACCACCACCCTCCTGGCGGGGAGGTTTATGCCTGCCGCTAGGGTGGGTGTGGCTACGACTGCCCTGAGTATCCTGTTCCTAAACCCTTTCTCTATTATTTTCCTGGAGGCTAGGGAGAGCCCCGCGTGATGGTACGCGAGCCCCCTCAAAACCATCTTAGACAGGGACTCAACCTCCGTTCTAGGCGCTTCAGAAGACTCCAGCTCCCTGACTAAGTCTTTGGTCTCAGGTATCTCTTCTAGGTTTAATGAAGCTAGCTTCGACGAGAGCTCCTCGGCTTTCTTCCTAGCCTGCACGAAGATTAGTAGCTGGTAATTCTCGTTTACGGCCTTCATGTAGCAATGTTGCGGTAGGGTCTGCTTCCTCGGCACTTCCTCTAAGCGTCCGTCGGAGAAGACTATGAGGTTTTTCCTGGATAGGTAGAAGCCCTCGATTAGCTTTACCGGGCGCCAATCACTAACGACTAGCTCTGACCCCAGCCACTCACTGAGTATTTGGGGTTCCCCCACCGTCGCTGAGAGCCCAACGATCTGTAGGTTGTCGAGGAGTGATCTGACAGCCAGTAACTCAACTATGGGTCCTCTGTCCTCGTCACCAACCATGTGTAGCTCGTCTATAACTACGGTCCTCACCTCGCTGAGCCAGGAAGGCTTAAGCCTGAAGATGGAGTCCATCCTCTCGTAGGTAGCTACTATCCAGTCATACTTCCTGAGTTCCTCGCCCGGGTTGTCGTAATCGCCCGTGGTTATGCCTACCTTAACCCCTAAGCTACTCCAAAACCTGAACTCCTCGTGCTTCTCCTCCGCCAGCGCTTTCAGGGGCGATACGTAAACCCCCTTACCCCCGTTAAGCCACGTGTTGATCAGAGCTAGCTCCCCGATGAGTGTCTTGCCGCTAGCTGTGGGAGCTACCACTACTAGGGAACGTCCCTCAAGCAAGCCCTTCCTAACAGCCTCTGCTTGAGGGGGTGTGAGCGTGGTTATCCCTCTCTTCTTCAAAGCTTCTATGACGTCGTCAGGGAGT
>Ga0105154_1000070_pt1 | contig 44743 bp, 48 predicted proteins | sample SSWtaG_FD_89672 | JGI IMG/M metagenome (GOLD analysis project Ga0105154, IMG submission 89672) | Hot spring microbial communities from Sandy's Spring West, USA to study Microbial Dark Matter (Phase II) - SSWsed_matched | ecosystem: Environmental > Aquatic > Thermal springs > Hot (42-90C) >... | reverse complement strand
GTGAAGCTGCTGTTGTGAGCCCCACTACCCTGTCCTCAGCCTTCATAATCACACCTGCGCCTATAAACCCTATTCCAGTGGCTATGTTTGAGGCTATTCTCGCAGGATCCTGTGGAAACGCTTGGTAAGATATTATGGTGAAGAGCGTGGACCCTAAACACACAAGCACATGAGTTCTTATACCAGCAGGCTTATGCCTCAACTCTCTCTCAAACCCTATGACAAAGGATAGTGCAAAGGCTATTCCAAGCTTTACCAGTGCATCAACAATGCCTTCAGAGATTGCTGTATTATACAAAGTCATGAAGTCCTCACACAGGGTAGCAAGTGGTTTAGAGCTTCTTGGTGTGCTGCATGTGGGAAGAGCTCAGAGAGCATCTCATAAAGCCGCTTATAAGCTTATACCACAGCACAGCAAAGCTCTCTGCTAGGTGATGAAAGGACTACTCACTGAGTTGTGATGTAGCTCGCATCGCCTGACCCAATGAGCAACACATTTAAGGTTGCGTAGAGTAGGCAAGGGCTTAATGGTGTGGTATTGACGAGCCTTTAAACAGTTCTAAGTTTTTTCAATGCTCCTCAAAATGTCCTCTAGTAGCCCATGCAACTCACTGTAGCTAACCCCCCTCACTAGTGATGCACACCCCTTGACGCTGTACCCCATTTCCTCAAGTAGCTTCCTAAGCCTCGCAGCATAGTCCTTGCCCATGATAGACGTCGCTAAGGCGTAGACAGGGCACTTCACCTTATTAGCAAACATCTTTATGAATGTAGTTATCGGTGGAGAGGGTCTTCCAAACCATATCGGGGTTGCCACTACTAAAGCTCTGCATAAGTTTGGGTCAAAGTGCTTAAGCCCTGTAACCTCAATGCTCTTCCCAGTGATGGTCTCGTATATGAGCCTTGGGTTTAAGTGGAGAAGCTTAGGGTAGTAGTCCTTCACAGGCTTCACTGAGAACACCTTAACCTCTGCACCTCTCTTTCGAAGTTCTACAGCTAGGTGCGAAACAGCCCTCTCTGTCACGCCAGTTTTGCTATAGTAGACTATGCACACCCACATACCAGCACCCAAAAAAGCCTCCACAGCGCTAAAAAATAAATAATGTTGCTTAGGTGTGCAAGGCTTAAGGGGCTTCTCACCCCACTTGTGCTTCACTAAGCAGTAGAGCCGACCTTACGGTACCCTACCGCTCTTCAGCAGTGCTTCAAGCGCTTGAAGCACTCTCTGCTCTAGCCCCAGTGCTCTCAGCTTTTCAACAACCTTATCAATAGGGTACTCAACTCTGTGTACTGTGAAGCTCCCAGCACCTAAGTCAAGTATTGCATAGGACGCCCTTGGGTCTCCATCCCTTGGTTGCCCCACGCTCCCTGGGTTAAGCACTTGCACCTCTCTTACTCTGAGTGTCGCTGGTATGTGAGTGTGCCCAACAACAACATAGTCTACATCTACAGGCCTGGGCTTTAGGGCGAGGCTACCCTCTGTAAGCATCACCTCAAGAGTCTCTGTAGGTAGCCCTGGCTTTAGGTAGCCGTAGAGAGGGTTTCTGGGAGCACCGTGAACAATGTACACTCGCTTTGAGGAGAGCTCAAGCTTAGCCCTCTGCCTAAGCGTCTTAAGCCACCCGACTTGCTCTTTAGAGAGAAGCCTGTGGGAGATGCTCATCCTGGTGTAAACGCTTAGCTCGTGAAGCTCTTGTGCACAGTGGCAGTCTGTGTTAAAGGCAACAGCATAGTCGTGGTTGCCCATAACAATTATATCAGGCTTTAAGCTCCTCAAAACATCAACAGCAATGTGTGGCTCAGGTCCATAGTCAACGAGGTCCCCCAAGAACCAAACATAGTCGTGCCTAGGGGAAGCCTCTAGAACAGCTTTCAAGGCATCTGCATTGCCATGCACATCGGATAGCACTAGTATTCGCATGCAGACCACTAGAAGCCGAAGAGCTGTGCTAGGGCTTTTTAAGTGCTTTCACGCTAACTCTAAAAGCACTGCTATAAATGACACTAAGGCTCTGTACACAACAAGTCTAATGCTGATTTTGTCTTGCCTCGCTGGCAATGCACTACTTTAGAGAAAAGCTTATTTATACTGTGATATGTGTACTCTATGGTGTGAAAAGTGGCTGCTCCTCAAGTAGTACAGCAGCCCCAGCCCACATCAGTAGATGTTGTGGTAGAGGGGTTGAGGAAGCTCAAGACTGCAGCATTACTACAAATAGTTGCTGAAGTTCTCAGCGTTGCCCTAATATTTGTTATAGCATTTACTGCAGTCGCATCAATACTCCACTTCGTTACTGGGGGTATTCAAGAAGCGCTCTTGCAGTGGACTATACTAGCTATACTAGTGCCGCTAATAGTCATAGTGGTTGCGATAATAGTGTTAGTAATCATTAGCATCTACGCCTACCTCCTGCCCTCAGCAAAGCGATTCACTAAGTGGAGGCCTGGGGAGTTCTCAACCCCCTTAACCCTCCTGAGAATAGGGTATGTGTGGGGTGCTGTAGTGCTACTAGTAGCACTAGCAATAATTTTTACAGGAATTGGTGTGGGTTTAGCTATAGGGGGGCTTGAAGCCGGGTTACAAACAATAGTTGCCGTAGTCCTTGTGGGGCTTGCGCTAGTCTTCATAGCGATTATCATGTTCTTCATAGGCTTTGTGGGTAACATTGTGTACCTCTTTAGGCTTAGTAGCGTGTTTCACTCAACGCAATTTCAGGTAGCAGCAATACTAATAATAGTAGGCATTGTGCTATCTGCTCTCGTCATAGTTCCATTCATAGGATTTGCACTAAGCTGTATAGCATCAATACTTAGTTTCATAGTGTGGATCCTCATATACATTGAAGCAGGCTCTCTAGAGAAGAAGGTGTTGCAAGGCTTAGTACAAGTGTAGCACTGTCAAAGAGCTCAGAGAATTTTAAGAGACATCACTGTGAAGAGCACTAAACTATCTGTGGAAAGGTTGAGAAAGCCTATCCCCCCTCCTTACGGATTGCCCAAAGAGCCTTACGCCCTACTGCTGACATGACTAGGGTGTGCTTCTGAACTCGCAAAATAGGGGTCAGGGAGTAGGTTGGGAATGAGGCATGCTAAGTTATGTTAAGTGTGCAAACACTTAAACTTCTCTGCTACGCCTGTATACCCCCTGCTTCAACTCTCTTTTCTATTGAGCTAACCTCGCTAAGCACTTGCATCCATACTGCAATGCCTAGTATTGATGTGAGTATGGCTATTATTAGTGGCGCTGTCGCCACATTTGCTGCTACGCCAATCGCATGGTAGTAGTTGTAGGGGTTTGCAGCAGCTGCGCGAATACCGTTGTCAATAATGAGGAGAGCTGCGCTAAGTAGAGTAAATGCTACTCCAAATACTGCTACAAACACGCCTGTTTTTGAAAGCTGTGGTGAATTGAATGCTTCACTGAGCTTGTGAAGGTGTATAAAGCTCCCTGTGTAGCCCATGAATAGCAGCACCCCACCTACCACTAGTAGTATTAGATACGCATATAGAATTGTCTCAAACTCTATCTCTACACCCGCAACAGCCCATCTGCTAGGAGCACTCACTCTCACTAGTTGAATTAATGCTAAAAGTGCTACCAGCATTATGAGAGACCCTCCTGTGTACCCAGCCCTCATGAGTATTAATGGGGCTAGAAAGTCTCTAGGCTTCCACATAGCAAAGCGCTTTGCTGAAGGTAAGAGGTAGGCAAAAGCAGTGACAATTGTAAAAACCACTGTTGTTGCAAAGCATGCCAGCCCTGCTACAGCCTCGCTTGTCCTAATGGTGGAGAATGGTAAGAGTGCTAGCAGTAGAAGAGCTGAAATAGCAATGAGCATAGCTATGAACACTTGTAGGGCGGCTGCGACTTTGAGCTTCCCCAAACCCTCCACCACATTAGCAAAGGGCTGTGATTCCTGAACTGCTTGAGGAGATGCCATGCTGCATACCGAGAAGATAGGAAGATGTGATAAATATAAGCCTTTTCCAAATGGGTTAGAAATGGGTTAGGCTCTCAACACAAAGCGCTTTGCTTTTATAGAGTGCCACTAAACTTCTGATGGTCTATCTGTAAATAGCGCTAGCTTAGTGGCTAGATAGTAGTAAGCTATATATACCTCTGAGACTAGGTCTGAGGGTCAGATAGAGAAAATATTTCCTATGAAACAGCACAGTGCTGAGGAGTATTTTCTCTATCTCTAAGCACTAGAGGAGAGTGTTGAAAATGTGCACACATTTCCAAATAAAATGCGGTGAGCACAGCAAGAAATCCAATGCACCTTTGTTGCACGCAGCAGGGGGTGCTCTACTGCATTGCTCTACTGCTAACCTTTGCACTCTTGGTGATGTTCATTGAGCAGTAGATGCATAGCTCTAGCACTCCTAATCCCCATACTCTTCTCTACTCTATGCCCACTGACCATGGGGGTTCAGCACAGCGTCTACACTGGTGAAGCTGGGGGTGGCCCGTGGAATATTCTCTATGAGAATACTGATGAATCTAAGTACTCTTTTGATCTAAATGCTAGCGCTATTGGCATAAAGCTTGTTCTATACATGAGTTCTAGAGGTGATGTGAATAGAGATTGGGTTAAGATATATGTCTACAGTGAGGTGGTGAACACAACTTCTGAAGGCGAAGAGCGTACAAGGTATATTGCTGGTTACAGTAGGTTTGGCTATGAAAATGATGGCAAAGGTAGTGCAGATGGCCTGCACGTAGTGTACTACCTTCTGCCAAATGTTACAAAAATAGTTTATGTTGAAGTAAAGCTTCACTCAATTAACGGCAACCCAAAGCTTGATGTTAAAAAATCGTGGGTAGAGCCTTGGAATACGACTGCTTTCTACTGGATGCATGAGGATGCTGATGAAGACTATGGACTGAGGTATGGTAGGCTAAGCAATGTAGATGGCTTGGGTATGGAGATGAAGGTTGCAGCACTATCTTGCGGGACAACGGGGTATCCTTGTAGAAGTGGTAGTAGGTTTTCTTACTACTATGGGAGAGTGCTTAATGTGGATAGCGGAGGGCTGGCAGATGTATATGTAGATGTGAGCTACGTAGGGGGGTTTAACATAGCCCCAGAGAGTACCTATGGTAAGGGAAACTACGTTGCTAAGCTAGATGTTGGAGTAGCTACAAAAGACGAGCAATTCACATATTTTCACACACTCTACAGCACAAAGAAGTATGATGAGCCACAGCTACCTGAGCTCATCATTAGCGAAGTTGCTAAAGGTGTAGTAGATATAGCTTTGGACATAGCTTCAGACTACGCCCTAGAGTTCGTAACTTCTGCAGCTGGGAAGCTTTTCTTCAAAGGGCTGCCCTACATTGGAACTGTTATAGAGTGTGCTGAGATGTTTCAAAGCCTTGGCTTCGATGAGGTTGTGGCTAGCAGTGAATTGGTTGTCTTCAACAAACAGATGCCAGCTGTTGAAGGCGATAACGCAGTGTATGTTTGGGCAAACCTAGTGGGGGAACTAAAATCTGCATGGCTCTCATCTACAATAGTGAACTTCTGTGGAGAGCCGCCTTGGCAGGGCTTCATGGATGATGTGTTTGGCGCAAAGGTTTGGAGATTAGATCAAGGGGGAGTTTACATAGGTGGGATTCTCTTAGACTACTATAACGCTCCTGAAATTGTCTCACCACTGCCCCAAGGCGATCTACTCAAAGCAACATCAAATATAACGGTGGTGTTTAGCAAACCTATAGACGAAGGCTCTATAATGCCTCCACTAGGATCCCTCTACCCACAGGGGAAAAGCATTGTGGTTTATTTGAATGGTGCTGAGGTGCCTTTCTACGAGTATTTTAGAGTAAGTTTGAGTTCTGATAGAAAGACCCTCACTATTTACCCCAACTACCACCTGGATTATGAAAGTGTTTACAAAATTGTTCTAACTGACAGAATTAGGGGTGCTGATGGAACTGGGCTTGTCAAATCCTATGACCTGTGGTTTGTAACAGAAAAGAGAGAGCAAAAAGAGCCTGTAGTCTACTATGTGATACCTATAGCTATAGCCACGTCTCTGCCTAATCACCTCCACTATGAGGGTAGGGTGTTCAGAGCACAGCTGTGTGAAAGCATACCAGTGGATCTAGTAAAGATGCAGCAGTTTTATGTTGGTGAAGCCTCTTTTTACACAAACGATGTGAGCATAGATTACTATGATGGGGGTTCAGGAAGGCTTTACATGGTAAACAACTCGCTGTGGTTTATTCCACTGTTAGCCAGGGGCTGGGGCTTTCCCCCCAAAAAGAGGAGCACTAATTTTTAGGCTGAGTAGTGAGGAGAGAATTGTGCAACAAATACCAGCACAGCTCATTATTTCATGGATTCGAGTAGGCAACCCCACTGCAGAGAAATCTCTTAGAGATGTAGGTATTACTGAAGGTGCGTTGCTCAATTTAGAGCCTGTCCCAGTCATGGAATATGGCATTCCAGGTTATAAAATAGGTGAAGGGGTATTGATTAGCTCTAGAGAGCCTTGGGTCAACGGCACAAAGCTAGCAATGTACCTAGTTGATAATATTACTAGGGGTACTCACAACCTAGGTGCACTATTGGGGAACTACAAACCCATTTACACTATTTGGTTAAGCGGGTCAAGTTCTTTAAGTGCAGATATCATGGTTTACATCATAGCTAATGCAACATACATGAGGGCGTGGCGCGTAGTTCCCCCAGGTTACATAACTGCTAGTGAAGGAGGGGCTCACGCACAAGAATCTCCTCTTCTACCCATAGTAGTGCTCACAGGAGTACTACTATCAGTAGCCACCGGCTTAGCTATATTTCTGATAAAAATAAGGAGGGGGAGCTATGGTGATACAGATACCCTATAGAAATAGACGCAGCTAACCACTAAGCTAAGTAGCGACCTCCATCTTACCACACCTTCTCTACAGTCCTACTCTAAATTAAGGTTTATGCCCCCGCTTTTCTGTCTCGGTTTTCTTGACACTTGTGTCACTTTAGCTAGGTACTATAAGCCCTCGTAGCAACTTGTTAACACAGGTGAAAAGATTGTGAGCACAGTTGAGTCAAAGGCAATCTTAGGTCTAGTAACAATAATTTTGGCTCTAGTGGTTGCACCGCCTTTGCTAGCAGTTATGCTGGCAGTTATGCTGGGGATGCAGGGAGGTGGGGGTGCTACGACAAGCACAGTGACAGTGGTATTTACAGTGCCTATGTCTGCGGAGAAGCCTGGAGGGGGTGTAGTTAGCGATACAGCCTACAGCAAGGTGGTAGAGGTTCTTGAGAACAGCAGGAGGGTTCTCAAAGAAGTGCAACAGCTTATGATGCTTAGAGGTCACTACGCTGTTTACAGTATGCCAGAGCATTATCTTCTCATTGCACCTGTAGCTACAGTAGTGTACTCTAGTGCAGGTGATGAGCTTCTTGCGAAAAGCGGTGTTGGAGTGTCTCGCACTAATGTGCAGGTTGAGGGCGTTGATGAGCTGGACATTGTTAAAAACAGTGAGAGGATTATTGCCGTGGCTCTAGGGAGCAGAGTTTACATATTTGACGCTTTGGAAAAGCACGTGGCCTCTGTAATAAGCTTTAACACATCGACACCTATAGAGGTCAGGGGGCTTTACATCTATGGCGATAAGCTTGTTGCTGTGACAAGTAGTGCAGAGGTTATGCCTATTAAGACAAGTGTGCAGATGCTTAGAGCTGTGGTTATGGGGAGCAGTAGTGCAACAGCTATTAGCGTATTTGACGTATCTGACGTCTCTAACCCCAAGCTATTGCTAAATGTGAGTGTGTCAGGGCTCTACCTAGATTCAAGGCTAGTTGGTAGGTACGCCTACTTTGTGACCTCAATGGACATCTACTATGGGGAGGGCTATGAGTATGTGTTGCCCACGGTTAATGGCAGACCCCTTAGCGCTGACAAGGTGATTCCCGTTGACTCCACCCCAACTACTTACATAACTGTGCTCGCCATGGACTTAGAGAGCCTAGAGCACAACGCTGTGTCATACATGGCTAGCCAAAGCTCGAGAATATACATGTCTAAGAGCAACAGGCTCTACATAGCATCACCTATAGCGTCTATTGAGGAGCTTTACCTAAACGCATCCACTAAGCTCGTTGAGCTCTCTTTAGAGTACCTACCCCAAGACGTGGCCAGCCTTGCTGTAGAGTGTTTGAGAAATGGGAGCTATTCAAAGGCTTACGAAGCTGTAGTTAACTACATATCTTCACTAGGCTATGACGAGGCTAAGACCATCATAAACAACGTCAACTCCAAGCTCAGCGAGCTGAGAACTACTGACAAGACTCACTTCCATGTCTATACAGTCAACGGCATTAACATCACGTACGCAGGCTCCTTTGCTGTAAATGGCTCATTAATAGACCAGTTCTGTATGGAGGAGTTAAATAAGAAGCACTTCATTGTTGCAACTACATTCACAGAGTATATGATTGTGTACAATGTTTGGGAGTGCTATACACCCTCACCACCAAGTGGGGATGTCACCATTACAATGTGCTCGAAATTTAGGTGCACAACTACAACAATACCTGTAGGAGTAGAGCGCAGTACAAAAACAGCATCGCTGTTCATAAACTACGCAATCTCATCGACTTCTACAGCAAACAGTGTTTATGTAATTGATTTGGAGCGCCTTGAGGTTGCTAGCAAGCTTCAGGGCTTGGCAGAGGGGGAGAGGATATATGCTGCAAGGCTCGTGAAGAATGTATTCTTCCTAGTAACCTTTAGGCAAGTTGACCCACTTTACGCTATAGATGTGTCAGACCCCCTAAACCCAAGGGTTTTAGGATACCTCAAGATACCTGGGTTCAGCGAATACCTACACCCACTACCAGAGGATAGGCTTCTTGGAATAGGGGTAGAGAACGGGGCTTTAAAGATATCGCTATTCAACGTCTCAGACCCCACTAATATGAGTGAAGTATCGTTGATAAAGATTAGCGATGCGTGGTCCCAGGCACTGCAAGACCATCATGCAGTTACTGTGCACCTAGGGAGAGGTCTCACCATAATACCTGTGTTCATGGGCTATGGAGCTAAGCAAGGCTTTCTAGTAGTAAACTACACAGCTGACACACTAGGGCTAGACCAAGTGATAGAGCACCAAAACCCACTGAGGTCTGTGTACATAGGTAACAAGCTCTTCACAGTGTCTACAACATCAATAAAGATCTACGACATGGACTCCAGGAGCCTAGAAGAAGAAGTAGTGCTACCTAGCTAAACAAGCCCACTAACTACAACTACACCAAACTTTTTAAATCCATGAACACTCCAAGCATAAAGCTTAAAAATGTTATATTGGGGCGCTCTATGATAATCCTTGCACCTAGGGATGACAACATTGACACCAGCGCCTGCCTCTAAGCCATCGCCTCTTGGTTACTACGCCACTGCTCCTTTACACCAATAAGCACAGTGATATGCTGGGTAGTGGCTGGCTTGATATACTGGCTTGGTAGAAGGAGGAGAAGGTAGCCTTTGCGCAAGCCTGTCTAATAGCGCAGCCTTTTTCCTTATCTTCGCTATGTGCATTCCAGTTGCTGTAGAGTTATGCCTATAGGTGGTGTAAGCACTAAACGCTGTGAAGTCTTGAGAGTGTGCGGAAAGGCCCTCTCTACGCATTAATTCTGTATTACTGTGTATAGTGATGCTATATAGTGTGTATATCTTATATAGTTAATGTTTTAAATAGCTGCGCAATGCTATACATTTTGTGTGAAAAATGCTTGGCTTAGTTGTAGCTGGTCTAGCTGTTTCTGCTCTCACGGCATTCTCCATTGGTGCAAACGACCTAGCTAATTCCATTGCGCCCCTAGTTGGCTCAGGTGCTATGAGATTTAACCAGGCTCTCATAGTATTCTCTGTAGTTGTGCTTACTGGTGCTATGGTTCAGGGGTACATGGTTATAAAGACTCTTGGGAAGGGTATTGTAAGTGATATAGATATTATTGGGGCTGTGTCCGCTTCTCTAGCAGCATTCATATGGATAATGCTTGCAACTGTAAAGGGCATACCAATATCAACAACACACAGCATTACAGGTGGTGTGATTGGCATTGGCATTGCGTATATGCTTCTAAGTGGCAAGGCTGGCAATCTGAACCTTGACATCATTAGTAAGATACTTTTGAGCTGGGTGACATCTCCACTCTTAGCCATGGTGCTGGCAATACCCCTCTACCACCTGACTGAAAGAGTCTTTAGCCAGGGTAATAATGGGCGCGTAGTTCCTGCAGCAATTGCCATAGCCTCTTTTGCTGCTTACAGCTTTGGGGCTAACGATGTTGCAAATGCTGTTGGTGTGTACATCTCTGTGACCTCTAAATTTCTCGGGCTCCCAGACTCTGACACAATGCGGTTGCTAACAGCCTTTGCAGTGCTATTCATATGCTTAGGCGGGGCTGTGGCTGGTAAGAGAGTTGTTGAAACCCTCGCCTATAGGGTGACAAGGCTAGACCTATTAACATCTGTTGCAGCAAATGCTGATGCTATAGCTGTGTGGCTTTACACAACAGTACCATTTCTACTCTTTGGCTACGGGCTACCCATATCAACATCATATGCTGCTGTTGGTGCTATTATCGGGGCTGGCGTAGCTAAGCACAAGAGCTTAAGGGCTTTGAACCTAAAGCTTGTTTTATTCATAATGTTCGCATGGGTTATAACAGTCCCTGTAACAGCTTTGCTTGCAATAGCTATTTATACCCTTCTAAGCTACATACTGTAGAAAATGTGTGGGTGGGGCTCTATAACAGTATGGCTCTGGGTATCGAAGGAGAGGAGAAAGGAAGTTATTAGGATGTGCATAGAGCACATCTCTAAAATTGTTAGCGTTACTGAGTACGCTGTTAAGGTTCTAGAGGCTTACGCCTCAAGTAGCGCTTCTGAAGTACGCAGTTGGTGGAACGAGGTTTTTAAAGCTGAGAAAGAGGCTGATGATGTTAAGAGAAGGCTCATATTTGAGCTCTCAAGTGAGGTGTTTCACCCAATAGATAGAGAAACTATTCTCAGGCTTGTGCTAGGCTCAGACGATATAGCAGCATATGCAAAAGCGTGGAGTAGGCGAGTAGTGCTAATGCTACCGCTTCAGGAAAGGCTCCCTGAAAGCACCACATCAAGGCTACTGACAATGGGCAGAAAGGTTGTTGAAGCAACAAGGCTAGTGAAAGAGTCTGTTGAGAAGCTAGTTGAGGAGCCTAGAGCAGTGCTAGAGCTTGCAAATAAGATTGAGCGCCTCGAGGAGGAGGTTGATGAGCTTAGAGTCTCTGTATTCAGTGAGATCATAAAGCTTTGCGACTCATCAAAGACCTCCTTTTGCATACTCTCCAAGGAGCTCATGGACAGCATAGAGGATGCCGCAGATAAGTGCGAAGATGTTGCAGATATTCTAAGAAGCCTAGCGCTATTAGCAATATAGTGAGCACAAAGCATATTTTAGGCAAAGGCAATCAATACACTCTGCAACTTATTCACACACTACGCTTTTGCTAAAGTTGTGAAGTATGTTAACTTAGCGAGCTAGAGGTGGGGGCTTTCCTCTCATCAACATGTCTACAAAGCCTTATTAGGTGCTTAGTAGAGTAGAGGGCTTGTGGACAAAATGCCGGTAGTACACGTGTACATGTGGAGTGGGGTATCGAAAGAGACTAAGGCTAAGATTGTTAAGGGCGCCCCTGCTCTTTATAATTCTTACTCTCCACCTAGTTTATTAATTCTAGCACCCTGCCTCTCAAGTCATAGAAAGTAGCATCAATAATTTCGATAAGAGCTCTCTTACCTAGTGAAGAACCCCCTACATCTAGTACCACTGGTCTGTAGTTGAATAGCCTACCAACAGCTCTGCCTCTAATCATATCCATTTCTGTTATCCACACAAGCGCTCTTGCCCCTATGTAGTCTCTGTTTATCTTTAGCGCAACTTCTTCATATACTTTCTCTATATGGCTACTGCGAGTCTTTTTAACAGGGTCCGGTATCTGCGGCATTAGCGAAGACTTTGTGAAGGGTCTTGGGGAGTATCTCGCTATGTGTACTCTATCTACTCCATACTCAGCTATTAGCTTTACACTTGCAGCAAAAGCCTCTTCATCTTCTCCTGGATGTCCAACTATTATATCTGTAGCTATATGCACTCCCTCTATCTTCTTTCTCACTTCAGACACAATCTCTATGAAGTCCTCTACGCTATGCCCTCTGTTCATAAGTTTCAAAACTCTATTATCACCACTTTGCACAGGTATGTGAAGGTGCTTGTAGACCTTTGGATTTTTCAAAACCTCTATGATCTCGTCTAAATAGTTAATTATGTGCCTTGGATTCAGCTGCCCCAGCCTAATCATATAACCCCCTTCAATCTCCAGAATGGAGTTGATAAGCTCTGGCAATGCGTACTTTCCATATACGTCATAACCATAGACGCTGAGGTCCTGAGCTGTTATCTCAATTTCCACAGCTCCCTTCTTCAAGACCTCTTTAACTGTCTCCATAACCCTCTCAATTGGTACACTCTTTAGGTGAGGTCTAGCAATCTTTACTATACAAAAAGAGCACTCGTCTAAGCACCCCTCGGCAACAGGTATAGAGGCTATTATGCCATCCACAACCTTAGGTAAAATGGGGTACTCTTTAACCTCACTGTGAAGTACTATTGGTTGCTCGCTTTCCACAGCTTCAACTACTCTATATACAGCCTGCGGTGTTATGAGAGAAGAGTTTGGAGCCGCCTTCCTAACCTTAGCTGGGAGTGCTCTAGCCATGCAACCCACAACAACAAGCTTTTTACATAGCTTCCCTAGCTCCTCAATTCTCTTCAACATTCTAACCTCTGTATCGTGTCTTACAATACACGTGTTTAGAACTACTACCTCAGCTTCTTCAGGCCTTTCAACAATTTCATAGCCTCTCTCAAGTAGCACTGTCTTCATTATGGCGCTATCAGCTCTATTAAGTGTACAACCATAGGTCTCTATATAGACCCTCCTGGGCACAAGAGCACCACTCACAAAGAGACTACAAATCAGGTTATAAGCTACTTGTAACACATGCTTTTTGTGAGAGGTGCTACTTTGTGACGCTAAATAGCGATGAGGCTGTAATACTCTATAACTATGATTACCTATTGCGTAGGGCACTTGAAAAGCTGCCAAAAAGAGATGCTGCAAAGGCTTATGACATACCCCAGCTTGAAATAGAGTATGAAGGGGATCACACCTTTGTAAAGAACTTGAGCTTCGTTAGTGAAAGGCTTAGAAGAGACCCGAGAATAATTATGAGGTTTCTGCTTAAAGAGCTTGGAGCTCCCGGGGCTCTGAGACCCGACAACAACATGGTTATATATAAGCGCATTTCAGAAAAAAGTATTCAAGATCTCTACACAAGATTTCTCGAAACCTACATCAAGTGCCCCACATGTAAAAGCTATGACACGGAGCTTGTAAGAGAAGGAAAGAAGTGGTATATTAGGTGCCTCGCATGCGGTGCAATAACTTACGTAAGACCAGTGTAGGTGCCTGTCTTGAGTATGTACCTTCTAAGAGTGCATAATATCAATGGTAAGAAGATTCTCGCAGTATGTGATGAAGAGATCTTTGGACATGTGTATAGGGAGGGGGATATAGTATTAGACATATCCCCTAGTTTCTATGGTGGAAAAAGAGTGGATGTAGAGGAGGTGGTCAACGCCCTTGATGATGCTGACATAGCTGTGATTTCAGGTAGAAGAATTGTGAGCGAGCTTGAGAAAAGGGGGTTTGCATCTAAAGAATTTGCTCTTAGCGTTCAAGGGCAGCTACACATACAGATAGTAAAGGAGGTTTTTGAGATTTGAAGAGGTTTTGCGTAAATTGTGGTGTTGAAGAGTCTAGTGCGACACCTATAATTAGGGGCTTGTGCCCAAAATGCTATATAGCGATTAAGGGGCTTGTAACTAAGCCCCGTTCTATAGAGATATGGTATTGTAGGGTGTGTGGAGGTGTAAAGGTTCATGGGAAGTGGCTTTATGTTCAAAATGCAGAAGAGCTTAAGGATGTTGTTGAAGACTTCTTCATGGGGTTGCTGAAGCCTTCTGAAGACTTCATACTAGAGGATATAGAGGCTGTATTCACTCCTTATGAGGATTCGCCGGCCACCATAAACCTGTTTGGAAAGTTGGGTGAGGCAAGGATTTCCCACACAGTTACCATTACAGTCAGTTGGAAAGCATCCCTCTGCCCACTTTGCAAAAGAATTGCTGGTGGAAGCTATAACGCTGTTGTACAGCTAAGGTATGTGAATGCTGATAGTGAGATAGAGGAGTTTATAAATAGTATAACAATGGAGTTCGAAAAGTGGATTAGGGAGGTGAAGCCTGTGAGAAATGGCTATGATATAATGCTACTTGACGCATCGTTAGCAAAACGCATTGCTGAGTCTGCTAAGAGAAGGTGGCATGCTACGAAGGTTGTGGAATCCTATGGCGATACCAGGAGGTCCCCCGAGGGGCAAAGAGTCTCCAGATTGTACATATCCATTAGGATACTGAACTTCAAACCTGGGGACTACATTGTCGCTAGTGGCATTCCCTACACTGTGGAGTCTTTTGATGGGATCTGGCTTACTCTGAGAGACAGCAATGGTAAGATAAGCAGGGTACATATTGATGAAATTTCAAAGAATTTATCTAAGTATAGAATTTGCAAAAATATGTAGATTTATTAAGTTCTGTATACAAAAGTAGTTACTTGTATTAAAGGAGAGGGTGAGAACTTATACCAAAAGGCAAAAAAGAGGAAAGCACTGCCTCAAAAGAACTGCTGCTTCCTAGTGGAATGCAGGTTTTGTGTGTTGTAGATGAAACGATTGGTGCAGATTTCTTAAAGGTTAGGTGTGTAGACGGGGTCTTAAGAATTTGCAGAATACCTGGAAAGTTCCGAAGAAGAGTGTGGTTTAGCAGTGGCGATGTAGTGCTCGTTGAGCCTTGGGATTTCCAGAGTACAAAAGGTGATATTATACATAAGTATAGTAAAGATGAGATTAGAAAGCTCATCTCAATGAATTTAATAACAAAGGAGTTTATAGAGGGAGTAACCTGAAACCCAGACCTCATTTACTTACCTAAAGCCTATATAGAATTTATTGAGAGTTTATGAAAATGCTACTTCAACTTCTACACCGCATTGTTTAGGCAGGGGCTCTAGGAATGTGCTAAGGGATTTGCATGGAGGATGTTGATAGGGATGTTGATAGGGAGCTTGGGAAGAGGTTAAGGGAACCTAGGATTAGAGATGAGGATCTTTTTGAGACAGTTGAAGAAGTTTTTGATAGAGCTACTGTTTTGGCATTGCTTGAGCTTAAGCAGAGAGGGTGCTTATCTAAGCTTAGTGGTGTTGTGTCAGCAGGTAAGGAGGCTAGGGTGTACTTGGCAAAGGGTAAGAGCGGTGAATATGTTGCTGTAAAGATATACCTAACAGCTACTGCTGAGTTTAAGAAGGGTATTTGGAAGTATATAAAGGGGGATCCAAGGTATGAGTGGGTGCTCTCCTTACCTACGCATAAACTCATGTCTGTATGGGCAAGAAAAGAGTTCTCAAATTTGAAGAGAATGTATGGGGCTTCTGTTTCTGTGCCAAAGCCTATATGTGTGTATAGAAATATCCTGGTGATGGAGTTTATAGGTGAAAATGGTGTAAGAGCACCTCTACTCAAAGAAGCTGCTGAAGCGGGTCTTCTAGACAGCGACTTTGCTGTGCAGATCTTCACAGAGATTGTGAGAAATGTCTACAGGATGTACTGGTATGCAGGGCTTGTTCACGGAGATTTGAGCGAATACAATGTGATGCTGCATGGTGACAGGGTTTACATAATTGATGTGAGCCAGGCTGTGAAGCTAGAGCACCCTAATTCACACATGTTCCTCTATAGGGATATCAGCAACATAGTTAAATTCTTTAGAGACGAGCTTAAGTTGAGAACACCGCCTATAGATAAGATATACTACGGCATTTTGAATAAGGATGAGGCTCAACTACAATCACTTATTGAAGAGTATGAAGAGTAGATGAAAGACTCTCCGCATATCATGAAATAAATGTGCTTAAAACACAGTTAAATATAAAGAGAGGCTTGGTGTAGTAAAGTGATTAATGAAAATCGCGCAGAGAATTTCTCCCAAGCTACCTCAACTAACTCTTCTGTTTCTACAAAAACAAGCAATGCTACAAATACCTTCACAAAAGCTACGAGAACGCAAGGGTACCTTGTCCCAGGGGCTACGAGGTTCTATGTGAAGGTGCCGCTGGAGAGAATTGGTGTGCTCATAGGTAAGAAGGGGGATGTCTTAAAGCAGTTAATGCAGGAGACTCAAACTAGGGTAACAGTAGATGAGGTAAATGGTACCGTCATTATAGAGCCCCAGGGCCCCCAGACCAGGGCCATAGACTTGATGAAGGCAAGAGACATTGTTACAGCTATAGGCTATGGCTTTTCACCTGAACGAGCATTCAGACTTCTTGACGAAGATCAGGTGCTAATAGTAATTGACTTAAAGCAGTATGTTGGCCCTAGCGAGAATCACCTGACAAGGATTAAGGGCAGGATAATTGGCGAAGAAGGGAGGGCTAGGAAAAACTTAGAGGAGATGACAGGCACACACATATCTATTTATGATGATTACGTTGCTATTATAGGGGATTACGAAAGTGCCAATGCTGCTAGAGACGCCATACTGATGCTCATAGAGGGAAAACAACACTCTACAGTATATAGACACCTCGAGAGGGAGATGAGGAGAATTAGAAGAACAAGAATAGTGTCACTCTGGGAAAAGGAGCCACCACAAAAATGATTCAATAGCTGCTAACCTACATCTAATTGACAGATCATCCAATTTCCCGCAGTAATTCACCCATTACTGTGTAATGCTGAGCACCTCACCTGGAAATGAGCATAAGAGCATATAAGTTTCTGCAGAGTAAATACAAGCTTGATGAAATTTGGAGGGCCCGTAGCTCAGCTAGGTAGAGCGGCGGGCTCCAGCTAGGCTATGGGTCTTTCGACCGCATGGGATGAGAGAAAGCTGGAGCGTTGAAGGGGAGACCCGTAGGTCGGGGGTTCAAATCCCCCCGGGCCCACCACGACTTCCACTCTCTATACAGCTTGAGAGGTTGGGGAAGCGTCTTAGAATATTTTTTATTCTATCTAGTGGTGAGGGGTGCGAATCGAATAGCCTGAGGATTCTTCTCTTGGTGGGTTTATGGTAGAGAAGTCTGTATAGCATACCTATATAAGCACAGCTATTTGACGCATATGAAATAGCAAACAAATCTGCTTCATATTCAAATCTCCTAGCTACATGTCTTAGTATGAGCTGTGTAACTACATACATTATGGCAAAGATTGCTAGTGCGACAACCTCTTCCACCATTGTTGTACTGTTGTACATAATGTAAACTGCTATAGATGCTGAGAAGAGGAGTAGCAATAATGCTAAACAGAGGAGCTTTAGCCCATGCTTGAGCTTGCAGTGGGCATACTCATGAAGCATAACCCCCTCTACAACATCCCTGCCAGTTTCTCTTAGGGGACTTGTAATAGTTAGGCTTCTGCAACTAAAGCTAAAAACTACAGCATTGTAAAAGCCCACCTCAGCAACCTTAATTACCTTAAATGGCTTTACCCCAATTCTCTTAGCTATAGATATGCTAATGTCAAATAGTGCAACATCATTTACAGGCTTTGCATAGAGCCACCAAAACCTAAACTTGATAAACCTCTTTAACACTTCTTTGCATTGTAGCATTCTGCTCACTAGCATAGCTCAATATGGTAGCGGGTATTGCTATGGTTACCTATATTAGAGGTCATATAATGGTTAAAAAAGAGTTTGTGGAGATGATTTTGAAGGGGGTGAAGACAGCTACTATAAGGCTTGGTAAAGTTGTGCCAAGGTCTAGGGAAATCATTATACATGGTGGGGGTAGACCTATAGCTAAGGCCCTCATAGAGAAAGTAGAGTATAAAAGAGTTAAGGAGCTCACAGCAGAGGATGCTAGCAACGATGGGTATGGAAGTGTAGAGGAGCTCATTAAGGCGTTAGGGGAGCTGTATAAAACTAGGATTAGGGAGGACGATATTGTAACTGTAATCAGATTTAGAGTTGTTAAGAAGTTTACAGACATAGATTTAAACAACACTTATCTGGGATTCGAACCCATAGATATTGCTAAACTAGCGAGTAGATATCTTACTAAAGAGCTTTCAGAAGAAGAGAAGGAGATAGTTAATGCGATACTGAGGTACAAGAGTATTAGACTTGCTACTATAAAGCTCTTTGGTTCCTTGAATAAGAGACAAATCGTAAGAAGAGTTCTCAAGGTGCTTCTGGCTAGGCTCATTGAAAAAGGAGTCATTGAAGTTGATAGAGAGAAGCTCAGAAAGCTAGCTGAGCTCTCGAGTTTTTGGAAAAAGCTCTACTCTAAAATGGTGCATGAAAAAGCTGAGGGCTGAGCAATAACCAGCATAATTCCTATAGCTGAAGCGCTTCACATATTCATGTCAATGAGTGTGATCACACTCCTTCAGAGATGTTTAGCGTACCACCCTTTCTACTTACAACAATATCAAAAACAACTTCTGCAGCTGCCTGCACACTGTAGCACATCACCATGAGTTTCTCAAAGAAGGACTTCATCAACAGGTATTCTTCTGATGTTTTGTATATGGATATTACTTCAGTTTCTAGCCTCCTGACAAACTTCATTGCTTCTGCAGCTAAATCTGCTGCTCTACTAGCTATATACGGGTCTCCTCTCATTATGGCTTGGAGCACTATGTCTAGTGTGTACTCTAAATGCATTTTCAGTTCCTCTAATCTTTCGCTAACAACAGTCTTTGCAATGTCTAGCAAACCACTTTTTTCACTTAATATTAATGCTGCTTGGGCTAGTGCATCACCAATGTCTTCTAGTGTTGTTATTAAAACTCTGTACTCTGTAATGAAATGCGAGCTTTTTTGAACATTGAGTACGTAAACATATCTAATAGCGAGAGCGTGTACCCTATCCATTTCAAATTCAAGCTCTGTCACCTCCTTGAGATGCTCCATTGAGCCCTCCTTTATTGATGTTATTAGGTGCTCTAGCATGCTTTTTATTGTCAATATCATTCTCTGCACCAAGCCGTCTACACTATACCTCTCTGTATCAACAAAGTTATGTATAACAATTTTGTTGTTAGACTGCTCTACAATCTCAGACCCTATCAGCATTCTAACCATAGCCCTTATGCTGGATATAAGCTGAGGAAGTAAAACACCATCAGAGCACTCAATAACAATCTTATCATATCCTACCACATATAGTGTGTAAATAGATCTCTGAAGCAACGCTTCATTAGTGTTCTTTGAGACGATAATCCTTGCCTCTTTTTCCCTAATACCTTTCTCAGCAAGTTTCTGTGGAACTATAATAAGGGCTCCGTCATCTCGAACCTCCATCACTACTGTATCAGATGGCTTTAAATCTACGAACTTAACCCACTCTGAAGGAAGAGACACCATAAGAGTTGATTTTCCGAACTTCTGAACCTTTCTAGTTTCAACAATTTTTGACAGGCTCATACAGCTCTATACCCCATTACTACAAAGCTTAGCAAATTTAAAAATATTTATAGAAAACATAAATAGGATTTTAAAGAGCGTGTAAAGCAATTTATTCCTGAATAATTTTTGAAACATCCTGAATCTCTATCTCTATTACCCTACCATTCTTTATCCTAACAATAATGTTGTTCTCTAAAAGTATAGCCTTATCCGCCTCCTCCTCATCTATGACTATGTGCAGAGTATCTACAGCACTATTGTATATGATCTTGGCATTTCCAAGCCCCCTCAAGCTAATCAAGTACTCCTCATCACTAGCACTCATGAATTATCACCATCCACGTTTGAAACATCAGCTCAGCTGAGTTTATAAACTCTGTAAACATATGCATTTCAACCACAAACCCGAGCTCGATTTGAATGTCAAATCCCGAATCCACAACCAAAGTAAAAGATTTAAAACCAGGAATGGAAAACATAACGGTTGACGTAAGGGTTCTGGAAAGCTACGGTACAAGAACAATAGAGACAAAAGCAGGTATGAGAACCCTTGGAGAATACTTAGTAGGAGATGATAGTGGAAGAGTAAAGCTTGTTGTATGGGGTCAAAAAGCCTCTTCACTCAATGTTGGCGACGCTGTTGAAATTAAGAATGCTTGGGTAACAACATTCAAAGGAGAGGTACAGCTAAATGCTGGTAAAAATAGTGAGTTTACAAAGTTAAATGATGATGCTGTTCCCACAGCAGAAGAGGTACCTGAGGAAATGCCGAAATCTGAAGGTGGAGCGCCACCATCTAGGCCAAGATTTGGTAGAGGTGCTCCTAGGGGTAGGGGAAGAGGCCGAAGGCGATGAACATGGCGTCAGCAGACGCAGCACAACGACCAAGATGGAATGAAGTATACAGAAAGAAAGGTACTGAGTTAGGGATTGATAAAGGAGATTTCATCGTAGCTGCAGATGAGGAAAAAGCATACGCTCTAGCTCCTGCAGTGTACTACATATGGAATTTGTGTGACGGAGAGACAACTGTGGGGAAAATAGTTGAGAACCTTGCTGAAAATATTGAAGAAGAGATAGATATGGACACACTATATAATGCTGTAGTTGATATTGTTGATAAGCTACTGGAAGTAAATCTGCTAGAAAAAGTCCCACAATAATGTTTGTGTAGAGTAAATTTCAATCTCATCCATTTTTTAGGTAAACCTTGTTTTATATACCACAGCCTTAGCACTACTCACATCAACTAAGTGCGCTATTAGTAAAGCTAGTGAGTACATAGTGCTTGTCGCCCTATCTAAATCAGTAAATGTCGTGATAATCCCTTTGCCAAACCCGTAGATAACAGCATCTCCATCTATCTTAGCTAAGTCCTCTAAATAAGCCGAGCTGTTATAGTCAAACTCTATATCTAAAAACCTTGCAGTAATGTTCTCATAGCTTAGATCTGCAAGTAAGCCCTTTGCTAAAGTAAAGAAGAGCGTGTTTTTCACAGATATTTGTAGTGCTCCTATAACCTCTCTTGAATACCTTTCCGCCTCCGCCATTCCCCCACCAATAATCAGCCGAAGTTCATCCCAATTTCCTCCGGTGATACATATGTGGGGTACCCCTATAGCCTCGTCAAAATCCACTTCAAAACCCATTTGCCTTACTCTGCTACATGGTGCAGTAGTTGAGGTGTATGGTATTAGCATCATTGCATCCCCCCAACAAGGCTCAGCAACTCTATATGTTGCTGTAAGAAGTTGCTCTGCAGACCCGCTATTGCATATAATTGCCGAGCCTGGGCCTATAGCAAAACTTCGTAGCTTGCCATTAATTCTCGTTGATATTATTATGGGCTCCACAGCTATGTATACAGCTGTGCTATGAGCTGTGCTAAAAAGCTGCTTAACAAACTTCTCTACACTAATCTCAGTAGCAATTCGTGAGTCTACTACTATACATTCTTCAGAGACCCTCAATTCACATCACATATCCTCATAATTTTACTGGTTTTTCAAAACACATTTAAACTAGGGTTCAACGTAATAAAAATTCGTGGTGTTAACCTAGTGTCCAAAAAGCCTTCTAAGGCATTTAAAGCGTGCCTAAAATGCAAGGCTCTTGTAGCTGTCGAGGTTGAGACATGCCCTATATGTGGCTCAAAGGACTTTTCAACAGAGTGGAGTGGTATAATAATTGTTTTGGACCCAGAGAAATCAGTAGTAGCAAAGCTTTTAGGCATAAAAACCCCTGGGAGATATGCTATAAAGGTTGGTGCATAACTGGCGTGAGCATAATATGAGTATAAAGCTAGGTTTCCAAGGGAAAATCATGAAGATAAGCAATGATATGAGTATAGCTGTGGTTAGAGAGTTTGAAAATAAGGTACTTTCAAGAGTTGAAGTAGAGCTCTACATAGATCACTTAACTAGGGGCACGCCATCCAGAAAAGAACTTCAAAAAATAATTGCATCGCTTTATAAAGTTCCTGAAGATGTGGTTATAGTGAAGAAAATAACATCGGAGTATGGAAGAGGAGGCTCAAAGGCGTATGTGAACATATATTTAAGTAGAGATGCTATAAAGATGCTTGAACCCAAGTACATTCTTAAGAGGCTTAGCATGGAGAGTTAGGGTGTATTGAAATGGCTGAAAAGAAGAGATTTAGATCGCAAATTTATGAGTACGACTACAAAACCAGGTCAATAAAGTTGAAGAACAGACTTTGTCCAAGATGTGGCTCAGTCATGGCGTTTCATAGGGTTGGCAAACCAAGATGGCATTGCGGAAAGTGTAACTATACCATCTTTGCTGAGGAAAAGAAAAAGTGATTGTGCTGGGGATAGAGTCTTCTGCACACACATTTGGAGTAGGTATCGTAACTGAGTCTGAAGAGAACTTCATTTTAGCTGATGAGAGAATCCAGTACATTCCAGAGCGTGGTGGCATTCACCCTAGGGAGTCCTCAAGGTTCTTGGCTGAGAAAGCCCCTATGATTATAGAAAAAGCATTTGAAAAAGCATCTCTGCGACTAGATAACATTAATGCTATTGCTGTAGCTCTAGGGCCTGGGCTTGGTCCTTGTTTAAGAGTTGGTGCAACAGTTGCAAGAGCCCTGGCCTCATTTCTGAAAAAGCCCCTTGTCCCAGTAAACCACGCTGTTGCCCATGTTGAAATAGGCTTGAGGATGACCAATTTGCGGGATCCTGTAATTGTCTATCTTTCAGGAGGTAACACGGCTGTTATAGCCTATGTTGAGAAGAGATATAGGGTATTTGGAGAAACTCTAGACATAGCTTTAGGTAATTTGCTAGACACATTTGCCAGAGAAACCTCGCTAGGGCCTCCCTACGTCGTCAATGGTATGCATGTTGTGGATAGGTGTGCTGAAGGTGGTAGGAAGTTTATAGAGGACTTCCCCTATGTTGTCAAGGGGCAGGATGTGGCTTTCTCAGGGCTTTTAACAACGGCTTTAAGAGCTTATAGGAGGGGTGAGGATATACACAACATTTGCCTAACTCTGAGAGAGATAGCATACAATAGCGTCCTAGAGGTCGCTGCAAGATGCTTAATGCACACAAGAAAAAAAGAGGTTATGCTTGTCGGGGGGGTTGCCGCAAGTCCTATACTTAGAGAGAAGTTCGCTAAAATGGTAGAGGAATATAGTGCTACACTAGGTGTTGTACCACCTCAGTATGCTGTAGACAACGGCGTTATGATAGCATGGACAGGTCTCTTAGCATATAAGAGCGGTGTAACAATAGATTTGAAGTCAGCTTTTGTGAGGCAGAGGTGGAGAATTGATGAGGTTGAAATACCGTGGAGATAAGTTTACCCCCATTAAGAGAGCTTCTAAATGAAAAGGTTCTAATAGTTTCTGCTAACAAAAGCGAAATTATCCCCCTACTCAGCAACCTCATGCTCTTATCAATGGGTGCTGAAGCCTACATATTTAAAGCAAGGTTCATAGGTGTTGATGCAATTGTGAAGTGGAGATCCCCCAAAAGCTACATGCCAAGGGATCTTGATGAGAAGATGAGAAGGAGTAGAACAAAGCTTGAAGCAAAAATCCTATGGAAAGCTCTCTCACTAGGCATTAGAGTTCCAATACCTCTTTTCATAGATTTAGATGCTGGGGTTCTCATAATGTCTTACATTGAAGGCAAAACTCTTAGAGATATCGCAGAGGAGATTCCTGAGACTGATCTATGCCAGGCGATAAAGACTGTGGGATCCTATACTGCTACACTTCACATGAACGGTATTGCACATGGCGACCTCACTACTAGCAACATTATTGTTGCTAACGATGGTGTTTATTTAATTGACTTTGGGCTTGCAACGTTTACAAAAAGAAGTGAGGATATGGCTATAGATGTGCACATATTCTTTAGATCTATTGAGAGCACACACCACAAGGTTGAGGATGTTGCTAAAAAGTGTTTTGTTGTTGGGTATAGACAGGTAGCTGGAGATACTAAGACAGAGGCCTTAATTAAAGCTGTAAATAGTATTAGGCTTAGAGGGAGGTATGTAGCTACTAGAAGATTGAGAACAGAATGGGTAGTGTGAGATGGCATTAGAGATACTATTTGCAACAACAAATATGCATAAGATTAAGGAGGCTGAAGCCGTGTTAAAGGAGTTTGGAATCGTAGTTAAGGCTATTGCTGTAGAGAAAGTTGAGATTCAGCACAGCTCATTAGAAGAAATAGCGAGGTTTGCTGCAGTACAAGCGTACATGAAGGTTAAGAGGCCCATCGCTATTGAAGACTCTGGGTTATTTATAGAGAAGTTGAATGGTTTTCCAGGACCTTACAGTAGCTATGTTTATAAAACCATAGGGCTCAAAGGGGTGCTAAAACTACTTGAGGACTATAGGGATCTAGAGTCTCGAAGAGCTACTTTTGTAGCTGTTGTAGCTTATGCCCTTTCTGAAACCAATGTTGTGATATTTAAAGGGGTTACGGAGGGCTACATATCATTTGAGATTAGGGGGAGTGGGGGCTTTGGCTACGATCCGATATTCATACCGCGTAACTGCGCTAAGACCTTTGCTGAAATGAGCACTGAGGAAAAGAATTTCCACTCTCATAGAGGAAAAGCATTTAGAGCTTTCGGGGAATGGCTTACAAAGAACCTCAACCTCTTTGCCAAGACCAATGAAAAAGCTTATAAAGGGTTTTGAATCTACTAGTCTCTCCGTAGCTTTTCAAAGTCCATATGCTGTGACTCATTATGTCTGGTAAAAGGAGAGATAAAGGGCAATCACACTCTATTCGTCCTGCAAGAATAGGGCCTCCTAAATGGGTTAGGTACACTCCTGAAGAAGTTGAGGCGCTAGTCGTAGAGCTTGCTAGGATAGGTTACACACCATCTATGATAGGTGTGATACTTAGAGATCAGTACGGCATTCCACTAGTAAAAAGCATTGCAGGCGTAAAGCTAACGAGAATTCTGGAAAAGCATGGAGTGGCACTACCCATTCCAGAAGACCTGCTTAGACTTATGGCAAAAGCTGTTAATTTGAGGAGGCACTTAGCCGAGCACCCGAAGGACTCTACAAGTAAGAAAGGATTGATAGAAGTAGAGTCAAAAATTCATGCATTAATAAGGTACTATAAGCGTACTGGAAAATTGCCACAAGATTTTGCTTATATACCAGAGAGAGCAAAACTACTTGTATCACAATACCTTGGAGTAGCCCTTCAAGCAACACAGCCACAGGAACAAGCATCTCAAATATCAACAGCCCAGCAAGCTTCAACAGAAGTTTCGCAGTAATAAGATCTTTTAAAGCCACTTAATGCATCTTAAGGGCTATGAAGAAAGCTAGTGATAAATGTTTACTAAGACCGTGCTTTTCACTAACATGTTGAGGAGAGCTTATCATTCTAGCTGAGTAAACATGCTGATCTATACGTTGTATACGAGGATAGGAGGCTCTTGTACAGGTTCAGCAGTTTAATCTGATCTCCATTGCCTCATCTCCGTTCTCTGCATCTCGTTTAAGCTTCCATAGAGCTTGGAAGGCGTTTATAGTGCTACTCAGGAGCCTCACCTTGCGTGGCTGGGGGGAGCCCGCAAGTACACCACCTCATCAATACACCAACTAGTTCACCGACCCCTAGACTCTACAACTTTTAACAACACAAAAACTACGCAAAAGCCCAAACCCAAGGGTGCTTGCAGGGCTATCATTTTATCAATTGAGCTTCTGAAGATTTTGCCATAATTCCTATAAACTTTAATGGATTCTAAAGCATTTTTATTGAATTAGTCTGTGCATTTACTAAAGTGCGAGTGGTGTTTTAGATGGTTAAACAATTCAAAGAGCTTGTGACTATCGCTAAGCAGGTGAGGTCCCTTTACATAGTCTATGGCAGTAGCATAGATAGTGTGTTCTCTGCAGCTCTACTTCTAAAATTCTTTAAGGAGCAGGATGTTGATGTTTTTCTGGCTCCTTTTTATGAGGCTTCTAAACCTCTTGGCGAAGGACTCGTCATTGGCTTAGGAATTTTGCAGAGACCTCTTAGTGGCATTAGGTTTTTATCTATAGATGATTTTTTGGGGAAAGATATTTCAACAATTCAATCAACATCTCTTTACCTCATTAAAAATATCAAAGATTTCTGGATTATACCTAGAGCTCTTGAAGTAATTGCCTTATCGGCTATGCTTTCACTCTCTAAGGCTTCATCATATGACGAAAACCTAGTTGAGATTCACAAAGGGATTTTGGAGGAGTGTCTATCAAAAGATGTGTGGGAGTACTCAGAAAGCATAAGGCTCTTCGGCTATCCAAGAAGAGACATTGTTCAAGCCCTTGAAAAATCTGTTGAACCCTATATCCCAGGACTAACACTGGATTCTGATAACTGCATAGCTATGGCTAAGCGTGTCAGAGAGGAGGCGAAGGGGGATGTGGTGAGCAGGCTTGTTGAAGAAGTCGAGAAAATGTTGTCTAAGTATAGCAGATTTGCACCAAAGCTCAGAGGACCAAAGTTAATAGTGAAAAATGTTGAAGAAGTCGAGGATGTTTATGAGGCGTTCTACGCAATGTCTCTATACATGGATTTAAAGGGTCCTGAGCACCTTTTGTATGTAGCACTAGAGCCGCAGATAATGAAGTATTTGAATTCCTTAATGTTTTCAACTTTAAAACAATTCAAACCCTTTGTGAACAATCTTATTCAGAGTGCTGGAATCAAGAGATTCATAGTAAAGAGTGTTAGAATAGGTGTTGTAGATATTTCTACAGAGTCTAGAACACCACCACTTTACACTCTTTACAGAATTTTGAAGGGAATTGGCTTAGCAGAGGAGATAACAGTTTTTACAAATGGCAAAGAGTTTATCTTACCTGTGCAGTTTTTAGAGCCGAGATGGCCATTAGACAAGGAGATGAACATCGAGAAAAACTACGTGATTTTACCAACACTACAAAGCGTAGGTGATGTACTTAAATGAGGCTAGAGCTTACCTTAAGCATTTCTACACATAGTGAACGCATGTGCAAAACCATAGTAGATGCAGTAGAACCTGATAATGCAATGGCACCACCACAAATAGCTATGGAAATGCAGTGCTTTGGTAATACCTTGTTCATTAGAGTAAATGGGGAGAATGTAAGTATCTTAACATTTAGAAACACAGTAGATGACCTGTTGGAGCATATATCGCTAGTAACCAAGGTTATAAAATCCTCTTGAAAGAGAAGGAGTTAAAAACACATTAATAAACTAGACCAGGCGTAAGGAGCTCTGACCACAGCATACCCTACAGAGAAGAGGTGAAAGCCGTAATTGCAAGGAACTAGCAAGAATAGCCCCAAGAACCCTCACCGTAAAAGGGCTAGGAAGAATCACAATAACAGCTATATCTGTAATCAATGTAAAAAATGCTTTGTGATGTGCTATGATTATAGTGTTTGAAGGTATAGATGCTGCGGGCAAGACCACGATAAGCAGAATGCTTAAGGTACATTTAGAGGATAAGGGGTTTTCTGTAGCGCTGTACACATATCCAAATAAGTCTTCAATATATGGTTCTATAATAAAGCTCTTCCTAGATGCTAAGCTCAGCTTAACACCTCAGGAGCAGTTCTTTCTCTACATTCTAGACATGTTTAGAGATAGAGAAGGTATTTTACAAAGTCTCTCTAAAGGCTTCATAGTCATAATGGATAGGTACTTTACCTCCACAATAGCTTACCAATGCGCACAGGGGTTTGACTATAGCTTTGCTAAAAAAGTTGTAGAGTACTTAGATTTACCAAAACCAAATGCAATAGTGTATCTAGATCTAGATCCCAAGTTTGCTATTGAGAGAAAGTTAAAGCAGAAAAAGAGCCTAGACATTTTTGAAAGAGAAGAGACATTTTTAGCAAAAGTAAGAAAACAGTATTTCATAATGATTGAAGAGGGGTATCCGACGAGAAACTGGATATATGTAGATGCATCCAAAAGCATTGAAGAAGTGTATAGCAATGTACTAGAGTACTTAAATCACTACTTACACTTATAGCATCCACATACTTTCTATACCAAGAGAAGAGACTGTTACTTGATGAACATCACCTCTGACTATAATATTGAGTTGCTGCCCAGTCGCTGTTGTAACCAACTTGTGGCAAGAAGGTGGCATTAGTGCCCCGATCCCAACTTGAGCGGGCTACGGCCCCTTTCGGAAGCCACAGCCACGCTCAACGCGGCTGGCTTAACTTCCGGGATCTGACGAGTCCGGGTGTTGCCCAGCCGCTATGGTCGGGTCGGGGCACCATCATAATTTTACTGCGACTAGAGTTTAAAAGATTTTTGCCCTGTTTCTATGTATAGGGAGTATATCTTTGTTATCACTATTGGTGAGCCGCACTTTGGACATGCTCCATCTATTTTCCCCACAAAGTCCCCTTCTCTAAACTCCCTCTCAATTGTATAGTCATTTTGCTGACATGATGCAACAGATATGATCTTCATGGGCTTGCCCTCCTGTTCTAGTATTTTCTTTTTCTCTTTTGTGTAATCCAAACTTGATTTAACTAAGTATATTATTAGCCCCAGTGTAACGGCTATTAGAAGTGCTGTTATGATTTCTGTTTGCATAAGCATCCTAGTACACACCTACAGTATTGCCTATTCCCACCACTATAACATTGTCCCCAGGCTTTGTTCTATTTCTTATTATCTCTAGAACCACTTGAAAAGCTTTTTCAGCTCCTTCCACAACCTCCTTTGACATGGGCTTTATGGCCTCTTCATTATTCATCTTTACTATTACAGCATCTAGAGGGGTACCACATTTTACAGCAACTCTCTCTATCTCTATTTTCTCAGGACCTACATCCCCAATTGCTGCTCCCGAGCCCTCCGCTACAAGCCCTGTTGGCTCTCCCTCTAGTTTAAGTGCGGCATCTATTGTTATTATTCGTGCTACTTTATAGTTAAGCATTTCAGCCACTCTTGCAACTGCCTTTCCTGGTTTTCCAACAGTTGCTCCAGGACCCTTAGCTTTTATAACATAGACCTTTCTCCCCTCTACCTCAATGACAGAGTACACAGTATCCTCCTCAATATCTATCCTTGGGGAAAGCCCTGCCAGTCTATATGCAACCATAGGTCCTACAGAATCACCTATGGGTATGCCCTTGGCAAATGTTTCAACAGCTTTAGCGTAGGGGATAAGCTCCTTAACTATCTGCGGTAGCATGAGGTAGAGCTGCATTAGCAAAACCCAGTTCTCATACTTCTTACCAATGAGGTAGTAGTGCCTCAATATCTTGTATATTGTGTAGAGAGCTGAAGTAACAGCTAGTGAAACTGCTATATTGTTAAGCATATGCCTTCCTATGTTAGGCATAGACTTCTGTAAATCGCTTTTGAATTTGTCTTCATTTACTGTTATGATGTGGTCTAACCTCTTTATAATGTCTATAGGTTCTATAGATACTGGCTCTATTGCAAAGTAGTTCTCTAAGGTGTTGCCAACCAGAGTATCCACATTGTTTGCACCTAGTTTCATTAAGTACGACTTAACCTTAGATATGCTCTCCTTAACAAGACCCTCTACTACACCAAGCCTTGCTGCAACTCCTCTCTCATACCTCATAAACTGGGTCTTCTGAGGTAAATCTGTGAGTAGGTAGAGCATAAAAACAAGCCATAGCAACGCCGATAGTATGGTGTTCCAGTCTCCCCCTACCTGCATGTTAATTATAGCTAGCGTGGTTCAACACCTTTTGCTCAATTTAGACACACCTATACTTTGTTGCACACTTAATAAGGTTTCTTTATTGACATAACGTTGATATTATTTTCTCGCCCTTATTAGTTAGTATAACTGTGTGTTCATACTGTACAACTACACCTTTATCAATTTCTACAAGAACTGGATACGCTAAGGCTAAACCATTGTCTACCAAGACATTCATAGCACTTCTAAGCTTCTCAATGCTGAACCTCTTAGCATACCATCTAAGTGCAAATGGAAGGGTTTTCCTGTCCTCATAAACATATTCAAATACTTCGCGAACCTCTTGACTCAACTTAGAAAGCTTCTTAGGGTTTGGCTTAAGAGCATATATAGTTACAGCGTTTTCCTCCCTCACATAACCACGCCCATTTGTTGCAAATGGCTCTATGGCATATGCTCTACCACTTTTGAAAGAACCTAGAACTAGCCTATCCCTGTGATTAGGTATAACCTCTCCAGCATGTATAAGGTACCTATCCAAGTTATGTCCACTCAGATTGTAGATAGGTCTAAATCCATAGCTTTTCACAATTTGCTCAACTATGTAGCCAACTTCAGAAAGCTTGACGCCAGGACCTACAACCTCTAATGCTTTCTCTAAAGCTAGTCTTGCTGCTTCACACAATAGCCTATACCCCTCGTCAAGTGCAATAGTTGTAGCAGTATCAGCAATGTAGCCATCTACATGGACGCCAATGTCAATTTTCACTACAGCACCGCTAGGAATGACACTTTCATCACCAGGAACTGGCGTGTAGTGAGCCGCAACACTATTTATAGAGATGTTTACAGGGAATGCAGGTTTACCCCCCAATGCACATATCCTATTCTCCACATACTCAGCAATTTCAAGAAGCTTGGTACCAGGCTTAACAAGGTTCTCTACCTCCTTTATCACTCTACACGCTATTCGCCCTGCTTTCACGTAGTTCTCAATCTCGTTGTCGCTAATCAAGCTTCTCACACAACACTGGAAGAGTTTTTAGGAGTGTAAAGCAAGAAAAGTACTATTGGTAAAACACTATTTGAGGTTTTCATACATGGTCTTGATTAGATGGCTTGGGCATGCAGCGTTTGTAATAAATGCTGGTGGAGCGACAATTTTAGTAGACCCCTGGATATCTAACCCCCTATCTCCGTATAGAAGTGTTGATTCATTTGCTAAGGAGTATAGATTTGTAGACTACATAATCGTTACACATGATCACGGGGATCACGTAGGTGAAGCTGTTGAACTTCTATCTAGGTTTAAGGATGCTAGAATTGTAGCCATATTTGAGCTTGCAGAAGAGCTTGCAAAAAGAACTGGGGCTGGTGAAAGGTCTATCCCAGCTAATATTGGTGGGCGTGTAAAGCTTGAAAAAGGCTTAGAAGTTGTTTTCACACCAGCTTTCCACAGTTCGACTAAGGGTGCTCCTACGGGGGTTGTCATTTTTGGCGAAGGCAAGGCTATATACCATGCTGGTGACACAGGGATTTTTAGCGATATGAGACTTATAGCAGAGCTTTACAAACCCCACGTAGCTCTTCTTCCAATAGGAGGGCACTTTACTATGGGTGTAGAAGAGGCTGTAAAAGCTGTGGAGTTGCTAAAGCCGAGAATTGTTGTGCCAATGCATTACAACACATTCAATGTTATAGTAGCTGACCCCCTGTTTTTTGCAAAGCTAGTTAAAGAAAATATACCAGGAGTGGAGGTCAAGGTTCTTAGCCCAGGACAATTGCTAGAGGCTTAGGTGTGCTACTCCACGCCTCACGGCTTTAACCCCATAGAGATTGCAAAGCTTGTAGAGCGCAAGATAGCTTTGGCTACTGTAAGTAGCGAGATTCCTAGAAAGTATTACAGGTTTAGACCAAGTAGATTCTATAGAGGGTCTGCAACAGCCGACGCAACTGGCTGTAACTTAAAGTGCCTTTACTGCTGGAGCTGGAGAGCAAATGCAAAGTTGTTAGGAGCCTTCTACACACCCACTGAAGTGGCTTTAAAGCTTATGGAAATTGCCAGAGACTATGGGTATAGAGTTATTAGGATTAGCGGCGGCGAGCCAACGCTAGCATTTCATCACATTACACAGGTGTTAGACAAACTAAAAGAATTTCTACTTCACAAAAATGCTGTCTTCGTCTTAGAGACAAAAGGCATTCTATTAGGGCATAGCAAGGAGTTTGCAGAGATTTTAAGTAGATACAGGAGAGTTGTTGTTAGAATTTCCATCAAGGGTTGCTCTGAGGAAGAGTTTCATAGAATTACAGGTGCTAAAGCATCTTTCTTCAGCTTGCAATTAAATGCAGTAAGGAACTTGCTGGATCACGGAGTTGGAGTCTGGCCGGCCATAACAATAAGTTTTTGTAGCAAAGAGAGCTTGGCAAAGCTGCTGCCTAGACTTGCGGAATGCGGAGAGAGCATTGTTGATAAAATTGAGTTAGAGTACTTTAAGGCTTACCCTAGTGCGGTAAGAAGGCTTTGCAAAAACAATATAGCCCCATGGATAAGCATACTGGTTGACAAAAATAGAGTTGCTAAAGGTGAGGAGTTTCGTGAGCTCTGCCGAGGAGTTTCTAAGGAAGAAGATAGTTGAAGTTCTAAAGGCTCATTGTGAAGGTTTGGTATTCGATAAGCTGAGAGAGGTTCTAGAAGAAAGAGAGGGTGTATATGTTGATGGCGTGCTACTAAGAAGAGTTGTGGCTATAATGATTAGGGAAGGCACAATATGCAAAGAGCCTTCTGCATTAATAAAAAGAATGTTGTTAAAGCTCTGCAGAGCCCCCTCTTAATTTCTTTAAGTAAGTGCAATTCTTCTTAGTGGTAAAGCTGTACTCTCATCAAGAAGTTGCGTCAAATGCAGAGTCAAGTTAATATAGTTATGTGACACATATAGTAGTATGGGTGCGAAATGTGGCAACAGCTTTAGACTTGGCTATGGAGCCCCCTCTACTCCTTAAACCAGACATGAGAATAGGTGAAGTTCTCTCAAAAATGAAAAGTCTCAGGGTAATTAATGCTCCTGTTGTAGATGATAGCAATGTTCTTTTAGGCGTCTTAAGCTACAAAACCATCTTATTAAAGGGTGCTGGGAGAGACACAAAAGTGCGTTCTGTTATGGATCCTCCTTATTCTCTAAATAGAGGTTTGAGTTTTGATAGTATTGTCGCAGCTTTTGTTAATTGGAGGCTTAGAGAAATTCCTGTTACCGATGAGAACGATGTTGTGGTAGGCTTCCTATCTCGATTAATAATACTAGACTACATGTCGAGAAATGCGTTGTTACCTAGGGTAGCAGTAGATGATGTTATGTCAAGACCTCCTGTAACCATAGAGGAGAGCGAGAGCATTGCTAGGGCTAGGTGGCTTATGCTAAGAAATGGTATTACAAGGTTAGTTGTAGTGGATAGGTATGGCAGGGTTTCAGGGGTTATAACCCTTAGTGACATTATTGAAAGACTGTATATGATAAGGCTCACTAGGAGAAAGGGGTATAGGTGGGTTGAGAGTGAGGAGTCTTTTCTAGCTGCACCAGTCTCAGAGTATATGACAAGCCCTCCTATTGTAATAGCTTCTGGCACCCCCCTTGAAAAAGCTGTGGAGGTATTACTAGATAATAGAATTTCTGGTGCACCTGTTGTTGATAGTAATGAGAGGTCTTTGGGTGTGCTAAGTGGTTTTGATGTTTTGAAGGCATATGCTACTCAACTTAAACTTGTTCAACCTGTTCAAGCAAAAGTCTCTGAGGTTTTGAGAGATGAAGTCTCTAAACTTCAGATTGAGAGGCTTGTTAACAACTACATCTCAAAGTTTTCAAGATATGTTAATGTTATAGACTTTAAGATGTCTGTAAAGGAGGAGACGAAGGCTGGGAAGGAGGGTAGGAAGAGATACTTAGTAATGACAAAGATTGTGACTGACGCTGGTTCTATAAATTCTCAGAGTGTGTGCTGGGATTTACCAACATGTGTTAGAGAGGCTTTAGAGACAATTGAAAAGAGGCTTAGAAAGGAAATTGAAAAGAGCACTTACATTAAGAGAAGAGGAAAGAAAGCTGAAGAAAGCTAGAGCACCTCCACCTCGAATCTATACTGCATTTCCGAAGATAATTTTCTGTACAACTCTACTAGAAATGTTGATGAGTCTTTTTTCAAACCTACCTCAGTATGCACTGTAACGTACTCCTCGTGCACCTCTAAGGGCTTTGCCTCATACACTTCTGCTACGCTCTCAGACCTCTTTAAAATCTCCTCAACTCTTTCAACAAGGTTCACTATATCAATTCCATGTCCACGAAACCTTATGTTCAATTTCAGTAAGGGGTGCCTGTACTTCACTATAGTAGCATTGAGAAGCTGCCTATATGGAATGTATACAGCCACATTATTCTCTAAGGTTAGCTGAACAAATCCATTGTCTAAAAGCTCAACCTTACCTTCATAGCTAACTCCATTAATTACTACTCTAACTCTATCACCATCCTTCACAATACCTGAAGATATTACTGTAATGTAACCAGCAACATTTGCTATGTAATCTCTAAAGGCTATTATTAGTGCAACCAAGGCAGCACCAAGTATTACTATGGAGAACAGCAACGATTGCTGGGCGTAGCTTGCTAGAGCAAGTGGTATAACTGCTATGATAGTAATGGTCAGCACAACAAGCTCTATCATCCCTTCAACTCTTCTAGAAATGACACTCCTCTGCCTAAGCCTCTTCAAAACCTTTTTAACAATTACGTAAATTGTAACTACTATGGCTATCGCTATAACTAGGTAGAGAATTGTGTAGAGAGCCCCTATGTCAATTAATGTTGATGGGCGCAGGGCGCTGGCGTTGCTCGCATTTGTCAAGTTCATCATTTTATACACCCTTAGGCATCATAGTAAAAGTTTAAATAATCTCTCTTTAGGCCCGAATAGTGCTACTACATCAACATTCTTTATAACTGTATCTTCTTTCAGCTCTAAAAGGACATTATCTCTAACTATTGCCAAAACCTTAACACCTTCGCTCTCCAGTTCTTTAATAGCCTTTCCAATTAACTTAGTAAGGTTTTCAGCCTTACCCATGATAAAAGCATTATCTCCGAACTCAATAAGATCAAAACCAAGCACATAATTCCTAATTTTTTCACCAATGTTACTTGACCTTTCAATAACCCACTCAGTAACACCTCTACTCCTCAGAATCTTTGCAACAGTTTTATTATTAACAACAGCGATAATCTTTGATAAGTTGTATTCCTTTGCAAGCATCGAAGCAAATACGTTTACCATGTCATTTTCATGCATAGCCACAATTACATCCACATTTCTTAAACCGGCTTCAAGATAAAGGTTCTCATCAAATAGATCTCCAGAAAAAACTGCTATATCAATTTGCCTAGTTATCAACTCAACATCTTTCTGGTTATCGGTTAAAACAATGAATTCACGCCTGTTAGAAGGGCTTTTCCTTAATATATGGAGCAATTCTAGTACATCTTTTGCACTTCCAATAATCAGAAACCTCATTAACAAACACCTAGAGGCAAATTAGTACAATATCTTAGGCTCAGCATACAACTCCTCTAATAGTATTTTTGACTCAAAACCTCGTTTTTAAATATTAGTGAAATAGAGTATTCATTAAGGTATTTAGACTTCTCACTATTTATTACAATCCTCACTTCTTTCTGCCTATTTTGGCTTTTTAGATAAGATGTTGCAACCTTCTTCACATTGTTATGTAGCTACAACACCAAGTACTTTCAATTAAAATTCTAATAGCTCTCTCAAATAGCGGAATTTATTAAGTTTTGTTACCCTTAGAGCAGAGTATCACAGAGATGGTGTTGACTATGAGAAACAACTTTGGATATACTGCATGGATCTTCACGTTGGGGACAGAGCTTACTCAGGGCAGAGTTGTTAATACTAATGGTAGTTACCTTGGCAGGAGGTTAACTCTACTTGGGGTTAAAGTTCTCGGAATTGCATCTATAATTGATGACATTGAGTTAATTTCAAAGTATCTAACAGTAGTACTGGATGAGAAGCCTAAATTCATAGTTACGACAGGGGGGTTGGGCCCCACCTATGATGATAGAACTCTTGAAGCTGTTGCAAAAGCTTTGAATAGGAAGCTTGTTTTAAATAGCGAAGCTCTTGAAATGGTTAAGAGGAGGTATGAAGAGAGGGGAATGCCTTTAACACCAGAGAGAATAAAAATGGCTTATTTGCCGGAAGGTGGAGTGCCTATACCAAATCCTATAGGCACGGCCCCTGGGTGCTGGATAGAGCACAGAGAGAGTGTAGTAATATCACTCCCAGGGGTTCCAAGAGAGATGGAAGCTATGTGGGAAAGCTGGGTTGAACCAAGATTAAAGAGGCTACTCCCACTAATTTACATAGCAGAGGCGGTAGCTAAGGTGGTTGGAGTGCCAGAGTCTTCTTTAGCACCGCAATTAAATAGAATTGCACATGAATATGAAAAGGTTTACTTGAAGTCCCATCCCTTAGGCGAGGAGTTAGGAAAACCCGTTATTAACATCTATGTTATGGCCTCTGGCGGTGATAGCTCATCAGCTTCAAAGCTCGCTCAAGAGGTGTTAAATAAAGTTATTGCATATGCTCAGAGCCTTGGTGGCTCTGTTGCTGTGCTTGAGTTGAAGGTTTCTTAACCCATTTCATCAATGAGCTGTGTTTTACTAGAGATTCAACAGCAACCCCTCTCCTCGTAGCCCTACGCACTTCTTCTTGTTGTACTTGCTCTTTAGGCTCTATAACCTCTTCAACAACCTTTTTCACAAAGCCGTCACGAACAGGTTCATAGACGTGTTTATAGAATTTTTGCGGGTCTACAAGCATGTGCCTAGGAAACCTTGCAACATATTTTAATGCCGCCTCCCACACAATATCAAATGGCAACAGAGCCTCAATTTTTCTAACAATATTTCTATCAAAATCCTCTGGAGTTTGCTCCCTATTACCAATCATGAAGAGACCGCTTGGGGAGACCTCTACACCATCTTCAACAGGGATGCGCTCTCCACTAGCAAACTGACTTTGCATATACTCTGAAGAGATTGTGTCATGCCCTACTCCTAGGCTTTTTTGCTGATGTACTTTAAACCTGCCATAGTACTTCAGATAGGCGTAGAAAATGGCTCTATTCAAGCCAAAGCTTTTTGCCCTCTCCACATCTCCTGTCAAAATGTAGTAGCGTGCCGCTTGCAGCACTGCCATGACGTTAAACCTGTCGATATCTCCCTCCGCCCTAGTTTTATCTCTAAGACCAATCTGCGTTCTCAATCTATGCCTTCTATTAGCCAAGATCTTCAAAGCCTCTTTTGCAAGAGCCTCTGCTTCTCCAGGGCTATAGTAACGCCATGCATCATCAGATTTGAATTTCACTGAAGTAGCCCAGCTTAAATCAAAGGACTCAAGGTTTTGGGGATTTATAGCTACAGCCACTAAATCATGCTTTCTATGAAGCGATAGGGGTACTGTAAACACCCTCTTCATATCAATGATGTTCTCCACTTTTACTTTACCTTCAGAGCTCTTCACCACCTCTTCAATCTTCTGCTTGGCGCACTCGATGACGTATTCAACAATAGCGTAAGCCACGTCAATAGGGTTATACGTTGTGTAGAGCTCTGGTGGTATTGATTTCTCATGGAGTCTTACGTGCATACCCTCACCACTCCACAGCAGGTAAACAGATTTTGAAACCCCATTCTTCTCCAAAAAGTCGAGAATGATTCTAGTGATCTCTACGGCAAATTTCCAATTCTCTAAACCCTCTACATCTATATCCCAAAATGGTGTTGCTGCAATTATGTTCAAAGGGTTGCCAGTATCTTCTATAGACTCCAACTTGCTGTAGACTGCTATAGAGGCGTAAACAGTCCTCACATTTAGGTTTCTGTACTTCGCTATGAAACTCGTTAGTGAGTTTGGCGAGTCTAGTTTAAGTGGCTTTCCCCCGATGTACCTTATGAAAATCCTCCCACTTTCGACAGTGCCTTCTAAAGAAACCCATCTACTGCTACAAAACTCAAATATTGTGTCACGCACAATAAAATTACTGTAGTGCTTTAGGATATCACTAAACCCCACGCACAACCCCTAAAGCACACATGTTATGGTCGCTAATATTTAAGTAGCGAGCCTATCTCTAAATTAACATTAGCTCGCATATGGTCAAAGGCATACCTATAATAAGCAAGTTCATCGAGAGATGTCCCTCCATAGCAGACCTAGGCTTTCAGCATAGCTATATACCTCCTCTAGTTCTTCTCCATAAGGCCTCCTCGCGATATCTTTATATTCATAGGCTCTGTATTCTGGGCGATACTGATCCATTATGTTAATCAACACCCTTTCCCTTGGTAGGTTATCAGCAATCCACTTCAGTACTTTTTTAGAGCAACACTCAACATGGTTTGGCAAAACGAGATGCCTTATTATCATGTCTCCCCACTCAATAGCAATTTTATGATTCCTTCCAACAACATCAACATATCTAGGTACTTTTGAAAGCCTCAAGGCACAGTCATTATTGCCGTACTTGAAGTCAGGAAGCCATATGTCTATGACATGCTTTAGTAGTTCCATAGCCTCTAAACTCATGTAGAAGTTGCTGTTCCATAGCTGTGCGATGTTTGTGTCCAAGTACTTCAAACTCTCTAATGTGTTGTGCAAATTAGGGGTGGGTTCACCACCAACATGGTTTATGTTTCTAGCACCATCATTCTTCAGCTCCTTTTGCATCAATGACAATTGTCTAGCCGCTACCTCTACACCTCCAAAGGGATTCTCTTGGGAGATGTCCCAATTTTGGCAATAGACACACTTGAAGTTACAACTTCCATAAAATATTGTGCCACTAGGTACTAGTGGTGCCTCTTCCCCTATGTGGAGAAACCAGCTGTGAACATAGCTCTTTACACCTAGTCTGCAGGCACCGGTCTTCCCACTTGTCCTATCAACGCAACATCTCCATTCACAATACATGCAGCTCTTTAGCATTCTATACGCTAACTCTATCTTAACATCTATGAAATTCCTTGGAGACTCACCGTATATCTTCTTAAACTCTTTAAAGCTTAGCTGAGTTCTCTTAACCTCGTTCCATAGCGATACAAAACTTTTCTCAAGCTCTCTGTGAACCCCCCATAGGCACGCCATATCACAACTCTCAAACTTCACATCCCCAGGCATCTCAATAGCCTTAGCTATATGGAATTTTGCTGGGTAATTCTCTAACAGAATTGCGTAATACCAGCTGAGGGCTCTCCTAAACACCTCGTTATGTAATGCTGCAGCGGCATCTGGTCTTACAAGGCTCCAGAAGTATTTCCTATACTCTGCCATGGGATTCCTATACCCCGATACTCATCATCTCTCAGTGGGCATGACTGAAGACATCTATATACTGTGCTCTCTAGACAGGAAAATATGCTTTATATAGCCCCTTCAAGAATCAGTTAACCGCTAGGCGATACATGTTGAGAAGGGTGTATGTGGCTGGAGTTGGCATGACCAAAATTGACAGACATTACGATAAGGGGTTTCAAGAGCTCACCTACTTAGCAATAAAAAATATGCTGAGCGATGTTAAGGAATTTAACCCACAGGCAATAGTAGTAGGCAATATGATGAGCAGCTCACTATATCAGCAAGACTCACTTGCAGCTGTTGTTGCTGATGCTGCTGGTCTTAGGGGTAGAGGGGGATTTAAAGTAGAGGCAGCATGTGGAAGTGGGGGTCACGCGGTAGCTGCAGGGTATGCCCTCGTTGCATCTGGTCTTTACGATCAGGTGCTAGTTGTAGGTTTAGAGAAAATGTCTGATTACCCAACAGGCTCAGTAACCATGGCCTTAGCACAGGCAGCAGATTTTGAGCATGAGGCGATTTACGGAATTAGTTTTGTTGCACTTAACGCTCTTGCTATGAGACTGTACATGCATAGGTATGAGGCAAGGAGGGAGGACTTAGCGTTATGGCCTGTAAGAATGCATGAGTATGGTTCTCAAAATCCGTTTGCTCAGCTAAGGAATAGGATAGCAGTTGAAGATGTGCTAAGATCAGCTATAATAGCAGATCCCATTAGACTTATGGACTCTGCTCCAATAGGTGATGGTGCTGCAGCAGTGCTACTAGCTTCAGAGGACGTTGCTAAGAAGATTACAGATATACCAATACAAATTGCAGGAGTTGGTTTAGGTAGTGATGGCGTGGACCTTGCATCAAGAGAAGACTTGCTGAAGCCTATAAGCATAATTACAGCTAGCGAAAAGGCGTATAAAATGGCTGGTATAGAGCCTAGGCAAGTAGATGTTGCAGAAATTCACGACGCATTTACAATAACTGCGCTGCTATCTATTGAGGGCATGGGCTTTGCTGATTTTGGAGTTGCGTGGAAGTTGATTAAGGAAGGGAGGTTTGCTGCTGGTGATAAGCCTTCGTTGAATCTTAGTGGTGGACTAAAGGCTAGGGGGCACCCTGTAGGCGCTACGGGAGTTTATCAAATAGCTGAAGTAACCATGCAACTAAGAGGAGACTTTCCTGGTGTGAAGGTGAATAAAGCTGAAATTGGTGTAGCTATGAATACTGGTGGTGTTGCCACCTTAACTTCAGTTTTAGTGCTGAAGAGGTGATGCTTTGTGAGAATGTGTCCTGCTAGAGTTTGGAGAGAAAAGGGGGCGAGGTACAGGCTAGAAGGGGGAAGGTGTAAGAGGTGTGGCAAAGCATTCTACCCCCCAAAACCTGCCTGTCCTTACTGTGGTTACCCAGAGGTTGAGAAGGTAGAGTTGCCAAAGAGAGGTAGAGTAATTAGCTTTGCTATAGAGCATATAGTTCCTGAAGGCTTTAGACACCAAGCACCAGTTATAGTGGCTTTAATAGAACTTGAAAATGGTGTGAAAGTGCTATCAACTTTAACTGATGTAAGACCTGAGAATGTGTATATAGGTATGCCTGTAGAAGCCACCCTTAGGAGAATATGGGAGGAGGAAGATGAGGGGATAATAGTCTACGGCATCAAATTCACCCCAGCTGAACAACAATAACGCTTTTAATACCTGCTGTAATAATGTCTAGTGTAGAGCGCTACCAGGGCATGCTTTTTGAATAGAATAAGGGCAATAGCCTTCGCAGTAGCTCAAATAAACCTGGCTATAACGTTTTTCGCACTTGTAAATGGGGTTCTCTTCTTCGTATACTACTATATAGTGAACGATGCTGAAGGTTTTGCAGCATCTATAAAGTACCTACTTTCAGTTTCGCTCCTTCTTTTCCTATGGTTGTTTATAGCACTCATAAACAGAAAGTATGCACTAGGGAGCCAAGTTGACTTAATGATTGCTACCGCTCTTGTATGGCTTACCGTCCCCCTATCTTCAGTAGTGATATATCTATTAACTCTTAAACTTGATATTATGGACGCTTTCTTCGAATCTGTTAGCGGTTTTACAGGAACGGGCTTGACCATTTTGAGCAACTTAGATGCTATACCATACGTTATACTCATGTGGAGAGCTATAACACAGTGGCTAGGTGAGCTAGGAACAGTGGTTATAGCAGGTGTGGTTTTACCCTATGTACACGCTTCCCTAGTCAGAATGTACTCTGTAGAGAGGGGGCCTAAGCTTGTCTCAACAATTAGGAGGTCAATACAAGACCTATTTGCTATTTACGCCATGTATACACTACTAGGCGTTTTAATTCTATTCCTAAGTGGTATGGAACCTCTGGACGCAGTCATTCATTCCATGACGGCTATTGCAACAGGTGGCATGTCATCAAAAGATCAAAGTATTGGGTACTGGTATTTTCGAGGCGCTCAAGTATTACTACTAACTTCAGCAATAATAATGATTCTGGGCGCGCAGAACTTTAGGGACCTCTACCTCCTGTCTAAAATGCGCTTTAGAGAGTTTATTAGTGCACCTGAGGTGAGGGGCCTCTTCGCAATTCTTTTAGCACTACTTATACCAGCAACTGCTCTAGCTAAATTATTTGCCCTTGATATTGGTATTGTAATTTACCACCTGATTTCTGGGTATACAACAACAGGATTCCAAGTTGAAGCCCTAAATACCTATCCAGATGCCCTGAAAGTGCTAATAGTGCTTGCCATGGCTATAGGGGGCGCGACTTTTTCTACAGCAGGAGGGATTAAGATTCGCAGAATTGCAATAGCAGTTAAGTCCGTTGCATGGGATATTCAGAAAATTGTGATGCCAAGAAATATTGTAATAACTAAGAGACTGGGGCGAGAAATACTCAATGAAGATGCTATCACATCAGCTATGGCTTATATAGTGCTGTACATAACGGCCTTGCTACTTTTATCAACAGCACTACACCTTGTACTAATAGCAAATAACTTTACGTACTATAGCTTTCTAGACTCGTTGTTCGAAACAACTTCAGCTTTATCTTGTGTAGGGCTTTCTGTAGGCATAACAACTGCATCTCTCCCACTTGCAGCAAAGCTCATATTAATTATCACTATGTATTTTGGAAGGCTGGAGTTCCTACCCCTATACCTAACCATAGGTTCATACTACATAAAGAAGAAGCTACCTGGATAAATCAGCAGAGATGATGTTACTTGAGCATTGCACTGTACCTAACTTACTGCTCCACATACCCTACATTATAGAGAGCACCAATTGCGCTACTCTTTACACACCTCCAATTAATAAATGATTACACAATAATGTCACACCTAAAGCACACAAATGGTCGGACCTTAAGCTTTTGCAAATTTGGCCTTCCCGCCGTGGGTAGAAAGGCTTTCAGCTGTAAATCAGTGTTGTAACAGCTCATTTACGAGCATCACCTTTTTAACTTAGTCTATGTACTTAGAAGTCTTGTTTACTAAGGTGCTTAATGTTGAAGCTCTATCCACAGTGTATAGTGTGTCAAATAAACGTGAGGTACAGAGACTTGGAGAAGGCCAAGGGTCTCGATACGCAGGCTAGGTTACATATCATGAGGGGCGTGCTTGATGTTACACAAAACTTTCTTGATGCTTGCTTAAGTGGTAAGGGCTCTTGTGTTCCAACAGAGTTAGCTACAAAACTATTTAGATATATCAAGAGCGCTTTGAACAACCCCGACCCTTACTTTGAGGAGAAGGTACAAGCACATAAGGAGGCCTTAAAGGTGTATGAAGCCGCAAAGGAGGTTGTATTCTCAGAGATGGGGCTTAGGGCTAGGCTTTATAGGGCTTTGCAATTCTCCTTAGTTGGCAATCTTCTTGATATGGGGGTGGCGAACTACAATCCACCAAAAGTTGAAGATGTTGTGAAAAAAGCTCAAGCTATGCAAATCCATGGTAGTGTTGATGAAGCATTAGATCTGCTGCTGAGATCAAGAAGCGTTGCCATGATACTGGATAACGCTGGTGAATCTGTTTTTGATAGACTTGTAGCAGACGTGCTGAAGGCTAGTGGGGCCAGGGTATACGCTGTTGTTAAGAGGGGGGCGTTTCAAAACGATGTAACTATAGCTGATGCCCAGTTTGCTATGCTTAGTAAAAGCTTTGATGAGGTCTACGATACGGGTACCGATGCCTCAAGCATATTCCTATCTGAACTTGGAGAAAAAGCAAGGGCCTTAATTAAAGGGTGTGATGTGATTCTTTCAAAAGGCATGGCTAACTATGAGTATATAACAGAAGTTGCAAGCATCTTGAGCAAGCCCATTATCTACGCCCTTGTGGCAAAGTGCTTACCAGTATCAATAGACACTGGAATTCCCCTTGACGAGGCTGGAATACGTATCTATATACCGTAGTCCAGTAAATTTCGTTTTAATACATAGTTTTCTAAGCATAAGCATTTTAAAGCTGAATGCAGTAAAGTTAAGAAGCAATGTATTGCGGTGTCTCTACATAATGTCTTATGAGTATATGTGGATTGAGGGAAGGTCTAGGAGGCCCTTAGTAACAATAGCTATTATAATAGCAAACATCGCCATGTACATCATCACCTCCTATAAAAACTTCTTTACTCAAATTTCACAGGACTGGATAGATGCACTATCCTATGTACCTGCATTAATTCAGGTGCCTTCCCAGTGGTACAGGGTTTTAACAAGCATGTTTATACATGCAGATATCTTTCACATATTCTTTAACATGTGGTTTCTCTACTTCTTTGGAAGCTCAGTTGAAAGAAGAATTGGCCACGCGAAGTACTTGGCTTTATACCTAGCCTCAGGTTTTCTAGCAATAGTTTTCCACACAGCCTTTATACCTATTGTTGGTAGTGTAAACCTTGTGATACCAGCCTTGGGCGCCTCTGGTGCTATAAGTGGTGTTCTAGGGGCATACCTCTTACTGTTCCCACGGAGAAGACTGTCAGGATGCTACTTTATACTACTAATACCTTTGTGCTTCACTATGTCTGCAACATGGTTTTTGATATTCTGGTTCGCAACTCAAGTGATTTATGGTTACTTAAGGTTTGGAGGAGTTGCATTCTTTGCCCATGTAGGAGGCTTCATAGGGGGATCAGCCCTTATATACCCTTTTGCAAAGAGATCCCCTGCCACTGTGCAGGAACCCCACTACTCAATTTTTATGGAGTGGCGCATAAGCGCAGGTCTTGAAAAAATTGCTAAACTTGTTCTAGCTGTACTACTACTTGCGGTCATTGGCGGTTCTGCGTACTCTACTCTAATAGCTCCATCTATGTCTGGCGTGTACTTATACATCATAACAACGGTAAATGAGAACACCAAAGAGGTTACCACAGATCAGGCTGTGTATGCTCTAGGTGGAGACTACATAGCACCTTCGCTAGAAGACGCTAGGATAGTTTTTAATAGATTTTTGTGGGCAAATCTGATTAAAAACATTGGAAACTACCCTCAGAACTCTATTACACAGCTAGGGTATGCAAATCCTAACCTATTTGT
>Ga0105154_1000069_pt1 | contig 44836 bp, 55 predicted proteins | sample SSWtaG_FD_89672 | JGI IMG/M metagenome (GOLD analysis project Ga0105154, IMG submission 89672) | Hot spring microbial communities from Sandy's Spring West, USA to study Microbial Dark Matter (Phase II) - SSWsed_matched | ecosystem: Environmental > Aquatic > Thermal springs > Hot (42-90C) >... | reverse complement strand
ACCCCGAGCCTGGCTTCCCTGGAGTAGAGGACTGCGAGGTACCCCAGCTCTCCGAGCTTGGTGTAGATGATCCCCGAGCCGTCTGGCGCGCTCACGTTGATCCACTCAGCCTCACCCTTCCCCAGCTCTGTGCTCGCCCTGTTCCCCACCTCGCTCAGCACCGCGGTCAGAGCCGCGACTTTCTCCTCAAGCTCCTTGTCCGCCAGGCTGCTCACCAAAGGCAGGCCATCGCCAGTAGCCACCACAAATCCCTCCACACCACTAACCCTAGTCACAGGCTCCACAAGCCTCCGAACACCCTCCAAATTCAAGCTCATCTAAACTCCCAGAGGGCTTGCCTGCGGGCTACTAATAAATGGATTGCTGAAATCACCGCCGGCGATTATGAGTCTTACGAGCTTCCTAAGCAGCTGTAAACCGAGCTCTCTCTCGTACGCTACTAAGGGGGCGACGATGGAGGGATCCACCCCGAAGATCTCTGAGACCTTCGCGGGGGGCACAGCCCCCTTTAAGTCCTGCTTGTTCACGGCGATCACGTGGGGGTACTCGCCGAGCGTCTTCATGTACTCGTAGAGCGTTTTACCCCTCACGACCTCTACCAGCGAGCTGCCGTCAACCACGTAGATGTAGCCGTGCATCCCGGTTGCAAGCACTCTCCACATGAACTGCAGCCGCGTCTGCCCAGGTGTTCCGAACAGGTAAATGTCGTAGCCGTCCAGCGACAGCTTCCCGTAGTCGAAAGCCACCGTGGTATGCTGCTTCGTATCAGCTTCTCGGGGTGATGATATCGGCACTTCTGTTTGCATCGAGTACTGCGACACAGTCTTGACGAACGTGGTCTTCCCGCTAGCGAACGGCCCGCTCACTAGAATCTTTAAGTAGCCTCTGGGGACCCGCATAGCCCACACCAGCCGCTCTCACAATCTCGTCCTCGTACTTCCTCAGCACCAGATGCACTAGCCCAAGGTTTGGCCTGGGCTTTGTGGACAGCGCCACGAAAGCGCCATCCACAGCAGAGATGATAATGTGCTCTCCGTTCTCCAGCTCCACGTCGATCCTCTTCACCTTCGAGCCGAAGATATCGCCTATAGCATCCAGCGAGCCCAGGGCGGCAGCAGAGGATACTGCCAGGAACTCCGCCTGCATCTGGTCCGGTGCGAGGAACGCCTGAGGTATGCCATCGCGCCAAGCGTAGACGATGGTTGCCACCATGTCGTGAGTCTCCTTGACTATCTTCGCCAGTACGTTTCTAACAGCTTCTGAGCCCATGCGCCACCAACCTACCTTGATGCGATAGCAGACACGAAATATCTACTTATCGCTTTCTTAGCCCTATCCACAACATCTTCAGAGACTTCGGTCCCGTCTGCAAACTCTAGGATGCCGTAGTTCGAGAGATCTTTCACCTCGCCAATATAAAATATTTCAATCCTGCTTCCACCCCTCACGATTGAGGCGGAATTCGTGCTGTACATCCTCACGATCTCGAGGAGCTTTGCCGGCTCCTCACTGCAAACCCCGTAGCTCTCAACCACGTAGCCCTGCGAAGTTATAATCCCCGCGTACTTCACTTCCGGGAAGGTTAGGGAAATATCACTCAATTTACTAATCGTGGGCACAGCGGCTTCTGGCGGCTTTCTCTCAAGGATCCTCGGAACGGCGGGCGCTTCGGCGGGTTTTGCCAGCCTGCGCTCAAGGATAACAGTTCTGCTCTCAAGCGCGGAGACCCTGGACTCTATCGAGGAGAGCTGCTCGAGGACGGGCTTCAGATCTACCCCGGAGAGAGCCTCTTTAACGCTTGAGATTTCATCCTTGAGACTTTTGATGCTCTCAAGCATGCTGGAGAACTCGCTCTCAGCCGTACTCGGCTTGGTAGTCTGCTCACTCCAGCGGCGGGCGGAGAACATGTACAGAAAGAGAAGCCCTAGCGAGATCCCCATGTTTATGCTGATGTAAATCATCAGCACCAGAAATGCTACCATCAGCGGTTCACTCAGCTGAAGCCACGCATTTAAGTTCTCAGCAGCTGCTATCATCCCGTCAAAGAAGTGGTTTTGTAGGAATTAAAACCTTGTTGTATGCACGAGTATTAAGGGGAGCTAAGCAGGTGCTGCTTAACCGCTCCGCTACTTCTTTTTCGCTCCCCCGCGGCTAGTAAGCTATTTTCATCGGAAGCCTTCGCACAAGACCCCCCAGTTCGCCTCTCGCTGAAGCACGTAGAGAGTCGGGACGATGGTTGGCTCACTTATCATCACATTTGTGCGCGCTACGACCCATTGCGCTGCTCCCGGACACCTTGGAGTGGTTAGAGGGCGCTGGGTGAAGGCTAAACTGCCGCGGGGTGTTGGAGCATATGGCTCTGTACCCACGTTCGATGTAATGGTCGAAGGAGAGGGGGGCGGCGTGGACTAAGAGCTTCTGCGAAAAGGCTGGTGAGCAGCTGTGCTCGAGGCTGTTGGGCGCTAGCTACTGCGCAGCCCGATGACCACGTACCTTGAGAGTACAGCCTCGATCGCCGCGGCTAGCTCTGGTGTGTAGCTTGGAGTCGCGGCGAGGATCGCTGTCTCGAAAGCCCTTTTCGCCGGGTAACCTCTAGAGACAAGTGAGTCGGCCAGGGAGGCTATCCTGCCGAGAGAGCTCCTGTCAAGGTACTTCAGGGAGCTCAGCGCCTCCAACCTGACGCTCCTAATGACCTCGACCGGGTACCCTGAGATGCTTGAGAGAATATTCACGGCCTCCTCGGTTGTGAGCGGAGGGATGTACACTACCAACGTCTCTCCGGGGTCGAGGCTCAGTGCTTCCTCAGGAGTTAGGCTGTGGAACAGCAGCACCTCTGCTGAGCAACCCTGACCCGTCACAAGCTCTGCGAGGTGTTTCTCATCCTCTAGGGAGAGCCCCAGGAAGAGCAGGTATCTGCACTTCCCGCAGGCCTCCCGGATGCGCTCAGCTTGGGGGAGAAGGTCCCTGAAAAGCAGCTGGTAGGGCTGCAGAGATTCTCCGGGCGTGCTTCTCGCCGCAGCTGGCGAACGCGTGCGTCTCAGACTCACCGACGAGAGGGTGGATGCGATCCCCGCGGTCGTCGCCGCCAGCAGCAACCCAGCGAGCCACGTCGGGGGGTCCACCTCTCCAACGCCTGTGAGCGGTACCACAGCGAGTACGAGGGGGGCTAGCGTAGCTGAACGTGGAGCGTTCATCTCCTCCGATAGAAGCGATGCAGCAAGCGCTGAGGCGATGAGCAGAGTGAAGCTCAGTGTGAGAGCCTGGTCGCGCATAGCCTCCTCCAGCAGCAGCAAGTACACCTGCCCCGCGTTTACCACCTCTAAAGGGGTGGACGACAGGGCTCCCCTGAGCCCACCTGGAACCTTGACCAAACCCCCTATCCACGCCGGCGTTGGCAGTGCGAGCGCGGCGAAGAGGAATAAGGTGGACGCAAAAACCACCCCGGAGAGCGCGGCGCGGCGCAGGTCCTCCGCGGATGCGATCGCGTAGAGGAGCCCTATGAAGACCGGCGAGAGCCTCCCTCCCGTGAGCGCCAGCAGCGAGGCCAGCAGCACTCCTAGCGAAGCGTGCCAGCCCTGAAGCCCCTTAAGGAAGATCAGGGGTAGAAGGGGTGCCAACACGGCAAGAAGGGCGATTTCGCCTTCTGCGTACGCGGAAACCGCTACCATAATTGAGAGGAACAAAGAGCTCAGCTGCGGTGAGACTGCTGAGAGAATGGCCAGCAGCACAGAAAGCCTGTCCGCGAGCCCGAGCAGCGCGCACGCAAGTATGAACGCTAAGTAGCTTGCTACAGCCGCGTAAACTCTGGGGAGGAGGTTGCGCAGAGAGCCCACATGAGTGAGTCGTGAATCAGTGGTATATGTGTGCGCGCTCACCTCCCACTCGCTCTCTTGACAGCGCGGGAGCGCCTGGGGCGGGGATCGGCAGCGCGCCTGCACAGCAGGGACTCCCACGAGCAACTAGAGCAGGGCTGGCTGTGTCCCGGCTCGCGAGCGCAACACTATTTAAGGAGTGTGCTGCAGGACTCGGGTGTCCCGCAGGGCACGCGTCCTCGAGCTCGTCGAGTCCAAGGGGCTTGACGCGGTGGTCGTTCTCTCGCAATCCAACGTCTTCTACCTGACGTCCTCTGACGCGCCGAGCGCTGCTATCCTCTTCCGCGACGGCAGGCTGGTCGCGTTGGCTCCGAGGCTTGAGTACCTGCGTGCGCTCGAGGAGGTCGGCGAGGGGGAGGTCTACGCATACGCTAAGTTCTTCGAGCCGAGCGAGTACGAGAAAGTTGTACCCGGCGACTTGTACGACGCTCTCGCGAGCCTACTGAGGCAAGAGGATGCCCGCAGCACCGGCGTGGTGGGCGCGTCACTCGAGGCTAAGCAGAAGCTCGCCGAGAAGCTCGGAGGGGAGCTCGCTGACATCACGAAGGAGTTTACCATGCTTAGGAGGTCCAAGGACCAGGAGGAGCTCCGCCTGATGAAACGGGCTGTGGCCATTGCAGAGGAGGCTATGCGCGTAGCTGTGGACAGCCTCGAACGCGGTGTGACGGAGGCGGAGGTTCTAGCACGAGTACTGTCGGTGATTGCCCGACGGGGAGCCTTGCCGTCCTTCACCCCCATCATAGCGTTCGGCGAGCACTCGGCGCACCCCCACGCGAAGCCGTCGTCGAGGGAGCTGAGGGATGGAGACCTCGTGAAGCTGGACCTAGGCGCGAGGGTCGGCGGCTACTGCTCCGACATCACTAGGACGTTTGTCTACGGCACACCCTCGCCCAAGCAAGAGCGCCTCTTCAAGGCGGTTCTCAAAGCGCAGCAGAAGGCCCTCGAGGCTGTGGCAAAGGGTATGCCAGCCAAGCAGGTCTTCTTCAAGGCCTACGACGCGCTCAAGGAGGAGGGTTTGCACACGTACTTCAACCACGGCCTCGGCCACGGTATCGGCGTAGACATCCACGAGGCCCCGACGCTGAACTCTGAGAGCGACGAGGTGCTCGTGGAGAACGACGTGGTGACCGTGGAGCCCGGCCTCTACCTGGCGGGCTACGGCGGAGTGAGGATCGAGGACATGGTGCTTGTCCTCGAGGGGGGCTACGAGGAGCTGACGAGGTTTGCGAAGGACCCTGTTATCTAGCGCGCTCCGAAAACGGTTTTTCTCCCCCCGCAGCTTCTGGAGTGTGGCCCCCTCCGCTTTCACAAAGCCTGCTTTCCGCGCGCTTGGGGTTGCCGAGTGCTTCAGGAAGAGGAACGCGCGCTCGGTCATCGCAGCAGTGTCCTACAGAAGGGACAGGGTTATCGACGGAGTCTACCTGGACTTCGTCACAGTGGGGGGTCTCGACGCCACCGAGCGTATAGTGTCCCTAGTCGAGAGGACCGGCAGGAAGGATTTCAACGTAGTGATGGTAAACGGCTGTGTCATCTCGTGGTTCAACATCGTCGACGTGAAGGCGATGTTCGACGCGCTGGGAGTGCCCGCCATCTGCGTCACCTACGAGGAGTCGGCGGGGCTCAGGGAGTACATAGAGAGGTACTTCCCCGGGGACTCTGAGAGGCTCAAGCTCTACGAGAAGCTCGGCGAGAGGGAGCTTGTGTACATCAGAAACACCAGGTCCTACGTCTACGTGAGGTACGCCGGCCTCGGGAGAGATGAGGTGCGCAGAGTGCTCGAGGCGACTACTCTCAGCGGGCAGGTGCCAGAGCCCCTAAGGGTAGCGCAGGCTGTGGCACGCGCTGTACACGAACTGCTGGAGCGGGATTCTCCAGACCTTCTCCGCAAACCCCTATGTGAGGCGCGCCGAAGGTCTGAGGGGGATGCTTCGCTCTCCACGACCTCCTGATCGCTCCTCGAGAGGGGGTCCGCGCGTAGCTCTCGCCGAGAGTCTTCACGGAGAAGGCAGGAATGTGTTCAGCCGTAGGGGCAACCGTCCAGAGCTGTGCGCGAGGTTTTTCACCCCCTGCCGGGGGTCTAGTCCACGTGCTGAACCTCCCGCGCACGCTCGAGTGGAGGGATGGGAGGCTTGCGTTCATCGACCAGACCAAGCTCCCGGAGCAGCTGGTCTACATCGAGACGGAAAACTGGGAGCGCGTCGCTAAAGCGATAAAGAGCATGGAGATCCGCGGCGCGCCAGCAATAGGCGTGGCTGCTGCGTACGCGCTAGCGCTCTTCGCCTACCACTCCACGGCGGACTCCTTGGAGAAGTTCCTCGAGGGGCTGGGCAAAGCTGCGGAAGCGCTCAAGAGGACTAGGCCGACCGCTGTGAACCTCTTTTGGGCTGTAGACCGCGTGCTGGCCGCGGCGAGAAACTCTACAAGCGTGGAGGACGCTAGGCAGCGTGTAATCGAAGAGGCTAAGCGTATCCACATCGAGGACGAGCAGGCTAACCGGCGCATAGGCGAGATCGGCGAGCACCTGATAGGCGACGGGGACACGGTAATCACGGTCTGCAACGCGGGCTCTCTAGCCACCAGCTACTGGGGCACAGCCACTGCACCCATGTACGTGGCGAGAGAGCGAGGTAAGAAGTTCAGGGTTATAGCTCTGGAGACGAGACCATTCCTCCAGGGCGCGCGGCTCACAGCCTGGGAGCTTTCCCAGGCGGGCATCGAGGTTGTCGTAGCGACCGACAACAGCATCGGGATTCTCGCGGAGAAGGAGAGGATAGACCTCGCCCTCGTGGGAGCCGACAGGATCACCAAGCTGGGCTACGTCGCGAACAAGCTCGGAACGTACCCTCTCGCGCTGGTGGCGCGCGTCCATAACATCCCGTTCTATGTTGCGGCGCCCACGAGCACCATAGATATGCGCTCAGCGGGCCCCGAGGACTTCGAGATTGAGAAGCGCGACCCGAGCGAGGTGCTCTACGTCAAGGGGTACAGGATAGCCCCTGAGGGGGTCACGGCGATATACTACGCTTTCGACATCACACCGCCGCAGCTGGTGACGGGGATTATAACGGAGAAAGGAATCATCTACCCGCCTTACGTCAAGAACATACCGCGCGTTCTGGGCGATTCTAACTTTTAGATACAAGACACCGATAATAGCGACCTCGCTTTCTTCTTCTCGAACCTTGAAATGGCTGGTGTCAAAACGATCAGGCTGAAGAGCGTCCGCGACTTGGTGCATGTCCTTGGTGCAAGCCAAGTACCCCTGGTGCACCACATCCAGGTGGACTCCTCCCACGTGTACTTCGTGCCCATAGTGATCTCGAGCGACTCCAGCGTGGTCTACTACTACGCGAGTGAAACTCCTCTGGACGGCTCCTTCCTACTTTTCGACAGTTTCACGGGAGAGGTTTCTGTCTCCAAGAGCTGGGTGTCCGACTCAAAGTACATGCTTGTGCCTATCGTGGAGGTGGACAGCCAGAACATCATTCCCGAGAAGCTGCTGCTCCGGGAGCTGGGTATGGGCAAGCGAAGCTCCCGCGCGAGCTCGGCGGCTCCCGCGCAGCCCTAGCATGCTTCTCCCTTCTTTTCTTGTTTGCGCGCTAACAAAAGTTTAAAAGAGCGGCGCGTGCGCGGCGTCAAGGTGCGGTAGTCCGATGGCTGATGTAAAGTCCTCTCAGCCGCGTAAGGTAAGGAAGAGGATGGTGTACCAAGTGCCGCTGCACAAGCGGTCAAAGAGGCTAGTGGCGCCTCTCTCTCGCGAGCTGCGCGAGAAGCTGGGTATTAAGAGGGTGAGGGTGAGGAAGGGGGACAGGGTGCTGATAGTTCGAGGGTCTTTCAAGGGGCACGAGGGCAAGGTGGTAGGTGTCAGCGTGAAGCGGGAGCGTATCTTCGTGGAGGGAGCAGTGCTGCGGAGGTCTGACGGCACAGAAGTGCCCTACCCCATCCACCCGTCGAAGGTAGAGGTCGTAGAGCTCGACCTCTCAGACCCCCGGAGGAAGGAGATCATCGAGAGGTTAAAGGTGCACGCGAAATGAGCAGGAAGGTGAAAGGCTCCCTAAGGCATTTGAGGGTCTCCGTAGCGCCGCCGCACTGGCCTATACCGAGGAAGGAGCGCGTCTGGACTGTGAAGCCGAGCCCAGGGCCCCACCCGCTGATTTCCTGCATACCCCTTGGGGTTATGCTCCGCGACCTGCTGGGCTACACCACCACGATGAGGGAGACCCGGCGCATCCTGGCCGAGCGCAAGGTTGAGATCGACGGGAAGGTAGTCACCGACTACAAGTACCCCGTGGGTCTGATGGACGTGGTTCGCATCATCCCGGAGGAGAAGTACTACAGGGTGGTCCCAGGCAGGCCTCGCAAGCTCACCCTGGTCGAGATACCCCCTGAGGAAGCCCACTTGAAGCTCCTCAGAGTGAAGAGGAAGACCACCGTCAGGGGTGGTCACATACAGCTAACTTTCCACGACGGGAGAAACTACCTCGTCAGGGTCAAGGACCCGAGGAACCCTGTGGAAGCACCCTACCGCACCATGGACTCCGTGCTCTTCGACCTGAGGGCTAAGGCGATTCTGGAGCACGTGCCCTTCGAGCCGGGGGTGCTCTCCGTGGTGGTGGACGGGAGGAACGTGGGGTTCCTGGGTAGGATCGAGAGTATACAGCAGGTATTCAAGAGGAGGGACGCGCTAGTAGTGCTCAGCGGCGAGGGAGGCATCACGAGGACTATCGCGGAGTACGTGCTCCCCGTGGGCAGGGAGAAGCCCCTTGTGACGGTGGTGCCGCGATGAGCTTGAGCAAAGGTCCCTACCTGGACGTGGGCCACCCGATGCGTAGAGTCTTCATAGGCAAGGTCGTTGTCAACATAGGTGTGGGTGAGAGCGGCGAGCGGCTGGCGAAAGCCGCCAAGCTCCTAGAGGAGCTCACAGGGCAGAAGCCCTCGTTCAGAAGAGCTAGGAAGTCGATAAAGGAGTTCGGGGTGAAGAGGGGTGAGAACATAGCCGTTATGGTGACCCTCAGGGGCGAGAAGGCGATATCCTTCCTCAAGAGAGCGCTCGCCGCCGTCGACTACAAGATACCCGAGAGCAGCATAGACAAGCACGGCAACTTCGCCTTCGGCGTGAAGGAGCACATCCTGCTCCCAGGGGTTAAGTACGACCCTGAAGTCGGGATCTTCGGGTTCGACGTGATAGTAGCCATGGAGAGGCCTGGCTACAGGGTGGCTAGGCGCAGGAGGAAGAGGTCTAAAGTCCCGCTGCGCCACCGCGTGACGAAGGAGGAGACGATAATGTTCCTCGAGAAAGTCTTAGGCGTGCGTGTTGTTAGGGGGAGGTAGGCATGGGGAAGCTGCACCCTCCGAAGAAGAGGAAGTACGGCAAGGGTGCCCGGCGCTGCTTGAGGTGCGGGACGCGAGAGGCTGTTATCCGCATGTACGGGCTAAACTTGTGCAGGCGCTGCTTCCGCGAGGTTGCCGAGCAGATAGGCTTTAGGAAATACTCCTGAGAGAAGAGGTGTTCGAGCTATGATGATGGATACTCTTGCCAATGCGCTGGCTGTGATCAAGAACGCTGAGAGCGTCGGTAAGCGCGAGTGCGTAATCTACCCAGCCTCCAAGCTGATAGCAGCCGTGCTAAGCGTAATGCGCAACCACGGCTACATCGAGAGCTTCGAGTACGTTAACGACGGGCGCGGGGGCAAGTTCGTTGTGAAGCTGCTCGGCAGGATAAACAACTGCGGGGTTATCAAGCCGAGGTTTCCCGTCAAGAAGGATGCCTTTGACCAGTGGGAGAGGATGTACTTGCCCTCGCGTGACATCGGCATACTCATAGTATCCACCCCCCAGGGTGTCATGTCGCACCGGGAAGCCAAGGAGAAAGGTATAGGAGGCATTCTGCTCGCTTACGTTTACTAGGGGGATGGTTATGAGCGGAGGTGAGCAGGCTCAGGCTGCTGCCCCCGGTCCGCAGCTACCGCCCGAGGTAGAGAGGGCTCTGAAGCTCAGGGAGGAAGTCAAAGCGAGGAAACCCGAGTTCATCCGCATGAACTCATGGTTCTTGAAGAGGCTCGGCGACTCCTGGAGGAGCCCCAGGCACTCTCTGGACAACAAGATACGGCTGCAGAGGAAGGGGTACCCGCCGATGGTCAAGGTCGGCTACCGCGGTCCCAGGCTGGCGCGAGGGCTGCACCCCTCTGGCTTCGAGGAGGTGATCGTCCGCAACCCCGAGGAGCTCGAGAAAGTCGACCCTAGGAGGCAGGCGGTGAGGATAGCGTCCAGCGTGGGGAGGAGGAAGCGCGCAGAAATTATAAAGCGGGCTGAAGAGCTGGGCATCACCGTGCTTAATGCCGGGTGAGGACCGTGGATCTGAGGCTTGTTCGCAGGCTGGCGGCGGAGGTGCTGGGGGTAGGCGAGAGCAGGATATGGATAGACCCGAACCGCGTCAACGAGGCCGCAGCGGTTATAAGCAGGGATGACGTGAGGCGCCTGATAAAGGACGGCGTCATCACCATCAGGCCGGAGAGCACTCCTTCGCGCGGGCGTGCTAGGCTGCGTGCGCTCAAGAGAAGGCAGGGCAGGAGGAGGGGGCCTGGAAGCAGGAAGGGGCCCAGGTACGATGAGAAGAGGCTTTGGATTCTCAGGGTGCGCGCGCAGCGCAGGCTGCTGAGGGAGCTGAAGGAGAAGGGCCTGATAGACGCAAAGACTTTCCGGGAGGTGTACCGGCTCGTCAAGGGAGGGATGTTCAGGAGCAGGGCGCACCTCAAGCTGTACCTGAAGGAGCACAACCTGATCAAGGTGGGTGCTGGTGGCGCGGGGGGCCAGGTACAGGGTTCCGCTTAGGCGCAGGAGGGAGGGCAAGACAAACTACTACAAGAGGAGGAAGCTGATCCTCTCCGGCAAACCGCGGCTGGTGGTGAGGGTCCTCTCCAGAGTGGCCGTGGTTCAGCTCGTGAAAGCGCACCCGCGTGGCGACATAACCTTGGTCTCAGCGCACTCAAACGAGCTGCGGAGGTACGGCTGGAAGGCTTCGCGGAAGAACACGCCCGCCCTATACCTCCTAGGCTTGCTGGCAGCCCTTAAAGCCAGGAAGAAGGGCTTCTCGGAAGCTATCGCGGACATAGGTCTTCACAGGTCGGTCAGAGGGGCCAGAGTCTTCGCGGCTGTCAAGGGCGCCGTCGACGGAGGTCTCTCGGTACCTGTCGGCGAGGAGGTCCTGCCCTCGGGCGATAGAATCAGAGGAGAGCACGTAGCGAAGTACGCCGCGATGCTGAAGGAGACAAGCTACGAGCTCTTCAAGATGCGCTTCTCGGAGTACCTCGCGCAGGGCCTGGACCCCGAGAGGCTGCCCGAGCACTTCGAGGAAGTGAAGCAGCGGATGCTGAAGGAGTTCGCGCAATGAGCGCACGGTTTATATTCTCAGGCGCACCGCTTGGGGTTCGAGGTGATTGCCATCGCCACTCGAGGTAGCTGGGTTCCCAGGACTGAGCTGGGCAGGATGGTGCAGGAGGGCAGGATAAAGAGCATCGAAGAGATCTTCGCGAGGGGGCTGCCCATAAAGGAGGTGGAGATAGTAGACGCACTGCTGCCCGGGTTGAAGTTCGAGGTTTTAAGCGTCAACTTTGTGCAGAGGCAGACGGACTCAGGCGAGGTAAGCCAGTACCAGGTGACTGTGGCTGTCGGCAACGAGGACGGCTACGTCGGAGTAGGCATGGGCAAGTCCAGGCAGATAGGCATGGCGATAGAGAAGGCTGTGAAGAGGGCCAAGCTGAACATCATCCCGGTGCGCCGCGGCTGCGGGAGCTGGGAATGCCTGTGCGGCGAACCCCACAGCATACCCTTCAGGGTCGAGGGGAAGAGCGGCAGCGTGAGGGTTATGCTGCTGCCAGCTCCTAAGGGTGTTGGCCTCGTGGCCTCCGACACCGCGAAGGTCGTGCTGAGGCTAGCTGGCATACAGGACGTCTGGACCAGAACCTTCGGGGAGACAAGGACGATACACAACATGGCTAAGGGCGTGTACGAGGCGCTGAAACAGACCTACAAGTTCTACTCCCCTGACCTGTGGTGACCGCTGTGTCCCTGCTGCTAGTGATCAGGCTGAGGGGAGACGCCGACAGGCGGCCAGAAGAGAGGACGGCCCTGAAGCTACTCAGGCTCCACAAAACCTTCCACGCAGTCCTCGTGCCCGACACCCCCTCTGTGCGGGGGATGCTTGAGCGCACGCTGAACAGCGTGGTCACATACGGGGAGGTGGACAAGGAGACGCTGGTCGAGCTGCTGAGGAAGCGCGGCCGTGTGACCGGGAACAAGCCCTTGACCGAGGATTACCTCAAGGCTCTGGGCTTCAGCAGCTTCGAGGAGCTCGCAGACGCGCTACTCGCCGGCAAGGTAAAGCTGGAGGATCTGCCAGGCGTGAAGCCGGTTTTCAGGCTGCGGCCACCATCGGGAGGCTTCAAGGGCACTGTGAGGAAGAACGTGAACGCGGACGGTGAGTGCGGGTACAGAGGAGCTCGGATAAACGAGCTTGTCAGGAAGATGTTTTAACGAGAAGAGTCTTAGCGCTTCTGCGCTACCTGTTACCCTGCTCTAAGGCGCGGGGCTATCGGGGTTGTAGGCGCGCGGCGTGAAGTTTTAAAAGGTACATGGGCAATCCCCCGCGAGGGTGCTGCTGTTTGGTCGTGAGGCGGGAGAAGAAGAGCAAGTACTACAGGGGGAGTAGAACCTGCGGCTGGGGCAGGGTCGCTCAGCACAGGAGGAGCGGCAGGAAGGGTGGCAGGGGCCGCGTCGGCTACCACAAGCACAAGTGGAGCTGGACTATCAAGTACGCGCCTGACTGGTACGGGAAGCACGGCTTCGTCCGCCCACCGCAGCTAGTCTTCAAGTGGAGGGCTATCAACGTGGGCGAGCTCGACGAGAAGGTGGAAGAGCTCGCGAGGCAGGGGCTTGTGGAGAAGGTGGGCGATGAGTACCACGTCGACCTGCTCAAGCTCGGCTACAACAAGCTCACTGGCTCGGGTAGGGTGACCAAGAAGCTGGTCGTGAGAGCTGTAGCGGCGACCGAGAGCGCTGTTGAGAAGGTAAAGGAGGCTGGGGGTCGCGTGGAGCTGCTGGCGGTGAAGAGCGAATGAGCGTATACGAGAAGCTGAGCCCCCTGTTCAGGATACTGCCTGAGGTCAGGAAGCCTGCGCGCAGGCCCACACTAGGGGAGCGCCTATTCTGGACGGGGCTTGTGCTCGTAGCCTATCTCACCATGGGTCAAATACCCCTCTACGGCATCCCTAGGGAGGCTGGGCCGGGTCTAGGCGCGCTGGAGTTCCTGAGGGTGGTCATGGCGTCGAGGCGCGGGACGCTCGTGGAGCTGGGGATAGGCCCGATAGTCACAGCAGGCATAATATGGCAGCTGCTCGTTGGTAGCAGGATAGTGGAGATCGACCTCTCCACACCATCCGGGAGGCGGGCCTTTGCCGGGCTCCAGAAGCTCACAGCGATACTGTTTGCCGCGGTGGAGGCTCTCGCCTTCATCCTCGGCGGTGCTTACGGCGTTCTGACGCCCACACAGGAGCTCTTGGTCTTTACCCAGCTCTTCGCAGCGAGCATAATTATCATACTAATGGACGATATGCTTGAGAAGGGCTGGGGGGTGGGCAGCGCGGTCAGCTTGTTCATAGCGGCGGGCGTTGCTCAGCAGATATTCTGGGAGCTCTTCAGTCCCATAGGGCCTATGGCAGATGGCCTCTACTATGGCTTCTTTCCATCCCTTGTTGCCGCAGCAATCACTCTGGCTACAACGGGGAACTCTACGCCTATGATGATACTCGTCAGCAGGCCAGAGGGCTACCCCGACCTCCTGGGCTTCGTATCGATGGCGCTGCTCCTCCTGCTCCTCCTCTTCCTGGAGAGTTCCAGGATAATGATCCCGGTGTCCAGCGCGAGGTTCGGCGGAGCTAGGTCGAAGATCCCCCTCAAGCTGCTGTACGTCTCCGTGATCCCCGTGATACTCGTAGGAGCGCTGTACGCCAACATAATCATGCTCACTCAGGCTCTGTGGCCGCGCGTGAACCCCGGCAACTCCAACCCCTTCCTTAACTGGATCGCCATGTACAACTACACAGAGCACGGACCAGCCCCCATGCCCGGCTGCCTGGTGTACTACCTGTCGCCGCCGCGCTCCCTCGCAGCAGCTCTGGCGGATCCTGTCCACACGCTCGTCTACGCACTGCTCTACGTGTTCTTCGCGGTGCTCTTCGGCGTGGCGTGGATCCTGACCTCCGGCATGGACCCCGAGACACAGGCTGAGCAGCTCGCCAAAGCACAACTCCAGATCCCCGGCTTCAGGACCAGCGAGAAGATCATAGCCTCTATTCTCCGCCGCTACATCTGGGCTCTGACCATTTTTAGCAGCATAGTGGTGGGGCTGGTCGCCGTTCTCAGCGAGATTTTCAGAGCCATGGGTGGTGGCACCGGGATACTGCTGCTCGTGGGTATCACCATTCAATACTACTCGATACTAGCCAGCGAGAGAGCACTCGAGATGTACCCTGCTCTCGCTCGCTTCTTCCGCGAGTAGCGCGAAGTAATATTAGTCCACGCGGTGTCCTTCTTTAAGTAGCTTCACAGCACGTGACTTGCACGATAACGTTTTTAATATCATGTTTCCTAAAGAGAGAAATGACAGGATTATGCCTAGGAAGGTGACCGAGAAGGTTCTAGAGCGCAAGAAGCAGATATACGAGTACCTGAAGAAGCACGGACCCATACCCACAGTGGAGATAGTCAGGGATCTCGGACTCTCGCACAGCCAGGTATTCTACATCCTAAGGCTACTGATGAAGGAGGGCAAAGTGAGGGAGGAGCGTCGAGGGAAGATGGCGTACTGGATCGCCATAGAGTGATGTTTTTATCGAGCTGGCTCTCCAGCATCTGCAGGGTGAGAGGCATGGGCGGGAGGCAGAGAACCTCCATCTTCATGGAGAAGAAGAGGGAGCTCACAAAGGAGCGCGAGAAAGCCCAGTCCAGCGGCAAGAGCTAGACCCGCTAGCCGCTGCCTTTTATACATCTTTCTCCCGGGAATTTGCGACCACCGTGTACACCAGCTCCTGGCCTCCTCCTAGACCGCGTACCAGGAGAGCGATAGCCATCCCCTCTTCAGCTCTCAGCCCCCTTAAGGAACCAGCTCGCACACTGCACGCAGCTTTCCTGGCCAGGGCGCTCGCCATCTTCCGCGTGGAGGAAGTGCTGATCTACAAGGAGAGAGGTGTCCCCTGCACGTACTTGGAGAAGATTCTTACCGCTCTCGAGGTGCCTCAGTACCTGCGGCGCTACCTAGTGCCCCTCGAGAGAACGTACAGGTACCTTGGGCTCGCTCCTCCGCTGGCAGCGCCCAGCCACCAGCTGAAGCACGAAAACCTCCCGCTCCGCGAGGGAATCGTTGTGAAGGCTTCAAGGGGCGTGGCTGAGGTGTACGCGGGGCTCGACGAGAACATCATCGTTGAAGGAAACTTTAGCGCCGGGGACAGAGTCACTTTGAGGAGAGAGGGTTCGAGGTGGGTTGCTGCGGACAGGGACACCTTGGACGTCTACTGGGGGTACAGGGTCAGGAGCTACGGCAGCCTGAAGGAGGCGCTTGAACGCTCGAAGGGCAGGTACCTCGTTGTCTTCACCTCCCGGCGGGGAGAACCTCTCCAAAGCGTTGCAGATAGGTTGAAGCGCGACGCTGAGGCTGCGGGGGGCTTGCTCCTCGTCTACGGGACCTGGGACAAAGGCGTGCAGGAGATAGCAGAGGAGGAGGGCCTGGACCTGAGCGCCTTCTCCCCCTACCTGGTCAACGTAGCTGTCAACCAGGGCACGAGGACCATCCGGACGGAGGAGGCTGTGCTGATATCCCTCTCCCTGGTCAACTACTTGCTCCCCTAGCGCGCTAAAAGCTTTTAAAGGCGCGCTGTTTCCAAGCGCGCGTTTGGTGGTGAGCGGTGACTAAGGATCATAGGCCTCGTAGAGGCTCGAGGGCTTACTGGCCCAGGAAGAGGGCGCGCAGCATAGTGGCTCGTGTCAGAAGGTGGCCTAAGGTCAGCGAGGTCCGGCTGCTCGGCTTCGCCGGCTACAAGGTTGGGATGCTGCACGTGGTCGGAGTCGAGATGCACAAGCACAGCCCGTTCTACGGCCAGGAGAGGATCTACGCGGCTACTGTGCTGGAGGTGCCCCCGCTCCGCGTCCTGGGAGTGAGAGCCTACGAGGAGACGCCTTACGGGCTGAAGACGCTCGGGGAGGTCTGGGTCAAGGAGCTGCCGAAGGACCTCGAGCGCGTGTTCACGGTGCCGAAGGACCCCACGTACCACGAGGAGCAGCTGAAGAAGCTGGAGGAGGTCAAGGACAGGGTGGCCGCGGTCCGGGTGATAGTGGCCACCCAACCTAGGCTGTCCGGAATCGGGAAGAAGAAGCCGGAGGTATTCGAGATAGCCGTCGGCGGGAGCGGGGCTGAGGCTCTTGAGTACGCGCTAAGCCTCCTCGGCAAGGAGGTCAGGGTGGAGGACGTCTTCAAGGAGGGCGACTACGTCGACGTGATAGCGGTCACGAAGGGCAAGGGCTTCCAGGGGGTTGTTAAGAGGTTCGGCGTCTCGCAGATGCCCAGGTGGCACAAGCACAGGAAAGGGCACCGCAGGATCGGGTCTGTGGGCCCGCAGAAACCGGCTATAATGTTCTACACGCCGTTCGCCGGGCAGACAGGCTTCCACCAGAGGACAGAGTACAATAAAAGGGTGCTGAAGATAGGCAGCATAGACAAGGAGAACATAAACCCGCCCGGAGGCTGGCCCCACTACGGCCTGATCAGGACTTCCTTCATTCTGATCGAGGGCAGCGTGCCAGGCCCGCCCAAGAGGCTCGTAAAGCTGAGAGTGCCCATCAGGCTGCTCAAGCCAAGGGAGGCTCCCAGGATCGTGTACATAAGCACCCAGCCTTGGCCTCCGCAGAGGTGATGCTGAATGTCTGAGCTCGCCTTGGAGCTGGTAATCCCCGTCTACAACCTGGAGGGGGAGAGCATCGGCCAGGTAGAGCTCCCTAAGGTCTTCAAAACCCCCCTAAGGAAGGACCTCATCAGGAGGGCTTTCCTCTCCGCCTTCACCGCCAGGCTGCAGCCTAAGGGGACAGACCCTCTTGCTGGTCTGAGGACTACGGCGGAGAGCCTGGGGGTTGGCTACGGGATCGCGAGGGTGGCCAGAATCAAGGGTAGTCTGCGCGCGGCTAGAGTCCCCCAGGCGGTCAAAGGCAGGAGGGCCCACCCACCCAAGGTGGAGAAGAAGCTCCACGAGAGGATAAACAAGAAGGAGAGAAGGCTAGCCCTAATGTCGGCTATAGCTGCGACCGCCATGAAGGAGGTCGTGGAGTCGAGAGGGCACGTGGTCCCCGATAAACCTCTACCCGTGGTCGTCGAGGACCGACTGGAGTCGATCTCGCAGACCTCGGAGCTGAAGAAGGTGCTGGTCAAGCTGGGGCTGTGGGCAGACGTGGAGAGGGCGCACGAGGGAACCAGGGTCAGGGCCGGCAGGGGCAAGATGAGGGGGAGGAGGTACAAGGTGCCTGTCAGCCTGCTGATAGTCGTCCGCAGGAACGACGGTATCGTGAAAGCTGCCCGGAACCTGCCCGGGGTCGCTGTGAAGACCGTTAAGAACCTCTCTGTGCTCGACTTAGCCCCGGGAGGCCACCCCGGCAGGCTCACTGTGTATACAGTGGGCGCGCTGGAGGAACTCCGCGAGAGGTTCCCCGTTGAGGTGGTTCAGAAATGAGCGAGGAGCCTCGGATAATCATCAGACCACTGCTCACCGAGAAAACACTGCGCCTCATAGAGGAGAACAATACGCTGACGTTCATCGTCGACAGGCGCGCGACCAAGCACCAGATCCGGGAGGCTGTGGAGAGGATGCTGGGGGTGAAGGTGGAGAAAGTAAACACGCTGATCACGCCTCGCGGCGAGAAAAAAGCTTATGTCAAGCTAACTAGGGAGTACTCAGCATCCGAGATAGCCACGCGCATGGGCCTAATCTGAGGTGAGGTGCTGTGGGTAAGAGGCTCCTAGTGCAGAGGAGGGGTCGAGGGGGCTCCGTCTTCCGCAGCCCAGGCTGGAAGAAAGTAGCGCCAGCCAGATACCTGCCCTACAACGCGGAGGAGTTCAAGTCCAAAGTGCTCGTAGGCGTGGTGGAGGAGCTTGTCCACGAGCCCGGTCGAGGGGTACCGCTCGCTATTGTGAGGTTCGAGGACAACAGAAGGATGGTCATGGTCCCGCCAGAGGGGCTGGCCGTGGGCCAGAAAGTCTACTACGGCGCTAACGCGCCGATGGTGCTGGGGAGCGTGGTGGCCATAGGCAACGTGCCCGAGGGCACTATGGTCTGCAACGTGGAGATACACCCTGGGGACGGCGGGAAGCTCGCTCGGTCCAGCGGGAGCTACGCTCTGGTTCTAGCGCACTCCGGAGGCAAGACGCTGATCCAGCTGCCGTCCCGCAAAGTTAAGGAGGTGGACAGCAACGCCAGGGCGACGATAGGGATTGTCGCTGGAGGTGGGCGTGTTGAGAAGCCCTTCCTCAAAGCGGGGAAAGTCTACCACCTGTCGAAGTCCAAGTCCTTTAAGTACCCGACGGTGAGAGGCAAGGCCATGTCTCCCTACGCCCACCCAGCTGGCGGTGGACACCACCCGAAGGGTCTCACGCCAGTACCCAGGACGGCGCCACCTGGGCAGAAGGTCGGGCACATTGCGCCAAGGAGGACAGGGAGGAAGAAAGGGGCTTCGAAGACGAAGGCTTAGGGAAAGGCTTAGAGCGCGCTTCTCTACCTGCTGATTGTCTTCAGGACGCTGCTCTCTAGGCTAGTCAGAAGGCCTCCTGCCACCTTGCCCTTAATATCCCTCATGACAGCAGCTTCGATGAACATCTTCGTCAAGTATGGCGTCCTGCCGAACGCTACTCTCTTCTCCCATACCAGTATGGCTCTGTCAAAGCCAAGCGAGATGAGGGACTTAGGCTTTGAAGATAGGAATATTGGCTTGTGTGCGAGGAGGGGCTTCTCTCTTTTGAGTTGCAGAGCGATGTTCCTGGCAGCTAGCTTACCCTGGAGTATTGCTTCCTCAGCCATCTTCATCGCGCAGTCAGAGTCCACCGCGAAGTGGTTGATGTCGCCGATAGCGTATACGTTCTCGTAATTGGTGAGCTGAAGGTTCGGCTTCACGCGGAGCCACTTACCCCTACCCACCTGCTCCACTCTCCCCTGGATCTCTATCGGCGATGCTCTCACGCCCACAGCCCAAACAATCATATCGCAGGAGATCTTCTCCCCGCTCTCCAAGTGAAGCTCGTTCTCGTTAACCCGGACGACGCCATCCCCCTTGACTATCCTGGCCCCCTTCGCCTTCAGGAACCTCTCTGCCACCTCTGCCGCTCTCGGGTTGTTCAACGTAGGTATGAGCATCCGCATCTTCTCGACGATGGTCACCCTTCCCGGTCCCAGGACCTCCAGCATCTCGCCTGCGACCTCGAGGCCCGTGAGGCCACCGCCCACTATGCAAACGTTCCTAGGCTCCCCGAGCCTCCTGAGTTCCTCGAGCATCCGGCTGTAGTCCTCCAGCCTCCAAGCGGGACACGCCTTATCGGCGCCCGGTATGTCGTAGTACTCGGTCGTAGCCCCGGCTGCGATGATCAGGTAGTCGTACTCGAGCTCCCGCCCATCGCTCAGCTCCACTCTTCTAGCGTCGAGGTCTACACGCGCAACTTCCCCCTTCACGAACCTGGCTCCGTACCTCCTGGCGATGAACACGTACCTTTCCGTCAGGTCCTCAACGCCCTTCTTTCTTGAGATCAGATACGGCAGCGAGGGGAGGTAGACGAACCTCTCGTTCCTATCGACCAGGATCACTTCATGCTCTCCCCCCAGCTCGCTGCTCAGCGTTTTCAGGGCGTAAAAGCCGCCGAAGCCACCGCCCAGGACTATCACTCTCGCCATCAGTAGAAAAGGAGAGCTATTCAGCATAATAAATGGAGCTTACTACTTTTAAATATTTTGCTCAGAAGCTTATTATGAAATAAGCATATTTCATCATAATTCTAAAATTCTGGGGGGATTCCTGCTATGTAGAGGTCTCGCCTGAGAGATTCTCACAGGGGTGCGCGCAAGGCTTAAATCGCATGCCCAGGCGGGTGAAACAGATCCCGGATGGAGGCTTCGAGCAAGTTCACGTATAGGGGCTATACGATCGAGGAGCTGGCTAGCATGTCTCTCGAGAAGCTAGCGGAGATTCTTCCGGCGAGGCAGAGGAGGAGCCTGAGGAGAACACTGGTCGAGGGCCGGAGCGAGGAGCACCTAAAGTTCCTAGAAAAGGTGAGGAGAGCCAAGAAGGCGCTGGCGGAGGGCAAGAAACCCCCCGCCCTGAGGACGCACCTGAGGGACTTCGTAATACTTCCCGAGATGGTCGGTCTGACGGTACACGTTTACAACGGCAAGGAGTTCGTGCCGGTCGAGATAACTCCGGAGCGTGTCGGGCACTATCTGGGCGAGTTCGCGCCCACAACAAAGAAGGTTGAGCACGGTGAGCCGGGTCTCAAGGCAACACGCTCGTCGATGTATGTGGCGATGAAGTAGCTCTTCTGCGCCTGGTGGTGAGCCTTGTCGCAGAACGTGAAGACGTTCACTTTCTTAGTCGAGGGGGGCAAGGCAACGGCAGGACCTCCCATAGGCCCTGCGCTCGGCCCGCTCGGTCTCAATGTGATGCAGGTGGTCAAGCGGATCAACGAGCTCACCCAGGAGTACGCGGGCATGAGGGTCCCTGTGAAAGTCACCGTCGATGTGGAGAAGAAGACGTTCACCGTCGAGGTAGGCACCCCGACTACCGCTGCGCTGATAGTGAAGGAGCTGAAGGTGGAGAAGGGTGCGCACCAGTCGACGAAGGAGTGGATCGGGAACCTCAAGTTCGAGCAGGCCGTGAAGATAGCCAAGATAAAGATGAAGGACATGAGCGCCAAGACGCTCAAGGCTGCGCTGAAGACGGTCGCGGGCACTGCTCAGAGCATGGGCGTGAAGATAGACGGCAAGGAGCCCAAGGTGTTTATAAGAGACCTGGAGAGCGGGATCTACGACGATCTCCTCGAGAAGTACGAGGAGGTGGGCTAGGGTGAGCGTGCAGGCCCTGTTCCCGCTGCAGGAGCTCAGGAGTGCTCTCGAAAAAGCTGTCAAGCAGGCGCGTAAGAGGAGGTTCAAGCAGAGCGTGGAGATGATAGTGGTCCTTCAGGACGTGGACATGAAGAAGCCTGAGAACAGGATCAACATCGCTGCGGCGCTGCCAAGACCACCGCCTTCCAAGCCCTCCAGAGTAGCCGTGATAGCTACGGGCGACTTGGCACTGAAGGCTCGGGAGGCTGGAGCAGACCTAGTCCTCGACAGGGACTCCCTGGAGAAGCTCGCCTCCGACAAGAGGGGTGCGAGGAAGCTAGCGAAGAGCTACGACTTCTTCCTCGCGCAGCCGGACCTCATGGTCGTCGTCGGCAGGGTCCTCGGCAGGTACCTGGGACCGCGAGGGAAGATGCCCCAGCCAGTGCCTCCCAACGTTCCCATAGCCCCGCTTATCGAGAGGTTGAAGCGGTCGATAAGGCTGAGGAGCAGGGATCAGCCCCAGGTAGCTTGCGTTATTGGCACAGAGGACCAGCCCATCGAACACCTCCTAGAGAACGCTCAGGCCGTGCTCGAGGAGATCCTCAAGAAGTTCCCACCGCACAACATAAGGCGTATCTACTTCAAACTCACCATGGGCGAGCCTGTGGCCCTGATGAGGCGGGTGGCTGAGAGATGAGCGGGCAGGTAACGGTTGTGGTTCGCGAGAGGCTCTCGCCGGCAAGGCAGAGGAAACTTAGAATGCTGCAGGAGCTAAAGGAGCTGCTCACTGAGAACAAGTACTTCCTCGTGGCCGACATACACGGCCTGCCAACATCGGTCGTCAAAGGCACTAGGTCGCTGCTGCGAGAGAGGAACGGCTACCTCAAAGTAGTGAAGAACAAGGTGTTCCTTCTCGCTCTGAAAGAGGCTGGAAGGTACGCTGAAGGAATAGAGAGGGTGCTGCAAGGTCAGAATGCGGTGATATTCACCAACGACAACCCCTTCTCTGTTGTGCTGTTTCTCGAGAAGCAGAGGATCACGAGAGAAGCCCGCGCTGGAGACATAGCTACGAACGAGATCATGATACCCTCCGGCAACACGGGGATTCCTCCCGGCCCCGTCCTTAGCCTCTTCAGCAAGTTGAACATCCCCACGAGGATACAGGAGGGGAGCATATTCGTCGTGAAGGACACTGTGGTGGCTAAGCCTGGCGACAGGATATCCCCGGAGCTCGCCGAGCTCCTCAACAAGCTGGGCCTCAAGCCCATTGAGAGCAAGCTGAGGGTCAAGGCGCTGTGCATCGACCACCGCGTTGTGTCCCCGGACGAGGTGGAGCTCGACCCCAAGGTCTACGCCGAGAAGCTCAAGCAGGCCTACGCGGAGGCCCTCAACTTGGCGGTGAACGCAGTGCTGCCGGCACCCGAAGTGGTCGAGCTAGCTGTGCGGCGCGCGCACGCTGAAGCGCTGGCGCTGGCGCTGGAGGCTGCTATCCCGACTCCCGAGGCAGCGCCACTGCTGCTGCAGAAAGCAGAAGCCGCAGCACGGGCGCTCTACGAGGTTCTCAAGCGCAAAAACCCCTCTCTCTGACGATTCCCTCGCGCTCAGTTTTTAAACGAACGCTGCCCTAGTACGCGAGGTGCTCTCCCGATGGCTGAGGAGCTGCTGAGCCTACCCTTCTTCACCGAGAACGGCTGGATCAGAAAGACGTGCAAGGTGTGCGGAAGGCAGTTCTGGACGCTCGACCCGGATCGTAGCGTCTGTGGCGACCAGCCCTGCGAGGAGTACTCCTTCATAAGGGAGAGGGTCGGGACTCCGGTGAGCTCGCCACACGAGGTTCGCGAGAAGTTCATAGACTTCTTTGCCAGGCACGGACACACGCCTATCAGGCGCTACCCCGTAGTAGCGCGGTGGCGCGAGGACGTCTACTTGGTGGGGGCTTCGATCTACGATTTCCAACCGTGGGTCACTGAGGGGCTCGCACCGCCCCCCGCGAACCCCCTAGTGATCTCACAGCCCAGCATAAGGCTGACAGACCTAGAGAACGTCGGCAGGACAGGCAGGCACTTCACAGGCTTCGAGATGATGGCGCACCATGCCTTCAACATCGGCGACCTCAACATCTACTGGGCTAACGAGACCGTTGAGTACGCTTTCAAGCTCTTCAAGGAGGTCTACGGGGTGAAGCCTGAGGAGATGACGTTCATCTTCGACATGTGGAGCGGCGGCGGTAACGCCGGAGAAGACTACGAGGTAATCGTCAGGGGTCTTGAGGTGGCGACGCTCGTATTCATGCACTACAAGGTGCTGGACGACGGCACCCTGGTCCCAATGAAGAACAGGATTGTCGACACGGGCTACGGGCTAGAGAGGATATACTGGCTGCTCACGGGCAGCTACAACGCCTATGAGGCCGTCTTTCAGCCGTTCGTCACGTGGCTCAGAAGCCTGACCGGTGCGGAGCCGCCGCCGGAGCAGCTCAGCTTGGTTCTGTCCAGGAGGAGCGGAGCTCTAGACTTCAAAAAGCCTGTGGAGGCTTTCAAGCTGCTCGGCGAGATCTCCTCCTCCCTTGGTATGTCTCTCGAGGAGCTGAAGAAGCTGCTGGAGCCCAACGAGGCGATCTACGCGCTGGCGGACCACGCGAGAACTATAGCCTGGATGATAGGGGACGGCGTGGTGCCGTCGAACAGCGGAGCAGGCTACCTGGCGCGCCTGCTGATAAGGAGGAGCTTGAGGTTGAAGATGCGGCTGGGTCTCGAGATCCCGCTCTCGGAGCTCGTGGCGAAGCAGGTGGAGCTGTGGGCGAGAGACTTCCCCGAGCACCTCGAAGTGCTCGACGAGATAACGGACATTGTCGACTACGAGGAGTCTAGGTTCCGCGAGACTCTCGCGCGGGGCCAGAGAGCCCTAGGGGAGCTGCTGAGCGAGTACAAGTCACGTGGCGCTTCCGAGCTGCCAGTCGAGGAGGCATTGAAGCTCTACGAGTCACTCGGCGTACCTCCCGAGATTATCGCGGAGCAGGCAGCCGCAGAAGGCTTGAAGGTGGACATAACGGGCTTCTACGCCAGGCTTGCCGAGCTGAGGGGTAAGGCACAGCCGCAGCAGGCAGCGCCCCCCTTCCCGGTGGAACCGGAGGCCCTCAGTGCCTTCCCCCAGACGCGTGCTCTGTACTACGAGGACGAGAAGCTGGGAAGGTTCAGAGCGGAGGTGCTGGGGGTTCTGCAGGGCAGGTACGTTGTTCTCGACCAGACGGCCTTCTACCCCGAAGGAGGGGGGCAGCTCACGGACCAGGGCTACCTGGTGTTCAACGGCGGGAGGTGCGATGTCGTGAGGGTCTTCAAGGTGGGCGGCGTTGTTGTGCATGAGTGCAGCGGCGCACCCCCACCGGTTGGAGCGGAGGTCGAGGGTGTGATCAACGTCGAGAGGAGGCTCGACCTCATGCGGCACCACACTGCGACTCACATACTGCTCGGCGCGCTCAGGGCTGTCCTGGGCAAGCACGTCTGGCAGGCTGGTGCGCACAAGACGCCGGAGTACGCGAGGTTCGACTTCACGCACCACAAGCCGATCACGCCGGAGCAGGCGAGAGCCATCGAGGAGCTTGCCAACAGGGTGGTGATGGAGAACAGGAGGGTAGTGAAGCGCTTCATGGGCAGGACCGAGGCTGAGCAGAAGTACGGCTTCACTCTGTACCAGGGCGGCGCGGTGCCGGAGCCTGTCCTCAGAGTCGTCGAGATAGAGGGCTGGGACGCCGAGGCTTGCGGCGGCACGCACTGCGACCACACGGGAGAGGTGGGTCTCATCAAGATAGTGAGCTTCGACAGGATACAGGACGGTGTTGTCAGAGTGGTGTTCAAGGCCGGTCGGCACGCCCTCCGCCACGTCCAGGAGACTGAGGAGTCCCTTAGGACCCTTTGCAGCTCCCTGGAGGTGCCGTGCGAGAAGGCGCTCGAGAAGGTCCAGGCGCTGAAGGAGCGGGTGGAGCAGCTCGAGAGGGAGGTGAGGAGGCTCAGAGAGGAGCTCGCCAGGGGTGGTCTGCCAAGGAAGGAGTTCACCGCTGAGACCGCCCACGGGGAAGTCAGGCTGGTGCTCCTAGATTCAGGCGACATGCAGCCGCGTGACGCGGCCACGACCGTCGGCAGGAGCGCGGTTCGCAGTATAGTTATAGCGTTCAACCAGAAGGGTGACATTGCTGTGAAGGTCTCGGACGACATGCTCGAGCACTTTGATGCGCGCGAGTTCGGCAAGCTCATCTGCGAAAAGCTCGGCGGCAAGGGCGGAGGAGTGAGGGACCTCTTCCAAGGCAGGCTCGGCAGCGTGTCAAGGCTAGAGGAGGCTGCTAAGGAGCTTCTCGAGACGCTGAGTGCGCGCTCCAAACCTAAGAACAGCTCTTAGCGCGGCGCGCAAGTTATTATACTTACAGCCGCTATTCTTCGCCGCGATGAAGAGGCTCAGCCCGCGTGAGCAGCGCCGCCTACTCGAGAAGATGGGTCTCAACGTAAGACCTCTCGACAACGTCGTGGAGGTGCAGATCCGCCTCACAGACCGTGTTATCACCCTAAGGAACCCATCCGTGCAGGTGATCGAGGTTAAGGGCGGGGGGAGGCTCTACCAGGTCTCCGGGGAGGAGTCTGAGACACCCCTAGTGGCTCAGGTCGAGCTCTCCGAGGAGGACGTGCAGCTGGTGGCTGCGCAGGCGAACTGCAGCCTAGAGGAAGCCCGGGAGGCTCTGAGGGAGGCCGGCGGGGACATAGCCAAGGCCATCCTCATACTCTCCGCCAGGAAGAGGTTCTGAGAAGCGTCGGTGAGTACGCGTGCTCACCAGGTTCAAGGAGAAGTTCTCCCCTATCCTGGCGGCCCTGGCCAAACCCTTCCTCGGCTTAAGCCCAAACGCGGTGACGCTAGCAGGACTCGCGGTTTGCACAGCTGGCTACATGGCCCTCCTCGCCGGCCATTTCGCAGTGTTCATCGCAGCGGTGATTGCTTCGTCGTTTGCAGACGCTATCGATGGTTACATCGCCCGTGCGCAGGGGCGCGTAACCAAGCTGGGAGCCTTCCTGGACTCGGTCAGCGACAGAGTCGAGGACGTGCTCCTCGGAGCAGCACTGCTAGAGCTCCAGCTCGTGGAACCGCGGGAGGCAGTCCTGCTCGTGGCGGGCTTCCTGCTGGTGAGCTACACTAGGTCGAGAGGGGAGAGCCTGGGCGTTGAGATGGCTGGAGTGGGGCTGGCGGAGAGGGGGGAGCGGCTCGCGCTGATCCTTCTGTCTCTCATCCTCTACGCGTGCTGGGTGCAGGCCGCTCGGGCAGTAGCCATGGTGCTTCTCGCTCTCACTTACGCGACTGTCCTGCAGAGGGTCTTTCACGCAGCGCGAGCCCTCTCGAACCCTGCACTCAGTGCGTAAAGTATGTATTATCTCTCCTCGGGTTCTTAGCGCGAGGAGGCTTGATCGAGGTAGACGGATCCTTTGGCGAGGGTGGGGGGCAGCTGCTGAGGTACAGCGTAGCCCTAGCAGCGCTGATGGGCACGCCTATCCGTGTCTACAACATACGTGCCAAGAGGGACAACCCCGGCCTCAGGCCCCAGCACCTCTCCGCGGTCAAGTACATCGCTGAGCTGGTCGGCGCGGAGGTCGAAGGGCTCCGGGTGGGCTCAGCGGAGATCGTGATGAAGCCCCGCCGCAGGCGAATCCCGGCAGGCACGTACACAGTAGACATAGGAACCGCGGGGAGCGTGACCCTCTTCCTGCAGGCAACACTCCCCGTGCTCATCAACGCTGAGGGAAGGCTGCAGCTCGAGGTGCGCGGCGGCACTAGCGTGCGCTGGAGCCCCCCATACCGGTACTTCGAGAACGTGTTGCTCCCACTACTCTCAGCCTTCGGCGTGAGGGCTAGCACGCACCTGCTGCGCGAGGGCTACTACCCGGAGGGCGGCGGTATAGTGCGCGTGAGCGCGGAGCCCTCCTACCCGCTGAAAGCCGTGGACTACTCCGCACCCGGCAAGCCGTCTGCAGTGGAGGGAGTCTCCTACGTGAGCAACCTCCCGTGCCACGTTGCCGAGAGGCAGGCGTCCAGCGCCAAGGCGGTGCTCCAGGAGCACGGCTTCAGAGTCGGGAAGGTGGACGTACTGTGCAACGTGCCCTCGATAGGGAGGGGTAGCGGCATAGTCCTGTGGTCCCGAGTGGGCAACTCGGTCGTCGGGGGTGACGCGCTCGGCGAGAAGGGTAAGCCTGCGGAGGTTGTTGGGCGAGAGGCCGCCGAGGCCCTGCTGAAGATCCTGAGAGCAGGCGTCCCCGTGGATCCCCACGCTTCGGACAACCTGGTGATATACATGGCGCTGGCGGAGGGCACCTCATCCATCCTCACCACAGAGCTAACGTCGCACGCCGAGACGGCGCTAGTCCTCTGCAAGGAGATCACGGGCGCCAGCTTCTCCGTGGAAAAGACAGAGAAGGGAGTGAGAATAACGGTGAGGGGGGTGGGCTTCCGCTCTTAGCGCTCCACCTCGATCTCGACAGGATCCTCCACGTTGACGCCCAGCTTCCTCGAAGCACTACCCTGGTTCACCACGAGCTCTAGAAAGCCGCAGCTGTTGATTACCGCAGCCGCCTCGCCGGGCTCAACCTCGCCGAACGTTCTCACAATTTTAACGCTGTGCTCCCCACCGGGGACCCTGACCCTGAGCGATGTGCCGTACCCCGCGGATAACCTCCCCAGGAGCTCCTCCCCAACGTTGAGCGCAACATTCCCGAAGTTGTCAACGTGGACAGCCCTAGCCCTGATGACGTTGCCCACAACCTCTGGCTCCCAGAGGCTTAGCGCAACTGGGTCTGCAACCTCGCGCCCAACCTCCTCTGGGCTTCCCCCGCACGCGATGTACGCAGCCACTGGCGCGAAAACATCACGGCCGTGGAAAGTGTAGGAGCGCTTGCGCGCGTAGGGAACTTTCTCGATAGCCCAAGCCCTGAAGGGAGGATCCCGCGAGGCGACACACGTGAGAAGCCCGTTGTCAGGTCCTACGAACCAGTACCTCGCGCTCCGCACCACGAGCCCCCTCCTCGGAGTGCCCACACCTGGGTCCACGACAGCGAGGAAAACCGTCCCCTCCGGGAAATCGTCGAAGCAGCACGACAAAGTGTAGCAGCCGTCCAGCAGGGACCATGACCGCACGCCGTGGCTCACGTCTACGACCTCCGCCACGGGGCACACCCTCTTGATCACGGCCTTCACAGCAGCGACGTAGTAGTCCGTGTAGCCGAAGTCCGAGAGGAAGGCGACCAAGGGCACGGTCGAGCACCACTCGGCAGCAGCTTTGTCGAAGCTAAGCTACTCGCTCTCCTCGGTTTCCTCCTCGACCATGGTCTCGAGGAATACCTCGTAGTACTCCTCCCTCAACTGCCTCCTCTCCTCCTCGCTTACAGCTCCCGAAGGAGCTGTGAATACGGAAACCTTTGTTCTCTTCTCCTCTGCGATGACTTCCTTCGCCGCGTAGCCCTCTGGCTTCCTCGCCCTTATCTCGTAACCGCAAGACTGGCAGGTGAGGTACAGCTCGCCTCCCTTCCTCCTCGGCAGCATCAACCCACCGCACTTAGGGCAAAACTCCATTTTACGACACCACCGTCTACGTGGGGAGAGATGGCTCCGCAAGGTTATATATTAGCCTTTTGCCGAGAGTATCTTTCCCTCTCGCCGTAAAGCTGCCTGGTACACACAATATTTTTCAGCGCGCACTAGGCTATCCCTCGGCCCTCATGCTCAAGGACTTCAACCTGGTGGTGTCCACCTACAGGAATAGGGAGAACGACTGCATCGCGGAGCTCTGGTACTTCGCCCGCGAGCTCGGCGACAAGCAGCTGGACGCCAGCAGGACGGGGCTCCCAGCCTTAGTCGTTGCTAGGACGAGCCTGGACCCAGAGTATTTTGCCTCAAAGGCGAGGGAGAAGATTCTCGAGAACCCCTGGTACTTCAGGTACATCCTGAAGATAGTCCCCATACACGTGGTCGTGGAGTCGACTATCGAGGAGATCTCCCGAGCCGCGCTGACTCTTGCGTCCTCAAGGATGGCGCCTGAAGACACGTACAAGGTCGAGGCGAAGATAAGGCTCTCCGACCTCTCAAGGGAGAGAATTATCGACGCGATAGCGAGCCGGCTCAAGAACAAGGTTGACTTGACGAACCCCCAGAAGCTGATCGTGGTGGAGGTTTTCGGGGAGGTAGCAGGAGTAGCCGTGATCCCGCCAGACCTGGTGGTCTCCATGGAGAGGCTTCGTAGGGAAGCCCGTCGGGCCCGCGCGCAATCACTGGGTGGCGAGGCAGAGGAAAGCAGCTCGGGCGCGTAGAACCCCTGCCACCCTCTCGTAAAGCTTATCTCTGCTGCTCTCGCGCACACCCAAGTACTCGGCGAAGAAGTCCACCCAGTCTTCTTCTTCGTACTCTTTCACTCTGAAACCTCTCGACATCGCGAAGTCCTCGAGCTTCCTGGCGAGTTGCGAGGGGTCGCGCGTAGTGAGGCACATGAGGCCTAGCAGCTTGCTCGGCGTCGAGGCTAGCAGCGAGAGAGTCTTGCTCACGTTCCTCTCCCCGAGGAGGTAGAGGAGCAGCTCTATCTCCAAGCCCCTCGAGATCATCTTGCCGGAGGCGTAGGCTCTCAGAGCGTACATCGCCGCCGACACCAGAACGCTCTCGGGCGGCAGCATACCGCACCGGGATACAACGGAAACCCACTCGCCCGGCTCCAGGAGCTTGCTAAGCTCGAGTGCAATCTCCTTAGGATGCAAATCCGAGAGAGCCTCAAGACACTTGACAAAAAGGTAGCCCTTGACGCCCCTCACCTGAAGCTCGATCACAGCGTGGGGAGCGCATCAGATTCCTATAAATGTGCGTGCGCGTAGGGAGGCGGGCTAGCATGAGGCTGGCAGTGGTCGAGAGGACTCTCTGTAGGCCTAGTAAGTGCAACCAGGAGTGTGTGAGGTTCTGCCCGATCAACAGGGCGGGCTCCAAGTGTGTTTGGATAGACGAGGCGGAGAAGGTAGCCAGGATCTCCGAGGAGCTGTGCGTTGGCTGCGGGATCTGCGTGAAGAAGTGCCCCTACTCGGCGATCACGATAGTGAACCTGCCTGAGAAGCTTGCCAAGCATCTTGTCCACAGGTACGGTCCCAACGGCTTCGAGCTCTTCAAACTCCCTGTGCCGAAGGAGGGCCGCTGCCTCGGGGTGCTTGGAAGCAACGGCGTGGGTAAGTCCACCGCCCTTAGAATCCTCTCAGGCCAGCTGAAGCCGAACCTCGGCAGGATAGGCGGAGACGTGGAGTGGGATGAGGTCGTGGACTTCTTCAAGGGGTCTGAGCTCCAGACGTACTTCCGGAAGCTCGCGGACGGGAACCTGCGCGCTGTGCTGAAACCGCAGGCTGTGGACCCGCTGGCGCGCCTGAAACTCACAGTCAGGGAGGCTCTCTCGAAGGTGGACGAGCGCGGCAGAGCAGACGAGGTGAAGGAGCTGCTCGGCCTTAGCGGGATCTGGGACAGATCCTTGGCGCACCTCAGCGGCGGTGAGCTGCAGAGGGTCGCCATCGCTGCCGTCATGCTCAGGGACGCTCAGGTATACCTCTTCGACGAGCCTTCGAGCTACCTGGACATCAGGGAGAGGCTGCGCGTTGCGGGCGCGATACGTGGGCTTGTCAAGCCCGGGGTCTACGTGGTGGTCGTCGAACACGATCTAGCAGTCCTCGACTACCTCTCGGACGTGGTCTCGATAATCTACGGCGAGCCGGGTGTCTACGGGGTAGTGGGCCTCGTGAAGGGTGCGCGCGCAGCGATCAACGCCTACATCGAGGGCTACATACGGGAGGAGAACGTGCGCTTCAGAGACTACAGGATCGAGTTCCTCGAGCACCCTCCGCCCGCCGAGTGGCCTCGGGAGTCTGTGCTGCTCAGGTGGAGCGCCCTTGAGAAGCGCCTTGACGGCTTCGAGCTGAGGGTGGAGCCGGGCGAGCTGCACAAGGGGGAGGTTCTCGGCGTCCTGGGCCCCAACGGTATCGGCAAGACAACGTTCGTCAGGCTGCTCGTCGGCGAGCTGACGCCCGACAGCGGCTGGGTGGAGAAGCCCGCCACTCTGCGGCTGAGCTACAAGCCCCAGTTCCTCGGGGAGGTGAGGTTCGATGGCACAGTCAGGGAGTACTTGAAGGAGAGTGGTGTCGACCTAGGCTCCAGCACCCTGCAGGCAGAGCTCCTTAAACCGCTCAGGATAACCCCGCTGCTCGACCACACGTTTAGTGAGCTGAGCGGGGGTGAGCTGCAGAGGGTGCTCGTAGCAGCCGCGCTGGGCAGAGAGGCCAATGTCTACCTGCTCGACGAGCCTATGGCGTACTTGGATGTCGAGCAGAGGTACGCTGTCGCCAAGGTCGTGAAAAGGCTCACTGCTGAGAGAGGGTCGGCTACGATTGTCGTGGAGCACGATGTGGTTGCTATAGACTTCCTGTCAACCACGCTGATGGTGTTCGAGGGCGTGCCGGGGGAGAGCGGCACCGCGTCGCAGCCTATGGACATGAGGAGGGGTATGAACACCTTCCTCGGGGAGATGGGCTTGACCTTCCGGAGGGATCCCCAGACGAAGCGTCCCAGGATAAACAAGCCCGGCTCCTGGCTGGACCGCTACCAGAAGGAGGTTCTGAAGGAGTACTACTACGTTATAGCGGAGGAGAAGGAAGAGACTTGAGCAGCCCAAAAGCTTATTAAGATAACCTGGCAAAAGACCTCGCCCTCAAAACAGCCAAGGGTGAGAAGCCGGTATGGCAGCAGAAGCTGGTGTGGTCTTCGTCGGGAACAAGCCAGTGAGCAGCTACGTTCTAGCAGCAGTGACACAGTTCAGCAGTGGAAGCAAAAAGGTTGTCCTCAAGGCTCGCGGCAGGGCTATCTCCCGCGCTGTAGACGCTGCAGAGCTCGTGAGGAGGTTCCTCGGCGAGAAGGTCAGGTACGGCAACATCACCATCAGCAGTGAGAGAGTTGGCGAGCCCGGTAAGGAGCGCCAGGTATCCACCATTGAGATCGAGCTAGTGAAAACCGAGTAATCGACGGTTTTTTCCCAAAACCTTTCTACCGCGTTTTATTACCCTTTTTGCCTGAGCTTTAGCTGAACATATATTAGCCCTGTATCAGCTCTTAGAGGGTGTTTCGCATGCTTCACGTTGAGCTACTCGCCCCCACCCCCTTTGTGCGGAGAGGCCGGAGAGCATTCTCCTTCAGGGTCATCAACAAAGGTTCTTCAGAGACCAGAGGCATCCCTTACATCGTCATCCGAAAGCCCGGCGAGAAGCAGCCCTGCGCCTTTGTCATCTTCGACGAGCATGTCATAGCCCCTGCGAGTGAGACTACGTTCTCTGCGGAGCTGGATCTGAGCGACGTGAAGGGGGCTGTGGAGATAGAGGCCGTCTTCGAGGTAGACGGCAAAATTGCCGCCAGCGACAAGCTCCCGTTTTACGTGTACGAGGAGGGTCCACCCATACACGTGGCCTTCGTCTGGCACTTCCACCAAGCGCCACAGTACAAGCCCAGCGGTGCCTACAAGGACCCCTGGCCCTTCCTGCATGTATATCATGGAAACTTCTACTCCTACAGCGGAGGGCCCTACAGCGTCCACGTGCAGCTCCACAGGCGCGTCCCAAGGTGGAAGGATGTAGACCACTTCTCACCCTCTTTGCTGGAGCAGTGGGCTCGAGCAGTCTCCGAGGGCTTCTCGACAGAGAGGGAGGAGGTGCCTCCATCTGACGAGAGAGTGCAGGCGGTCGCCGGGGTCCTGGGGGCTGTTAAGGAGCTCGCCTCAGAGGGGGCAGCAGAGCTCCTCGGCAGCGTGTATGCGCACACGATAATGGGCTTCCTCCTAGAGGAGGCCCGCAAGCACGGCCTGGAGAGGCTTCTGCGCTTCCTCCTGTCATGGGAGCTCGAAGAGGGCTTCCGGATAGTGGAGGAGGTGCTGGGCAGGAAGCCGAGGGGGGCGTGGACTCCGGAGATGTACTGGCACATGGGGCTTGTGGGCTTGCTCGCGAAGGCTGGTGTTGAGTACACAGTTCTCTGCGAGCAGCACTTCAGGGAGGCCGGCGGTGACAAGGGCACGATCTACGAGCCGTACATAGTGGAGGACGACGAGGGAAACAGAGTGGTGGTCCTCTTCAGAGACTTGCAACTCAGCGACTGGATCGGTTTCCACCTGGACTTTGCCAGCCCTGAGGAGGCTGAGAGAGCCGCGTGGAGCTTCGCCGTCGAGCTCGCGAGGCGGAGGGATACAGCCCCGGGAGGCATCGTCGTGATAGCTCTCGACGGGGAGAACTACATGATACTCCCGCACTACAGGCCCTACGCCCCATACTTCGTCGAGAAGCTGGCGGTCCTTCTAGCAGGCGCGGAGGTTGTGCAGCTGACAACTCTCAGCGAGTACCTGGAGAAGAACCCGCCCAAGAGGGTCCTCAAGTACGTGCCCAAAGGCTCCTGGATTCAGCTCTCGTCCTCCCAGTGGGTGGGCGGCGTCAAGGCGGAGACTTGGAGCAGAGTTCTCCAGCACCTCAGGGCTGTAGCAGCGCTGCTGGACGCGCTAGGAGAGGAGCAGGCTCGCAGCTTGCTCTCCAGGAGGCAGAGCCCCGTGTACGACGTCTTCAAAGCAGCTGCGATCTCGCTGGACAGCGACTTCTACTGGTACGGTGAGGACGAGCGCGAGAGGAGTTTCGTCCTGGAGTGGGCTGCGTACGCAGAGGAGCTAGCCTTGAAGCTGCTGAGCTCCGTTTCGCTCTCGGTCGCGAGACTCGACCAGAAGCTAGTGGAAGTCGAGGCAGCAAACCCCACGGAGTTCGAGCTCAGGCTGGTTTTACTCTCGCATAGCTCTGACCGCAGCCTGGAGGTGGTTCTACGGCCCAGGGGCTCCCAGAAGCTCGTCCTCGACGCAGAGGGCTGGAGATCCTTCGAGGTTAGAGCTGGCGACTACGTGCTCACGCGCTGCTAGCTCGCGCCATGTTTTTAGCAGAGAAGCCTGCGGATATCCTTGTGAGCGCGAGAGAGGACACAGATTTCGCTAGGGTCACAGCAGTCACGCTCGCCATAGAGGGCATCAGGGCTGCTGACCCCGTGAAGGCTGTCAAAGGCTACGTAGAAATTTCCGGGAACGAAATCCTGCTGCGCGATGGTGCCAGGATCCCCCTGCGCGGGCAAATAGTGGTCGTCGGCGCCGGGAAAGCCACGGGAGGCATGGCGAAGGCTGTCGAGGAGCTCTTCGGAGACCGGATAAGCCGAGGTGTGATCGCAGTCCCGGAGCCGCTTGCCGAGGTCTACTCCAGGGAGCTTAGGAGGGTTGAGGTAGTTCCCTCTACTCACCCCAGGACTTCCGAGAAGAGCCTCGAGGCCGGGCGGCGAGTTCTGGAGGCGGTGAAAGGGCTGAGTGAGGAGGATCTCGTCATCGCGCTATTCTCGGGTGGTGGCAGCGCGCTCCTCGAGTACCCCGTGGAAGGGGTGGGCATAGAGGAGATAGCCGAGACAAGCATCCTGCTGATGAAGGCGGGAGCCGATATCTTCGAGTTAAACACCGTCAGGAAGCACCTCTCCAGGATCAAGGGCGGATGGCTCGCCAGGCACTTACAGCCGGCCGCCTGCCTCACACTCATGATCTCGGACGTTGTAGGCGACCGAATGGACACCATAGCCTCAGGGCCCACAGTCCCGGACCCGACAACTTTCGAGGACGCTCTCAATGTGATTTCGAAGTACGGGTTAAGGGACAGCGTGCCCAGGTCGGTCATCGAGTACCTGGAGGCGGGAAAGGAGGGGAAAGCCCCCGAGACCCCGAAGCCCGGCGACCCTATCTTCTCGCGAGTCTACAACAGGATCGTTGCGAGCAACAGGATCTCCCTCGAGGCAATGGCCGAGAAGGCGAGGAGCATGGGGTACAACGTCCTCATTCTCACTTCGATGCTCGAGGGAGAGGCGAGGGAGGTGGGCAAGGTCGTAGCCTCCATAGCCAAGGAGATCAGGAGCAGCGGGCGCCCGTTACCACCCCCAGCTGTGGTGCTGCTAGGAGGCGAGACAACAGTGACTGTAAGAGGCAGCGGGGTGGGAGGTAGGAACCAGGAGCTTGCTCTCTCGGCGGCGATCTCTATCCGCGGCTGGGACAGGGTGGCAATACTCTCTCTAGGCAGTGACGGGCGCGACGGTCCTACGGATGTCGCGGGGGCGGTGGTCGACGGCTACACCTACGAGAAAGCGCTCAGCATGGGTTTGAGGCCGGAGGAGTTCCTCGAGAGGAACGACAGCTACAACTTCTTCAAGCAGGTCGGGGGGCATGTGACGACGGGCTACACAGGGACCAATGTGAACGATTTCGTCATAGTAGTGGTGGAGAAAGAAAAAGCTTGGGATTAGATTCTTATCTCTGCTCTTTCAGCTAAAACCTCCTAGGTCTCCTGCGGAAGTCTCTTCTCTCCCTTCTCTCTTCCTCGTACTTTCTCTCAGAGATGTTGTTCTCCATGTTTACTTCTTCTATCTTCCTGTCGGGCTGCTTTATGGAGCCGAACCGACCAAGCCCCAGCCTGAGGGAACCTCTGTACAAGGACACGTAGCCGTTGACGAGGGAGACCGTCTCGCCGACGAGCTTCCTGAACCTGTCTATTTCGTCGTCCCAGGCTGTAAGGAGTGCCACCCCGCTCTCGTCGCCCACAAGGACGTCGGCGACCCTATGCTCCATGCCGTCTCTTCTAGATACTATACTTTTCTCATCCATCACTTCGAGGACCTTAAAGGTGACCGAGAACTTTCGGGTCTCGGGAGTGATCTCGGCGATCTTAACGTTTCTCAGGTTTGCTCCTTCCATCCTGCTCTCTCGTGCCTGTTTCCAGGCGCAAACCGGGCTTACGCACCGCGCCATATAAACCTTTTTACCCTCCGGGTACTTCCTCGCGAGCTCTGCGCGCGCGAGCCCTGAAGTACCTTACGAGCAGCATTCTGATCATCAGGACAGTAGCGTAAAGCCCCTTGTTCGTGAAGCCTCTCTTCGCCAGCTCGCGGTCTCCAACCTTGCGGAGCCTGGCGACAAGCCTCCTCATGCGGATGTAGTGGCGCAGCCTCCTGAGGACGTTGAGGGAAGCCAGGCAGTACGCCATAGCCTCCCTCCCTCTACCCGCTAGAGCCAGGAGCGCCGCGTTGATGTAACCCAAGTAGAGGGCTAGCATGAGCCTCGCGGCCATGCCAGGTTCTTCCACGTTCTTCACGAGGTTGAGCAGCCTGTTCCTGTAGCCGAAGTAGAGCTTCTCAAAGCTGACCCTCTTCTCGAGCCTGTCCTCGTGGAAAACAACAGCCCTCGGGTCGAAGACCACCTCGTAGCCCCTGAGCCTCAGTCTCCAGCTGTAGTCGGTATCGTCGTCGTAGATGAAATAGGTGTCGTCGAACCCCCAGACCTCTAGGTAGGCATCCTTCCTGGTCAGCATGGCTGCGGAGGATGCTGTGAATATCACCATAGGCTCCGAGAATATGCCGTGATCCCACCCGTACGTGGTTAGCCACGTGCCCACGCTATCCACACCTAAGCCTGTGTGATCCATCTTCCCAGGGTTGCTCTGCGAGACGACTTTGGCCTGTACAGCGCCGATCCTGGGATCTGAGGATATGGTCTCGACGAGCCTAGAGAGCCAGTCGGGCTGAACCACGGTGTCGTTGTCCAGGAAGGCTATGTACTCGGCTTCAGGGCTGCTCGCTAGAACTCCGACGTTATGAGAGGCAGCCGCACCGATGTCTCGGTCGAAGTGGACGAGCTTCACTCTCTTGTCGTCGAGCTTGCTGAGCGCCTCCTTGACCCCCTCCGTCATCGAGTCTACCACGATGACCTCGAAGTTCGGGTAGTCGGTTTTCAGCAGCGAGTCCAAGCACCTGAGGAGGGTCTCCAGGGACCTGTAGTTCACTACCACTACGCTAACGAGGGGCTCATCGCTCACGCTGAGCCCTAGGCAGCTAAACTATTTTAGCTCTCCCCCGCTCGCAAGCTGTGTGAAGGCTCAAGGCCCACAGCGAGCATCTCGCGGCAGGCTCGTCGCTCTCGCGCAGTACGTAGTCATAGCGGCGCTGGCAGCCTACATAGCACGCGACTTCGACCTAGAGGACTTCCTGCACGCGCTCAACCTCGTAGACCCCGGCGACATTTTGCCGATTCTTGTCTTCGAGGTGCTGTATTACGTCTCCCACGCGGCAGCGTTCTGGGCACTGTGCAGGAAGAGGTTCAACCTGACCTTCCGGGAGGCTCTCGGCTCCTCCATGATGGCCTGGCTCGTCGACCTCCTCCTCCCCTCAGCCTTCGTGGAGGGCGACGTGGCGAGGTTCTTCTACCTCAAGACAAAGTCGGACTGGGCACCCTCCCTGAGCTACACGCTCTTCTTCAGGCTGCTGATCAGCTCCACGCTGGTGTTCTTCATACTATTCGCCTCGCTGCTCGCGCTGAAGGCTCTCTCCTTCTACTCCTCCCTCGCGCTGATCTACGCGGCTGTGATCGTGCTGGGCTCGGCTCTGTCTCTGGCCATGGGAGTCGTGGTGTTCAAGCCCAGTGTGCTGAAGAACCCCTTGCTCAAGCTGCTGAGGAGAGCTGTACCCTCGAGGAGGCTGGGCAAGCTGGAGCATGACCTGGAGGAATTCCTGGCGAAAGTCCAGGCTGTCGCGGCAGAGTTCCGGGAGAACGCGGCGTGGCTCCTAGCGGCTATCGCGGCGCTGATGCTTCAGTGGGTGAGCGGGATAATGACGCCCTACTTCTCGCTAAGGGCTGTCGGCGTCGAGGTGGACGCGCTCTCGATCGCGCCGGGCTACACGATACTGACCCTCTTCTCGCTCGCCTCGATAGGCGTTCCTTTCATGCTGGGCAGCGTGGACAGCGCGCTTGTAACTCTCTACCTGATTCTGGGGGTGCCCAAGGAGAGAGCTCTCCTCGCAACCCTCATCGGGAGAAGCGTCACGATACTAGTCTCCCTAGCGATGATATACCCGCTGGGCATCTACTACATCAGGAGGACTTTCTCCACAGACAACCTGGAGGAAGTGAGACGCTCTCTCCAGAAGATATCCCAGGAGTACGGGGTGAAAATACCCTTCATCAGTGGCTAGCGGCCTCTGCTCACGCTCCTGAGCTCCCGCAGAACCCTCTGGCGAACAGCTTCGTCGAAGAAGCTGCTGGCTTCCTCCTTCAACCCCGAGAGCGTCATGACCGCGAGGACGTGGGAGCAGAAGCCCTTACTCTCAAAGCCCTTGCAGGTGCAGGAGAACTTCCCGTTCTCGTACTTCACTAGGTGCTTGCTATTCCTGCCTATGACGTAGTACATGTACGGGCTGATCTTCACAACCCTCCCCTCGCTGAGCAGCCAAGCCGCCTTGTTGATCATCTTCTGCATAGCGGCAGGCTGAATGCCCTCCTCATGCTGCTCTGCATTAGCTCCCGGCATTACACGAGATTTATACGAGGGCAGCTTATTAGCATAACGTATGACCCGTGTTGCTGTCGTTTCGGACTCCCACGACAAGCTCGAGAATCTTCGCCGCTTCGCCGAAACCGCTAGGAGAGAGGGCATCGAAGCCGTGATCCACGCGGGGGACATCATCTCGCCCTTCGCGCTCAGAGAGCTCAAAGGGCTGAGGGTGTATGCGGTCTACGGCAACAACGACGGCGAGAAGCTGCTGCTGAGCAAAGTCGCCGCGGAGATGGGCTTCCTGATCTCGGAGCCACCGCTGTTCCTCAGCCTAGGCGGCAGGGAGATCGCGGTGGTGCACGGGGCGAGCACCCCCAGCGACACTGTGAGGCTCGCAGAGGCTCTTGCAAAGAGCGGCATGTTCCACGTTGTCGTTTACGGTCACACGCACCAGCTCGACGTGAGGAAGGTTGGAGAAACCCTAATCGTGAACCCAGGCACTCTCTCGGGCTACCTCGCAGGCCGTGCGACGTTCGCCGTAGTGGAACTCGAGACGCTGGAAGTCGAGGTCTCTGAGGTCTAGCGCGCGCTGAGGTGTAGCAATGGACCACGACGACGTCCTCACAGCTCTCAGGGAGGCTGCCCGCAGGGCTGGCGAGGCTGCGCTGAGAGTCCGGGAGCGAGGCCACGCCGGCGAGGTCGTAGGCAAGGGCCGCGGCGGGGACTTCACTCTCCGCGGCGACCTCGAAGCAGAGCGGGTGGCGGTGGACTACCTGCTCAGCCACTTGAACTGCGCCGCTGTAGTGTCGGAGGAAATGGGCGAGAAGGTTCTAGGGAAGGAGGGCTATGTGCTCGTGATAGACCCCCTGGACGGCAGCCGGAACTACAAGCGCGGGAGCCCTCTCTTCGCAGTCTCGATAGCCGCAGCAGTAGGGAGAACTCTCGGGGACGTGGTCGCAGGTGTGGTCTACGCGCCAGCAATGGGTCTGGAGATCTATGCCGCAGAGGGCTCGGGAGCCTACGTCAACGGCAGGCTGCTGGACGCTAGAAGCGGTGGGGACGGCGAGGGCTTAGTCTTCGTCGGAGCCAGCCCCAAGGCGAGCTTCCTCCCCTACGCCTACATGCTCGGCCTCTCAGCCAGGGGTTTCATTGTCAGGTCATTGGGCTCTGCAAGCCTAGAGCTCGCCTCTGTGGCCACAGGAGGTGCGGACGCTTACGTGGATGCATGGGGCACTATGCGCGTTGTCGACATCGCGGCAGCCTACCTAGTGGTACGGGAAGCTGGCGCTTGGGTGAGCACGGAAGGCTTCCTCGGCAACCCCCCTCTCCTCTCCCCCAACGAGAGGCTTGCCATAGCCGCTGCGAGGACGGAGCAGCTCGGGAGGAAGCTCCTCGAGCTGCTAGCCGAAGAGCTCAGCCTAACCATGGGCAGCATCTTCGAGGTGGTGGGCCCTGGCGCACGGGCGCAGAGCGCTCGTTGACGCGCATGTGCATCTTCACGAGTTCGAGAGGGAGGATATCGAGGAGTTCTTAAGCTCGGGCATGATCCTCGTCGCTGTCAGCGACGACTACGAGTCGTCGCTGAAGACACTGGAGCTCCGCGACAGCTACCCCGAGTCCGTTGTTGCGTGCGTCGGAGTACACCCATGGCAAGTCCCCGAGGAGGGTATCCCGACGGGCGCTCTAGAGGCGACCGCTGACCTGGTGCGCGACGCCGATTGCGTCGGCGAGGTGGGCCTCGACCTGAAGTTCGTCCCCAGGACCTTCAACGCCCAGGTGAGGGTGCTGCAGAGGCTGGTTGAGGAGGCTGTGCGCCTGGGCAAGCCGCTCAACGTGCACGCAGCCGGGGCGTGGAGGGAGACCCTGGACCTGCTGCTGAAGGTAGGGGTGGCTAGCGCGATCTTCCACTGGTACACGGGACCGGAAGAGCTGCTGTCTCTGTTGAGGGAAAAGGGGTTCTTCGTGACCGTGAACCCCGCGCTGAAGGTACAGAAGAAGCTCCGCGAGATAGCCGCTAAGCTCCCCGAGGAACTCATCCTCCTGGAGAGCGACGGGCCCTACGACTACAGGGGGCTGAAGCTGACACCGCGCCTAATCCCCGAGCTGCTGGGGGAGCTTGCCCGCCTGCGCGGCACCTCCCCAGACGCGCTGCTCGTCACGATCTGGAAAAACTTTTCTAGAGTCTTCCCCAAGTACAGTGCAGGGCCGCTGTGACGAGTACTCTCGGCAGCGAGCGGTGAGAGGAACTTACCCGTCCGAGCGGCTTCTCCAAGAATCCATAACTCCACTATACACACAGAACTGCAGGCGGAGGCCTCGACTTACAGCGCGCACGCCGCAAGTGATGTTGCCATACTGCAAGGCTTAATTAGGCGCGTGCAACCGGTGCTGGCGAAGGTGCGGATGAGGACCGTCGAGATGGATGGCTACAAGCTCGTAGTGTACAGGGAGCTAAGGCTAAGGAACGGTGTGCTAGTTCAGGGTCTACCGGGCATAGGCCTTGTGGGTAAGATCGCTGTCGACTACATAGTCTCCAGCCTGAACCTACCGAAGGTAGCTGAGCTCGCAGGACCCGGTCTCTTGCTCCCCGTGGGCAACGCTGGAGTCTTTGTGGATGGAGACGGGCGGCTATTCCTGCCCTCGTACAAGTTCTACCTCTTGCCGCTGGAGAGTAGAGACGTCCTCTTCCTCACAAGCGAGGTTCAGCCTGTCAGCTGGGCGCAGTTCGAGGTGGCGGAGAAGGTGCTCACCTTCTTCACCAGCGTCGGCGGCTGCGAGGTGATAGGGGTGTGCGGCACCTCGACGGAGTCGGAAGAGGTCGAGGTCTACTTCGCAGCTGCGCCGGACACCGACACGAGCAGGCTTGAGGAGCTGAACCTAAGGAGAAGCAGCGGGGGCACGATCACTGGGGCTTGCGGGCTGCTGCCAGCGCTAGCCTCGCTGAGAGGGCTGAAGGGGTTCGTGATAATGGGCAGCACCCACACGTCGGAGCCAAACCCCGTCGCCGCGCGCGCTGTCGTGGTTACGCTGTCCAGGCTGCTGGGCTTCGAAATCAGCCTGGATGAGCTCGACAGGATGATCTTCGAGATCAAGGGCAGGGAGGAGATGATGAGGAAAATGCTGGAGCAGGCCGAGAAAAGAGCTGAGACAGGCCTACCCTCCTGGTACGTCTAGTGCTGATGGCTAAGCCTCAGTCTACGCGCGCCGCGCTTCTAAAGCTGTTGCGCGCTTCACTACGGCAAAGGTAGCTGTAGGACTACAGCGCCTGTTCACCAGCTCTCTTACTTATAAACCCTAATATACTCAGCGCCAAGGTTTAAGCGCGATGAGAGTAACCGTCAGCCTGATTAAGGCGGATATAGGCGGGTTGGCTGGGCACAGCGTAGTCCACCCGAAGCTCGAGGAGATGGCCAGGAAGAAGCTCCAGGAGGCGAAGGAGACGGGGCTCATCATCGACTACTACGTCTACCACGTGGGCGACGACCTGCAGCTCCTCATGACGCACACCAAGGGTGAGAACAACCCCGAGATACACAAGCTCGCCTGGGATACCTTCGTCGAGGCTACCGAGAAGGTGAGCAAGCCGTTGAAGCTCTACGGCGCTGGCCAGGATCTGCTCAGCGATACGTTCTCGGGCAACGTGAGGGGTCTAGGCCCCGGCGTCGCCGAGATGGAGTTCGAGGAGAGGAGGAGCGAGCCCATTCTCGTGTTCTCCGCCGACAAGACGGAGCCCGGCGCCTGGAACTTCAAGCTCTACAAGATATTCGCCGACCCCTTCAACACGGCTGGCCTCGTGATCGACCCCAGCATGCACGACGGTTTCGTCTTCGAGGTGCTGGACCTGATCGAGGACATGTACGTGCTGATGAACACTCCGGAGGAGTCCTACGACCTGCTGGCTCTGATAGGCACCCCCGGCCGCTACGTCATCAGGAAGGTCTACCGCAAGTCCGACAAGGAGGTTGCAGCCTCGGCCTCTGTCCAGAGGCTATCCCTGATCGCCGGCCGCTACGTGGGCAAGGACGACCCCGTGCTCATCATAAGAGCTCAGCACGGCTTCCCAGCGGTGGGAGAGGTACTGGAGGCCTTCGCCTTCCCGCATCTAGTAGCCGGCTGGATGCGCGGCAGCCACCACGGCCCGCTCATGCCCGTAGGCCTCAAGGACGCTAAGTGCACGAGGTTCGACGGCCCGCCGAGAGTTGTCGGTCTGGGCTTCCAGCTGCACAACGGCATCCTAGAGGGACCCGTCGACCTCTTCGACGACCCTGCCTTCGACTACGCGAGGAGGATGGCCGAGGAGATCGCGGACTACATGAGGAGGCACGGCCCCTTCATGCCGCACAGGCTGGGCCCCGAGGAAATGGAGTACACGACACTTCCGGGAGTCCTGGAGAAGCTCCGCTCGAGGTTCAAGAAATCTTAAAACTGGTCGCAGCCCTCTTTTCAGATAAGTACCGGGTTTCTCTCTACTATTATTTCATCGAAGGTTACAGGGTTCAGCTTGTAATTACCTAGCATAAGCGCCGTAGCCCCCCTCTGCTTGGCAGCTGTATACACTCTCAGCTCACCCCTCGAGCTGTTAAACCCTGTCACGACTCCGAGCCCCTCCAGGAGCTTCTCCCTGCTTGTCAGGGCTACCACGTTGTAGAGAAGCTCGACACCCGTCAATACCCTGACCTCAGACACTGAGAACACCGACTTCGCGAGGTCTGTTGCGCGCGGCTGATCCTCGGAGAACACCACCAGGGTGTTGTCGGTACGCTCGGCGTAGCTGATTCTCACACCCAAAAGCGCCTCGGCGCGCTCAACCTCCTCCCGGCTCAACGCTACGCCGTTGAAGAGCGCAGTGTACACGACAGGTGTTCTCTCTAGCTGTAGTGTGACCTCGCTGGCCCCCATGAACCACTTCTTGTACAAGTAGCGCCTGTACTCGCGGCGTTCCTCCCTGCTTCGCTGCCTCAGGACGTGCGCCGGCTCCACGAGCACAGTGCTGAAGAAGCCCGAGATAGGTCTGAGCACCTGGCTCACCTCCTCCTTCTCGCCGACGAAAACCACGTAGTCCGGCTGCAGGGCAAGAGTTTCTGCGAGCTTCAGCTCGCGGCCGCCCCACTCTCTCACCCAGCCAGCAGTGTCGACGAGAACAGTTTCCGCGCCTGCGCGCTCGGCTCTTTGTGCTAGCAGCAGCGAGCCCACCACGGAGCGGTGTATGAGCCCCGCGGGCGTGAACGACCCTATGAAGAAGCCGTCCTCGAACGGTACGTTGCATAGCGAAGCTGTTTGCGAGCTTGCTATACCCATGCCTAGGGACGCTGGAGGCCCGATGCTCTTCTGCCCCACGTCTGCGTCGACGACGCCTGTTCTCACCCCGTTCTTCACTAGGGTATTCAGCAGCAGCGTCGTGAAGGCGGTTTTCCCCGAGTCCACATCGCCCACGACCACCACCCTCCTGGGCTTCGTCGAAGCTATCTCCTCAGCTGCCCTAGCCCAGCTCGAAGGCACTGTAGAGCCGCGCACGAACCAGAACTTCCCGTGCTCCACCTCGAGCTTGCTCAGCTCCCTAGCGTAGAAGGGGAGCGCTCTGTAGGGCTCGACGCTCACCTCGCTCTCGCTCGGGAACTCAGCGCCGAAAACCTCGATGAAGCCTGAGGCAACGCGGACACGGGCGGGCCCCTCTACGATGAGCGTGTATCCCTCCGGGATCTCGACAGCGGGCATTGCGGGCTCACGCTTATAACAGGACGCTTCCATAAAGGTGTCGATGCCCGAGTGCTACAGGATCGGTAGCGTCACGGTAGAGCTGGTGGAGGGCGACATCACTGAGCTGTCTGTGGACGCCATTGTGAACGCTGCCAACAGCTGGCTGAAGCACGGTGGCGGCGTGGCGCTCGCGATCGTGAGGAAGGGCGGGGAGGAGATCCAGCGCGAAAGCGACGAGTACGTTAGGAAGCATGGACCGGTGCCCACAGGGCAGGTTGCTGTCACCCGAGCTGGGAGGCTCAAGGCCAAGTACGTGATCCACGCGGTCGGGCCTCGCTTCGGGGAGCCTGACGGCGACGAGAAGCTCGCGTCAGCTTTCCGGAACTCGTTGCTGAAAGCCGAGGAGCTCGGTCTCGAGAGCTTAGCGCTCCCCGCCATCTCCACGGGGATCTACGGCTACCCTTACGCCAGGTGCGCTGAAATACTTGCCTCCATGCTGCTCGATACTCTACCGCGCGCGAGAACCCTCAGGAGAGTTGTCGTCTGCCTCTACGGGAGCGAGGCCTACAGCGTCTTCTCGAAAACCTTCCGAGAGAAACTGAAAGAATACTCCTCGACGTGTTAGCGCGCGTGATGCCTGTTGAAAGTACCTGTCGTGGTACTCGCCGGAGGGCAGAGCAGTCGCTTCAAGGGGCACTACAAGGCGCTAGCCCAGCTCTGCGGTAAGCCGCTTGTAGCCCACGTT
>Ga0105154_1000067_pt1 | contig 45192 bp, 45 predicted proteins | sample SSWtaG_FD_89672 | JGI IMG/M metagenome (GOLD analysis project Ga0105154, IMG submission 89672) | Hot spring microbial communities from Sandy's Spring West, USA to study Microbial Dark Matter (Phase II) - SSWsed_matched | ecosystem: Environmental > Aquatic > Thermal springs > Hot (42-90C) >... | reverse complement strand
GTCGAGATGTCCCAGTTCTGGCAGAACACGCACTTGAAGCTGCACCCAGTGAAGAAGATAGTGCCCGAGGGTACCAGGGGTGCCTCCTCGCCCATGTGCAGGAAGGCCGAAGCCACTCTCACCCGCGCGTCCAGCCCGCACGCCCCCCGCTTGCCGCTGGTTCTGTCCAGACCGCAGCGCCACTCGCACAGGTGGCAGCTCTTTATGATCCTCCTGAGGAGCTCCACCTTCAGGTCAAGGAACGTCCTCTCGGGCAGCCTCCTTTCGTCCAGCTTCGCCCCACCTCCAGCGACCTCTATGTACTGCTCCTCGAACTCCCTGCTGAGCGAGTCGTGGAGCCTCCACAGGCTCTCGGTAGACTCGTCGCTGTCAAAGTCCGCCTCCGTCCTCTTCACCACGCGGTACTTGGCCGGGCGCGACCCCCTCATCACCGCGTAGTAATGGCTGAGCCTTCTGCGGACTTCCTCGTTCTCCCAGACGGATACAGAGTCGGGCCTGACCAAGTAAAACCAGCTCACCATCCCCCCAGCCCTGGGCGCGCCCCTACTGCTAGAAAGGAGCTTTTCGGTATTTAAGCGCGCCGGACCGCGCCTGCCACGGCCACAAGCTCTGAGCAGCTTCCGGCAGGGGAACGCGCCTTGTGCTGGGAGGATGGCAGGTATACTACGCCGCATTATTTCCCCAAAAATATTTTCACAGGCGCGGTGGTGTGCTGCAGGATAACTATGAAGATAGAGTTCCCTCTGGTGCTCATAAACTTTAAAGCCTACGCAGAAGCCAGCGGGCGCAGGGGGCTGCAGCTCGCCCAAGTCGCTCAGAAGGTTAGCCGCGAGACCGGGATCACAATAGCTGTTGCCCCCCAGTTGACAGACCTAGCCTTCATAGCATCGCAGGTGGAAATCCCTGTGTTCTCTCAACACGTGGACGACGTCAGCCCCGGCAGCTACACCGGCCACGTAACCCTCGAGGCGGTGAAGGACGCCGGCGCTGTCGGGACTATGGTGAACCACTCGGAGAAGAGGGTGCGCGCCGACCAGGTGGACGTGATCGTGAAGAGAGCAAGGCAGCTGGACCTCGTGACCGTTGTGTGCACGAACACACCCGAGGTGACCGCAGCGATGGCAGCACTAGCCCCCGACATGGTCGCCATCGAGCCGCCCGAGCTGATAGGCACGGGGATACCGGTGTCCAAGGCTAGGCCAGAGGTCGTCACAGCCTCCGTAGACCTGGTGAAGAGGATCAACCCCAATGTTAAGGTGCTGTGCGGCGCCGGGATAACCACCGGTGACGACGTGGCAGCGGCTCTCAGGCTTGGGACCGTGGGCGTGCTGCTAGCCTCGGGCGTGGTGAAGGCAAAGGACTGGGAGAAAGCTATCAAGGACCTCGTCGAGCCCGTAATCAGGAAGCTCTAAGAGGCTCATCCTCTAGCCCTGCTCCTCACCGCTCAGAACCCGAGTTTCTAATCATTGCCTTAGGGAGGAGTGCAGGACCCGGCTATAAAGCGCGCGCCAGGCTAGCATCTCTCAAGCTCCCTCCAGAGCTCGGACAGAGCCTTCTGCAGCTCCTGCCTGCCTGGTGCTAGTGCAGGTGCGCAACCTCCGGGCCTCCTGCGCTCCCGCAGGCCGTCCTCGATGCAGCCCCCAGCAACCCAGACAGCAGCGTCGAGGACGAGCGGTGGGGCTCCCGCCTCCTCAGCTGCCTTGCGCCACAGGTTCACAAGCACCCTCTTCCAGCTGCTGCGAAGCTCGGACGCCAGCCGCAGTAGGTTCTGCGAGCAATCCCACCCTGCGACCATGCCTGAAGTAAGCGAGACCAAGGAGACCCTGAAGTCGATAGGCATTGGCACTTTCCAGCCGCCTACGGCTTTCACGCCGGCTGCCCGGCAGGCGTAGTAGAGCATTTTAACGGCGAAGGCTATCGTCTTGCTCTCCCTCTCGCCCCCCATAGCATCGAGGAGACTCCTGTGGAAGAGGTCGAGGTCTACTTCGCCCGCTGAGAGGAGCTCCCTCAGCCGGGGAGAAGCATCAACGTAGGCTTTGACCCTGCGGAGCCTAGCTTCCCGGAACTTCGCGAGCGACCTGCTCTCCCTGGCGAAGCGGAGCAGGGCATCGCCGAAGGGAGCGCTGGCGTAGCTGGCTGCCAGCTCCCAGTGCTTCTCGCCACGTTCGGACAGCATGTAGCTGACGAGCGAGACCCCCACTGTGTAGAGCGAGCCCTCCGCGAAGCCAAGCCTCTCCACTATCCTCCTCACAGCAGACATCTGCGGGTCTGTTTCCGTCAGTAGCTCCACGAGCCCTGGTGTCGCTAGGGCCCTCCCGACCTCCGCGGCTCTCTGCTCGTCAGGGTGCAGCTTGCTAGGCGAAGCCTTCAAGGAACTCGACGAGCCTCTCATACTCCTTCTTTACCACTTCGACCGCTGACCTGGTGACAGCCTCCGCGCTGACGTACATCTTGGAGCGCACAGGGTCGACCTCCACCTTGACCCACACGTCCCCGGCCTTGTACTTGACAGAGGTCGGAGCTATGGAGACTTCTGTGCTGAGGCTGAGCACGTACTCAAGCAGGCTGAACATCTTCTCCTCCTCGATCTCATGCTCTAGCGTGAAGCGCTGCACCTCGGGCAGCGACCCGGCCAAAGTCGAGAGCCTGATCTCGCTAGTGCAGAGCATCTCGAGGAGCTTGGCTATGAACACCATGCCGTCGGGGGATGGCGAGAAATGGGGGTAGATGAACTCGCCCGCATCCGACGCCCCGAGTGTCGCCTTTATTCTGCGCATGCCCCGGGAGATGTCGCTGGCGAGACCCCTGACCCTAATGAGAGTGAGCCTGTTCTTCTCAGCGACCATGTCCACAACCCTGCTCGTCGAGTCGAGGACAGCCAGCCTGGAGCCCTGCGGGAGCAGCGAGGCAACAGCCGCCACGGCCAGATCCGGGTCGACTGGGCGGCCCATGTCATCTATCAGGAAGGCTTGGGAGGCGTCGGCGGAGAGCGCTGCCGCGAAGGTCGCGCCGGAAGCCCTCGTCATGTCGGCGAGCGTAACGAGCGTGCGCGGGTGGGGGAGGAGGCGCGCCGGAGCTCTCGGAGCTGGCTTGCCGGAGTTCACGGCGATTAGGCGGGCGCCCAGCGAGCTGAGGAGGCTGGGGAGCACGAGGTAGGCGGGCCCGTTGTTCATGTCCACGACCACCATGGGCTCCTTCGCGGATATCGGCACGGAGTCCACGAACCCCGCTGCTGAGGCCGTGTATATGTCGTGAATGTACTCCGCGTAGCTCACCCAGCCCACGCGGGAGGGCACCGACCGCACAGCGCGGTGCGACTCGTACATCGAGAGGAGGTCGCCCAGCCTGTCCTCCGAGATCTCAGCCCCTGTGGAGTCGAGGAAGACCAGCTGTATGCTGTTCTCGCTAAAGGGAGCTGCTGAGAAGTGCACTCCAGCCTTCGCGCCGAACCTCTTCACGGAGAAGGCGAGCTCGGGTAGCGTTGCCTCATGGAAGTCTATGACCGTGATCCCCGTCGACATGAGACCGGCGGTGAAAGCTCTCTTCAGCATCCTCGACGGTGGGTAGAGGTCACGCGCTGTCGTCACTATCGCTCCCTCGCCGAGAAGTGTGCCGAGTATCGCGCCCAGCTCCGCCGCGACCTCCGGTGTCAGCTGCGAGTTAGCGACTCCGTACAGCCTTCTGTTGTAGATAGGGAAAGGTCTCTTCACAATTCCCAGTAGTGCACTATTCCGATATAAAATACATTCGCAAATCGAAGTTAACCTAAAATGTGGAAAAGGCTCTCTCTGCGTTCTGGGCTGCAGCCTTACATCTCTAGGACAGCCGCTCCCTAATCTCCCATGTAACTCCAAAGCGCCTTTTATACCCCTTTTGCTTCTCCCTAACGGGCCAGGAGAACCTTCAGCTCGGCTTCCGCGGTAAAATCACCGCTCACAGCCTCTCCATCTCTAATGAGCGCCCCCTCTACGCTGCAGCGGGGGAGGACCCGAGCGTTCTCCCCGATGATACTGCCCGCAACCCTCGCCCCCTCGCCCACCTCAGCTCCGCTCAGCACCACGCCGTACTCCACAGTCGCGTTCTCGCGGACGCAGCTCCCGTGCCCCACGACAGCGAAAGGCCCAAGCCTAGCGCCGCTACCCACTCTCACGCCGTCGCCCAGGGCTACCGGTGGCACCAGCCTCGCGCCGGGAGCAACCTCCACGTTCTCGCCCATCCAGACGCCGTCGCACTCCCTGCCGTGGGGGCGCAGCGGCTCCGCGAGGCCGGCCAGGAGGTCGAAGTTGGCTGCGAGGTACGTGGCCGGCCTCCCGACGTCTATCCAGTACGCCGAGCTCTCCCACCCCCTCACTTCGTAACCGTTCTCCAGGAGCCACGGGAAGACATGCCTGCCGAAGTCCATCAGCTGGGGGTTCTCCTCGAGAACGTCCAGCACCTCGTAGCGGAAGGCGTAGAAACCGCTGTTCGCCAGGTTCCTGTGGAGCGCGCTCAACCTAGCGGGGTCACAGTAGGCTACGGAGACGATGTATGTCTCGTCGAACCTCGGCTTCTCGATGAAGTGCACCACGCGCCCCTCCTTGTCGAGCAGCACCGCCCCAAATTCCCTGAGGCTGGAGACCTCCACAAGGGCTATGGTGGCGAAGGCGCCTGAGCGCTCGTGGTAGTCGGCGAACTCCCTGAGGTTCATGTTCGTGAGTACATCGCCCATGGTCACGACGAAGTCCCCGTCTATGAAGTCCCTCAGCCTCCTTACAGCGTCAGCCGTGTCCTGGGGGTTGACCTGGGGGGCGATCACCTCGACTCCCCTATCGGACCACTTCTCGAGGAGGTGGCGCAGGATCTTCCAGCCTAGGTAGTTCACTGCCACGAGCACCCTCTCGAAACCATGCATCGCAAGCATGCCGAGCATGTGGTCAAGAAGGGGCGTGTTGCCCACCGGGAGGAGGGGTTTGGGAGTATTTAGGGTAAGAGGTCTGAGCCTAACACCCTTCCCACCAGCCAGCACCACCGCTGTAGAGATCATTAGCGATTATAATGCGAGCAGAGTAACTATTTGCTTTTCGCAGTGCCGCGCGGCAAGGTTAAAAGGGCTCGGAGCTCCGAGGCGCAGGTGTACGTAGTGCCTGTACTAGAGCCTCTCAGCGCTATCGGCTTCTTCTCCGTGAGCAGGAGGCTGGAGGTTTACCAGGTGATCGTCTTCGACTACATCGACGCGTCAGGCGAGTACGCCCAAATAGTCGAAGACGAGGAGAAGCTGCACAGAGAGCTGGAAATACTGACTGCGAACATGCAGGGCTTCCTCGACGAGGAGGAGGTCGTGATCAATGGTGAGCGGGTGAGACCCAGGGTGCTCTCCGTCGACGTGGGCTTCCGCGGCACGCCGGAAGAGGTGTACATAGCTTTCTTCATTTACTTCAAGGGCAAGCCGGTCAAGGGGGAGAACTACTACGAGAATATCTACGAGGAGGAGGTGACTGAGTACCCTATCTCCGCGTACTGGCTCTTCCCACCGGGCTCGCGGGTTAAAAGCGTGGAGATGTCCGGCGATGTCGCTCTCCTCGCGCCGAACATAGTCGCAGTCAAGCTGGAGGAGGGGGAGAGGGTACAGGGCTACGAGAGGATTGTCTTCACGCTGTAACGCAGGGAATGTTTAAAAAGAGAAGGGGTTGAGACGCTCGTGCAGAGCCTCGTGTGGAACTTCGCCGCGGGCCTGCTCGTGGGCCTACCGCTGGCCGCGCTCGCGTACAGGGCTAGGGCTCTCGACGCTAATGCCGCTCTGCTGAGCGTAATCTTCGCCTGTGCCTACATGCTGCCCGGTCCAGTGGTTTTCGCCGCCGCGCTCACGTTCTTCGCGTCCTCCAGCGTGGTCACCCGGCTGGGCTACGCTAGGAAGGAGAAGCTGGGGGCGGCGGAGAGCAGGAGAGGAAGGAGCGCAGCCCAAGTGGTCGGAGCTGGGGGAGCGGCCGCCCTGCTCTGCCTCTTGGCGGTGGTCACGCCTCACGGGCACTCCACCTCGTTCACGCTCGCAGCCGTAGCTGCGCTAGCAGCGTCGAACGCTGACACCTGGGCAGCTGAGGTAGGCTCGCTCTCGAGGAGAAAGCCCAAGCTGATACTCAACCCTAGGCTGCCTATCGAGCCAGGCACCTCAGGAGGGGTGACCCTCCTCGGAGAGGCCGCTTCGGCAGCTGGTTCAGCACTGGTGGCTCTGGTGGTCTTAGCACTCTCACAGCTGCTCGGTATAGGCATCACAGCGCAACAGGTAGCTCTCATAGCCCTCCTAGGCTGGGCCGGAGAGCTTCTCGACAGCATCGTCGGCGCACTCCTCCAGGCGAAGTACTTCTGCGAAACCTGCAAAGTCTACACGGACAAGCCGGTACACAAATGCGGCTCTAAGACGGCCTTCACTAGCGGCCTGAAGTTCGTGACAAACGAGGTGACAAACATCATTTCCACGTGCACAGTAGCCGCAGCCGCGGTTCTCATCTTCAGCTGAACAAAAGCGCGTGCCTCTCACCTCTTTGAACACCGTGACCGCCTGCCTCCTCCCGGAGGACCCATCTTCTCCACGTGTCCTGGAAGCGCCAACTCCTCCTCACGGTAGCCCCTTCCTCTCAACCCCCCTAGAAGCTTCTGCTGCGCGCTGAATAAAGACTATAACCGCGCGTGCGTGCACTAGAGTGAAATGCGAGGGGGGATACTCGCGCTGGTGCTCGTCGCTCTGCTGCTAGCCTCAGCCGCCTTGCTGCTCGCCCAGCCTTCCAAGGTTGTTGTGGTACGCCTAGAGGGGGCTATAGACGAGGGGCTCGTCTACCTCGTCAGGAAGGCGTCAGGCGAGGCGCAGGGAGGAGTCCTCGTGGTGGTGCTGAACAGCTACGGCGGTTACCTGGGGTCCGCGGACAGGATCGTTGAGGAAATCCTCATGTGCAGATGCCGCACGGTAGCGTGGGTGCCCCCCGGTGCTAAGGCGGCCTCCGCCGCGACCTTGGTGGCTATAGCCGCGCAGAAGCTTTACCTTTCGCGCGGCGCGGTCTTGGGGGCTGCTAAGCCGTCCCCGCCCGACGAGAAGGTGATGGAGTACGTCTCCTCGCGTATAGCCAGCTTGCTGGAGCGCAGAGGCGTTGCTAATGCCACAGAGCTTGCAAGGGAGATGGTCTACGAGGCGAAGGCAATCACGGCCGACGAGGCTGTAGAGCTCGGCATCGCGGACAGCTTCGCGGAGAGCCTGGAGGAAGTGCTCAATAGGGAGGGACTCTCGGGGGCTGTCGTCAAGCCGGTGGAGCCTGACCTCCTTAGGGATGTCTACTCGCTGATATTCAACCCTATGGTTGCCATCGCGTTCCTGCTCCTCGGCGCGCTACTCCTAGCCCTTGAGTTCCAAGTCACAGGGTTCCAGGGCTGGGGGGTTGTGGGGGCGGCGCTGCTACTCCTCGCGCTCTACACGTTCAACGTCGTCGGTCTGAGCCTGGTGGCCGCCTTGCTCGCAGTCCTTGGGACAGCCCTCCTCGTGCTTGAGTTCCTGGAGCCCGGGGTGCAGGTCTTCGGCGTGTCCGGGGCTGCGCTGCTCGTACTGGCGCTGCTGCTAGCGTACTACAGCAGCCCCTTCGCCCTGACCACCTCCGCTACCGCGGTGCTCGCAGCGGTAGCTGTGCTCTGCAGCCTCCTAGCCTTCGTGATCATCAAGGGCGCCGAGGCGCTGAGGCTGCCCGCTCCCTCTCTTGAGGAGAGGCTGGTCGGCAAGACTGGCATTGCGCGCACAGCCATCACGCCACGGGGAGGTGTAGTCCTCGTCGAGAGCGAGCTGTGGAGCGCGGTCAGCAGCGAGGAGATCCCGCCTGGGAGCGAGGTGAGGGTCGTCGGAGTGGATGGTTTAACTCTTCACGTCGAGAAGCTAAAAGATAAATAACACGCCGCACTAACGTTCTTGCGAAGAGGCATGACACCTCTGGACATACTTCTGCTACTATTAGTGTTGGCGATAGTCGTGGTGATAGTCGCGAGCAACGTCAGGGTAGTGCCAGAGTTCCAGCGTCTAGTTGTGCTGCGGCTCGGGCGCGTGGTCCGGATCGCAGGGCCCGGCTTGGAGATCCTGATCCCCTTCATCGAGAAAGGGATCCCCGTGGATCTGCGCGAGCAGTACATTGAGGTAACAAAACAGACGTGCATAACCAAGGACAACGCTCCCGTCGACATCGACTTTCTGATCTACTTCCGCGTGATGGACCCAAAGAAGAGCGTAGTCGAGGTAGCTGACTTCAGGGGCGCTGCTGTGGGCATTGCGACAACAACCCTGAGAGCTGTGGTAGGCGACATCGACCTCGACCAGGTGTTAGCGAAGAGAGAGTACATCAACGAGGTGCTGCGCGAGAAGCTAGACGAAGTCACTGCTAGGTGGGGTGTAAAGGTCACCGCCGTGGAGATCAGGGAGATCCTGCCGCCGAGAGAGGTACAGGATGCTATGATCAAGCAGATGGCCGCCGAGCGCAACAGGAGGGCTATGGTGACAGAAGCTGACGGCAAGCGCGAGTCGGCGATAAGGGTTGCCCAGGGCGAGAAGGAGGCACTGATCCTCAAGGCGGAGGGCGAGAAGCAGGCCGCAATACTCAAGGCAGAGGGGGAGCGGCAGGCAGTGATACTCAGAGCCGAGGGTGAGGCCACAGCGCTCAAGCAGATAGATGAAGTAGCTAGGATTTTGGACTCTAGAACCCTCCTGCTCCAATACTTCACAATGCTGAAAGACGTCGCCTCAGCGCCGTCCACAAAGATCGTGGTGCCGCTAGAAGTCTTCCGGCTCCTCAGACCCTTTGAGGAACATTTGGAGAAGGTCACGCGAGTCACAGGCTCCGACTAGCGGCGGCTATATTCTCCTCCCATTCCAGTAGAGGACAAAGGACTCGCCCGAGTACCTGAACCTGATGAAGTTTTTCTCATCCCTAAGCCACGACCTCTTCTTCGCGTGTTCTGCGAAACGGTCGTTGGAGAGAATAAGACAGCGCTCACTCCTCTCAAGACACCTCTCCACGCTCTCCACGATGAGATCATCTGCCCTCTGCCCCGGCGCGGGGTCCATAATCACCGTCTTCACGCCCAGTTTCCTCGAGTGCTCTACGATCTTCTCGAGGTGCTGCCGGAAGGCGGCGTAGAGGCGGCGCTTGTCGCGGGAGAGGTAGCCGTAGAGCTTCCACGGCAGGTTCGAGTCGTAGCACAGCACAACCTCCTCCACACCCCTCCTGCTGAGCTCGGTGATGAAGACCTTGACGTCGTCGAGGTCCAGCCTGCCGCGCTTGCCGATCACATTGCTCACGTCCACGTAGACCTTGTACCCATCGAGGCGGGCGAGCGGACGCTCCCCGACCCCCCTTCTCTGGCTCTCAAGGAAGGCGGCGATTGCTCTCGGGAGAGACCTCCGCGGCTGCCCACTCACCGGGAAAAGCAGCTCCACCAGCTCCTGCGCAACCCGCGCGTGGCGTTCATCCCTCAGGTACTGAGCTGCCGCCGCGTAGAGCACAGCCGAGAATGCGCCTAGCGCCTTCGAGAGATCTGACACCAGGGCCTCGAGGACGCCGTACCTGCTCCAGACCTCCGCGGCTGCCAGAAAGAGGCGGAACCTTGAGACCAGGACGTCGGCAGCAAGCCGCGGGTCACCCCTACTGGCGATTCTCGTGAGCGCCCGCGCCAGGAGCTTCACTGGCTCCGCTGCCCTCTCGGGAGGGAGCGCACGGTCGAGGAACAAGGCTGAGGTCATCGCCTCGACGAGAGACTTCTCGAGAACATCCGGGGGGACTGTGCGAACCTCGCCGTGGGCGGCCGAGAACACCAGCGCGGCAGGTGTCTCGGCTGAGACCCTCCCGTGGACGCCCAGCGCCAGCAGCAGCCGAAGCGCAAGAGAAGCTTCACGCCCTTTGGACAGGAGCTTGGAAAGAAGGCTTGCAACCACCTCCCTCTCGTCCATCAGCTTGCTGCTCGCCAGCAGAGTAGGGAAGCCGAGCCTTCTGCTCAAAGCCTCCTTGAAAGCCTCCTCGAAGCCCCTACTCAGCGCGAGCGACCTCAGCAGCGCCCGGAGCTCTTTATCGCCCATAAGCTCGCTCTCCGCGACTCTAAGCGGGTCGCGGGCGAAGGTTAGGAGGGCTAGGCTGAGCGCTCGGTTCCGCATAGCTTGCGCCCTCATTAGCTTCGAGACCACGTCTAGCGGCGGGTTGTAGCCAGCACGCGCCGCAAGCTCCAGCAGCGACGCAGCCCTTGAGAGTAGCAAACCCGAGACGCCGCGCTCGCGCAGCAGGTCGGACAGCGGCACCCCCAGGGGGAAGGCGAGCTTGGGCCTCCGGTAGAGCTCGTCTGCGAAGCTCTCCCCGCAGGTCTCTAGGAGCTCAGCTACCAGGCTCTTGGGCAGTGACTCACGCCTCTCAAGGCTCCTGACTGCGTGCGCTACGAACTCCGAGCAGCCTTCGCTCAGCGGATGCTCCCTCTCCCCAACCCGCAGGAAGCTCGAGAGCAAAGCAGCGGCAAGCCTTAGCCCACTCCGAAAGGGTGCGCGAGCGGGTGTCCGCACCTGGGGCAGTAGTTGGCGTCCGGTGGGACGCGCTCGTAGCCGCAGCTCGGGCACTTCTTCAGGCCGTGCTCCAGCAGCAGAACGATTTCCCCGATCACAGCCTTAACAACAGGAACCCTCTGCTCTCCCTCCTCCGTCACCACAACCAGAGAAGCCTCGCCAGTGCTGGGGTTGAGGACGAGGTCTCGCACCTCGCCCACTTTGACCGCTAGGGAGTTGTAAACAGGCTTGCCGATGACGCTTGACGCAGTTATCTCCATGCAGAGCTCCTCCATCCCCGAGAGCGTGAAACCGAATAAAAACGTTGCAGCTTCGCCTAGCTGTACTTAGCGTAGGCGACCTCCGCGCTTTCACCCTCGTGAATGATCACCTGGAGCATTTTCACGACCAAAGCTGGCTTCTCGTGCTGGAAGATGTTCCGACCTATGGCAGCCCCCGCGGCGCCAGCTCTCACAGCCCTCTCGACCATCGCTAGGAGCTCCTTGAGCTGCTGCTTCACACCGCCCAGCACGACAACGGGGACCGGGGTGCTCCGAATAACCTCCTCAAACCCCTCGGCATACACCGTCTTCACGATATCAGCGCCCAGCTCCGCAGCTATCCGGGCACCGTACGCCACAGCGTCGCTAGTGATAGTTCGGAAAACTGGTGGCTTGGGAACAACCTCCGCCATGACGGGAACTCCTAGGAGCTCGGCTTCCTCCGCTACTCGCGCGAGCTTCTCCCACAGCGCCTGCTCGTGAGCACTACCGGGGTACACCATCACGCTGACCGCGTCAGCCCCAGCCCGCACAGCCCTCTCGACAGTAGAAATCAAGCGGTCGTCGGTCTCGTCCGTGCTCCTGACGGTACCCGTCCCGTCGATCCTCGCGACCACAAACACGTCCGAGAGGAGCTCCCAGTAGCGCTCCACCATCGAGGGGGTGAGCATCACCGCGTCAGGCCGCGCCGGGAGTATAGCCCTGAGCGTGGAGCCGAGGTCCTCTATGCCTGGCAGCGGGCCGTGCCTCCTGCCGTGGTCCAGCGCGACGATAAGCGCCCTCCCGTCCCTGAACAGGCGCTTAAGCCTCAAGCGCTTCCCCGAGCTCATGGCCGGTACTCCACCCTCACTCTTTCCCCCTGCTTGACCTTCCTCAGCCTCTCGAGGTCGCCCTTCACCCTGCCGATCACGTTGACAGGGCTCGCGGGCCTGATCTCGCCGGGTCTACTCACAGGCGTGGGTCCGAAGAACACGCAGAGAGCATCGCCGGGAGGCCAGTAGGCGACAGCCCCCAGCTCCACGACCTCCTCGCCCACCTCCTGCGGGACTTTTACCGGTGTCCTGAAGTAGATCTCGTCCCCCCAGAGGTTCACCCTGCTCTCGAAGGGCGTAGCCCTGATAATCGCCTCCACGGTCTTAGGGTTCTTCCCACTGAGCTCGACTTCGACCTCGCCTACACTTTCGAAAATGAGAACCAGAGTCCCCACAAGAGCCCACCTGCTGTGCGCGCTTACAGACTCTCGAGGAGCTGCGAGAAGGCTGTGTAAAGCACCCCCTTAGCGCTCATAACGGGCTCCAGCCAGTGCTGACCCTCCTCGGGCTTCACCTCAAAGCCTATGGTGCCCCTGTAGCCGATCTCGAGGAGCACCTTGAGGAGCTCTCTCACGTCCTCCACGCCGTTTATCGCGCCCGGCCTGTAGAAACCAGGGTGCCAGTCCACAAGCCTCCCGTCGGGCAGGCGCTTGGCACAGCCTATGTGCACGTGCACAAGGTAGTCCCTAGCGGCTTTCAGCGCCGAAGGGGTCTCGTTGAGCAGCGGCCCGTGGCTTAGATCCCAGAGCAGACCGAAGTTAGTGTACTCCTCGCGCACCTGCTCCGCGATCCTGACCGCGTCCTCGATGGGCCCGATGAGCTGCCTCCGGTCCCAGTCGCGGTCGAAGGTCTCGAGAATCACGGTCACGCCAAGCTTCTGGGCAGCGGCGCTTACCTCCTTCAAGCTCTTAACCAGGGCGTCCATGGCTGCACCCCTGTCCGCAGGGCCTGGATCGGGTCCGCTGCAGAAAGCCACCTTGGTGACACCCTTCTCCCCCGCCTTCTTCACCTCCTCAATTATGACTGCCACGGACCTCCTTCTAACTTCCTCGTCGAGAGCGCTAGGGTTCACGCCGCGCGTGAGGACGTAGGGCTGGAGGCCCAGGGCCACCTCCACTCCTCTCCCGCTGGCGATCTGCTTCGCGACATCCCACGCCTCCTCTGGGAGTGGCTGCACCTCTATAATGTCGAAGAAGGAGTCAGAGGTTAGCACGGAGAAGGTATCCCTCACGGCCTCGAGATCCCCCTGCAGGACGCGGGGGTTCGCCATGAAGCCGACGATGCTCACCCTCCACGGCAGCTTGACCGCTGCCTCGACACCCCTAATCCTGGCCTGCACGGCCAGCATGCGGTTCGAAAATGACCACCCACAAACCCTAAAATGCCTTGTGTAATCACGCCTCTGTGCTTCATCCACTCGCACAGGTCTACCTGCTTCTTGGGGTTGGAGCTGCCTACGGTGCGTTGAGGAAGCCGGATGAGAGCGGGGTGACGTTTGTGGAGAGGCTGCTGCTGGACTTGTTGCTCCCGGCCGTGATCCTCAGCTCGATACGCGAGAGGCTCTTAAAGACAGGCGACCCAAGCTCCTTCGCGCTCACGCTCCTCGGAGCGGCTACATCTTTCCTGGTGCTTTCCGCTGCTATAGCCGCGAGGCTCTCCCGGGAAGAAGCACTGACGGCAATGTACGCGAACACAGGCTACATACCGCTGGGCATCGCACAAGCGCTTTGGGGAGAGGCTGGCGTATCTGCCGTAGGCTTCTACGTGGCGGGAAACAACCTCGCATCCAACCTGCTGGCGCCTGTGGCGCTGGGCGGGCGCAGCGCAAGAGAGGGACTGAAGCAAGCAGCACTCTTCCCACCGCTCTACGGCCTCCTGGCTGGAGCCGCTCTGGGGCTCTCCAGGCTGTCGCTCCCTGCCTGGCTGGAGGCTTTCCTCAGCTCGCTCGCCTCGGCGGCAACCCCCCTGGCGCTGATGGTAGTCGGCGTTGAGTTCAGCCGCTCATGGGCGGGGTTCGACACCCAAGACCTGAAGCCCTACGCCCTGAGGCTCCTAGTAGCGGTGCCTCTCGCAGCCTCCCTGGTCCTGCTGGGCGCGTTCAAGGGCGTGGACGCCAAGGTGGCTCTCCTGGAGAGCATCATGCCGAGCGCGGCAAGCTGCGTCCCTGTAGCGAGGAAGCTCTCCCTAGATGCTGCAAAAGTGTCGAGAGTGGTCTTCGTGACCACCCTGTTGTCCATAACCCTGTCGGCGCCTCTCATGCTGGCCCTGCTCGGCTCGTGAGGAAAGAGCCCAAGCCTAGTCTGACACGCGCTCCTCCGCGAGAATACCCACTCTCACGAGCTCGCCTGGCTTGGCGACACCCCTCAGGAACACTCTGCAGTTCGTAGCCTCGCCGTACACCCCCCTGGCGTCGAGCGCGATCAAGCCCACGGTGTTCCTCCTGCCGAAGAAGGCCGTCATGCCGGATACCACCCGCTCTAACGCTTCTCCCAAGGGCTCACCCCTCCTCACAAGCTCAGCCACGCGGAAGGCGGCGAGGTACCGTGCTATCAGCTCGCCCACGCCAGTTGCAGAAATAGCCACTACTCCGTTCTCGGCGTACACGCCCGCTCCCGGTATGGGTGTGTCGCCCACACGACCTGGTAGTTTGAGTGAAATCCCCCCGGTGCTCGTCGCGGCGGCGAGGTTGCCGTCGCTGTCTAGAGCTACCGCGCCGACCGTGTCCCCTGGGGGCAGGGGCAGCAGCTCCCTGTTCTTCCTCCACAGGTCGTGCTCACCCCTCCTTACCGCCTCCAAGAGTTCTTCGTACAATCTCTTCGCGCGCTCGGTAGGGCCTGGGTGGGGCTCCATGCCCAACCGCTTCGCAAGCTCGTCGGCTCCTGACCCCACTAGGAGCACGTGGTCGGTGAGCTCCATGACCTTCCTGGCTAGTGACACAGCGTTCCATGTGTAGCGCTGCGCAGCGACAGCACCGAAGGAGAGATCCTTGCCGAACATGATTCCGGCGTCGAGCTCCACCTGACCGCACGCGTTAAGAGCAGCACCCTTCCCAGCGTTGAATACACCGGCGGACTCAAGCACCTTAACGGCGACCTCAACGGCATCCAGGGCAGACCCCGAGGCGAGTTCGCTCACACCCGCTTGCAGCGCGTCCCTTAAGCCCTCTTCGAGCTCCCGCCTGCTCTCCAGGAGGTACTTTCTCAGCCTGCCTGCTCCCCCGTGCACCGCAAGGACTCCGCGCATAGCGAAGCTTTCCTGCAGTGGCGCAAAAAAATATAAGCTGCTCGGGCGCTGAGAAGTGCAGGCGGGGTACATGCTGCCCATAGGTGGCTCTGAGGCCGTTATGCCGCTCGGGTTCCAGATAGGGCCTACGGAGATTCTGCTGCTGATCGTAATCGCGCTGATACTCTTCGGCCCCAAGAAGCTGCCGGAGCTAGCGAAAGCCGCTGGCGAGGCTGTGAGGATCTTCCGGGAGGAAAGTCAGAAGATCGTCTCCGCGGAGGAGAGCAAGCCTTCCATCTCCGAGGAGGAGCTGAAGAAGCTGGCGGAGAAGCTCGGCATCTCGACAGAGGGGAAGAGCAAAGAGCAGCTCGCAGAGGAGGTAATAAAGAAGGCAAAAGAGCAAGGCCTGATATAGACCAGCGCGTTCATCCCAACTTTTTCCAAAAGTTAGCCCTATTTCTAGGTCGAGCCTTAAGCCTAACGGGAAGCTATGGAGAGGGTTCTGCTTGAGCAGAAGAGCAGGAGGGAGCTGCTGGACTACATCGTGAGCTCCGGGAGCAGGGCGCGGGAGAAGATCGCTGAGGCTGAGCGGCTGCTGAGCTTTGTGAAGAGCAGGGTGGAGAGCAACCCCAGGCTTAAGGAGCTGCTCGGCAGGGTTGCAGAGTCGCTCTGGATCCCCGACCCACCGCTACCCGGTAGCGCCGAGGAGGTTGGGAGGAGGCTGGAGGAGTACGAGAAGCACCTGGACGCACTCCTGGAGAAGTTGAAAACACTATCCCTGGCTGTGGATGTCCTCGAGAGGGTTCTGCCTGAGGTGGACAAGCTGAGGGATAGGCTAGAGCGCTGGGCGCTGGTGATGAGAGACGTGAGCCCGCCTCTGCACTCAGAGCTCGCCAGGTTCCTGGCGAGGCTGAACAGGGTGCTGCAGGGGCTGCCAAGCCTTGAAGTCGGGAAAGGCGCTGAGTTGCTGAGGGATCTCCTTGAGAGCGGGGAGCAGCTCGAAGCTAAGGTGAGGGCGGAGTACAACAAGTCCGTGGGGTTGCTCCTGAGCGAGGTTTCCTTGGTGAAGGAGCTTTTGAGCAAGGCTTTGAACGTGTCTTACCCGCACGATAGGTTCGAGCTGGAGGAGGGCATGAAGAAGCTGTCTGAGGTTGAGCAGCGGCTCCACGATCTGAAGAAGGTCCCAGCTCCCTTCAGCCCTCCCCAGGTCCACGCGGAGCTCGCCAGGATCAAGGCGCTGGCATCGCAGAGGCTGTCAGAGGCTGTCAAGCCGGGTGAAGCGGCGGTGCTGGAGGCTTTTTCGAAGCTCGCAGCTGGCGGTGAGCACAGGCTCTACCTCCTCCATGAGCTCGTGGAGAGCATAAGCAGGAGGAGCGGGATCTCCCTCGAGGAGGTTCTGGTGACGCTCTACGAGCTCTCGAGGAAGGGCTTGATAAAACCGCTGGTAAAAATCGCGTGAAAGAGCTTGCACGTGGCTGGCGTGGACGAGGCGGGCAGAGGACCGCTCATCGGTCCCATGGTCGTCGCGATAGCCGCTGTCAGCCGTGAGAAGGAGGATCTCCTAGTGAGGATCGGCGTGAGAGACTCGAAGGCACTGACGCCCTCCAGGCGCAGGGCGCTCCGAGCGCTGCTGGAGAGAGTGCTGGACTACTACGCTCTTCGTGTAGTAGAGCCCGCTGAGATAGATGAAGCAGCGAGCAGGGGTCAGCTCAACCTCCTCGAGGCCAGGGTCTTCGCCGAGCTGGTGCGGCAAGCTATGAGCAGAGTGGAGCTGGAGGTTGTCTACATTGACAGCCCGGACCCCGTCCCCGAGAGGTTTGGACGGCTGCTAGCCTCCCTGGTGGGAGAGAGAGTGAGAGTGGTGGCCGAGAACAACGCCGACGCTAGGTACGCGGTGGTAAGCGCCGCGTCGATCATCGCTAAGACGGAGAGGGACAGGATAGTTGAGGAGCTGAAGAAGAAGTACGGTGACTTCGGCTCTGGCTACCCCTCCGACCCGAAGACCCGGGAGTTCGCTGAGAGGTGGCTGCGAGAGCACGGCGAGCCACCGCCTTTCGCTAGAAAGTCTTGGAGCACGTGGAGCGCGCTAGCTAGAAAAAGAACCCTTGATGAGTTCTCAGCGTGACGAGCTACTACGCGCACCCGACTGCTGTTGTTGAGGAGGGGGCTGTCATAGGCGAGGGGACTAGGATCTGGCACTTCGCCCACATCAGGAGGGGTGCTCGCATCGGCGCTCGCTGCAACATAGGGAAGGATGTCTACATCGATGAGAATGTGGTGATAGGGAACGGGGTGAAGATACAGAACGGGGTCTCGGTCTACAGAGGCGTCACACTGGAGGACAATGTCTTCGTCGGCCCCTACGCTGTCTTCACGAACGACAAGTACCCGCGGGCCTTCTCGACCAACTGGCAGATCGTCCCCACCCTGGTTCGGGAGGGCGCCTCCATCGGCGCGAACGCTACGATTGTGTGCGGCGTCACAATCGGGAGGTACGCGATGGTCGCCGCGGGGAGCGTTGTCACGCGCGACGTGCCCGATCACGGGCTGGTGATGGGCAACCCAGCGAGGCTCGTGGGCTTTGTCTGCTACTGTGGGAGACCCCTGAAGAGGGTCGTCGCGATGACTGAGGATTCTGTGGAGTTTGAGTGCGAGCACTGCGGCAAAAGAGTGAGAGTCCGAAGGGACTACTACGAGCTGGCGCAGAAGAACCTCAGGAAGATTAAGCAGGAGTAGTAAGCGGGGATTATCAGCTCTGCTGAGCCCTCTCAAAGTGTGAGCAGTAGAGACCTTATTCTGGCGATCGACGTGGGCACTACAAACGCAAAAGCGGCTGTCTTCACCAGCGAGGGTAGGCTGCTGGCGAGCGAAGGCTACGAGTACCCGACGTACTACCCGAGGCCCGGCTGGGCCGAGCAGGACCCTGAGGACTGGTGGATGTACGCAGCGATGGCTGCCAGGTCGGCGGTGAGGAAAGCAGGCGCGAGGCCTAGCGACTTCGCCGGGGTTGCTGTGAGCAGCCAGCGGGAGACTCTGGCCCTGATCGACAGGGAGGGTAGGAGCCTGGGCAGGGTGCCCATATGGATGGACAGGAGGAGCCTGCCCCAGGCTGAGGAGCTCAAGCGCAGGCTGGGAGTGCAGGAGATCTACGCGAGAACAGGCCTCGTCATAGACGCCACGTTCACCGCCACGAAGCTGCTGTGGTACAAGGAGAACAGCAGGGAGATCTTAGAGCGGGCCTGGCTCGGTCTGCAGCCCAAGGACTACGTGGTGTTCAAGCTCACAAGCGTCCCGGTGACCGACGAGACCGTGGCCTCGAGAACCATGCTCTTCAACGTTGTGAGGAAGCAGTGGGACTACGACCTGATCTCGGAGATGGGTCTCGCGGAGTTCACCAGCCTGCTACCAGAGGTGAAGAAGAGCTGGGAGATTGTCGGCGGGGTCACGCCCGAGGCTGCTAGGCTCATCGACGTAGCCCCCGGCACTCCTGTGGTGGCTGGCACCGGTGACAGGACAGCTGAGGTTCTAGGCGCGGGCATCCTGGGCCCTGAGAGAGCAGAGGAGTCCACGGGAACAGGCTCGACCACAGCGACCATAGTTCCGGAGCCCCTGCTCGACCCCAAAGCCCGGTTCTCCGTGGGTGTGGCCCCGGTGCCCGGCAGGTGGGTCGTGGAGGCCGGACTCTCGACCGCCGGCATCATACTGAGGTGGTTCCGCGACAATGTATCAGAGGGTGTCAGCCACCTGGCCTCGCGCACCCGGCGCAGAGCGTACGAGTTCCTAGACTTGGAGGCAGAGTACGTGCCGCCCGGCTCCGGGGGCTTGATCGTGGTGCCGTTCTTCTCGGGTGCTCGCTCACCCCGCTGGAACCCCTACGCGCGGGGCGTGATCTTCGGCCTCACGGTGTTCCACACCCGCGCCCATGTCTTCCGCGCCATGATGGAGGGTATAGCTTACGAGATCAGGAAGATCCTGGAAACGCTGGCGGAGGTGGGGATAAACCCCAGGGAGCTCGTGCTGATGGGCGGCGGCGCCAAGACGCCCACGTGGGCTCGGATCAAGGCCAATGTCATCAAGAGAGAAGTCATCATCCCCGAAATGCTTGATGCAGCGCTAGCGGGCGACGCGGTATTGGTGTCTTACGCCACTGGTCTTTCCTCGAGCTTTGAGGAAGCTGCGGCCAAGTTCTTCAGGGAGAAGAGCAGGATCAAGCCCGACCCTCGTGTGGCGGAAATCTACGACAAATACTACACGCTCTATGAGAGGCTGGTGAGCTCGGTCGAAAGCCTGTTCGCGGAGCTCTCGCAGATAGCTGAGCAGCCCCTCACACCTCCAAAGTGGGACATGGACGGGTTAGTGCACTTGCTCTTCAAACTTGAAGCCTAGTACGCTCTTCGCAGCAGCATGGAGGGAGGAGGCAAGAATGGTGGACCGGCCGGGATTCGAACCCGGGACCACCCGCATGCCAAGCGGGCATCCTCCCACTAGACGACCGGCCCTTCGAGCAAGAAAGCCATAAGGAGCAGCACTTAAACCTTTCTCTGAGCCGAGAGGGGGCTGTACTCTTTATAAGAGGGAGAGCTCAAGGAACTGGTGAGAAGCATGGAGGTCGATTTGAGGAAGATTGCCCTGAAGTACGCGCTCGCTAACGCGGTTAAGTACGGTGGGGCTGCAAGAGTGGACGCCGTAGCCAGTAAGGTTTTCGCGGAGGCTCCAGAGCTGAGGAAGCAGGCGCGGGAGGTCGTCGAGGTGGTGAAGGAGGTTGTCAGCCAGGTGAACAATATGAGCAGGGAGGAGCAGGAGAGGCTGCTCAGCGAGCTCTGGCCCGACGCCTTCAGGGTCGAGCGCAGGAGGGAGGAGAAGACTATGCCTCCTCTCCCCGGCGCGGAGGAGCTCAAAGGAGCGATAGTCACGAGGTTCGCGCCGAACCCCGACTTCGTGCTGCACCTGGGGAGCGCGAGACCCGCGATACTCAACTACTACTACGCCAAGGTGCGGTACAACGGGAAGTTCATCCTCAGGTTCGAGGACACAGACCCTAGGACCAAGAGGCCGATCCCGGAGGCCTACGAGGCGATTCGGGAGGATCTGAGGTGGCTCGGGCTCTCGTGGGACGAGGAGTACATCCAGAGCCTGAGGATGGAGATCTATTACCAGCACGCGAGGATGCTCATCGAGCGCGGAGGAGCATACGTCTGCACGCACCCGAGAGAGGTGATAGGTAAGCTGCGCAGCGAGGGAGTTCCGGACCCGTGCAGGGACCTGCCCGTGGAGGAGCACCTCGAGCGCTGGGACCGCATGTTATCCGGTGGGTACGGGGAGGGAGAGGCTGTGCTGAGGATCAAGACGGACCCCGCTCACCCCAACCCGTCGGTAAGGGACTGGGTGGCGATGCGCGTGCTGGACACCGACAGGTACCCCCACCCTCTTGTGGGCAGCAAGTACGTCGTCTGGCCCACGTACAACTTCGCGTGCGCCCTCGACGACCACTTGATGAGGGTCACCCACATCCTCAGAGGCGAGGAGCACGCCGTTAACACGCTGAAGCAGGAGTATGTGTACAAGCACCTCGGCTGGACACCCCCAGTGAGCATACACTTCGGGCGCTTGAAGCTCGGGGGGATGATCCTCAGTAAGTCCGTGATGAGGAGGGGGATAGAGAAGGGTCTCTTCGAGGGCTGGGACGACATACGCCTCGGAACCCTTAAGGCGCTGAAGCGAAGAGGGGTACTGCCAGAGACGATCTGGGAGCTCATCATGGAGGTGGGGCTGCGCCCCTCCAGCGCCAGCATAAGCGTGGAGAAGCTCCACGCCGTCAACAGGAAGCTCCTCGAGCCCAGAGCGAACAGGTACATGTTCGTCACGGAGCCCCTGCTGAAGGCTAAGCTTGAGGGAGTCCAGCTGCCCGCCGTGGCTGAGGTCATGGTGCACCCATCGTTCCCGGAGAGAGGTAAGAGAAGGATTGAGCTCAGGGAGCCCTACGTGCTGGTGAGCAGCGAGGTGCTGGAGCTGCAGGAGGTCAGGCTCATGGGCCTCGGCAACTTCCGGGTCTCAGAGGGCAGTCTCATCTACTTGAACAACGACCTGTCCTACGCGAAGGAGAAAGGGCTGCAGATAGTTCAGTGGGCTCCCAGCGAGTCCGCGTTTCCCGGCGTGCTGGTGAAAGCTTCGGGTACCTCCCTGGAGAAGGTAAGAGGGTTCGGGGAGCCTGCCATCAGCCAGCTGAAGGAGGGCGAGTGCGTGCAGCTGCTGAGGGTGGGCTTTGCCAAGGTGGAAAGGGTCGAGGAGGAGGGTATTGTGCTCATATTCACTCACGACTAGCAAGGGACCAGGGCTTCCCCTCTACCACTATCTTCTCGGGAAGCTTGTCCTTGATGGACTCCAGGAACCTCAGGTCGCTATCTTTCTTCCTCAGGTTATCGGGTAGAATCGCAGGTATCTCGTCCTTGATCGGCCACCACCTGCCGCACACGGGGCAGTAGAGCACTCCCGTCTTCACCTCGAACTTTATGCACTCGTCGCAGCCGGGGTCCTTCGTCTGCAGGTCCTTCACGAAAGCGCCCCTGTAAGCGCAGTAGAGCTCGCAGGCAGGCTTGGTCTTGAAGGTGGAAGTGCGCTCCTCGTACCTCACGGTCTCCACGACGTACAGCTCCAGAGGGAAGTGCTTGTCGTAAGGGCAGGCGAGCAGATCCATCAGCCTGTACTTCATACAGGATACCGCTGGGGGGCGGCTAATTTAAAAATATGCATTGCGCAGCTAGCGCGTGCGCCTGAGAATAGCGGCAATCGCCAAGGAGGACCTAGCCCCCACTCTGAGGGGCGGCGGTTTCGACGCAGTCTACGTGGCTAGTGGGGCTGCGGAGGCTCTGGGGGTTCTCGAGGGCATCCTAAGAGAGAAGAGGTTCGACCTCGTGCTCCTGGACGACGTGCTCGCGAAGGAGATCGGGAAGAGCAAGCTGAGCGAGATAAAGTACAAGCACCCTCTGCCAGCAATCGTAGAGCTCAAAACAGCGCGGAGCAGATCTACCTCGCTCTCCTGACCACTTTCTCGAATACTAGGGGTAGCAGCCTCTCCTTGATCTCTGCGGCTTTAGCGTCTAGGGTGGCGTTGAAGTACACCCGTCCGTCGGCGCTCCTCACAATAACCCCTCCGCTGCAGCTGATCTCCTCCCCCACCGCCAGCTCAGGGCTCCCGCCCACGCTCTCCTTAAACTCGCTAACCACCTTCTCCACAAGCTCCCTCTCTCCTTTACATGGGTGCACCACCAAGCTGCTAGCGGTTACGCTGCTCACAGCCGCCTTGAGGGCCTCCATGAGGTACTCGCGGTACTTCTGGAGGTCTCCTTTGGCCTCGCTGATGACCTCCGAGACGAGCTTGTCAATCTCGCTTGCTACTAGCGTATACCTCCCTAGGAGTGCTTTGCGCCTTAGCTCTAGCTTCCTCGGCGCGAGCTCGCTGAGAACTTTCTTCCTGACTTCCTCGAGGAGCTTCTGCCTCCTCTCCTCGATCAGTCTTGACGCCTTCTCCTTAGCCTCCTCTAGCGTCTTTCGGGCCTCCTCCTCCGCTCCCTTCAGTATCTTCTGCGCTTCCTCCTGGGCAACCCTTCTTATCTCCTGAATTATTGCTTCAACAAAGCCCCTCCGCTCCATTGCTACCACCTGTACAGCTCCTTGTAGGCGAGTTTTTTCACCTCCTCCCGGATCTGGGCGAGCGCAGTTTTCAGGTTCTGAAGCTCCTCATCGTACGCACGCTCTACTAAGGACAGCTCCTCGTAGAGCTTCCTCCGCTCTTCCTCGACCAGCTCTTCTGGAAGCATGGAAGCCTCTTTCTCAGCTTGCTCCAATATCTCGCGGGCTCTTCGGCGGGCATCCTCTAGAATCTCCTCAGCCTTCCTCCGCGCCTCTGAAATAAGGAGGTCTGCCTTTCGCCTCTCCTCGAGAATGACCTTTACGTCGAGCTCTTCTCCTATGAGGCTCCTACTTACTCTCTTTTCACCCATTTCAACCTCACCCCGATAGCGTAAGAGAGCTTCTGGTAGAGCTCCTCCAGCCTACGAGTAGAGGGCTGCCTATGGGAGGGGACGACCACGAGGAGGGGAGGCTCCTTAACGTAGGGCAGTATCTTGTCCAGCCTCTCACCGATCTGGGCGTAGACGGGCTCCTCAATGACGACAACCTTGCTCCCGAGCACTGTCGAGAGCACCTCTTCTTGCAGCGCTTCGCTCAGCCTCTCTGGAACCTTGATCACTTTGAAGCCTAGGAGCATCATCGAGTCGATCGTTGGCGTGGCACCTATAGCTACTACGCTCACAGCACCAGGCATGGCGACTCGAACTAAATGTTTTTCTCCTCATGTCCTCCTTTGAAAAGCAGGCTAGCTCAGCCCCGCTTTGCGCAGCTCTTCCAGTACTAGGCTCTCCAGGGCCTTGAGGCTCTTCTCGCTCTCGGCCTCCAGAGTGACTCTTATGACGGGCTCGGTGTTCGAGGGGCGCACTAGGAACCACCCCTCGCTCAGGTCGACTCTGACACCGTCTATGGTTGTCACCTTCTCATATTTCGATACAAGGTTCTCTCTCAGCTTCTCCACGATCTCGAACTTCCTCTCATCCCCCACCTCGAACTTAAGCCGCTTGCTCAAGGGCATGGGTGGCACGTGGGCGGAGAGCCTTCCCCCCAGCTTCCTCAGAGCCTCGAGGAGGTAGAGCAGGCTGGCTACGCCGTCGTCGAGGTTCGCGCCGCTGTATGTCACGAAGTGACCACTGCTCTCCACGCCGAGGCCCTCGACCCCGTCAAGCGACTTGTAGATGATGTATATCCGGCCCACGGGGACCCTCTCCACGCTACCGCCAATGCCCTCCACATACCTGTCAATCAGGCCTGAGCACTCGACATTCGCTACAACCTTCTTCACTCGGTGCCCGTTGATCATCACCACAGCTACCTGCTCCGGCGCGAGAGCGCGGCCCCTCTCGTCGTAGAAGATCACCCTGTCGCCATCCCCGTCGAAAGCCACGCCCAGGTCGCCGCCGAACTTCTGGACGAGGTCCCCCAGGTAGTTGGTGGCCTCTGGAGTAGGCTCAGAGCCTCTCACCGAGAACATCGGATCCACGTCGCAGTTCACCGCGACAACTTGGTAGCCGAGCTCCCTGAGCAACCCGGGGACGACCAGCGAGGCAGCCCCGTTCCCGCAATCGACGACGACCTTCAGCCCCCCGCTTTCCCTCGGCAACCCCCTGAGGAACTCGGTGTAGCTCTCCAGGTAGGAGGTCTTCTCGTACCTAGCCTCCCTGCTCACACTCCAAGAGGGCTCACCGCTCGCCTGCCTCCACAGCTCCTCAAGCTTCTCCAGAGATATCGGCACCCCTCCGGGATAGTAGAGCTTGAGCCCATTCCACTCGTAGGGCAGGTGCGAAGCCGTGATGTACCCGACGCTGTACCTTAAGTGCTTTGACGCGTAGATCGCCAGCCCGATAGGGCCCTCACCCGAGTCCACAACACTAGCACCCGCGCCCAGCAGGCCTGCAGAGAGAGCTAAGAGAAGAGGCCGGGAGCTCAGCCTAGTGTCTGAGCAGACGAAGAACTTGTCACTCCATCTCGCTAGGGCTGCTCCTATCCTCAAAAAGACCTCGGGCGTGAGATCCCTGCCGTAGATGCCGCGGATGTCGTAAGCCCTGAAGATGTGCCTGGGAAGACTCATACAGCTTTGACCCAGAGCCCGAGAGTATTATCGTTTTTCCTTTCTCCTCCCCCTCAGTAAAGCACACGCCACCCACCTTTGGCGCACAGTCGCTGGAAATCTTTGCTTTACCCTCCTCTGCCTTCCGCGCCCGACCTCTCAGCCAGGTACGGGGCCGAGCGCTCCGACACATCTCGAGCGCTCTAGCCCCTTTCAGGTTCCCGCAGCATTGGTGTCCGCGCTCACGCGATCACACAGGTGGAGAGCCGCAGCAACTTCCTTCAGCAGCGCGCTTCAATCCCCGCTCGCGCACTCCACGAATGCGTCAATAGCCACTTTGTAGACCCTGGGCGCATAGGGGGAAACTATGCGGGCTTCTAGCAGCTTTGCAGAACACCCCTGCTGCTCTGCAGCCCTCCGCACGAGCTCGAAGCCCTGCTGGAAAGCCTCCTCCTCTGGGCCCCAGTAGTAGAAGTGGATCACACCCCTCCCGCTAAGGCACTTCACTGCGTGGTCGAGGAAGGCGTAAGCGCCCTTAGGGAGTGGCATGACGACGCGAGCGCAGCAGCTGTAGAACTCGGGGGCCTTCTCACGCACATCGCCGAGAACTGGGATGATCTTGCCCTCGAGCTTGTTCAGCTTTATGTTCTCAACCATGTAGCTGTACGCCACGGGGTTTATCTCAATCGCGATGACACGCTCCACGAGAGGCTGAGCCTTCGCAATAGCTATTGCGAAAGGCCCTACGCCCGCGAACATCACCATCACGCGCTCTCCAGGCGCCACCTTGGAAGCGACCCTCTGCCTCTCTGTGGCCTCCCTGGGAGAGAAGTAGACCTTCGTCACATCGAGCTTGAGCACGTACCCGTGCTCCTTGTGGACGACCTCCGTGACCGGCTCCCCCGCTATGAGCTCCAGCTCCCTGAGCCTGAACTCCCCTGATCTCCCGCCGGCCTTCCTGTAGACGGCGACCACGCTCTTGTGGATCCTCATCAGCTCCTCTGCTATGACCCTGGCGTAGGGCAGCAGAGGCTCCTCCAGCTCTAGGATAGCCACAGCCCTCCCGCGCGAGCCCACGATGTCGAAGCTGGAAGGCAGCAGGGGCAAGAGCTCCTCGGGTATCTTACCCTTGAGCGCATCCTTCAACCTCACAGGCCACCGCCTTCCCTGTGCACACGGCTGGATAAATTTCGCTGATAAGAGGGGAAAATGTTTTAGCCGGCTAGCCTCCCGCGCCAGCGTGGCTGGTGAAGTACTCCTAGTGAACTTCAAGTATCTCCTCAACGAGGAAGTTGAGGCTTTTGTACTCGCACCGGGGAAAGGAGTTGTCTGCGAAGGCTCAGAGCACAAGTGCAGGAGTCTTCGCCCCTCGCGAACCCTCGACCTCGGCGGGCGCGTTGTCGTGCCAGGCTTGCGCGACGCACACACCCACCTGCTGCCGACGGCTCTGAGCTACCGATTACTCGACTTGAGAAGAGTATCTTCAGTGGAAGAGCTCAAGGGGGCTGTTCGGACGGCAGCGCTTGAGATGGGTCCCGGCAGCTGGGTTGTCGGGAGGGGGTGGGATCAGGACAAGATGGTGGAGAAGAGGTACCCCACGCGGCATGACCTTGACGAAGCCGCGCCCGAGAACCCCGTACTCCTAGTGAGAGTATGCGGGCACGCAGCAGTAGCCAACACTAAAGCTCTCGAGAAGCTAGGGCTGCTGTTCCAGGAGCCGGAGGAGCTACAGGGGATGGTGGTACGTGAGGACGGCAAGCCGACTGGGCTGCTTTTGGAGGATGCCGTCCCTTGGGCTCTGGCACGGGTACCCAAGCCCGGCAGAGCTGCTCTCAAGGAGCTCCTCCGCAAGGTCGTCGCCGAGTACCTGCGCTACGGCGTGACTGTCGTCCACTCGATGTCGGTCGACATCGAGGAGCTCTCCCTCATCAGGGGGCTCGAGCTGGACGGGGAGCTGAAGCTGAGGTACGAGGCGTACGTGAAGCCTGAGCTGCTGGGAAACGTACCCGAGGAGCTGCGACACCTGGTGAGGGGGGTGAAGGCTTTCGCGGACGGCAGCTTCGGCGCCAGGACGGCTGCCCTCAGGGAGCAGTACTCGGACCACCCGAGCTCGGGCACTCTGCTGATGACCGCCGAGGAGATAGCCGAGCTATGCCGCGCTGCTGGCTCGCATGGGCTAGAGCTTGCTGTGCATGCAATAGGGGACAAAGCAGTAGAGGAGGTCCTCCGAGCAATGACGATTTCACGAGGCAAGATCAGAGTGGAGCACGCCTCACTCACGCCTCCAGACCTCCTGGAGCTCTTCTCCCAGCTGCGCCCCACCGCAGCTGTTCAGCCGCACTTCATACTCAGCGACACGTGGATCGTGGACAGGCTCGGTGCGAGAACCAGGTGGGTCTACGCCTTCAAATCTCTCGCCAGAACAGGGTCCACGCTGATGGGGTCATCAGACTCCCCTGTCGAGCCGCTGAACCCGTGGCTTGGCATGTACGCGGCAGTGCACCGCGGGGAGCCTGAGGGGCTGCCTATAGCCGAGTTTACAAGCAGCGAGAAGCTCAGCCTGCGTGAGGCGCTCAGCATGTACGTTGAACGCGCAAGCCGCCCAGAGGACGTAGTCGTGCTCAACATAACGAGAGAGCCGCTGTCGAGAGAGGATTTCGCCAGGGTAAGGGCTGAGAGAGTTTTTCTCAAGGGGGTAGAGCTACAGCCGCTCTAGGCGCGAAACGCTGAAAAACCCCGGGCTCTTCTCACTGGCAGGGGGCCGGTCGTCTAGTGGGAGGATGCCGCCCTTGCAAGGTCTCCCGAGAGCGGCGGTGGTCCCGGGTTCGAATCCCGGCCGGTCCACCACTTCTACCGCTTCTGCAAGCTAGCGTGCTTGCTCAGCCAAGAGAGCGTATACACCCTTCCTCGTGAGCTCGACTTGAGCTTGCCTGAGCTGGACGTAGCCGAAAAGTACCAGAAGCCTCGCGACTCTACCACCCCTGTCGCTCAGCGAGGCGGCGATCTCGAAGAAAGCCCTTGCGCTCATCAGGTGGCCGGAGGCCTCCAGCTCCTCGAGGAGAGCTTGCGCTACTTGTCTCTCCTCCCCGAAGGCCAGCTTGAGCATGCTCGGCTCCCTACCGAGCGGGGGCAGCTTCGCGCGGATCTCGCGCTTCCGCTCGACCTCTCCCTTCTCTAGGTCTGCACGCATGCTTACCACCGCCGGGAGCCTCAATCCTCGCGGTGCAGGCATCCTAGCCACGGCTCTGTAGCCCTCGAGACCCCTTACTAGGATCTTCGTGTACAACGGAAGGTCGAGCGGCGGATCCAACAGGTAGAGCTTCTCGGTGCCTGACGACGCAGCTGTGTGCAACAGGGCCTTGAGGAAGCCTGCTGACAAGCCATGCGCGAGAACACAGACCTCAGGCCGCCCCAGGATGGAAAGCGAGGATGTCGCTGGTGCGAAGGGGAGCAGGCAGGCGCACTGCTCGCTGCATGCGCCGTCGGTGTACAGAGAGAGGTGCAGGAGCCCCTCCCAGCGCTCCGGCTCCACCGCTGCTGCCTTCGCAGCTGTATGCGGTCCAGGAGCCGCCCTGAGCAGGAGCGACAGTTTCTGCGGTTCGTCCACGAGCCCGTCCTCCCTCAGAGCCAGGGCTAGCAGCCACTCAGGAGCGACTGTGGTTGGGGGGCACGCGCAGCCAGAGGTGACGCAGAAAGCGCTCTGCGGGCACTCTCCGCCGTGCAGGAGGACTACCTCCAAGGGCTACACCGGCCTGAACTCGCCCTGCACGGGGGGCTGCTGCGGAGGGGTTGTGAAGAGTGGTAGTGCTGGCGGGAATCCTATCTCCCTCAAGAGAAGCATGACCTCGAAGAGCACTTGGTTCGTGACAAGCTGGACGAGCTCTGGGTCGGGAGCACGGGTGCGGAGCTTCTCTTCTAAGGATCTTACCTCCTCGCTTGACCCCTGGGCGAGGAGCCTGCCCTTCACAACCGCCGCAAAGGCTGGGGGAGACGAGGTCACGTTGGCCACGAAGCCGATCACAAGGGCGGAGTCGGAGTGCCGCTCCACGCTCGTCGGAAAGGTCACCTGCAGGTTGACGTTCAGAGGCCCCTGGGGGTTCTCGAGCAGCTTCTCCGCTTGCAGGTAGGTGAAGCTTATTGACAGCTGCACAACTACTTTAATTTAGAGCCGCGCATAAGCATTGTGGCAAGCAGAGGCATAATCGGTGAAGCCGGTGTCCGCAGGCTTCTCCTGGGAAACGAAGCTATAGCCAGGGGCGCTGTAGAGGCTGGAATCTCTGCTGCTACGGCTTACCCGGGAACCCCTTCTACAGAGATAGTCGAGACGCTGGCGGAGGTCGCTGAGGAGTACGGCTTCTACGTGGAGTGGAGCACTAACGAGAAAGTCGCGCTCGAGGTGGCGATCGGCGTGAGCATGATGGGGCTTCGCGCCCTCACCGCGATGAAGCACGTCGGGTTGAATGTTGCGTCAGACCCTCTCATGAGCCTGGGCTACACGGGGGTCGTCGGCGGGCTGGTCATCGTGTCTGCTGACGACCCTAACGCGCACAGCAGCCAGAACGAGCAGGACAACAGGATCTACGGGATGCACGCCTACATCCCGGTCTTCGAGCCCTCGAGCGTGCAGGAGGCGAAGGACATGACCAGGGAGCTCTTCGACCTCTCGGAGAAGTACTCCACAGCAGTTCTGCTGCGCACGACCACCAGGCTCTCGCACAGCAGAGGCGAGGTTGTGTTCGGGGAGGTGCCTAAGCTCAACAGGGAAGCGAGGTTCCACAGGGACCCAGAGAGGTGGGCCCTGCTCCCCCCCTACAACCTCAGGAAGCACAGGGAGACTCTCGAAAGGATCAAGAAGCTGGGAGAGGATCTCGGCAGCTGGCACTTCAACTGGTTCGCGGAGGGCGACGGCGATACCCTTGTGGTATCCGCTGGCGCCGCTCACATGTACGTAGCTGAGGCGCTCAAGACCCTCGACGTGAGGTCACCCCTGCTTAAGCTCTCCTCCGTGTACCCCCTCCCAAGGCGGATGGTCGAAAAAGCTCTCGAGTTTGATAGGATAGTTGTTGTCGAAGAGCTTGAGCCTTTCGTGGAGCACCAGCTGCGTGTAGCAGCCAGCGAGACCGGGAGGACCCCGAGGATCGTCGGCAAGGAGCTCTTCCCGAGGGTTGGGGAGCTCAACGCGCAGCTGGTGGCGTCGGGGCTTGCCAAGGTTCTCGGCGTGAGGTACGAGGCCCAGCAAGGCCCCTCAGCGGGTGTTGAGCTGCCGCCGCGGCCTCCGACTCTCTGCCCAGGCTGCGGTCACAGAGCCGCCTACTACGCCGTCAAGCTCGCCGCGATGAGGGCTAGGACCAACCCTGTGTGGGCGAACGACATAGGCTGCTACACGCTAGGCTTCTACCCGCCGTTCAGGATGGCGGACTTCACCTGGAGCATGGGCTCCGCCCTCGGGATAGGGATGGGCATCTCGAGGTTCAGCAAGGAGCCGGTCGTGGCCTTCATCGGCGACTCGACCTTCTTCCACGCAGGGGTGCCGGGCCTCGTAAACGCCGTCTACAACAGGTACCCGATAGTGATAGTAGTGATGGACAACGAGATCACTGCGATGACTGGGCACCAGCCCCACCCCGGCAGCGGCATGGGTCCGCTGGGCGAGCCTAGGCCGCGCGTCAGCATAGAGGAGCTAGCTAGAGCCTGCGGCGTGGAGTTCGTCGAAGTCGTCCCGGCTTACGATGTGAAGAGGCTCATGGACGCAGCAGAGCGCGCGATAAGGTATGTCCGGGAGAGAGGACTGCCTGCAGTAGTAGTCGCCAGGCAGAGGTGCGCTCTCGTGGAGCTCAGAGAGAAGAGAAGGAGGGGCGAGAAGATCACGCTCTACAAGGTGTTGAGGGAGAAGTGCGTCGGGTGCGGTATATGCGTGGACAAGTTCGCCTGCCCTGCCATCCTGAGGGAGAACAAGGTTGTGAAAATACTTCCCGAGCTATGCGCCGGCTGCGGTGTGTGCGCAGCCATATGCCCAGCCAAGGCGATCGTGCCCGCGGGTGAGGGGGCATGAGGCCGAGGAGCATAGTCATAGCGGGTGTGGGGGGGCAAGGGCTGCTCACCATGGGCAGCCTGCTCGGCGAAGCGCTCCTAAGGCAGGGTTACAGGGTGTCCGTGGGCGAGGTGCACGGGCTCTCCCAAAGGGGCGGGAGCGTGGTCGTGTTCGTCAGGTACGCTGAGTACCAGCCGTCACCAGTGGTGGCACCCGGCGAGGGCGACGTGCTCGTCGGCCTGGAGCTCATCGAGGCTGCGAGGAGGCTGCACCTCCTGTCCCGCTCTGGGTTAGCCGTGGTGAACGACTTCCTACTGCCTCCTCCAGCCGCGCAGAAGGTCCCGAGCAGGGAGGAGCTCGTCGCGAGCATAGGGAAAGCTGTGAAGAGCGTCTTCGTCGAAGCACTCCCCCTCGCGGAGAAGGCTGGCTCTCCCGTTGCTGTGAACATGGTCATGCTGGGCGCGCTGGCAGCTTGCAGCAGGGTGGATGTGAGCCTCGACTCACTGAGAAACGTGGTTGCTGCCAGGTTCCGCGGCGCAGTGGGAGCTGTCAACGTGCGAGCGCTGGAGCTAGGCTACGAGGAGGCTCTGAAGAAGCTTAGGGAGCAGGTTCAAGACTAGCGAGGGGCTCCTGAAGGGCAAGGAGAGAGCAGCCTTGAGCGCGAGCACCGCCTGCCTGTCCATTGAGCCCTCCTTCGAGGCGAGCTCTTCAAGGCCGAGTTTCTTCACCTGAAGCATGAGCCTCTCCAGTGCTTTGTCGTCCAGGCTGTTGAGGAACCTCCTCAAGAGAAGCTGCACAGACATCTCTGCGCCGAGCTCCCTCCTTACCGCTCTCTCGTAAAGTCCCAGCTCTCCAGCGCTGACCGCTTCTGCGAGCTCCCTTGCCGCGACCGATAGGTAGACGAGACCGCCTCCCGTGGTGGGTTTCGTCTGCCCAGCAGCATCGCCCACCAGGATCATGTTCCCGCGCACGAGCCGGTCTAGCATGCCGCCCGTGTACACAGCACCCCCGTACACAGCTAGCCTGCGCTCAGGCTTCGCGCAGCCGGTGAGAGAGTGGAGCCTCTTCAACAGCGACTCAAGCCTGAGCAGCACGTTCCCCTTAGAGGCTAACCCCACCCTGTACACCTTCTCGGAGAGGGGCACGGCCCAGGCGAAGAGACCCCTTGAGAACTGGGAGCCGAGGAACACGTAAACGTGGTCGCAGCCGCAGCTCTGTGAGAGCAGGTAGTCGTACTGCAGCGCAGGTAGGACGTAGCCGCCTCTACTCCTGGCCAGGCCGCTGACTCCAGTTGCCACGACTACAGGCCTGCCGGTGCCGAGGAGCTCAGGCTGCACCCTTGCCCCGAGGATAACCTCTGCCTTGCGCGCAACCTCCTCAAAGAGCAGCTGCTCGAGGAGGGGTCTGTCAACTACGGCGGCCACGGGCTTGCTGCGTTCGACGAGCAACCTCACCCCGTGGGGTCCGACGAAGCATGCCCCTCTAACTTTGTTCACCGCAACCCTCCTATCGCTGACCAGGATGTGCTTAGCCAGCCCCTCGAGGCTCACAAGGCCTGTGCAGTGCTGGGGGAAGCCTACTCTGGGGTGCTCCTCTAGGAGTGCAACCGACAAGCCCCTCTCCGCCAGGAAGCGTGCTGACTGAAGCCCTGCAGGACCCCCACCAACTACGACTACGTCGTGGTGGAGGGGGGGTAAGCCTGAAGGCCTTTGCCTCATCCGCGCGGGAGAGGGGGCTCACCCGTTAATAAAGCCGTGCCTGCGTTACCAGAGGAACTCCCTCAGGGCGCTTTTGAGCTCCTTGGAGAGCTGCTTGGAGGCGGAAATCAGGCTTTGAGCCTTCTTCTCGTCTACCCCCCTCAGATGCCAGATTATGTTCTCCCCCTCGGTCTCCAGCTTGGACACGAGCAGCTTCAGTAGCTCTAGGGTACTCCTACCATTGTATGTTTTCTTCAGAGCTTCAAGCTCGCTGATAACCTCCGAGCCCCTCCTCACAACTAGCCCTCCTAAGACAACCCAGGAGCCGGCGATCTGCGCCGCAAGTTTTCTAGCCTCCAATGCACCCCTCTCTGTCAGCCTTATAACGGTCGCGAACCTGCCCTTAACGGGCTCAACTCTCCTCTCGATCAAGCCCTCCTCCTCCAGCGCATCGAGCGTTTTATCCAGCTCTTCGAGCCTGGGGAACAAGAGGGACGGGGAGAGGCGGGCTTCCACGTACGGGTAGAGGAAGAGGCTTACGTGGATGACTTCTTCCCCCATTACTGGTGAGCGTCCATCTGCCGCTAGGAAGAGCAGCGTAAGCTCCCTCAGGCCGATAGGGCTCCACGGGACGAGGTTCACCTGCTTCAGAACATCTGCTTTCCAGTCGTCTAGGCAGGAGCTCATACCTCCACCACTCCGCTCCTCCTCCTAGCAAGGCGCCTTATAATGCTTAACAGCGCGAGCACTAGCAGAATTGCCAGCACTGCCGAGGCAGCTAGTAGTACGTGGCGGAGGAGAATCGCACGCCCACCTACGACCACCAAGACCTCGGTCCTGATGGTCTTCACAGCGTCGCTCTGAAGATGAACACGCTCCTTGAACTCTGCTCCACCGATGAGTACGCGCAGGTCGTATACGCCGGGGGGTAGGATGCCCATGTTCGCAACTCCTTTCGGCCCTGTGGACCTGTTAACAGCTAGATCTGAGCCTCTCAGCACAACCACAGCTCCCTCGAGAGGTCTGTCGAGCGCGTCGAGAACCTTCACAGCCAGGTAGTATGCGGGGATCGTGAAAGACTGAGAGCCTGTCTCCGGCGAGACTGTGAAGTTGAAGGTCGATAGGAGCCTTCCCTCTGCCCACACCTCGAAGGTGTAGTTCCCCGGGGGGACTCCTCTTACTAAAGCATGGTCGTCTCCCGTGAAGCTCTCGACCACGCTGCCCCTTCTGATAACGAGTGTGAAGTTCCTGAGCAGCTCGCCTAAGCCCTGCCTAAAGAACCTCACCTCAAAGGATGTTGCATTCGCTGTGAAGCTACTCTCCCCGGCCGGTACCCGCAGCGGTCTCCGAGCAACAAGCGAGCCCCACCGGTATACCATGAGCACGTAGTCTCCCGGCGTTAAGCCGCAGAAGAAAGCCGTCCCATCAGCAACGCGTGCTGAGGATACCAGCCTCCCCTCTTGGAAGAGTACTGCCGTTCCTTCGGGTAGTCTCTCCCCAGCCCGGTCTAAGATCTCAATGAACAAGGAGTGGAACGGGGGCTCGACCACAAGCGTAGGTGGTGGTGTAGTCACGATAACATCCGCAGCCGCTACTCCCTCTCTGTAGAATCGCAGGAGAATCGTAGTGTTGCTCCCCAGGGCAACGGACTCTCCCACCTGGGTGGCCCCCGGTGGGAGTAGCACCCTGAAGCTCACCCTGCCGAGGCAGAGATCCTCCTTCTGTAACACCGATACCCTGACGTTGTAGCTAGCCAGGCCAACGTCTTGGGGTTCTGTGAGCAGCGCAAGGTGAGGAGGGTTGCCTGCGATTATGTTTGAATGGGCGGAGCCATTGTAGCTCGGGTGATTGACGTAGAGTAGCGGAGCTGCACCAGGGACGATGAGTTGCGCGTAAGCCAGAGGTGCGAAGTACAGGTACCCGTAAGAGCACTTGAGGAAGCCTCTGCCTACCTGCAGCGTGTTCCTCGGCGCAATCGCGGAAACTGCGTACAGCCTCTCGCCCAGCAGAGAGACTTCGGTCTTGTTCACCACGAAGAAGCCGCCGCCCACGACCTCCCAGAGAGCTCTAGGGTCCGAGACTAAGCACGTCAAGGTGAATCCGGCTGGCTGCAACCCCGGAATCTCAGGCACTGTCAGGTTCGCCCCTGGCTCGAGAGAGCCCCGTGGAACTCCCAGCAGAAGGGAGAGGGCGTCCAAGGGTTGCGAAGAATCAAAGCGGACTAACACTTCGCGCGGCTTTCCGCCGAGCTGCAGGACCAGAGAGCCCCAGAGGAAGCCTGCCCCCTCCGGTAAGATCGGCTTCGAGCCGTCTACTAAGACATCGACGGGCGTCAAGCCGGAGGACGGGTCTGTCCTGAGCACTAGGACTTCGGCGGAAGACCGAATCCTTAATGTGTTCCCTGAGAGCTGCACGTACCTGCTGCTCCACCTCCCCTGGGAGAGCTCGAGCACCTCGACATAATCTACCCGGACTACGGGCAGAACTTCCGCTAGTGCTACCTGAAGGCTCAGCAGCAGGACCGCAGCTACGAGGGTCCCCACCAAGCGCACGCATTATCCTGGGTTCAAGCGCATTAATGTGCGTAGCTTTCCACGCCCCCCAACTGTGTGCGAAACAGGAGAAAATGAGGGGGAAAGATCACACCCTCAGAACGATAAGCTAGACCTCCTTAGCCAGCTCGCCCTCGCCGAAAGCCGCGCCCTGGCTCGTGATACGCGACGCACGTCACGAGAAGCGCCTTGAATGAAGGATGTGGGTGTGGGCGCGCGACCGAAAAGAGCTTATTTCCGGCGCCGTAGAGCGCATGGCGTTATGTGCGCACACTGGATAGAGAAAGTTGCCGAGGAGGTCTTTCAGAGGACAGCAGAGAAGGGGGCTGCCATCTGCAACGGTGGGCTCTCGGTCTCGGGGCTTCAACACGTGGGTAGGCTACGCGGAGAGGTGACGATAGTCGACACGGTCGCGAGGCTGCTCAGAATGAAAGGTGTGCGTGCAGAGCACTTCCTCACCCTATACACTGTTGACGCTTGGAAGGGTAAAGAAGCTCAGCTGAAGCAGTTCTCGAAGCCCGAGGAGGCTAGGGAGTACGCTGGCTGGCCGCTTTTCCGCGTCCCCGACCCCCACGGCTGCCACTCAAGCTGGGTGGAGCACTACTGGGAAGACTTCGGCAAGCACCTAGGAGACTTCGCTGAGGAAGTGCACGTAGTCACCACGAGGGAGCTGTACACGGGCAGCGAGCGAATGAAGGAGTTTGTCCTGCGCTCTGTGACCGAGCTTCGCGACCGGGTCGTGGAGACGCTGAACAGGTACAGGGGTGAGAAGAAGTTAAGCGCGGACGCGATACCCTTCCAGCCCATCTGCGAGAAGTGTGGACGGGTGGATACGACCGAGTCCACAGAGGTGGACGCGAAGAGCTTCCGAGTGAAGTACGTGTGCAGGCACTGCGGTCACACAGGCCATGCCAGCCTGAGCGAGGGGAAGCTGAACTGGCGCGTAGAGTGGGTGGGTGTTTGGTACGCGCTGGGCGTGGACTTCGAGCCCTACGGGAAGGACCACGCAACCCCCGGCGGCTCGAGAGACAGCTGCAACGACCTCGCTAAGAATGTCTACGGTTTCGAGCCCCCCGCTGGGCTGGCGTACGAGTGGGTGGGCTACAGGGCTGAGGGGAGGGACTTGGGCGACATGGGGTCTAGCGACTTCATAGGGTTCACCCCGAGGCAGTGGCTGGAGGTAGCGGAGCCCGAGGTCCTCAGGTTCCTCTACCTGCTCTCCCCGCCTTCGAGGCGCGTGGTGCTAAGCCTCGAGGAGGTGCCCAGCTACTACGACCTCTTCGACAAGGCTGAGCGCGTCTACTACGGGGTAGATGAGGGGGAGGAGGAACTTAGGAGCAGCTACGAGCTAGCGCTGCTCCGCAGACCGCCCGAGCAACCTCCCTTCAGGATCCGGTACATCAACGCCATGATCCTGACTCAAGTGCTACCAAGCAGGGGTGAGAGGATCGAGGAGGTAATCGAGAGACTTAGAGAGACGAAGCAGCTCACAAAGGACCTGTGCGAGGAGGAAGTCGCAGCGTTGCAGAAGAGGATCAGGCTGGCGCGCAGGTGGCTCGAGCTATACGCAGCGCCGCACTACAAGATCTCGGTCGTGGACACGCCGCCCTACGCAGAGATAGCCAGGCTTCTCGACGAGGACATGGTAAGGCTGCTGAAAGAGCTCGTGCAGAAGCTGGAGGCGCTGGACGTGTGGGATGAGGGCAGGATTAAGGACGCGATGATGCAGATCGAGAAGACTAAAGAGGCGGAGAAGAGATTCTTCCAGCTCCTCTACCTCACCTTTTTCGGCAAGCCCTTCGGGCCGAGAATAGCGCCTTACCTCGCTATGCTTAATAGAGACTTCGTGCTCGCAAGACTTCGGGAAATATCCGCCTGGGCACGAGGTGAGTGAAGTGGGCAAGTGGGACTACATGGGGGAAAAGGCAAAGCCGAGCACAGCGCTGCTCGTTTTAACCCTGCTGCCCTGGTTCTTGCTCGTCGCCGTCGTCATAGCGACGAACGGCTTCAGCGTCCACCCCAGCACCCCACCTTACGTGTATTTGTTTGTCTCACCCGCGCTCGCTGTAATCGCGATCGTCGTGGCGCTAATGGGGTACTTCCTGGCGAGAGATGAAGAGCCGGAGTGGGGGTCGAGAGTTGTCTTCAAGGCGATCGAGGCAGCGGAACTTGCCTCGATACTCGTGGCGGTACTGATCCTAGCGCTGATAGCTATAACCTACTTCCTCAGCTAGTGTGTGCTGCGCGCAGCGCAGCGAGCTCGCTCTCCCTCCTGCGCAACTCCTCCTCTAAGATAGCTTTCTCGCGCTCCAGCTCCTTCACACGGGCCTCGAGCTCGCTCAGCTTCCTCAGCTTATCCTCCAGGGCCCTCTCCCTTGACGCAAGCTCCGCCTCCCTAGCCTCCAGCCTCTCCCTGAGATCCACGAGGGCGCTCTCCTTCGAAGCCAGCATCCGCTGGTAGCCCGTGAGCTCCCGCTCCTTCTCAAGCAGCCTCTTCTCCCACTCTATCAACCTCTCCTGCTCCTTCAGCATCCTCTCCCTGAAAGGCTTGAGCTCCTCCTCGAGGATCCTCTGCTTCTCAGTGATCTCCTCCCGAAGCTTCTGAAGCTGCTTCTCCTTCTCCACGATCTCCTTCTGCAGAGCCTCGTAGCGGGAGAGCAGGGCAGAGACCTTTCTCTCTCGCTCCGAAAGCTCCCTCTCGAAGCTTGCCAGCGCCGCCATTCTCTCGGCGTAAGCCTTCTCCCGAGCCATCAGGTCAGCCTCCCACTCCTTCAGCTTACCCTCCTTCTCTGTGATCTCCAGCCTGAGCTTTCTCAGCTCCTCAGCCTCGCTGGCAAGCTTTGCCGCGAGGGTTTTAAGCTCAGTCTCCCTCCTCTCGACTTCAACCTGCCTTGTGAGGAGCTCTGATTCCTTCTGCCTGAGGAACTCAATGTACTTAATCAGGTCGCCCACCTCCGGTATCCTAGAGACAGCTGCGTTGAGGCTGCTTAGTAGCTCCCTCAATGTCATCTCCTTCTCAGCCAGCACGCGCTCCCTCTCGTCCAGCTTAGCTCTCCGCGACTCAATCTCCTTCCTCGCCTCCTCTACCTCCCTGATCTGCTTCGATAAGCTCTCGGCCTCGGCGGAGAGCCTGGAGTACTCCTCAACAAGCTTAGAGTAGCGTTCAGCCTCGCTCATCAAACGCTTCGAAACCTCTTCTGTAGCCGAGATAGCCGAGCCAAGGGACTCAAGGAGTTTCGCGATGTTCTCTAGGGAGTCCCTCATCAAAGCATGAGTCTCGCCGACTCCTTGCAGCTCAGCTATAACCTTCCTGAGGTCGCTTAGACCTGCACCTTCCACCTTCTCAGCAACCTCAGAGACATTTTTATCCAGGCTTTTCAGAACGCTAGATGCCTCTTGCAGCATCTCTATGACATCCGCTAGGGACCCCCTGATCTCCTCCACGGATGCCTGGAGCTGCGCTAGAGGCACTCTCAGCATGCTTCGAATAGGCTCCTGTATAGCTTCGGGCAGAGCAGCTATTCTCCTTTCGAGAGAAGCTATAGCCTCGCGCAGAGAGGTTATTACCTGAGCAGTCTCCTCCCTTTCCTCACGCCCACGCCTCAGGAAGGACACACCAGCCACCTACGCTTCAAGCCACATGTGCATGTAATAATCACTAACGCTGGCGAAAAAACATCGGTCTTTCCTCAAGCTTCCTCATCATGCATCTCTTGACCCTGGGAAATTTTCCTTCGAAGAGCAGACACCTGCGTTGATAGATCGCGGATGGCAAACTCAAGCTGCTTGGTTACAGCGAGCATCGTCTCCTCGAGCCTCGTCACTTTCTGAGCCAGCTCAGCCAGGACAGCCTCCATCTCGGAGAACTTGGCTCTCAGGGAGCTAACATCTGCCTTAACCGATGTCATTGTATCGGCTACAACTATCTGCACCTCTTTGATCTGAGCCCTGAGGGACAGTATGTCGCCCTCCACGCTACTCACAAGACTCCTAGCATCCTCGAGGTCTCGAGAGAGCTTCTCGAGGAAGAGGTCCAGCGACAAGCGCACCTCCTTGGGTACAGCCTCGGCGTACGTTCTCAGGTTGTCAAGCACGTCCTTGCTCTCCGAGGAGAACCTGCTTGTTTCCTCCTGGAACTGCGTTATATGCTCTCGTAGCGCCTTCTCGAGGTTTGACATGTTCTCCTGAAGAGCACCTATCCTCGAGCTCAGGAAGTCCACGGTGACCTTGAGCGCGTAGATGCCGTTGTTGAGCCTTTTTAGTGCCGCGAGCAGGACTGCGATATCGCCCTCTCCTATCTCGACTATCTCTATTCCCTCATCCCTTTCGACCATAACGCCTATTCGCAGGATAACTGATACTGCGTATTATCGCTATTGTTTACCCCTGCGCAGACGGCACAGCCTCGGAGAAACTACCAATACTCTTTTGCAGCTTTGTACTCCTGCACCAGCCGCTCGATAGCCTCCTGGTCGGACTTCGAGAAATCTCTCTTCTCTATAGCCTTCAACCCCTTCTCTGTGATCGCGTAGTAGGGCTTGTAGAGGACTGTGAACCTGGAGCCCACGATGTACACTTTTTTGAGGAAACCCTTCTCGACGAGGCTCTCCAGCTTTGCTTCGAGGTCCTGCGAGAAGGGGGGCTGTCCTGCGAAGCGGAAACCAAGGTTTACGCGGTACCTCTCCTGCAGGTCGTACACCAGCTGGTGGAGTTTCCTCTTGGAGAGAGCCTTGCCGTAAGCGTATAGCAAGAAGAGCAGCTTCTTGTCGACCGCCTCGAGCCTAGAGGACAACGCGGGCACCCCGCTTCCTCGCCTAGCGCTGTTTTAAAAAGTTTCTATCCTCTAGCCTCGCGTGGGCTCTACTCAGCTCTGCGAGATATGCCTGCAGGCAGCGGCGACTAAGAAATGTAGGCTGTGCGGCAGGAGTGTCTGCGAGAAGCACTTTGACGAGAGACGGGGTGTGTGCATAGCATGCGTGGAGACGCTCTGCGAGGTTTGCGGTACGAGGCTGTCCGTAGGCTACTGCGCTGTCTGCGGGAGGCTTGTGTGCGATAGCTGCTCAGTTGAGGAGGGGCTCGCCCTCGTGTGCGTTGACTGCGCGAGAAAACTGCTCAAGCACACATAGGAGCTCACTTTAGCGCGAGCTTGTACCTGCCCCGCTTCTTCTCCATCACCCGCACCTGCGAATAGTCGGAGAAGTGCATGTCCAGGACCACAGACGAGGGGGTAGCGCCAGCTTTCCTGAGCTCGCCACGCATCTTGGCTAGCGTCTGCTCCACGGCTTTTTTCAGCAGAGCTTCGCCACCCTTAATCTCGTCCAAGTGGCTGGCGTACGCTGACTTCAGCTTTGCGAGGACATAGAGCTTGAGGACATACGCTGCGTTGAGCAGTATTAGTGCAGCAATTATCAGCAAGTAAGCGAACATATCGCTGTGAAGCACTGCTATAGAGGCCAGGGAGGTCAGAGACATGGCGAAGGAGGCTAGGAGCAAGTAATTGGACACCCTATCCATCCTCCTCACCTTCAAGAAGTAAGGCTCCCTCGAGGGTATTGAGGCGACGAAGCGGAGGAAACCCCTCAGCTCGTCCCACGTCTCCCCGCGAAGCTCCAGCTCGTCTAGAGCTCTTAGCGCGCTAGCTGTGTCGAAGAGCTTCAGCGCTCTCAGGGCGTCCAGCTCTTCTGCAAGCCTCTTCAGGGTTTTCGCTCTGCGCAGAGCCCGCTCCCTAGGCGATGCCGACACGGAGAGGATTTGCGCAAAGGGGGAAAAGCCTTGCGTTCGTCACGGGGGCGGTCTACCCGCCCAGGAAGAAGCGGTCAAGAGTCGTGCTCCTCGGCTTCCCCTCGCTCAGCAGGCTTTTTAGCTTGCGGAAGTCATCCTCCAGCAAGCTGCGCAGCCTCGGGTTGTAGAGGGCTGCCGCGGGGTGGAGCGTGGGTAAGAGCGATACTTCACCCCACTCGGTCTCCACCTTAAAGACACGGCCCCTGACGCTCATTATCGAGTCCACACCCCTCTGACCGTAGAGCCCGAGTATTGTCCGCGCGCTATGCCTGCCGAGCATCACGATAATTCTCGGTGCAAGCGTCCTCAGCTGCTCCCTGAGGAAGGGGAGGCATGCTGCTATCTCCTCCTCCCTGGGGTCGCGGTTCTGGGGAGGGCGGCACTTGACAACGTTCGTTATGAAGACCTCGCTTCGCTTCAGCCCGATCGACTCTATGAGCTCTGTGAGCAGGGCTCCAGCAGCTCCGACGAAGGGCCTGCCCTGCTGGTCCTCGTTGAAGCCCGGGGCCTCCCCCACGAAGACCACTTCCGGGCAGGGGTCCCCCTCCCCTGGCACAGTTTTTGTGCGCGAAAAGTAGAGCGGGCAGCGGGTGCACTTAGATACCTCCCCAGCTATCCTCGCTAGGACGGCCTGCCTACTCTCTCGGTCACAAGACCTCGAGTACCGCTCCATCGCGCTCCACCCTCAGCTCGGCCAGCCTGCCGGAGCCCAGCTCGCAGAGCTCTCGCAATGAGGGGACCAGCATCATCGGTATCTCGGCGATGATGCAGCCCACCACTAGCACCTCGTCCCCCCTCTGAGCAACTATCCCCGCTGGGGCTAAGCCCCGCTTCGCAAGCCTGAGCAGCGTGTACGATCCCACCGTGCTGCCGCGGCTGTGAGGTAGCACCAGGATCCTCCCGCTCACCCTATGCCCGCGCAACTCGTGCCCGTGCTCCACGACCACGCCGGTCAGGGGATCCACACCCCCGAAGAAGGTCAGGGGCTCCCTAGTGACGAGAAGCTCGCCCCTGGCCCTCCCCTCCACGACGGGCTTGCCCTCCAGCCTCACCCGCGCTCACCTACGACGTACCTTAGGAGCTCCCCCCTGGATACAAGCCTCACGGCGTTTCCCTGCGATGCCAGGTAGAACGCTGCCTTCCCAGAGTCCGTCACCACGCTCCTCCCCGCGTACTTGGGTAAGTCGGAGACCACCATGCAGGTGTCCGCGTATACCTCCACGCTAGGCTCACTCAGCTCCAGCCCCTCCACCGCCGCGCGACTTGCAAAGAGAATCAAGCGCCTTTTAGCCCCGCCGTGCCTCCTCACCCAGTCGAGAATCTCAGCGAGCTCCCTCCGCGACAAGTGGGGGCAGCCTACGACAGCCACACCGTCGCCAGCCCCCGAGTACCTCTCCAGCTCCGCTTCGACGGCGCTCCAGTCAACGGCGAACCTCTCTAGCTCGTGCTCCGAGAAGCGCAGGTGCTTGAGATCGGGCGACAAGCCCTCGAGGAGCACGAGCCCAGTGCCGCCCGTTGCGCCCACCGCCGCCAGGTACAGCTTCACCTCGTCCTCGCTCCCGAAGCTCAGACCGCAGACCAGGGGCACGTCGGACCCGGCAATGCGCCCGGTCACCAGGCCTGCGACGCCTATCAGCCCGCTCTCGAGCAGCCTGCTCCTGATGGCTGAGAAATCTACCAGCAGGGAGGGCACCCTGTTCTCCTCGAGGTGTAAGCCGGAGAGGGGAGCCCTCCCGGCTATCGCCTCGAAGAGGGCGAGGGGGCCGCCATCCCTGTTTGTCATAGCGCCTACAACGCTGTTCGCGTAGAGAACTGCGTTGCTCTCGGACCAGGCCAAGTGATCCCTGAACGAGATCCTCTCGTAGAGGTAAGGGGTGCAGGAGAGAGTCGGCTTAGCCCCCATTCTCTTCAAGGCTTCAAGGATCCTGAGCTGTCCTCTGGCTGCGTCCTCTTCGACGTTCATCTCCGCCCTCTTCTCCAGGTCGAAGGCCCCAGGGTTGATCGTCGTTGGCACCGCGAACCTAGCGCCCTTCGAAGCAAGGCTCTCGAGGAACTCAAGCCCCTCCTCACCGATGTTCCTGAAGGATATGCCGGAGATGTGTGCGTGCTTTATCGGCACGAGGCGCTCAGCGCCGCTCACCTCAGCAACCTTGACTACAACCCTCATGGCGATGGAGAGAGCCTCGCCGTAGTAGCCCTCGAGCGCGAGCTCTTCCTCCCGCGTCAGATGCATGCGGCTCTACACAGTACAAACCAAGTTGATTAAGAATGTCGCGGCGGTGTGGACAAGGTTATATGCCTCTAGTGGTATAGCGCGGCTGACTATGCGCATAGCACTACTCCTGACCTCGGTGCTCCTCGTTACTGCAGCCTTCCTGGCGTACGCAGCGCCAAGCTCCTGGGAGCTTTGCGCCAGATTAACCCTGAACTCCACAGTTCAACAGGCGGCCCTCAGCCCTGACGGAGCCTATGTGGTTGTAATTCACAGCGGGAGCTTCAGGGCGTTCCTAAGCGTCTACGACAGCAGGCTGAAGCCCCTGTGGTCGGTGCAGCTCGCGAGCAGCCTCTCCAGCTTCGCCTTCGCTGACGACCTGCTCGTTGTGACCGAGCGCCTGCTCGGGCAAATCCCCTCGACCAGGATCACCATATACAAGCTGGCAAGCGGTGAGCCCGTCTACTCCGAGGTGAAGAGAGGGGGGCTCAGCGAGCGGATAATCGTGGCACACCGCTTGGGCTCTTACGTCTACCTGCTTACAAGCAGAGAACTCGTGCTCATCGATTTGAAGACGAATGGAGGTTCGCGGGTTCTGCTTTCTTTCGTTAACAGGGGGCTACAAGCACTGAACACGGGCGACGGGCTGGTCGTTCTCTACATAGACACACTTTGCCACATTTGCTTGGAGAGAAACGAGAAAACAGTAGCCCTTGTGAAAGCTCCAGACAGGGTGTCCAGCCTCACACTCATCGACGTACTAGCTCTGGTCAGCATCAATGGGAGACCTGCGCTGTACATGGCAAACGGCTCAATCCTTGCTGTGAACCTTGAGCACAAGGTGGGGCTCGGGGGGGCAAAACCCGTACCCCTGCTGAGCGGGCACATCCAGGTGTCGGAGCCTGGGTACAGGCTTCTGTACTCGAAGAGGGTTCAGGGTCTCGACGTCGGGTTTTCGTTGCTTGACCCAGCCTCGGGCAAAGTGATCGAGCAGAAACTCTCGCTTCCTTACGAAAAGGGAGACGAGGTAGGGCTTAAGATCTATGATGACGGCAGCTTAGTCGCTTGGTGCAAGAACACCCTGCTGGTGGGCTCGCTGGAGGGGAACGCAAGCTTTGTGACTCTCGATTTCCCAGTTCGGGCTGCTGACCTGAGGGGTTCTACGCTCCTCGTAGTAGGCACCCGAGACCTCGCGACGTACGCGAAAGTAGAGAGAGTGGAAAGCGCTGGCGCGGAAGCAGAGGAGTTGTACAGCCTATACGTAGTTGCGCGTGATGAAAGAGGAGAGACGCTAGCCAGCTTCATGGTCTTTGTGAACGGCAGCTTTGCGGGATCGTTCTCGGGTGTCGCGCAGCTCCTTTTGCCGAGAGGATTCTACAAGGTTTCTGTCGCAGCGCCGGGCTACCCGGAGACCTCGCTCGACGTGGACCTACGCTCCAACACTACGGTTCACGCAGTCCTGAGAAAGAGGAAGTTCGCTCTCATCGTGCAGGCTGAGGAGAAGGGAGGACCTCCCCCGGAGATACTGCTGCTGCGTAACTCCTCGGTGGTAGCCAGGGGTGCTGGCGTGCTTGAGGTAGCTGTCGCTCCGGGGGTTTACACGATAGAGGTGAGGGGGCTGCGTGCCAATCTGACGAAAAGCGTGGAGATACAGGAGGATACAAGCGTCTACTTCTACCTCCTCGTCGAGCAAGCAACACCGCCCCAACAGCTCTTCAACGAGAGTCCAGCAGTTCACGAATCGACCAATGCAACAGCAGTGGTCATGTACGGTTCCGAGAACTGCCCCTCGTGCAGGAGAGTAAAAGAAATTCTCATAGGCCTCGGTGCTCCGCTGGAGTGTAGGGACATATCCAACCAGAGCTACTTAGAGGAGTACTACTACCTCTACGACTACATCGGGGCTGGCTCCCTGAGGGTCATACCACTGATTCTCGTCTTCCGGGGCGAGCACCTGGCAGCAGCTGCGGCTTGCGGGTCGCTCACGCAGCAGGAATGGCAGGAGCTGCTGCAGCAGTACGACCCCAATGCCACGATTGTGGTGCGAGACGACTGCACCCGGGTTGTACGCGTGCTGAACAGCTCGGGGGTCTACAAAGTGGTTTTTGGCGCTGGAGAGATCGAGCGGAAGAAGCCTGCTGAGAACCTGCTGCCTCTCATCCTAGCGCTGGCAGCCGCGGACTCCATTAACCCGTGCACTTTCCTCGTCTTCTCAGCACTGCTGATGACCACGCTCGCGGTTGCGGGTAGGAGAAAGACTCTCGAGATCTCTACGGCGTTTATCTCAGCAGTATTCCTCTGCTACCTGCTCCTCGGCCTCGGCTTGATCAGGGTAATCTCCCACCTCTGGTGGCTGAAGAACCTAGTAGCGCTCATTGTGGTGGCTGCAGGGCTGTACGAGCT
>Ga0105154_1000066_pt1 | contig 45661 bp, 50 predicted proteins | sample SSWtaG_FD_89672 | JGI IMG/M metagenome (GOLD analysis project Ga0105154, IMG submission 89672) | Hot spring microbial communities from Sandy's Spring West, USA to study Microbial Dark Matter (Phase II) - SSWsed_matched | ecosystem: Environmental > Aquatic > Thermal springs > Hot (42-90C) >... | reverse complement strand
GTACAACAGCGAGGAGGGCTTCAGGTTCATGAGGGTGCTGGCAGAAAACCTGTCCTACTACTCGATGTTGGAGTCCGTCGAGAGGGCCAAGGAGAGGGGGCCCTTCCCGCTCTTCGAGAGCACGTCGTACGTTGATGGAGAGCTCCCACTGGAGGGCTTCTACCACCGCGAGCTGTGGACTCTGGACTGGGACAGGCTGGTCGAGGAAATCAAGAGGCACGGTATTAGAAACGTCGAGACGACCTCGATAGCCCCTACGGGCTCGATTTCAATGATATTCGACGTGTCGTCCGGAATCGAACCCCAGTTCGCCCTCGTCTACGAGAAGAGGGTCACGGTTGGAACGTTCTACTACATCGATGTAGAGTTCGAGAGGGTGCTAAAGGAGAGGGGGCTGTACTCCGATGAGGTAATAAAGAGGGTTGCGGAAAATGGAGGCTCCGTCCAGGGTCTCGACCTGCCGGAGGACATCAAGCAAGTCTTCCTGGTGGCATACGACATTCCGTGGTGGGACCACATAAGAGCGCAGCACGAGATCCAGCTCTGGATTTCGTCCTCGGTCAGCAAGACGATAAACATGCCGAACTGGGTTACAGTAGACGACGTGCTCAAGGCGTACCTGCTGGCCTACAGGCTGGGACTGAAGGGCCTGACGGTCTACAGGGAGGGATCCAAGGGAGAGCAGGTTCTCGTGACGCCATCGCAGAGAAGGGGCTTTTACGTTACCAGCACAAAGAACGAGACGATCGATATCATGCGAGGGCTTGGAATAGAGCCCCCAGCCTACAGAAAGGCTGAAGAGAGTAGCGGGGAGCCAAGGCCTCCAAGGCTGCGAGTAGATCTGGAGGAGATTAGAAGGGAGAGGGCGAGGAGAGGGCGGAGGGTCGAGGAGTGTCCCGAGTGTGGGAGCAGGAGCTTAATCTATGCGGAGAAGTGCATTACCTGCGTGGACTGCGGATGGTCTGCTTGCACTGTATCCTAGGTCTCTCGGCAACACTATCAGGCGCTCAATCCTCCAAATCAAATTGGCACAATGCATTTTCTGAGCTTTTGGTTCGCGCGTGATTCGCTCTCTTTGCTAAAGTTCCGCTAAAGCCTTCAAAGCGATCGTACCCGCTATACGAAATTAGAAGATCCTACCCTTAAGTGAGGTAATTAATTAAGGAGGTCGGAGTCATAAAGAGAGCGGGCTTGTAGTAGCGAGATAACCTAAACCTCGCACCTCAATTGACGGGCGAACTCAAAGGTGAGAGGTTCGTGGCTGGAAAGCTAAGGTCGGAGCTGCTCGCAAGGACTTTTCTAAAAAGAGTAGGGGTGCCGTCAAAGCACGTTCTGATAGGACCAGCCCTGGGAGAGGATGCAGCCGTAATCGAGCTTGGAGAAGAGCTTGTGCTCGTTGTCCATTCGGACCCTATTACTGGAGCAGTAGAGAACATAGGATGGCTTTCAGTACACGTAGCCGCCAATGACCTTGCAGTTACGGGGTGCAAGCCACAGTGGTTTACGATTGTAGTCTTGCTTCCAGAGAACGCCAGCGACGAGGTGGTCGAAATGATTTCAAAGGACATCGATAGTGCCTTGAAGCAAATAGGGGCAATGCTGGTAGGAGGACACGCAGAATACACGTGGGGCCTTAGCAGGCCAATCACCTCAACAACAGCAATGGGAGTTTCGAAAGCTGACCGCATAGTCTTAACGAGGGGAGCCAGAGGAGGTGACGTTCTCATAATGACCAAGACAGCAGCACTAGAGGCAACATCGATCTTGGCGTCGGAGTACGGCACACTTTTGGAGGCTCTGGGTATGAGCTCGAAAGAAATCGAGAGAGCGAGAAGCATGATTAGCGAGATAAGCGTTGTGCCAGAGGCTTTGGCCCTTGCCGAGAGGGGCCTTGCGACCTCCATGCACGATCCAACGGAGGGGGGCATAATTGCCGGTGCTCTTGAAATGGCATGGGCTTCTGGAAAGACCGTAATTCTCCATGCCGAAAGGGTGTCTCTAGATCCCGTTACGAAAAAAGCCTTCGAGATCGTTGGACTTGATCCCCTGAAATCTCTTTCAAGCGGCACGCTTCTAGCTGCTATCGACAGAGAGTTGCTGGACGAGGCCCTAAAAACGCTCTCAAGCATTGGCGTGAAGGCCAGTGTTATAGGAGAGTTTCGCGTAGGCCCTCCACGGCTAGAGGTCGTTAGCAACAACGGTGTAGTGGAAGTCTACGAGTCGCCTCCCACAGACGAACTCATAGCCAATGAGGAAAGGCTTCAAAAGAGAAAAGAGGCCCTTGAAGGCAGGAAGTAGAGGTTGCATGTAGGTGGCGCTCGGTTTGGAGAACCTTCTGGAGAGGCTCAAAACAGGGCTTTCAAGCGAGTATGGGGTTGCAGTCTTGTCAGAGGAGTTTGCCGATGAAAACTCTATTAGAAGCGTTATCTCAAAGGCAAAGCTCGCGAGCATTGTTGGAGTGAGAAGAACTCTCGCGAGGGCCCCTCCAAAAACGCTGATTGTAGTATACACTAGAGACGACGCGTGCTGGAAAAGATGCGAACCGAAGTGTGGCGAGAGCAACACTAAGTGTTTTGGAGAGTGCTTCTACGAGTGTCTAGAAGCTTTAAGAAAGGAGATCGCGACTGCGCTAGACTCTCTGACCACCTCTCCGCCCTGAGGGCGGGACTCCATTCGGGGCTCACCTGCTCTCTGTACCTCTTCGAGCTTGCACCCACCGCCCGCAGAGCTGTAAAGCCTGGAGGGGGCGTCGGTATGCTTCAAGAGGTTGCGGGTAAAGAGCTTGTTCAGGCTATAGTCATGCTCTTTATAATCATGGATCCCCTAGGAAATGCACCACTCTTCTACGCTTATACTGTTAGGCTTGACAGTGACCTAAGAAAGAGGATCATCGTCAGGAGCGTCTTAATAGCTACGCTCTTGCTCCTGTTCTTTGGAGCCTTTGGAGAGCCTTTTCTTAGCTCCTTCGGCGTTACGCTAAGTGACTTTAGAGTTGCCGGTGGAGTAATCCTGTTTATTTATGGCGTTCTGGGCATTCTGGGAAAGGGCGAAATCGAGAGAATGGGGGAGCCGGAGGCGCTTGCCGCGGTTCCTCTTGCAACACCTCTACTAGCAGGTCCAGGCGCAATTGCAACGGTAATTTTCATAACCTACAATTGGGGCCTGGAGACCACTTTGGTGGCCATAGCCATAAATGCGATTCTGTCACTGACCCTCCTCATTATGGGCGAGTCCCTCCTCAGGCTGTTTGGAAAGAGCTTCTCCCTTCTACTAACAAGGTTGCTCTCGATGCTTTTAGCTGCAATTGCAATTAGCATGATAAGACAGGGTATAATGGAGATCGTGTAGAGACCTTAGGGTTGGCTGGAGCGATTGTTTAGCTTTCTACTTTTCTATATCTGCTGTAGGCACAAGCAGAGCTCAAGCTCCCCGGTTTACAACGATCTTTCCAAGCTTTACTTCAAGCATCCATGCAATGCCCTTGACGTACGATACTATCGTTTCCTCAAGCTCCTTTAGCCTCTCCTTGCATGGCGACTCAATGTAGAATCTAAGCTTACTTTCAGTACCACTTGGCCTAACGAGAGCCCACGTGTTATCATCAAAGTCGAATCTCACTCCATCGATGTCAAGGACTCTTGCACTGTCGCCGTACTTTGCTAGAAGCTCGTTCTTAAGGGCCTCGAACAAAACCTCCTTCTCCTGGTTGCTTGCAATCTCAATGCTTCCCCGAGACCAGTAGAATGGGGGGATGCCGTCTAGAAGTCCATCGAGCTCCCTTCCCTCCTCAATTACTATCTTAGCTAGAAGCGCTGCCTGGTAGATGCCGTCAGTCCAAAAGCCCCAGCCTGGGTCAATGAGCTTCCATGGCTCGGCAGCTAGTATTGCACTGGGATGCTCTTTCAGCTTCTCGTGTATCTTGCCAAGCCTCGCCCAGACGATCCTGCCACCATTCTCCTCAACGACCTGCTTTACACTATTTCCAACGTCCACAGAAACTATAACGACTCCCCTCTTCTCCCTTAGCTTGTACAGTGAGAAGAGGGCTATGAGGTAGTCTTGTCTGACAAAGCCTCTTTTTGGAGTTAGCACCGAAAGCCTATCGGCATCTCCATCGTGTGCAAGCAGCATTTTTGCACCCAAGTCTGCTAGTAGTGGCTGGAACTCCTCGAGAACGTCCTGTCTGGGCTCGGGGTGCCTTCCAGTAAAGTGGGGATCCATGTTGCAGTTTGTAGTTATGACCTTGAAACCCAGAGCTCTTAGTACGTGTGGAGTGTACATGCTAGACACGCTGTTAGCACAGTCTACGATCACGGTGCTTTCCAATACCACCTTCTCTCGAGTTCCCTCGAGCCTTTCTACGAGGTCTGCTAGGTATCTGCTCCTAGCATCGGTTATCACTTCGTATTCTCCAACGCTGCTCCACTCTTTGGGGCTCTCTACATCGTAAAAGAGCTCTTCGACCTTCTCCTCTAGGCTCCTAACAAACTCCATTCCCATCTCGTCGAAGAGCTTTATTCCATTGTCTCCTGGAGGGTTGTGGCTTGCCGTTATCATTGCACCCGCACTCGCCCTGTACTCCCTAACACTGTACGCGAGCACAGGTGTTGGGACAAGACCCAGGGCCCTTACGCTAATACCACCTGCCATGAGACCTGCTGAGAGGGATAGTGCGAGCAGGGTGCTGGTGCTTCTCACGTCGTATCCTACGTTAACTATCCCCTTGCCTCCAAGCAGCCTTGCAAGCGCAAGCCCGATCCTGTATGCCAGGTTGGGGTTTACAACCGACGGGTAGGGGCCTCTGATTCCCGAGGTTCCGAACAGCCTTCTTCCAGCTCTCTCCAAAACTCACCTTCCCCTTGCAAAGCTCACTATTTGGTCTGGCCTTGCAACCGTTATAGATGCAAGCTCTGTTGTTCTATAGAGCTTAACGACCTTAACATAGATAATCCAGTTCGGATTCTTGAGGTTAACTGGTCGGTCAATAAAGCTTGCAATGTACTCTATAGCCTCGCTTGTATGGAGCCTAACGACGTCGCCATCGCTCCTGCGATAGAGCCTGCCGTCTACTCTTAACATGAACGTTTCGGTGCTGCTAGAGCTCTTCCTATAGAGAACGTCTCTGGCCACGGGACCTATTCTCTCAACGTAGACATCAACCACAGCATCAACTGGAATTATGCGTAGAATTGGCGTGTCCCTTGGAATTCTCTCTTTTAAAACCTCAACTGCACGGTAGGGATTGTCTACTAGAAGAAGCATTATGCTTTGACTGGTATCGACAATTTCGTACCGCTCTAGCGCTTCGGTTAACTGGTGTCTAGCGACAGAGTAGTTGTCGTAGCCGGGATAGTGTGTTACGATGAGGTTGAATGGCTCTCGCGCCACACCCCTTCAACTCCAAGTTGAAATGTTGGAATGAATAGTATTTGTCGTTTCTGGTAACAGGCCTAGCACACAGTGCAAGCACAAACGTATTGAAACTCACAGAATATCCGAACAAAGAGTGAAAATGCCTTATTAAGAGGATCCCGAAAGAACATCACGTAAGTAGCATGCACCTACGGAGCAGTGGTGTGTGGTCTTGAAACTTGACGTTAAGAAACGGTACGTACAGGCTGCTAGCATACGTGAGGAAACGAGCTCACTGGGAGCTCAAGCAGTTATGGGCGCTGGCACCGACGTCAAGGTCGGAGAGGTAATTCCTTCAGTCGGCGAGAACGAAACCCTCGTTAGAATGACAACAAGCCTCTGCCCGTATTGTCAAAGGCTCCTCCCAGCAATAGTTGTCGAGAGAGAGGACAAGCTCTACATTAGAAAGGAGTGCCCCGAGCATGGTGTGTTCGAAGACCTCTACTATGGGGATGCCAGTCTTTACGCGCGGTTTTCGAAGTACGAAGAAGAGGGGCGTGGAACAACGGTTTACGTTCCAGTAGCAGCACCATGCCCCTTCAGCTGCGGGTTGTGTAGCATGCATAGAAATCATACCGCACTCCTGAACGTAGTGGTCACGAACAGGTGCAACCTGTCGTGCTGGTATTGCTTCTTTTACGCTGAAAAAGCAGGCTTCGTGTATGAGCCTAGCATAGAGCAGATCGCAGAGCAGGTTAGACTTGTAGCGAAGCAGGGCAAAACTCTTGCAGTACAGCTCACCGGTGGCGAGCCTCTGTTGAGAGACGACCTACCCGAAATGATAAGAGTTCTTAAGCAAGAGGGGGTCAAGCACATTCAGCTCAACATAACTGGAGTTGGAATAGCAGAAGTGTACTGGAGGAGCAGAGAGCAGGCCATAAGGTGGGTTCGAGAGCTCAGAGAGGCGGGAGTCAACACCGTATACCTGAGCTTTGATGGGTTGACCCCTCAAACAAATCCCAAAAACCACTGGGAGATTCCGTTCATTCTAGACGCGTTTAGAGGCGGTGGATTGGCCAGCATCGTGCTCGTTCCAACGGTTCTAAGAACCGTAAACGACCACGAGCTTGGAGACATTGTTAGATTCGCCGCCGAGAACATTGACGTCGTTAGAGGCGTGAACTTTCAGCCTGTCAGCCTCACTGGTAGAATGAAGAGACACGAGGTTGCAAAATACAGGATTACAATACCTGACGTCATAAAGAGAGTTGAGGAACAGACGGACGGTCAGATTACGAGGGACGCGTGGTTCCCCGTTCCGGTAGCTGCTAAGATAGCGCGTTTTGTCGAGTCGTTTACCGGTCGCGAGCAGTTTCTTATGGCAAACCACGTTGCATGTGGAGCTGCCACCTACGTCTTCGTGGAGAGGGGGAGGGGTGGCGAGGACATAGCGTTCCATCCAGTAAGTGAGTTCTTTGACGTTGAGGGGTTTATCGGCTACATTGACGACATCAGGCAGAAGCTCGAGGGTTCTGGAGGGCTGAAGAGAGCATTCTACATCCTGCGTCTAGCCAGAGAGATAAAGGGCTTCGTGAGGCGTGATACCCTGCCTACAGGTGAGAGCTTTACTGGACTCCTAATAGAGGTCTTCAAGAAGAGAAGCTACGAAGCCCTTGGGAGGCTGCATTACAACTCCCTGTTCCTCGGGATAATGCACTTCATGGATCAATACAACTACGATGTGCAAAGAGTAATGAGATGCAACATTCACTACGCATCGCCCGATGGTAGAGTCATCCCATTCTGCACGTACAACGTCCTGAACGATATTTACAGAGATAGAATCATAGAGAAATATGGCATCCCAATCGAAGAGTGGAAGAAGAGGGCAAAGGGGACACACAGGTATGGTGCAAGCGAAAAGCACAATCGAAACATAGAGGAGATAGTAAAACACCCACTCTACGAGTCTACCTACAGAAGCTTTCTGAACAAGATAGGCCCGCACTAGGCGTAGTAAGAGTGGAGAGAGCGTGTCGAGGCGGCTTTACTCGCACCCTTAAAACCCCCTCCTCCATCAAACCGCAATAAGCCTACAGCCTTAGCGTACTCGACATCCGAGCGCTGGAGGCGCATCAAAGGCACGCGAGGAATTGCGGTTGAGTGCTTTGGATGCGTTCTGCGTTTTTCTGCTCTCTCTGCTACCATATTTCGAAGGACGGTATGCCCTTCTAATTGGCATCGCCTTGGGACTCTCTCTTCGGGTAGCGGTTGCAACCACACTACTGGGCACGCTCTTGCTCTCAATAGCACTCCCTGCAGCGCTAGGACGTCTAGACGCGCTCCTGGCCACCACGAACGTTCGACCTCTAAGAAGGCTATACGATAGCGTTATTGACAGGGCTAGAAGGGAGACGAAAAGATATGCCAGGGCCAGCCTACCAGCACTAGTAGCTTTCGTTGCTGTCCCCCTTCCAGGCACTGGTGTGTGGACGGGTTCTCTCATAGCATATCTCTTAGGTCTCCCAAAGAGGACAGCCATTCCTGTGCTCGCATGTGGAGGGGTGCTATCGGTGGCTATAGTTGCTATAGCCTACAAGCTTGGAGCCTGGACTATTGAGGGGTTTGCTTTTAGGTAGCGTACTCCATTACAGAGCGCCTAAAAACGAGAGCGTGCGTTATTGGAAGAACGTAAGTTACCGGCATTAGGTGCCTTGCAAGCGTGGCCTTGATCTCGTACCTCTCGGTGTACCCCCTGAGAGCTCTTCTGACGAGCTCTCTGTACGTGCTTGTTGTCTGAATAGGCTCTACAAGGTAGAGAAAGACCAGAAGTACCATTACGTCCCACGTCTTGTACTCTTCGAACTCGCACTCCAAGAGGCTCTGTTCCGCATCGACAATGTAGACCTTGTCGTTGGGCACGAGCACGAAGTTGTCTGGCTTGGTATCGCCAAGACAGTAGCCTTGCCTGTGGACCTCGCCTAACGTCTTTCCAATGAGATAGGAATTTTCTTTTGGACTATCATAGTATGTCTGCCCTTCAACGAATTCCCTCTCCATAATGAGCTCTCGAGGTTCTACCTTCAGCACTCTAGGCACACCAACGTGTTTTGGAGGATTTTCGAAAAATCTCGTTTCTCTAACCATTCTCTCTAGGGGGTCTGTTTCAAATGGGTAGTAGGTGCTTATTGGCGGGAGTAGCGTTATCATCCACTTAATGAGTCCCATTGGCTTGCTATAGTCCTTTACTACTATCTTCCTTCCTTCACGCTCGACAATACGAATCTGGGATACGAGAGAGTTAAAAATTGTCGACAGTGTTCTTTGAGCTCTCAAGGCTGGCGTCCCATTTCACGTGTCACATGTGGGTGTGAGGTTCCCTCTCTCTTTCGCCTCTTTCCTCCTCGCCCTCTCTTCTAAGGGACTCGCGAATCCACCTTTCAACGCTCTCAGCACTAGATATCATATCGCTTACTTCGAGCTGCACGTTCAAGAGCTTGCCTATTACCAACACGACCTCTGCTGCTGCTCTATAGTCCACTATACCACTAGCAACGTAGAACTCTCCTGTTTCTCCAAGTAGGACTGCACCTTCCATGCTATATACTGGCGCGAGACCTGGTATGAGACCATTCAGCCCTGATATCCCGCCGTTCATTACTATTGCTCCAAGCCCTCTAAGCCTCTCAAGAAGGTGCGTACTCGATGCCGCTACATAGACCCTTCTAGGCAGGGCGGGTTCTGGGCTAACGTATGCTGCTGCCGCAAGAACCCTCTTTGCATTGTACTTTTCTAGAAATGATAGAATGCTATGGGCAAGGGCGTTTTGGCTTTCCTCGCTTGATGGCTGAAATGGAGAGGTTAAAACAGCTACTGGGGAGTCTTCTTTAGTGTATAGAGAGATTTCGGCTGGCTTCAAGATACCCCTTTCTACGGGGACTGCCCCAGGAGCGTGAATTGTGAAAATTGAAGCCTTTTTTTCCAAATAGAACTTTCTTACTAGGGCGTCTGCAACATTTTTGCCTACAAGAGCCATTCCCGGAAAGCCTACAACTACAAGCTTGCCTTCCAGACTAAAGTCCCCATGCGTTCTTACAATACACTCTCTTCTACTACCTGCTTGCATTTTTTACTCTCCACACTTCGAAGAGACACTAACAGGAGTGTTCCCACGTATTTTTACACATAACCAATTAATAAAGCGGTGCCGAAAGTCCTGCTTGAAGGCGCAAGAAGAATTTTCCTGCTATTGGTGCGGGGGGTGGGATTCGAACCCACGCAGGCCTCTGCCACGGGAGCCTCAGTCCCGCCCCTTTGTCCTAGCTCGGGCACCCCCGCACAACCACACTCTCTTTTGCTTTGTTGCAGAATAATAAACTCTTTCTCTTGCTTTGTGTAGAGAGACCATAAGGCCTCTAGTCGCAACCTCAAGGCATGCGAGCTATCTTAGGAAAAGTTTGGTCAAAAAAGCAGCATAGAAATTAAAAAGTAGTAGGACAGAGGCACCTTAGGGGTGAATTCCAAGCTCCTCCTTTCTCTTCTCAATTGTCTTCTTAAGAGACTCCCTAAATTTCTGCTTGGAGAGGTCCTCGTCAACCGTATACTCTAGAACTCTCTCTATCTTGGTTCTGTCAATGAGCCACCTTCCCGTCATGAAGGCCTCTCCCCTCCACTCCTCCTCTGGAACTAGCCTTACTGGAGACCTTGAACCTGTGAGCTCGATTACAATCTTGACGAGCTCTTCCCATGTTATATAGAAGCTTGCGAGATTGAACACTTGCCCGTATGCCTTCTCATTTAGAACTGCCCTCTCGAACGCTTGCACTAGGTCGCCTGTGTACAGAACGCTTCCGCCAACATCTTTTGGTACGACAATCTCCTCTCCCTTGAGCGCCTTGTCAATGAGATTTCTAAGGGTTCTACCGGGTATTCTCTCGTCGCTGTACCCCCACCAGAACCTGAATATCGTATACGGCAGGTTCCTGTGCCTGTAAAAGATCTCGTTTAGCTTCAAGGTGACAACTCTTGCTAGAGCGTATATTGGAGCGCGAGACTCTTCTGGTAGTAGTGGGTGATCCTCTGTTATCGGAATTTTAACGGGTCTCCCATAAGCAATCGTGCTATCTGGGAAGAGAAAGTGCTTAACATTGCTTTCCACAGCTGCTTCTAAGACATTAGCGTAGCCTGCAACATCGACCTTGAATGCCTCGCCGGCATGTGTAGCGAAGGACCATGCAGAGTGGATAACTGCATCGACGCCGCTACACGCCCTCTTTACAATCTCGTACTCCTCAACACCTCCAATAACCACCCTTAGCCTCGGATGGCTAATCCTGCCTAGGTCGCCTTCGACTTTATCTAGGGCCACAATCTCGTGGCCTTTGTTCAGAAAGTAATTAACGAGCTCCATTCCAACAAATCCTGCTGCTCCGGTTATTAGCAACTTCAAATGCCATCACCCAGTGAAGAGTTTGTCCGCTTTCAACGCTACTTAGATTGTGCTTTTGCTTTATTTTTACTTTTATTACTTAATATTAAGACATGGGTGGTGTAGTGGTATCGGTCTGCTCTCAAGCCACAAAACATGGCGATGATACCTGACAAAAGGGTAAGCCCGACATGCCTGTACTGAGGCTTGCACGGAGCACAACAGGTGCCCTTAAAGATAGGGAAGGGTCTGTACGGAGGGAGGAGGGGAGGGTAGAAGGAGAACGATTTGAGGAGGAGAGGGTAGAGGTCTTTGGCATCAAGGTTTTGGAGGAGAGCGGGGAGAAGGAGAAAAAGGCAGGCAAGAAGGTTCTAGTAAAACCTAGGTACGATAGCACTCGCAATCAGAGGGCTTGGGATGAAGACCTACACGCACTAATACTTCTAGTAGCAACGCTTATGATTGGGGTTCTAGCCGGAATTTCTAGAGACCCCCTACTGGCTACAACGATAATTCTAGGAGCCGTAATGCTTATGCTCGTACAGCCGATGCTGGGCTACGACAGGTGGCCTACAGGATACAGGCTCGCTGAGCTTCTCTACGAGAGGGGGCTTTTGCTTGAATGGGCTTGCTACAGCAATTCAGTACCGTTCATAGCAAATTTGAATAATGGCGTCCACGTCATGCTAATTCTCCGCTGGCTTGGAATAAAAGCCAGGCTCGTTGCAACCAGCAGCGCTGGACACGTTACACTAGTTCCCACCATGAGCCGAAAGACGAAGGTTGAGATTAGAAAGCTTCGCACGCTTAAGACGATTAAGTGGAGCGAGCTGGATGGAAGGGAGAGCTACAAGGACGTGCGAATTAAAGCTGGACTCTACATCGTAGAGCTCACTGCGCCGAGCGTAAGGCGCGAGAACGTGGGCACATTCTACAAGGGCAAGGCTGCAATAGTTGACATTACCAGCATGTTTACAGTAAAGCCAACACCACTCGACAATACCCTTATGTCGATTATTTTAAGAGTTGCAACGAACATTCTATACGAGCCAGTTGGTTCACCGAGCAGAGCAAGGTTAAAGGCGTTCGAGAGAAGGACTAAGCTTTGGATGCGACCCCTCGAGGCAGTTAGGAAGAGTCGTGCAATAAGAACTGGGGGAAAGGTTGAAAGGCTTAAGCGCAGAAGGAAGGAGAGGCCCTGCAGGGTAGTAGAGAGGGCTCCAAGAGAAAAAGACGGTGTGCCGAGAGCTTGCATGCTGTAAGCGGTGAAAAATTTAAAGCGTAGGTGGGCCAAATCCTTTAGCCCACATGGAGAGGGCTGGTGGTCTTGCTTTGATGAGGGCCAGAGTTCTGCTCACATCAGAAGAGGCGGGAAGGCTTCCAGAAACCAAGGACATAGTTAGGAGAGTGGGTGCTATAGGTCCACGCCACGTAATAATAAAGGGCTTTCCGGTAGAGCGCCCAGTAAGCATTTTCAATCCAGCAATGATAGTCGATGAGCGCCGAGACACCATCATGTTGTTCCCGCGCGTAGTTTTAGGATACTACATGTACGTGAGCAGCATAGCATTCGTGCCAGTAAGCATTAGCGAGCTCGGGAGAAATATGGCGAGATCCTATAAGTACCAGGCCGAGCTTGTACTCTACCCTGACAGCAAGCATGATGTGTGGGGCACAGAGGATCCAAGGGCACATTACCTTGATGGCAGGCTCTTCATCACCTATGTCGGAAGGGCTGTCAATTACTTTGATCCGAGAAGGTGGAGGAACCGTACGAGACCCGTAACGGCAACGCTTAGCGAGAGTGGAAAGTGGGTTAAGAGGGCTGTATTCATACCTTCGGTAGAGTTCTTCGGCGACGTGGTAAGCAATAAGAATGCGTTTCTCTTCAAGCCCGATGACGAACACCTTTACCTATTTCATAGAATTCACACAAAGGAAGACGATGGCTTTTACTTGCTGCTGAGCACCGTACCTGCCGGGGTGGTAAAAGAAGGAGAGAAGCTTAGAGAGGTTTACGTCGACAACGGTCTAGTTGTTTTAAAGCCTGCAGAATGGGAGCTAAGGCTTGGTTGGGGAACGCCTCCTGTAGAGGTAGAGAAAAGCAAGTTTGTCGTCATTCTCCACGCTCTCGACCACGAGGGCGTGGTTTACAGGGTCTTTGCCATGCTGTTGAGGCTTAGGGGGAGCATACTAGAACTCGAATCGATAACGCCAACGTATATCATGGAGCCTAGAGAGTCTTTTGAGGTGTATGGCGATAGGCCCCTCGTGGTTTTTCCCTGTGGTGCTGCAAGACTAGATGACGCTATTTTGATATCATATGGTGCTGCGGATATTAGCATAGGTATCGGTAGCGTGGAGGTCTCGGAATTGATGGATATGCTAGAAAGCAATAGGCTAGAAATGCCACTAAGACTCGAGCTCGTAGAGAAATAGAGAGGAGGCGCTAGCAACACCTCGGTTTTTAAAGGCGACCAGCCTACTAGGCGTGTGACTGCATGTCATGATAGACAGGCTGCTAGAGCGTGCACTAGAGGAGAAGCTGAAACAGAGAGACAGGCTAGTGAGCACTCTGAGCGAGAGGGAGGTAGAGGAGGCTAGGCGGGACCCCCATGCAAAGAGAAGGCCAAGACCGTGTGGACTGACGATACACCCGGCTGTAGGCTGTGACCGAGGCTGCTTGTACTGCTACGTGCCATCGATTATTGGAGAGGGGAGCATAAAGATCAACCCTCTATCGCCTGAGCAACTAGTTTTATCCCTACTCGAAAACCCCTACTTCCTCCCAGGCGCCAATGGAACGCTACTTGCAGTAGGCTCCGTTACCGAACCCTTTTTGAACGAAACCGTTACTCTCAAGACTTTGGAGTACGTTAGAGCGTTTAGACGCCTTCTTGGAAATCCGGTGCAGATTGCAACGAAGCCCTACTACAGCGCTGAGCTCGTGAGGGCTCTTGTTGACGCTGTGGAGCCTCGTGCTAGCATACTGGTAACCATTGTCACCTTGAAGCACGCCAAACTTTTAGAGCCTAGGGCGCCAGAGCCGGAGGAGAGGTTTGAGTTTATGAGAGCGCTAGTCAAAGGGGGGCTCTCTGCAAGCCTCTTTCTAAGACCTATAGTGCCGGGCACGACAGAGATGGAGGCAAAAGAAGTTCTCGAGCGCACCCTCGAAGCTGGTGTTAGAAGCGTTGTCATTGGTACGCTTAGAGTGAACTGGGAAATCCTCGATAGGCTAAGAGCATTGAGCGCATCCTACAAGCACATCTTATCGAGAGTTCGCGAGGTGCCTACGGGTAGCATGCAGGTAGCGATCGAGGGAAGCGATTTGAAAAAGAAGGTTGAAGGCATGGCAAGACGCTTGGGGTTCGTGGTGTTCCCTTCATCGTGCTCTGCGAACGTGATGTCACACGATCTCTCGTGTGCAGCGTGTAGCATGGGCCCTTGTGGCTCTCTCGAAAACCTCCCCAAGATAGATTGTAGCTGCATCCACAGCTCTCTAGAAATTCTCGGAGAGAGGCCCCTTCAGGTTATCATTGAGGGCAACACAATTAAGATTAGGCTTAGAAAGCGCGCAAGAAAGCGAGCAGCCATTATAGGGACGATTATTCAAACAATTACCAAAAGGCAGGTGAGGTTTTTTGAGTAGAGTTGGAGCTAGCGAGACAAGCGCTCTGTGCTCGATCACGCCCAAAGCGTCACAGAGCTTATAATACAAACAAGGATAGTGCCAGTAAATGGTGTAGCATGTTAGGAAAAGCGGTGAGACCAATGCTTCCAGTAGAGCTTCCGACTGTGGTGTTCGAGAGAGGGGGAGAAGCTGATCGGACTCGATCTAACTGTAGCCAACAGAATGGGGATCCTTCACGAGATTCTAGGCGTTATCTCCAATAGCGGTTTCTTCATCAGACACCTGGCACACTCTGAAATGAGCAGCAATGAGGTTATAAACGTCTTCGTTGTCCTCGATCTCGCACGTAGCAGTCCCAAGATCTCTCTTGAAGAGCTCGTAGAGAGACTCAAAGGGGTAGACGGTGTGCTGGAAGTCTCCCCTTGCGGCAAGTATGGAAAGACCGTCTATACTCTTAAGCTGTTTCCACTTAGAGTTGCAGGACGAAGGGCTATTGGCCTGTGCTACCCGACCATGTGCGCCTTAACACAAGGTCTGGAAGAGACTCTCGGAAAGACCGCCGCATCGCTTGTAGCAGTGCACGTTGGTACTGCTATTGGGAGAGCATGGTACAGGCTGTCTCAAGGTGTGTTTTCGTTCAGCTCTGTAAGCGACACAATAGAGTTTCTGAGAGCTCAAATGGCTGCTATCGGTTGGGGGCTGGTTGAGGACTATAAGGTATTTGGAAACAAGATAGCAATTACGATTAGGGATCCATGGGAGCTCGAGGTGAGCCAAAGCAGTGAAGATCCGGTTGTGCTAAGAAACGTAATAAAGGGCTTTTACTCAGAGCTTCTAGGGAGAGACACTGAAGTGGAAACCGTGTCTTCAGAAAGGGTTGGAGGACACTGGTTCGTGACCGTGGTAGTTAGGAGGTCTGGCTAGCCTACATCTTCTTCTCCTCTAAAACGTGCCTGTCTTCCAGCGGAGCAATGCTCCTCAGCCTTTCGGGCCCATTAATCTCCTCGATAAATCTTGCGGTGCTAGGCGTTACAAGCTCTCTCCACTTTGGATCTCCCCTCCTCATAAGCTCTCTGATGACTGCTCCGCTAAACCTGTCTCTGTGATAGGGTTGCGGAACAACCACCTTAACCCCCAGCTCCTCGAACATTCGCGCAACTATTTTGTTGCCAACGAATGCAGCATCAACTGCAGGGGCGTACGTTAGAGCTTGGTACGCGCTTGAAATATGGAGCTCGAGAGTTGGCAGGGTTGCCGTTATAATTCTACCCAAATCGAACTTCATGTCCCTAGCGGACAGCCTCAACATCTCGATTCTCTCGCCTGCAGTAAACGGGTTTCTCTCAGTATGGCTCTCGCCACTCATTCCAACGAGAAAGACGAGCTCGTCGTACTCCTCCAGGATCCTGCGGGCAACTTCCATGTGGCCCTTATGGGGAGGTTGAAACCTGCCGAAAAACATTGCCCTCGACAAGCCGTGTCACCTCCAGGGTCTATAGCTTATTAAGCCTTCATATGGCAACTCAAGCTTTAAAACAGAGCGGCCAGACCGCAAACTCGCTGAGAGGACCTCTGGAAAAATGGGCTCTTACATCAAGGTTAGAGTAGACGAGAAGAAGCTTAGAGAGGCCATAAGGTCGTACCTGCAAGATATCTACAAGTACAATAGGAGGATCGGGGGTAACTACTACCTTAAGCCTGTCCACATTGTCTACAAGCGTGGCCCTGAAGGCGAGATCAAGGAGTATAGGTACTATGGCAGGTACTGGTACGCCGTAGAGTACTATGGGAAGAGTCGGGGAAAAAGCGTGATAAAGTGGCTCTACCTGGGACGCAACAAGCCGAGGGGGGTTCCACCGCCACCAAAAAACCCCCTAGAGGGGCTACGCTACTACACGATTAGGGGGGAGCCTAGGTATCTCTATGTTGACAGCAAGACACTCGAGAGGTTCTCGTGGTTTTTCGAGAAAGTTGCACCAGAGGGGCCCCTTTAGAGAAGAGCCGCTTTGAGCCTCGCTACGACGTCTAGAGCCCTCTCAATGAGAGCATCCTCGACGACCAACTGCTGCCCACCATCAACCACAACAACCCCATTAACCACGACGGTCTCGATTTTAGGCGTGCTGTACTCTGTTAGCGCTAGGGTCCAGAGGAGTTCGCTTTCGTTCAGTCCCAGAAACGCGGTGTCATCGAGCCTTACCACTATAAAGCTTGCACCCTCTCCCCGCTCAAGCCACCCTCGTCTTGCCTTCAAGATCAAACTCTCTCCTCCAACGGTGAGCCTCTCCAAGGCACCCATTAGGTCGATATTGGGATTGGTCTGGTAGCATGTCATCAGGAGGCTTCTCGTCGAAAACAAGGGGTTGTGCCCTATGCCGTAAAACGTGCTCCTATCGCACATCTTAACATCAGGCCACGATAGAATGCGCTCCTTGCCCTCGACCACACCTCCTAGCGTAATGCCGCTAGGACCCACAATTCTGGTCAAAAATACCCTCTCCTCTCCTCTAATAGAGCACTCCTTCACGGGAACTCTAAGCTCCTCCTCGATCTTATCAACAGGCTCGTCTACGCTCTCGTCTACAGGGACGAGCGCGATGGCACTCAGCTCCTTCTCCTTTAGAATCCTCGCCGTAGACAACGGTCTCGAATCCATAAATGCGATGCTGGTGTAGCCTCTCTCGACAAGGCTCTTCACTGCAACGGACACTAGGCTCGCATAGTCCCTTTCATCAAGCTTCCTGACGGCACTCCACGCCCTGTAGAAGTCTATAGCTCTGCCTACTAGCACTCTGAACGGATATAGTGAAAGGTGCGTTAACGGGCTAGAAAAGCCGGGCAGAATGAGCCTGTTGTGCCCCCTGTAGAACATATCTGCACGCTTGAGATCCTCTGGGGGCTGCCCCACTCCAATTTCCGCTATCTTGCCGTCTTCAACGTAAATGTACCCTTTAAATACCCCTCGAGAGCCTAGAATGTTGTAGTCGTAAAAGAGTATCGCTACCTGTTGAACCTCCTCGGAAAACGACATCTGATTCTCAACCTCGCGTCTCACCCTCTAGACGTTTTCACTAGAGCTTGCACACATTAATTACTTACCGTGCACTAAGAAACAGTGTTGCGAGTCGGGAGGCTATCGAGGTGAGTGAGGCTGCCAAGATACGTGGTGTGCAGTGCGTGGCCCTACGTCAATAATGTACCCCATCTTGGAACAATGATTGGCAGTCTGCTCTCGGGAGACGTCTACGCTAGGTTCTTGAAGCTTATGGGAGAAAGCGTCATATACGTCAGTGGAAGCGACGAGCACGGCTCGCCGATTGAGGTTGAGGCGAGAAAAGCAGGCATCAGTCCCAAGGAGCTTACAGATGCGATGCACGAGTACATTGTCAAGGTTATTAGAGAGTGGAACATAGAGTTCACAAACTACACGAGAACGCACAATCCGACACACATAAGATTCGTTCAAGACTTCTTGATGAAGATATACAACAACGGTCTCATAAGACCTAGAAGTGAGGTGCTACCATACTGCCCCGTAGACAAGATCTTTCTTGCAGACAGGTTTATTGAAGGAACATGCCCGAAGTGTGGCTATGAGAAGGCTAGGGGGGACCAGTGCGAAAACTGTGGCGGGCTGCTACATCCAACAGAACTTATAAGCTCGCGCTGCACTCTCTGTGGTACCAGTCCAGAGTACAGGGAGACAGTGCACTGGTTTTTCGACCTGCCGAGGCTAAAGGAAAGGCTGCTAGAATGGCTTAAGGGCCACGAAATGCTTCTCGACAACGTCAAGAACTACAGCATCAAGTGGGTCGAGGAGGGCTTAAAAGAGAGGAGCGTTACCAGAGATAGCGAATGGGGTATTCAAGCACCATTTCCAGGGGCAGAGAACAAGACCATTTACGTATGGTTCGATGCCCTTCTAGGCTACCTCAGTGCCGTAAAGGAGTACTACGAGAAAGCTGGCATGCCTGAAGAGTTCGAGAGAACGTGGCTGAATCCTGAAACCAGAACTGTCTACTTCATAGGAAAGGACAACATTCCGTTCCACGCTATAATACTCCCAGCATTGCTGATGGCTGCTGGGGACTCATTTCCCCTGCCATGGCAGATTAGCGCTACGGAGTATTTGCTCTTTCAAGAGGAGAAGTTCAGTAAGAGCAGGGGAATTGGGGTTTGGGCCGACGAGGCACTAGAGATACTGCCACCAGACTACTGGAGGTTCGCCCTGATGAGAATGAGGCCCGAAGCCAAGGATATAAGCTTTAACTGGCGAGAGTTCTACAGGATTGTAAACACTGAACTAAACGATGATATTGGAAACTTCATTCACAGAGTCCTCTCCTTCATTTGGAAGAGGTATGGTGGAGTCGTGCCGGGACCTGGCAATGAGAGTGACATTGACCTAGAGTTCAAGTCGAGCGTCATGGAGCTTGTAGACAAGACCATAGAGAGCTACGAGACCTTCAAGCTGAAGTCTGCAGCCGAAGCCATCGTCGAGATCTCGAGGAGGGGAAATCAATATCTCAACAGAAGAGCGCCATGGGAGCTCGTTAAGACAAGTCCTAAGTCTGCAGAGGCAGTCCTATACATTGGAGCTAACGTTGTTAGGGTAATAGCGCTTCTAATGTACCCGATAACTCCGGAGTCCAGCACGAGCGTGTACAGAATGCTTGGACTTGAAGGACCAACTCCTGGAGAGCTGAAAAACGCTAAGGAGCTTGCTATCAAGCCCGGACACAAAATCAACGAGCCAAAACCCCTCTTCACAAAGCTTCCCGAGGACTTCCTGGACAGAATAGGCGAAATAGTCGCAGAAGCTAGAAGAAAGGCAGAAGCAAAGAGGCCGAAGATAGTCAGATGGAAAGCATAGGGGGCGTTAAAGGTAATGGTCCTACCAGGCCACCTAGCACTAAAGCTCATTGAGGGGGCTACTAACGCTGAAGCCCAAGAACAGCCTGCAGGCGTAGACCTGACAGTAAGGCAGGTTTTCGGCTTCAAGTCTGGTGGCACGCTAGGCGTTAATGACAAGAAGCTACCTGAAACCGTAGAGATCCCCCCTGAGGGCAGTAAGTGGAGGCTGGGGCCTGGAGCCTACAAGATAGTGTATAATGAAATCGTTAGCGTTCCAGAAGACCACGTAGGACTGTGCTTTCCGCGCTCCACGCTCTTGAGGATGGGGGCCACCGTGGAGTGTGCGGTTTGGGATCCAGGATACAAGGGGAGGGGATCCTCTCTTCTTCTAGTCTTAAATCCCAGTGGCATCGCCATTGAGAGAGGCAGCAGGATCGTCCAGATAGTCTTCATTAAGGTTCAAGAGAGGTCCCGCAAGGCCTATAGTGGAGCCTATCAGCACGAGAACATATAGAGGCCTGTCTTGTAGTGATGAGCACGGAGAGCGGGATTCAAGTCAGGGGCTCACAGGCAAGAGTTTACTGTAATGGCGCCGTGCTTTCTCTAAGCGAGAGTAGAGTTGTTCTCGAGCACCTCTTTATCAAAGGGGTTTCAGAGGGGGTGCATGGAAGCAGGGCGTACGTTTACATTGACCTGAAGTCTCAACTTAAAATTGACAGTCTTTTTGAAAAGGTTTGTGGGAGGCGTGGTTCATTGATTGTCGAGAATTTCATGTTCCAGTGTCACAGCTTGAGCGTTGGACCTTTGCTTGTAATCGTAACTCCAGGCTTCTTCAGGTACGAGAGAGTGATAGTGAGTCCCACAGTAGTAGTTGTCGAGCTTGTGGACAGAAGGAGCGGAAGCGTTAGAGCCGAGGAGGATAGGGTGGTAGTGGAGCTTTAGTCTCGGGGTGCGTGGTAAAGCTATATTTACAGGGTCTCGCAAAAGTGTTTGCAGTACTAGAATACTAGAATGCAGGACTCTCACAAAGCAAGTGTGGGAGTGGTGCAAAAAAGCCTTCAGCGTCACGCAGGTGCGTTGTTCTTAAGATAGAGTCGGCTGTAAGGGTGCCGTGAAAATGTCCTACCAGTCAACCAAGCAGCAGATGCTCTTAAGCCAGGCTTCCATTATCCTGCTCTCTGTGGTAGCAGGCTTCTTTGGAAGAGGGGGGTGGCAGTACTGGCTTTTTGTCATCGTGTATTTTATCGTATTGGCAGTCCTAATGCAGAGACTTGCCGGTCCAGGACGGGAAATGAGGGCTAGCGTGCAGGAGGTTGAAGGAGGCAAGGTTCTCTTTCAAGAGAAAGAGTGCTTTAAAATCATGCCCGAAGACGCTGAGTACCAAAAGGAAAGCGCTGCCCAGATGAGGCTCGTGCAGGCCAATCTCATACTGTTCATTCCAGTGCTATTCTACTTCATGCTGGCCTACGAGCCCCTACTGACTACCGTGCCGAAGTACTTTGAAAGCAAGCACTTAGGCTACGTTGCCGCGTACCTCCTGCTCTTCGAGGGGAGCTTCGCGGTCAGCCAGGTTGGCCAGAAGTACTTTCAAATGAGAGTCGGCAAGGCCGGGATAAAGCCCTTCCAGCTCGTGGTCCCGAGAGCCTTTGCCATTACAAGCAAGGGGGTGCTCCTGCAGGGCATAGTAAGTAAAACGGCACTAAAGTTCCCGATAGAAGACTATGAAATTAGGATTAGCGTTCCAAGAAGGTTTGTCGAGTTTGTAAAGGACACAGGAAAGTCGATCATCAAGATTAGATTGTATACCAGAGAGCCTGAAAAGGCATATAACATTATCATTCGAAAGAACAGAATAGCAAAGGAAAAGGTCTCGAAGCAGGAAAAAGAGTCGTAGGACGTCCAAAATGATGAGCCCGCGACAACGTGAGCCAGCAAGGTGATGAAGACACCTGTCTCAACTGACCTTTTCGCAACACGCTACCAGTACCTATCGTAGAGCCAAACGAGACGATGAGATTCTCTGCAATCGTATTCTCCTAGGTAAGCACGTGTTTACAATACGCCATTTTCCCTCCCTACCGACTGAAGTTCCTGGCACGCTCCAAGAGCAGAAAGGCTGCAGGAGCAACCTGTACCCGTGATCCAGGCCAACGTCAAGCAGAGTAAGTTGCTATTTGCATTGCGTTAATTAGCTTGCGTTTTACGAGAGAACGTGAGAGAGTAGGGGGTGTCGGGTGCCTAAAAGGCTTCGTGGAGGCTTTTCGTAGCCATGCGAACAATGGTGGAAGAAGGGGAGTTGGATGAGCGGGACTTTCTAATAATTGCTCTTCTATCGGGGGTTTTTGGAGCATCAATAGTTTTTGCTAACATTGCAGCTGGCATTAAGCTCATAAACATTTTTGGTCTCGTGGTTCCGGCTGGGACTATTGCGTACTGTGTCACCTTTCCCATTACGGATATAGTTGATGAGGTGTATGGCAAGAGAAGGGCCTTGTACGTTGTGTGGGCTGGGCTCACTGCTGAGATCGTGATGCTGGCGCTTATTGGTGTAGACTACATCCTACCCCCACTACAGCAAGAACATCAGGAGCTGTACGGCCAGGTGTTTTCTCCCCAGCTTAGAATAGTTCTTGGAAGCCTCGTAGCATATCTTTTAAGTCAGCATCACGATGTCTGGGCCTTCTGGAAGCTTAGAGAGATTACAGGTGGAAAGTGGCTGTGGCTTAGAAACAACGCATCTACGACTGCAAGTCAGCTCATGGACAGCATTGCTTTTGCGACGATAGCGTTTTACGGTGTTGTGCCGACCGGTACTCTCTTCAACATGATTGTTAGCATGTGGGCGTTCAAGGCTCTCATAGCACTGCTCGACACCCCTGCAGTATACTTAGGAGTCCTTGTAGCTCGAAAGCAGGTTAAGGGAGAGATTGCAGAACCCCGGGTCAAGCTTGTTGAAAGAAAGAAGACGGGGTACCACGAATCGAATCCCCTACGAGTTTAATACCCCTACCAATGCCACACCCTGTAAACTTAAAACGCCCAATAGATACAAGCACGACCGTGATAGCTTGGATTGAGCTTGCAGAGCTATGCTATCTAGTTAGCAAGATAGCACGAGTGCTCGATCGCACTTTCTTTAGAAGCTTGTTAAAGCAAACACAGTGTTTGCTGCATCCCTCTTCCGCTATTCCCTTTAAGACGTTGTATCAAACCTTAAGTAGTCGTGATGTGGGTTGCATGCAAGAGTTTAAGGACGTGCAACACTCTTCCTCAAGTTCGTGCAAACCCTTCGTGTGCTATCTAGGCTATGCTATGGGTACTGGTGAGGCACTTGGGATTGAAGGGTATATACAAGTGCATCAAGTGTGGAGCTTACACGGAGAGCCGAGTTCACTGCGGGCTTGAAGCACAGCTTCTGCTAGATGGAAGCAGAAGAGAGAGGCTTAGCAAGTTGATTTCATTCATCTTAAGGCACAGACCAGAAGAGGCCTGCGTATCATTAGATCCTGAGGGCTGGGTGCTCATAGACGAACTCGTTATAGGGATTAAAACGTGCTGGAGAAACAGGCACAGGTATTCTTGGGTTGCTGGAGAGCACGTTCTTGCCCTGGCAAGACTCGATTGCAAGGGGAGGTTTGAGGTTAGTGACGATAGGGCGATTAGAGCGCGCTATGGTCACAGTAGGACCGTTGCGAGCAAGCTCAAACTAGAATATCTAGAGGACGCCTTCACGAGAACGCTCTTCCACGGCACTCAAGAGAGGTTTGTTAAAAACATCATAAGGGAAGGAATAAGGTCCTTAAATCGAGCTTTCGTCCACCTATCGCTTAGCATTGAGGACGCTTGCAATGTTGGCAGGAGGCACGGACCACGGCCAGTTGTTCTGGTAGTCGATGCGGACTGTATTAGAAAGAGAGGCTACAGCATTTACTTTGCATCCAACACTGTAAGGCTCTCTAAGGCTGTTCCTCCAGAGTGTATTCGAGAGAGTCTACTGCTATTAAAGTGGTGTAAATGGTACAACTGCTATCCTACATCATAGAGCTGTACTGTACGAGTGCTACTGTGAAAACTCGAAAAAGAACCTTTAGCATAGAGCGAGGGCCCTACATTTACATTGGCTCCTGTGGTAGAAGCTGCTGGAAGAGAATTGCAAGGCACTTTAGAACTGAGAAGAAGCTCTTTTGGCACATCGATTACGCTACGACAGCCTGCTTGCCGATTAACGCCATAGTCTTGAGGGTTGAAGAGAAGTGTCTGGCTAAGAGTCTCTCTGAGGGTCTAGAGTACGTTAGGGGCTTTGGGTGCAGCGATGATAGGGAGGCCCCTTCGCACCTTTTTAAAGCGAGTCTCAGAGAGGCCATCGACGCTATTACGGCCAGAAGACCCTGCCAATGGAGAGGGAAGAAGGAAGTCATAGGCCTTTGAGCACTGCAACGTCCTCCGGCCTGAGCCTCCAGCCCATTGCCTCTTTAAATTCCTTCACCCTAGGCTTCTTTTCGGTTTTCGGTATTGCCACTACCCTCTCGTGGAGAATAAGGTAGTTTAGTGCTACTTGTACTGGAGTCCTGTTGTACTTTCGCCCAATCTCAGCGAGTGTCTGGTTTTTCGCCACGAGGCCCCTCTCCAGCGGCGTGTATGCTTGAACCGTTATCCCCTCAGAAACGCAGAATGGTAGAAGCTCTTTCTCCACTTCTCGATCGAGAACGCTGTACTTCACCTGATTTACAACAATACTGTGCTTCTTCGTGCTTTCAAGAGCGGCCTTCAGCTCCTTTACCGTAAAGTTGCTAACTCCAATGTAACGTGTCAGGCCAGCCTCGGCTATAGCTTCTAGGTTCTTTACTTGAAACTCTATTGGAAGGTATCTTAGAGGCCAGTGAATTAGTATTAAGTCGACGATTTCTAGCCCTAGCCTCCTAAGGCTTGCCCTCGCAGCTTTGATAGCATCATCTCTGCTTTTAAAGTGGTCTGGCAGGAGCTTTGTCGTAATAAACACTCTGTCCTTGCCAACTCTTCTTGCGACCTGTCCCACAAGCTCCTCTGCTCGGCCGGCATCGTACATTTCAGCTGTATCTATAAGATTCAATCCTAGCTCGACTGCATATATTAGCGCCTCCTCGGCTTTAGAGTAGTCTCTTATGTCCCAGGTGCCAAGCCCTATTGCTGAGACCTTCTCGCCTGTTCTACCAATCTCCTTCAAATCGCTTCTTTCTTTCAAGCTACGGAACACCATACTGCACTCTGGAAGCCAGAAATATATTTGGTTAACCAGAGAATCCTAACTATCATGAAATCATGCACGCGGCTGAGAGCGCGGGGGAGAGCGCAAACTTGATGGTAGACGAGGAAGGCGTTTACATCTACATTAACGGCAGGTTGCAACAAAAATAGGCCTTTGAGATACCAGATGGTAAGAACATCATCTACTTTGACAACATTCTCTGTCCGTTCTGCAAGATATTTAATGTCGTTTGGAGCATGCTAGTGGAAGATAGGGAGCTCTCAGGTTATACTTTCATGAGGGTGGTGTGCAAATACTTTGAGGGAGAGTGCAACCATCCGGAGTCAAAGAGAGCTTTTGGGCGGTTTGGGGTCAAGAGAAGCCCCCTCGTCATGGTAGTTTTAAAAGAGAACGGAAGGATTGTGTTTACCAAGGAGATTCCGCCTTCAAGATACAACTACGACTACCTGAGAATAAAAAGGGCTATTCTAAAGGCTTTCGAGGAAGAGGCGAAAAGCCTGCCAACGAGCGCTCTAAACGATAGCGGGAAGCCGCTTCAACAGCCCCGCGCTCAAGACCAATGCAGAGGTCAATACTAGCTACAGCATAGCCCACTCCTCCATTTTAACAGGTGCCTGGAGGCCTCACAATGGACTGAGCGGACAGATAGATACGCTTGCATCTTCAAACAGCATTCCCGCTTTTAATTGCGTCTTCAGGCACGTTTCGACGTGTTTTTCGGCTAGAATAGAGAGAACAAAGTAGCGTTCGTTTTAAAACAAAATTTTAAAGCAAAATTAAAAAGATGAGATGAACTAGCACTCCCAGCACGATTGAATAATCAACAGCCTTGAATCTGGGTCTTTCAGTCCACGTTCTACTCCTGCTTGGATACTTGAAGTGCATAGTCTCGGCAAGGTACAGTGACGTGTTAAAGGCAAACACCACGAGCGGGATGGGGGCTCTGACCAGGAGCCTTAACCTTCCCGTTACACCACGGCCTCTCATAGCAGCTATTACCTCGTACACCGACTGAAGCATGAAATCTGCAATGCGCAGGATTATTGGAACTATGAACCCGACTATTGGGGGCATGGGAGGTCTCGATAGAAGCCATGCGAGTTCCAGCGGCTTGACTCCAAGCAAGGCCGAAGACGTTCCCATTACTATCACCAAGACCCTATAGGCCGTCATGAGGGCGGTTTCAAAGTCGAGCAGAACCCACACCATGAGAAGCGACGGAATGGCAACCCAAACATAGACAAGGTAGAGCCTTCTAATGCTGCTCGTGTATACCGCAAGGGCTAGGGTTGCAACCCCAACCTCAATATTCCTATCGTAGAGTAGTGATGCGAAAAGCCAGGCCATGAAGAGAACGGATGCAATGGGATTTAGACTTCTAGACACAGAACCACTCGCTTGCACTTTTAAGCCTCACTCCCAACCTTTCAGCAAGCTGGACAATCTGAGGCTTGGGAAACCCTAGGCTCCAAATAACGTTGGAGTTGTAGACAACGTCTAGAGTGTTGCCTGACGCTACAACCTTTCCGCCCAACAGAACCACTATTTCGTCTGCAACCTCTAGAACAAACTCTAGATCGTGGCTCGCAAGTACAACCGTCTTTTCAAGAGATCTTATCGTCCTTAAGAGGGCGACTCTCTCCTTATAGCCTAGTCCCGTTGTCGGCTCGTCAATGAGTATCGCATCCGGGTTCCAGACGCTAGCTAGGATGACGGAGAGTATTCTCGCCTGTCCCGCAGAGAGCGTGAATGGCGACTGGCTTTCTAGGTGCAGCAGCTCGTGTTCTCTGAGAATGTTCCTTGCCTTTTCCCGATCTCCCACGACTTCGACTAGCTCTTCGAGGACCGTTGGCTTGTAAAACGAGTAGTATGGGTTCTGCCACGAGGTGCCCACCCGGTCTGGTTTCCCAACTCGACCCCTATCCGGCTTTAGCACTCCAGCCATTACCCTAAGCAGCGTCGTTTTCCCACTTCCATTGGGTCCCACGAGAGCAACTATCCTGCCGGGTAGAACTCTCAAGGTAACTCCATTAAGCCTGTTTTTTACCCACACATCTTCTAGATAGAACATATGATACCAGCTCCTCGAGGCCTTTGAAGCCGTATCTCACGTGAAGCGGCAGATAAACGTCCTCCCCAAGAATCTCTCGCACCTCATAGAGATCCTTGACCTCTAGAGCGCGTCCGTCCTTCACGACAACAATTCTATCGTACCACTCGGCCAGATAGTGTAGCCTGTGTTCTGCTATCACTATACTCTCGAACCCTAGAGTTTCAAGCAGCTCTAAAAGCTCGACACACCCGAGGGGGTCGAGGTAGGCTAGAGGTTCGTCGAGAAATAGGATGTCGGGCTCCAGCACAAGTGCACTTGCAATGGCAACTCTCTGTCTTTCTCCCATTGATAGAGTTGAGACGTTTCTCTCGAGTACGTGCTCTATTCTAAGCTTTCTAGCAATCTCTCTTACTGTTCTCTCGATTTCGCTTTTGCTGTAGCCTCTGTTCTCGAGAAGGTAGGTAAGCTCCTCGCGAGGTGTCGGCATCAGGATAAACATGTCGAACAGCTGCGGCACCAGGAGAGCTTTGCACGAAATCTCAACCTTTCCCCTGAGAATTCCCCCGTAGACCTTTGGAGCTAGTCCTGTAGCCACTCTGAAAAGCGTCGACTTCCCGCTTCCAGTACCGCCTACGACTAGCGTTCTACCTCTATGGAAAGCTAGGGTAGCGCCTTTGAGAATCCAGTCCGTACCTTCTTGATACTTGTAATAGACGCCTTCGAGCCTTATAGCCGCCAAACTACATCCATCTCTCTTATTAATGCACTTACAAGCCGCCGCTCTCTCTCCCAGACTCCACAATCGTCCCTAAGTCTTTTCCCATAATATGCATTGCCAGCGAAAAATACCGAGCTCCGAACGGCACTTATAAGGGGTTCGATGTCGCCAGCATGAAGGTGTAACGTGACATCGTTTGCAATAAGTACAGGCGTGGGCTCCTTGAGGTACTCCTCTATTGCCCTTCTCGTCTCAACTGCATTCTTTCTTGCATACTCCAGGACCTCACCGCAGTTCCTGCCCATGAGCCTTGGAGCGTACAGTCTTGGCGGTCTTAACACCCTTACCCCAAGCCCTCTCGTGCTAAGCCTTCTGCCTACTCCTCCGTACTCTGGTGCAAAATCTAGAACCGTTATTTTAGAGTGCTCCACCACATTTGCTAGAGAGTAAAGGATCTTCTCTGTAAGCCTAGTCTTACCGCTGCCGGTTTCTCCTACAATCAGCAGCCTAAATGACTCTTGAGGCTTTGAGTACCTTGATGGCAGCAAATCCAACTAGCGTACCCACCCCTGTGCTTAAAGCCCATATAGTCCATATTGGTACCAGGGCAGCCATCCATGCCTCGTACTTTCCAACCAGCGGAGCAAAGATGTAGAGTGCCAGCAGGAACCCTATAACAGCCGTTCCGATGGGCTCTGTAAAGGCTGCATACTCGTACTTCTTGCCCCTACTCTTTAGAATGTATGCCGTTAACCCAACCAGAAATGCTCCGGGTATTCCTCCAGGAATTGCGAATATCGTTCCAAGGCCGAGTGCCATTCTAATAAGACCTACAATTGCTGCTATAGCCGATGCCCACAGAGGGCCTAGCGTTACTCCAGCGAGAACGTTGACCATGTGCTGCCATGGAAACGCTTTCGTGGGGCCTACTGGAATGTGTATTGGCGCGAGTGCAATTGCAAGACCCGCTACTACTGCTGCGAGTGCGAGCTTTCTCTCGAAACCCCAGTTTACGAGAGAGTAGTCCTTCATTCCAGGTCACCCATGTGACTATTATTGTTTCTAAATGGGTTATATAATTGCTCTTAACCTAGTTCTAAGCTAAGTGATTCCGTACAATTTATAGCGCGGTTGGCACATATGGGTAGCGTGCGGTGAATTCCGTATGGCAAAAATAGGAATCCTCTCCTGCATCTCAAACCCTGCAAGGTGCTCGGAAATCGATGTTAGAGCTGCAGCTGCATACGGTCACCTAGCAGTTATTATTGAGCCTGAGAATCTGCTACCACAGCTTAACAGTCTAAGCCTAACTGACGTCTTGAAGGTGTCCTTCACTAGAGAGCTGAGACTAAAGGAGGCCGAGCTTGAAGAGGTCATCAGGTCGAGAGCGAGGCTTGTTGTGGGTCCCGGCGTCCCCGAAGAGCACATGCGAGTTCTCGGTGCGAGAGCCGAGGCCACAATTGAGGTTTCCGAGGGTAAGATCATGCTATCGTGGAAGGAGAAGGGTGAGAGAAAAACCATGGAGCACCAGACCAGAAGAGAGGATCTGGAAGCATACGCGAATACAATTTCAATTTTAACCGCATGCTTTATGGCTAAAGGAGAGGATGCAGGTCCCGCTCTTCGAAAGGCCATTGGAGCCGCCTGGGATGCGTGGAGATACTGTGAAATGACAGAATATGGATGCGTTCCCCTGCTCGAGGCTCAAAGGCTAATAGGGTACTATAGATGGGAGGTTCTCGAAAGCCTGTCGAGAGCGTACAGGTTTCTGGTTGACAACTCAAACCTCATCCTAGAGCTCAAGCTTGTCCCACAAGTTGGAATGAACATTGCGATGTCGCTTCCAAGCAAGCTCGTACGCGATACTAGCGATGTAGCAGCATTTCCGGGGAGGATAGTAGAGGTTTCCGGGACGCTTAAGACTGCAAGTCCCCCGCAATTCGGCGCTTCAAGACACCTTGCTAGAGCGATCATTGCAATCCAAAGGTATCACCCGGAAATCAGAGCCACATTAAACGTACCTTATTCCAAGGAGCTAATCGATGCTGCAAAGCGAGCTGACATGGTCGTCTCGTACTACGATAGAAGGGAGGAGCCTGAAGAGGTCAAGGCAAGAGAGGGTGCAACGATACCTTGGGGGATCGAGGAGGCCTTGAGGAAAATTGGTTATAAGAGGCCAGACATAGTATACCATCTAGGCGATATTGGCAAGGAGCCTATGATAAACATCTTTGGCGAATCAGCACTGGAGGTTGTGGAGAAGCTTATTAGGATTGCTAGGATAGCAAAGATTTTCAAGAGCTTTGAAAGTCCTGACGTACAGAATCTACTCTTCTAGTGTAAAGTAGTGCTCGCGTGATGGAAACCCTCTACCTTTAACCTCATTCACAAACCTCCTTACAGCGCTAACAACAATACTCGAAAGGTCGGCATACCTCTTAGCAAATGGTGGAGGGTTCAAGGTCAAGCCGAGCATGTCGTGTAGGACTAGAACCTGTCCGTCACAGTATGGACCCGAGCCTATGCATATCGTTGGGATGGCGAGCTTTTCGGTCACTTTCTTCGCAACTTCGGCCACCACGAACTCCAAGATTATAGCAAAAACCCCAGCCTCTTGAAGCGCTAGAGCATCTCTCAAGAGCGCCTCTTGCTCGTTGGACTTTTTTCCGACGAGCCTATAGCCTCCAAGCCTCAGGTACCTCTGTGGAGTAAGTCCTATGTGCCCCATAACGGGAATTCCAGCCCTAATAATGCCTCTTATCTCTTCGGCAAACTCCTCGCCTCCCTCGAGCTTAACTGCCTCAGCGCCAGCCTTTACGAGCTCTGCCGCGCTCTTCATAGCCGTCGCCGTCCCTAGCTCGTAGCTCATGAACGGCATATCCGCCACTACGAGGGCTCTAGGCTTTGCTCTCGCAACGGCTTTTGTGTGCTCGATCATCATGTCGAGCGTGACGCTTAGCGTGTTCTCCATGCCCCATACAACCATGCCTGCAGAGTCCCCTACCAGTATGGAGTCCACTCCCGCCTCATCAACGAGTCTTGCAAACGGAGTATCGTACGCCGTGACCATTGTAATCTTCTCCCCGCTAGCCTTCTTCCTTAGTAGCTTCTTGACTGTTATCTTTTCAGTCAAAAGCTTCACCCATGCCAACGGGTATCGTGTAGAACTGTGCTGTTTTCTTCTATAACTTTAATCATGTTGTATAGTGTCTCGTTTACCCTAGCAGGCACTCCAACACTCCTGGCAAGTCTCACGACAGCACCGTTTATGAAGTCTATTTCCGTTCTCCTCCCACTGGCAACATCCTGCGCCATGCTCGAAACGTTCTCCTTGAAGGCCTCAGCAGCATGTCGGAGATACGCTATGGGATCGTCTACAGGTAGTTTCACGCCGAGTTTTTTGGCAACCGCAACGACCTCCTCTGCAGCCATTACTGCTACGCGCCACGCGTGCTCACTTTCAACCACCACCCTATTAGACGCTCTGAGAAGCGCTGTTAGCGGATTGATTGCAGCGTTCACGACGAGCTTTAGCCACTCGAAACCTTGAATGTCCTCTACAAGCTCGACGTTAGCCCCGCCTCCAGCAAGATCGCCTGCGAGTCGGCTTGCAGCTTCCATAGCGCTTCTAGAGTAGACCCCTATGTAGTACTTTCCCTCGCTTCTAAGCTCACTTGAAAACTCCCCACGCTTTACAGCACCATAGGTCACAATGGCTCTTACAAGGCGATCTTCGCCCAGGATTCTTAATGCCATCTCTCGAATGCCAATACCATTCTGTAGCAGTACAGCACTCTCTACCTTGCTCGAAATCTGGGTCAAGGTTCTTTCGAGATCATATGCCTTGACCGCTACAATGGCCTTCCTGCATTCAAAGTCCCAATCCGGCGGGTACGCCGCTACCCTGCTCTTAAAGACCGTCCTGCCGTGCCATAGAAGGTCAACCTCGATTTCCTTGGGAGCATCGATCCTTCTTGTTACAGCGAGAGGGTGCATGTCTCGAAGGAAGTAGTAAGTCAGCACTCCAATGCTGCCTAGCCCAACGACGCAGTACTCAAAGTGCTTCAAGGCAATCCACCACTGCTAGCCGCTTTTTTTGCCTCAGCGAGCTACGCACTACTAACATATCTAGCACTTCGTCCATAAAACCCTCGCGTAACCGAGAAGACCCTTGCACAGAACGGGTGAGAGAGGCTCTTAGGCCCCCTTAGTAGAGCATGTACCAGGGTTTGAAGGGCTCGACGCGTCTCGTTGTAATGGTACCTTGAGCGAATGCTGGTAGCAGTCGAAAGAACTTGGGGACCTTGTGCTCGAGCTCCCACGCGGTTCTGTACCTCCCACTAGCACTATCTAGTCTCCTGATTTCGTGCTGTGCAAGCTTCGAGATTGCTGCCTTCACAACTTCTTCTACTAGTTCTAAACCAGACCGCCCTACATGGCCGCAACCCCCTCGAGTGCCGAGAACCTCTCCTAGAATGCTCTCTGAGAGCTCTCGCCCATAGACCTCAACTGTATCAAGTAGCGTTACTCCAGGCTCGAAAGCCCTTCCGATAGATGTTCTCGCTTGTTTGTCTAATGCTTCCTGGATCTCGTGACCGCCACAGCTTGAGCCTACATGCCGTGTTACGACTACAATAACGCTTACCTTGAGCCCGCTTTTAACCAATTTTTACATGCTTCAATGCCATCACTTTACGCACCATGCACTTGAAACCGGGCTTTACGATCTTCACCAATAGCAATAGCTTTAAGCTAAAGAGTTTCTTGTTATAGTGTTTTTCTTGGTTAGGATATGCCGTTATAATATGCCCGTGTCGACAGAGCCAAGAACACGGTGTTCGAGCGCCTTGAGCGAGGCAGAAGAATGGCTTATAGAGGCTAAGCGGCTTGTGGAGAGGCTTGAAAGCAGGGCTTTGAGATTTAGACTGCACTACGTCTCTACGTGTGGAAGCACGCAAGACGTTGCTCGCTCACTAGCAGAGGCAGGAGCCTCTGAAGGAACCGTTGTTGTTGCAGAGGAGATGAAAAGTGGTCGGGGAAGGGCTGGAAGGTTCTGGTATGCTCCTCCAGGAGGTCTATGGTTTACCCTAGTCCTAAGACCCAGGAGCGCACGTGGCCTGCATCTTCTTGCAATTATCTCAAGCTTATCGGTTGCCAGGGCCGTTGAAGAGCTGTGTGGTCTAGATGCTAGGGTCAAGTGGCCTAACGATGTGGTAATTGGTAATAGAAAGCTCTCAGGCTCTCTCGTAGAGGTTAAAATGCAGGGCTCGAGTCCTGTATACGCTCTACTGGGAGTAGGCGTTAATGTAAACAATAGCATTCCAGCAGAAGTTGCTGAAGTTGCAATTAGCTTAAAGCAGGCACTAGGACGTAACGTGTCGCGCGCCGTTCTTCTCAGCAGGACTCTTGAGCTTATCGACCTGTACTACAGTCTGTTGCAGGCCGGCAGTCATGACACGATTCTAGGTGAGTGGAAAAAGAGGTCTGCTATAATGGGCAGGAGGATCAAGGTTGAACTGGAGGGTGATAGGGTGCTGGCTGGCACTGCCATTGACATCAACAGCATAGGGTCTCTCCTGGTAAGGCTCGATAGTGGTGATGTTGTCGAGATCCAGCCTTGTAGGGCAAGATGCCTTAGGGTCTTGCCGAGCCTTGCTGTGTAGTATTTCTCGAGAACTAAATGCCTATAAGCGGCTAATACGAAACTTGTAGGGGATATTTGATGGTCTCTTTCGAAGATGCTATCTTGTCGCCATCGCTCAGGGAGCGGTCACAGTCGACGAGATTGCAAGAGTTCTTAGAGTTGCAAGAGAGAATGTTGAAAGAACCATCAACAAGCTGAGATCCCTAGGACTCGTCAGAGTGGAAGAGCAGGGGTTGCGGCTCTTTAAAAGGAAGAGGGTCGTTCTCTCGGAAGAGGGGTATGCGAGAGCCATGGAGACTCTTGAAAGGCTAAGAGAAATTGCAAAAGAGCTTGAAAGGGAAGCTAGGCTTAGAGATAGAGAGCTAATTGACGAGCTCGGAGCGGCTGGAGCTACTTTCTACCTCTGTTGCTTTGGCTTAACCTTGTTGACCTCGCTTTTCTAGAAAGCACCTTAGTTACAGGCGAAGCTGACCTCGACTATTATGATGTAGACTACGGTTCTCTCGAGGTCTAAGATCCTTATCGGGGAGATCTTTAGAGAAAGCGACTATTCTGAAAAGAGCGTTAAGCCTTAGAGGAGCCGATCTCTTGCAGGCTCGTCCTTCTTGGAACCTCCAGCTTCTAGAAGGGAAGTCTGCGGACGCTAGCGTTTCTGGAAAGCGGGTTGTGAAAAACACTAGAAGAGTCTTGCCTGGACTCTATGTCGCTGGAGCGGCTGTTACAGCGCTCCACGGGCTTCCAAGAATGGGGCCCGTCTTCGGTGGAATGCCACTCTCGGGCAAGTAAGGTTGCTGATGCCATCATAAAAGACGCTAAGAAATGACCAGGCTTGGGGTGCGGTATCTGTAGGGCTAGAGTCTCATCTCGCACTTGCAGGAGGTGCAAGAGACGGGTGTGCTACTACTGGCGTGACGCATCACGGATTGTGTAAAACCTGTAAGCAGCTTGTCTAGGGTGAGGAAAGCTGCCATTTCAGGTTAAGGGCACCACTGGAGTTTCAAGTCGCATAGCCAGCGGGAAACTCTCTGCAAACCCAACACACTGGGTAAAGTCGTGCTGCGTTAACAAGGTACAGGTCTTCTGCGGCGAAGCGTGTAGAAAGTCGTGGGAAGCGAGCTGGCTTAGAAGACAAGAACAATTAAAAAGCGATCTCAACGAGCTTTATGGGCAATGAGCCTTGAAAGCTTGAGCACTTAAAACACGACATAGCATCAAAACAGGGTCTGTCTTAGGAGTTTGCCCTCTTAGTGAAGATTGTTAAGCCGTTTCAATGGGTAGATGCAATGTTGTGTGCAGTCGCTACTGTCAACACGTAAATCACGACTTAGCGTCTTAGCTCTTGCTAACAATGTTAACGACATTCTGCTATTCTACCATTAGCTGTCAATTGCTGTGCTGTAAAGCTACCACGTTCGTCACCTTAGCCTTCCATGTTTGCATTCGGATCCACATCATTTCATCATTTAAAGTACAAGTACATAATAGAGCCCCTGCCCGACCTCACTCTGTTAGTATAGCGGCTTTTTAAAAGTGCACCCGAGAGTGTCCTGTCGTTGCCAGACCGAGTCCAACACCTTAAAACGACTACAAAGTTAAAAGGCCTTCAGAAATTCTCACCGTTCCTCCGTAAACGCCCAAATAAGCGAGCATCCTAGAAGTACTATTGAAATCCTTTTTATTGTGCCTTGCGTCCTGCTTGCCGTCAAAATGAATTACGTGAACAGGCTTTGGGGTGTGGAAATGAGTGCCCGTACGAGTTCCATGGTAAAGTGTGATAGGTGCAGAAAGCAGGAAGCCAGAGTCTACAGAAGGCTCACCCAGCAGAAACTCTGTGTTAGATGCTATACTGACTACCTTCATAGGCAGGTTAAAAGAAACATTGCATCTCTAAAGATAAAAGAGCCTAGAGTCCCTATTGCAGTACCCTTTCATCCAATGTTCCCTAGGGAAAGCATTCTACTTGCTGACATTGTTGCCGAAATCGAGGAAAGGTACAACAACACTCTACAGGTGCTAGTAATGGGGGAGAGTGGGAGGAATGTCGTGAGGTATTACTTGGAGAGCAGGGACAACATCATTGTCGATAGCATTGATCCTGCACGGGTTCCCAATAGAATGAGAACCCTCCTCGAGAATCCAAGCTCTTTAAGCGGCGCTGGACTTATAACCTCATGGAGGTTCTATCGAGGAGTGCTTGCAAGCATCTTGAGCAGCAGAGCAGGGAGCGTTCTAGTGCTGCCCTCCTGCATGGACTTTCTCGTGCTACTAGAGCTATCATCGCTGCTTCAAGGTAGACTCGAGGGTCTGGGTGAGGCCGTGGAGAGCTTCGAGCACCCTACGGCTAAGCTCACCTTCGTTAACGGATTTTACGGTGTTCCTTGCATCGAAACTACTCTAGTCTCACGTCTACTTGTAGGCCCAATGGACTTTGAGTACACGAAACCCTTTGACCCCAGAAGCGTTGTGGACAGGTATGCTCTTTACGTGCTAGAGGACGCCGCTAGGGAGAGGAGTTACGAGATTATATTCTCAACGCACAGACTGCTAGGCTACATGAGAGGGGGGGAGCTGGGAAGGTGTAGGTTCTGTGGAGGGCTGGCTAGCAACGACACGTGCTACTGGTGTCTTAAGGTTTTGGGGAGAGAAGAGAAAGAGGGTTAGGCTTTACTTCGGTTGTATTGTGCTACTCGTCCCACCTTATCCTCCTCCTTATTATATCCTCCTCCCTCCTAGCCTTCTCGCTTACGTACCTTCCAATGAGGTAGCTTAGCAAAACGTCCTTAAGCCAGTTACCCCACCTCTTCTTTACCTCTTTAATTTTGCTTTCAAATTTCTCCGGCTTGGGATCCCCGCCTCCAAACCATGCCTTTACGAGGCTTTTGTAGATTTTTCTAATGAGATCGTCGAAGTCCTCTTCCAGATCTACGGCATAGCTGTGCTTGAGAATAAGCTCCTCTATCGCATCACCGAGATGTTCCTCCAGAAGCTGCAAGTTGGCTTTAACTTCTGCTTTCACTCTTTTTTCCATGCTCTTTAACCTCGGGCTACTCACGCTTTTTACTGCTTTTCTATCCCTTTTATTTTTTGAGTCACGTACAAAACTAGAGTGTTGCGCGAAGTCTGTTGATTAAGCCTATGCCTGCTCTTAGCTTTGAACTACCTCCTTTTTAAGTGCGCTCCACGCCTTCTTTGCCCTGTTAAGTGCTTCTTTGGCAATTCTCACGTACTCGCTATCTCCTCTGTACCAAATTGTAGGCGGCGTGGCCTCGCCCCTCAGGATTTTCGCTGCAATAGCAATAGCTCTACCGAGGTTCGCTAAGTCTAGTATCAAGCGCTCGCTCTCTTCAATGCTACTTCGACTTGAGTAGCATGCTAGAGCCCATGGCGGAATCAAAGCGCCCATGCTGTTTAGGATTACCATCAGATTTTGAATTACAGCTATACTTCCAGTATCGTCTCCTATTGCAATAAACCCTGCAGCCTTTCCCTCCATCAAGCTTCTGCCGTGTATATGGACCATGTTTTCAAATACTGTTAGTCTGTCGATCAGGTTCTTCATAAGACCGCTCATATTGTACCAGTAGATAGGTGTAGCAAGAATTACACCATGGCTCTCGAGTATTGCATTATAAACGAGCCTTGCATCGTCCTCAATAACACAGGGCAACCTGCACTTTCTAACGTCATCGCTAACACACCCAATACACGGCTCTATCCTGAGGCTTGCAAGAGAGATGAACTGCGTCCTCACGCCCTCCCTTTTTGCAGCCTCTAGTGCAACCAGTAGGGCGAGCGTGGTTCTACCATTAAGCCTTGGAGAGCCACTTATACCGATAACCTTCGTCGCCGACAACCCTACCACCGCATATTTGGCTCTTTTCGTGTAGCTTTTTGAGATTTTTAAAGCTGAGCTTGTAATTGCGCCTTACTGTGCGTCTTTTCCCCATTCGCGACAAGTTCCACTTCCCTTGCTCTGCTTTCGCGCTTTAAAATTATGATGGCGCCGCGGCCGGGATTTGAACCCGGGTCACGGGCTCTCTATGGCCCCTCCCAACTTTTATCATCCCCACCTTCAAAACAAGCGTTTTGCTTCTCGAGACTCGATTCACGCAGTTGGGGAGGGGCTTCGACAGGCCCGCATACTAGGCCTGGCTATACTACCGCGGCACGCCTTCCTCTTTCATACTCCCGAGCAGACTGCTAATAAGCTTTATCGAAGCTATATCGAAGGAGGAAAGCATTCACATATTGTACCACCAGAAGGACAAACCTTCAAGAGGCCGTATTGGCAATGGTATGAGATGTGAGACAGGTGAGCCTAGAGTGTGGGACCTTTGGAGAGTTCAAACGAGGCCTTTTGGAGGCTACAATCCCCCTAGAAACAGCACTGGCGTTAGCATTCTTGGAGTGCCTCTTGATGAGACGAGTAGCCTTAATCCAGGAACGAGATTTGCACCAGAGAGCATTAGAAGGGCTTCTGAGAGTCTGGAGTGGTATTCGTATATAGGCGATAGAGTCATTCCAGAAAACGGCTACTACGACGAGGGGGACGTTGTACCGAAACCTGGAGACGTTGTTGAAACCCTTAAGCGACTTGAAAAAGCCATTGAGGAGATAGTGCTTGGAGAGGGGAGGAAGATTATTGTTCTCGGTGGAGAGCACACAGTACTTTATGGTACCAAGAGAGTTCTAGATGAAAAAACCCTGCTGGTAGTTTTTGACGCTCACGCCGACCTCAGAGACGAGTACTTGAACTCGAAGCTGAATCATGCCACGGTCTTGAGGCGGGTGCTCGACGAGTTTCCAAGCGAAAACACCGTGCTCGTGGGTACGAGAGCTCTTGATGCCGAGGAGGGCGAGTTTATTCGTGAAAACAATATCAGAGTCTTCACCTCTAGGAGGCTCTGGAGCTACGGTACGCACGAGGTCTCCCAGAAGCTTAGAGCGCTATCCAGGGACTTTAGTAAGATATACCTTTCACTCGACATGGACGTACTGGACCCCGCTTACGCTCCCGGCGTTGGAACACCGGAGCCTTTGGGGCTGGATCCCCACACTCTCGTGACGCTCTTAGGCTCCTTGCTGTCCACCGGCAAGGTGGTAGGCTTGGAAATTGTTGAAACGAACCCTCTAATGGATCCCAGCAACGTGACTTCTTTTCTTGCCGCAAAAATCGTCATAGAGGCCTTGGCCTTCCTCGTAAGGTAAAAGTGAAAGCGAGAGCTATATTGCCTCAACTTTTTTGACAAAGGGCTTTCTCGCCTTGTACACTATCCTGCTTCCACAGTAAACGCATTTAATGCCGTGAAGGAGCTCGAAGTCCTGCTGCCTTAACTCTCTGCCGCATCTGGCACAAACATATACCACCTCCTCTTGCAGTCCATCCACGACACCTCACCTCCTCTCAAGCGTTTTTGTGGCAAGCTTCTCTAAGGCTCTCCTCTTTTTCTCCTCTAAGAATTATCTAGGGAGATAAGCTATAGGCGTGTAGGTAATATAGATTGCTCTTGGCAGGAACTGCTCATGATTCTGCACAGCAAGTTCAATTCATTCTGTTCTACTAGGGTTAAGTCTCCTGAGGGGCCCGTTCTTGCAGGCATGCTTACTCTCTTGCCTTGCATGCTAGTCTCCCTACAAGCACTGCCGTCTCGAGGCCTGTCTTGCCAAACACGTAGATTGTTGGCTCGAAGCCTATTCCACCCCTTGCATCTATGATGTCGCACTTCCCTCTCCCCTCTTCGAGAGCCTTCTCAATGCGCTCTAGAAGCTCCTTTTCGCTACTGTAGCCCTCTACGCTACATATCTTAAAATTCATGCTTTCTGCCAAGCTCAACAGTTTTGGATCGCGCTTGAGAACGAGACAAACCCTAACTCCGGGACGCCTTTTCATCACGCTAAGCAGCACCTTGGCTGTGTGCCTACTTGCACCATATGCTGGCTCTCCTACCGCTACCACTCCCTCGTCTGTCTTTACTATCCTTCCAGGAAATGCAACGACCTCAAGATAGTTTTTTGCTCCCGGTCTGGCAATTGCGATGTTTGCCCCAACCTCTGGTATGAGCCCCCCAATTCCCTCGATTTCCCTAAGCTTTTCAAAGGTCTTTTTAGTCTCTTCAATGTAGATATCGCTCTTGACGTAGAGCGTTTCTATGACCCTGCATGCCTCGTCTACCTCGGGGTTCTCCTTCTTGTAGGCCCTGCAAATTATACCTCTCGACAGAACGGATAACTCATACGTACTGAGAAGCCTTAACGCTTCAAGGGGATTTCTCTCGATCGCTTCTGCTATGAGCTGTGGAACGAGAATAGCCTCTTCTTCGGGTATGTCGCTTTCGGTGAGCTTCTTGACGATGTCCTCCTTCCTAGACTTCAAAATCTTGTTTATCATAGGCTGGGAAAATCCCATTAGCTTTGATATCTTGTACTGACTGTAGCCCTTCTCGACTAGTAGCAAAACGGCAAGGTTTCTAAGATAGGGTGTAATGTGCCTTGCAATATACTCCATAGGAGTTCTCATAATTGCTCAGCGCCTCCATGCTATACAATCTACATCAATTGATCTACTATAAGCAGGTTTTTATATAAATGTTAGAAGACTTGCTTCCAACTGCTACTCTGCTGCACTCGTGGGGCGTTTCTTTGTTGGCTCGATAGGAAGTCACCGTAGTGGGCTGGAAGCTGTGTCCTGCTTTTTCTTAAAGCAAGAATGGTACACTTTCAACTCTGAGCTCCTTTCTTCTCCTCTAGGGGCTCAACTAGAATCTTGCTCGCCATTCCCCTTCCTATCGCTATTCTGCTGCCTTCCACCTGAATCAGGATGGGACCGCGCGAGTTCTCTAGGACCTCGACTATTGTACCTGGAAACAATCCCATTTGCATAAGCCTCTGCACAAGACCGCAACCGGCATTGATTGATACTATTCTTGCTCTTGCTCCCTGTGGCAGGCTTGCAAGCGGTACTAGCATCCCTCCTGAACCTCCACGTAGATCGTCTCTGCTATCTCACGTGGAATTTTAACTCTTCTGCCATCCCCTAGCTCAATAAGGGTGTAGGCTCGTTTCTGCTCTAGAACCCTTAGCTTGCTACCAGGTCTAATTCCGCTTTCCTGAGCCTTTTTAAGAGGCTCTAGAAGCTCTCCAGCAACTCGTCGCACGACGAGAGTGCTACCTTTAAGCTGTACTGCACTGAGCTTAACAGCATTCTCTTGAGGCCTTTCTTGAGGCTCCGCGAGCGCGCCAGGTATAACGTTTCCATGCGGGCACCTCTCAGGTCTGCCTAGCTTGCTGTAGAGCCTCTCCAAAATCTCTCCTGGCAGGTGCTCAAACCTGTGAGCATACACGTGAGCCTCCAGCTCGTCCAGTCCTAGAAAGCTTGTTAAGAAGACCTCTGCTATCCTGTGCTTTCTGATGATCCCTCTTGCAATTTCCCTTCCCTTCTCGGTAAGCCTCACACCGTAGTACTTCTTTCTCTCGACTAGCCCCCTGCCCTCCAGCTGTGCGATTACCTTTGCTACCGTAGCCGGTGTTACTGAGAGCTCTCTTGCGATGTGAGTTGTTCTCGCAACACTGTAGACTTCTTCGAGTCTAAATATCGTTGTAAGATAGTCCTCGATCTCTGCTCCAGCACTCTTTAGCTTCGCTGCTAACGTTGTCTTGGCCTCCATTTGCTTCCCCCACCTTTTGATCTGTCTAAAAGTAGCTGTGCTACAGGCAGTTAAATACTTGGCTTGTCGAGTTTTTCTTATAACTCTCACATCAAAGCGGAAGGTGTTACTAGAAGACTGCCTACCAAATCCCTATCGTGACATCATGAGGTGCTTCACAGTAGGCCAAGCAGCACCTGCAAACTCGCAGGGCATGGCTGCTCACACTAGGCGCTCGACCTCAAGAAAGCTTCCTGCTAGGGCAAACGTGATATTAGCAGATGCAAGGTGGACCCCCTCAGGAGTATTCTTTTACTTCTGCGCTTTCAATGATAGGAGTTCTTAGCTTGCTTTCATCCTTTCATTTGACGACAACGCGTATAAGCACTACGGGAGAGCTCCTGGATAGCGAGCTCAGCAAAGTGCTGGTTGCACCTATGGCATTAGACCTAGTCAAAAAGTGTTGTGCTGTTGTGAAAGCATGCATGCAACTTCATGGAGGGATCCAAAGCTATTCATAGTGTAAACTACTGGAGAGACCATGCGAGCACTCAAAATAGCCAAGGGTAAAAAACATGGAGACGAACGCGAGACAGCCACCACTGCAGACAAGCTAGTGTCGAATGCAGACTTCGAAAACGCGATAGGGAATCGTGAGAGCTACCAGCGCCTCTTTCTCATGGCAACCACTCTAGCCAAGAGAAGCTTGGTGATAGCAGTAGCTTTAATGGAATTGGTCTTTTTCTGCTCTTCTCCCTCCCCGTAAAGCTTTTTAGCTCTCGAAAGAGATTTAGACGTGTCAAATTTTTGTGTGAACGACTGGAGTCTTTTGGGGGCTTTGAGATTGCTATCGTGCCACCACGAGGAGAGGAGAGAGAGCGAGAGGGGCTTTGACACTACCGTTGCAGTCGTAGGCAACCCTAACGTTGGCAAGTCTACGCTATTTACGAGAATGACTGGAGAGATTACTCGGATTGGAAACTGGCCTGGAGTTACAGTCGAGCGAAAGGAAGGAGTTCGAGTTCACCGTGGAGTGAGAATTAGGTTTGTAGACCTTCCAGGAACATACGGGCTTACTGCAACTTCACTTGAAGAGACTATTGCCAGGAACTACATAATCAGTGGCGAGCCTGACATAGTTCTAGTACTGGTCGACGCAACTGCTCCAGAGAGGTCGCTTTATCTAGCAGTACAAGTGCTTGAGCTCACCCCCAACGTTATAGTCGTGTTTACCAAGACCGACGAAATGGAAAAGCTTGGAATACACGTTCACTTCGACAAGCTAGAGTCTATTTTGAAGGTACCGGTTGTCGCGACCTCGGCTATACGAGGCACAGGAATTAGAGAGTTGCTTGACTTGATTGTAGATTTCCCTGCAAAAAGAGGCTTTAGAAGCGAGCAATTGAGGGTAGACTATGGGGGTTTAGAGCCTTTTATACTAGAGGTCATGCATGCCATTCAAGAGTCTAGTGCGTTGAGGGGATTCCCAAAGCGTTGGGCTGCAGTAAGGCTATTAGAGGGAGATGACGACCTTGAGAGCAAACTAGTTGCCTCTGACGAGAAGGAGCTTCTTGCAAAGGTGCGGGAAATCAGAGAAGCCATTAAACGAGGGATAGGCAAAGATCCTGTAGAGCTTGTAGTATCTGCACGCTTTAACTACGTGCACAATCTTGCAAGCAAGGTCGTAGTGAGGGTCGAGAGGAGGCGCGGCATCGAAGAGGCCCTCGAAAAACTGCTCTCGAAGCCCGTTCTAGGTCCCCTAGCTAGTGCTTTAATGCTCTTCCTCTCGCTACTAATAGTGTTCTCGGTAAATACTGGCTTCCCGCTTAATGTCGTGCTAGACCACATGGGTCTTCCCAATCTAGCAGAGCTCGTAGAGGGGTATAGTGTCAGTGGCTTGCTTGAAAGGGGGTTCGCTCTTCTAGGCTCTCTGATCAAAGGTAAACTCGCAGAAACAAACCCTGTACTGGCCTCGCTCGTTGCCGACGGCATTGCTGCTGGTGTTGGAGCTGTGCTTTCATTTCTACCTCTAGTCTTGATGGTATTTGTCTTTCTCTCTGCACTAGAGGATAGCGGCGTTCTACCCAGGCTTGCAATTAGCATTGATTTTCTTCTAAACAGGTTTGGCTTTACAGGAAAGGCGATATACCCTCTAGTAGTCAGCCTCGGTTGTAATGTTCCAGGAGTGCTTGCCAGCAGAGCTGCAAGCGAGGAAAAGGAGCGCTTGCAAACGGTAGTGGCAACACCATTCGTACCCTGTCAGGCAAGGCTTGTGGTACTACTGGCGTTTTTAACGGCTTTGTTCGAGTCCCCCTTAAGCCAAGCGCTCGCTCTAATATCGTTCTATGCTACTGGAATTCTCGTGTTCCTTGCTACTGGAGCCGTTTTGAGGAGATTGGTGTTCAAGGTAAAAGAGCCGCCAGAGCTCATTCTAGAGGCTCCGCCAATACACAAGCCCAACTTGCGGGTTGTTTGGTGGCTCTCATGGGACTATACGAAGCACTTTCTCAAAAGGGCTGGCACTATAATACTCGGGCTTAGCATTGTGACATGGTTGCTTTCCAATTTCGGGTCCTCTGGGTTTACCGATAGAGTCGAAGACAGTTTAGCCTTCGCTCTAGGCAGGCTCGTCTCTCCTGCACTAGCACCCTTCGACCTAAAGGGGGAGGTAGCTTGGATTGTGGGGTTTTCGCTTTTAGTTGGATTTGTTGCTAAGGAGGCGATTCTGGAAGCCATAGTGTCAGCTTCGAGGGGGGTCGCTGGTGTAAGCGAGGCTATAGTTGCGCTAGGTCTCAGCATTCCGCAAGCATACGCAATTTTACTGTTCGCAACTCTGTACGTTCCGTGTCTTGCCACGGTAGCCGTAGTCTATCAGGAAACCAGAAGCGTGAGGCTAACCGCTTATCAGATTTTGTACATGATCTCTGCAGCCTACCTCCTATCTTTTGTTGCTTATTCTATCGCAAAGGCAATCCTGTAGTACAGAAGAGTGGTGCCAATAGAGTTGAACTCGGTAGACTCTATAGTTGGTTGCCTGCTTGAGGCACTAGCTTCCGGATGTAGCACCGTTGAGGAGCTCAGGGTAAAACTTAGAGTGGGCGAGAGCACGCTGCAGACAGCTCTAGGCATGCTCTTGGCTGAGGGGCTTGTAGTAGAGGTCAGATCCTCGAGATGCGCTGGCTGCCTGTCAAGGTCAAGCTGCCCCCTCGCTGGGGAGCTTCGAGCACGCTTGCAGAGAGTGCGCGTCTTCAGGCTTACGGAAAAAGGCAGGAGGGTGCTTGATAGGGTATACCGCAAGCCTTAAATAGATATGTAGCCAACTACATATGTAGACCTCTACTACCTGGTGGGTGCAGTGGATCGGTCTTGGTTTATATTGAAACGCAAGCAGAGCAGGCTAAGTCCCGTCGAGCTTCTGATTTTGCTAATGCTAAACAAGAAGCCCATGCATGGATACGAGCTCGTGAAGACCCTTAGAGAGGAGTTTGGAGAGATCTGGGAGCCCAAAACCGGAACGATATATCCTGCACTACGAAGGCTCGAAATTAGAGGTTTCGTGAGAGTCGAGGTTGAGAATCAAAGGGAGGTTTACGTCCTCACGGACAAGGGAAAGGAGGCGCTAAAGGAGGCCTGGAAAGTTCTTGAAGCAGAACTAGAGTTCGCTGAGAGGTACCAGAGGCTGATAGTTCCACTAAGCTCGCGACCTGCATCCACGGTGATGAGAGCTATTAGCCGCACCGTGAAGGGGCTTCTTCAACTCTCCCTTGCTGCTGCATCGGAAAAATACGTTAGAAGGGCGGATCGCAGGCTTAGAAGCGAGCTGCTAAACGCTCTTGAAGAGCTACAGGCTACCTTAGAGTCGTGCTTGAAGGCTGTAAACGAAAGAATCAACATTCTTAAAGAGAGAGAGCAAGAAGAGTATGTCAGCGTGAAGGTTGAAGAGGAGGCCGGTCAGCAGAGCTCGGTGAGAGAGTAAAGCAGGAAGCTTCAAGGCCTTCCACAAATTTTAAGTTATTGTTAATGTCAAAAATCTCAAAGGAAAAAATCTTAATTGAAAATAGCAAAAACTTTTTATAGAACCTTTCCTATACCTTAAGAGATGAGATTGCAGTAGTAGCGTAAGGTGACTTGTAATGTCGATGTATGGTATACCAGTTTTGATACTTAAGGAGGGGACGCGAAGGACTGCTGGACGCGATGCGCTAAGAGGAAACATCATGGCAGCAAGGATTCTAGCTGAGGTCCTAAAGACAAGTCTAGGACCTAGAGGACTTGACAAAATGCTTGTTGACAGCTTTGGTGATGTAACGGTAACGAATGATGGCGTTACAATCCTCAAAGAGATGGAGGTCAATCACCCAGCCGCAAAGCTGCTTGTTGAGGCCGCCAAGGCGCAAGATGCCGAGGTAGGAGATGGCACAACCTCTGCTGTGGTCCTTGCTGGAAGCCTTCTGGAGAAGGCGGAGATGCTGCTAGACCAGAACATTCATCCGGCCATAATCATTGATGGCTACAATGTAGCAATGAGAAAAGCTATAGAGATGCTTGACGAGATCGGTGTTGAGGTCAACATCGACGATACAGAGCTTCTAAAGAAGATAGCCAAGACTGCAATTACAAGCAAGTACATCGGAACGGGTGCCACTCTAGAAAAAGTTGCAGAAATGGCTGTTGAGGCTGCAAGGATAGTGGCCGAGCCGGCAAAGGACGGTAAGAGCTACATCGTAAGGCTTGACAACATCAAAATAGAGAAGAAGAAAGGAGGAAGTCTGCTAGACTCGCAGCTTGTTCGAGGTATTGTGCTCGACAAAGAGGTAGTTCACCCTGGAATGCCGAAGAGAGTCGAGAAGGCAAAAATAGCCCTCCTCGATGCACCCCTAGAGGTGAAGAAGCCTGAGATAACAGCCAAGATCAACATTACAAGCCCAGAGCAGATAAGGGCGTTCCTCGAGGAGGAGACTAAACTACTCAAGAGCATGGTCGATAAGATTGCCGAGGTTGGTGCCAACGTTGTGATCTGCCAGAAGGGCATCGACGACGTGGCCCAGCACTTCCTGGCGAAGCGCGGGATACTGGCCGTGAGGAGAGTCAAG